>Ga0209628_10000133_pt1 | contig 39544 bp, 32 predicted proteins | sample TergutCu122P4_FD_187285 | JGI IMG/M metagenome (GOLD analysis project Ga0209628, IMG submission 187285) | Cubitermes ugandensis P4 segment gut microbial communities from Kakamega Forest, Kenya - Cu122 P4 (SPAdes) (version 2) | ecosystem: Host-associated > Arthropoda: Insects > Digestive system... | reverse complement strand
CCCGCCGATCGCGCCTGCTTCGGTCAACCCAAGTCCCTTGCCGTCGACCAGCACGCCACGCCCGATCATCGCCGTGCTGTCCGCCAGATCCTTGGATTCCATCAGCGATTGCACGAGTTTGTTGAGCCGCTCGATCCCGTCGACCGTGCTCATCTGCGCCAACTGCATGGTCAGATCCGCGTTATCCAGCGGATTCATCGGGTCCTGGTTGCGCAACTGTGTGGTGAGCAGCGTGAGAAAACGGTTCTGCTCGTCCTGCATCAGCGAATTCTTGACGGGTTCCTTGCGCGCCAGCCCGGACAACACACTATTGACCGTGGCGTCTGTATTAACACTCATTTCGTACTCCTGCTTGAAACCGGCAAATCTGCCGGTCGGGTCATTTATTGACCAATCTGCAAGGTACGCTGTAGCAAGGATCGTGCCGTGTTCATTACCTCGGTGTTGTTCTGGTACGAACGCGAGGCGGAGATCATGTTGACCATCTCCTCGACCACGTTGACATTGGGCATTTCGACATAGCCCTCGGCATTGGCGGCGGGGCTGTTCGGCTCATAGACGAGCCGCATCGGCGCGGCGCTTTTGACGATCTGCGTCACCACCACGCCCGCCGAAGCAGGACCGGCCCCCGGCAATTGCCGGGCGGCAAAAACGACCTGTTTGGCCCGGTAAGGTTGGCCGTTCTCGGAAGTGACGCTGTCGGCGTTGGCAAGGTTGGAAGCTGTCGTATTCAGGCGCATCGACTGCGCCGTGAGCGCCGAACCGGCGATACCGAATACGTTGAGCATGTTGCCGTCCATTGCCGTCTCCAGACGCGGTCTTTAACGGCAAACGGCGCGCGGCAAAGCGCGGCGCTGGCCCGTTACTGACCAACGATGGCCGTCTGCATCGAGCGCAGCAGGCCGTTGATGAAAGTGATACTGGCTTCGTAATGCACCGTGTTTTCAGCAAACGCGGCGCGTTCCATATCCATGTCTACGGTGTTGCCATCCACCGCCGACTGCCATTCCGTGCGATAGCGCACGAAAGTTTCCGGCGAGAATTCCGCCTTGCCCCCCAGATGCCGGGCATGAGTCTTCATCAGCGGCAGCGGCTGTTCCCAGCGCCCCCGGCCCAGTGCCGCGCTCAGTGCGTCGCGGAACAAAATATCGCGCGCCTTGAAATTCGGCGTATCGGCATTGGCGATGTTCGAGGCCAGCAACTGTTGCCGGTACGCCTGAAGATTCAGCGCCGTTTGATGAGTCCGCAAATCTTTTTCGAGCAGATTTTTCATTCTCTCCTCCATGCCCGATCCTACAAAGCAGTTTTCGTGCCAGCTTGCTTGCGCGAGGCACTATTATTTCCCCTGAAGACGATGTTAACCCCATCTCTCTTGCTACGTTACCCGGATAAGACAGGCAAATCAGCATCAGTTTATTGAAATAAAACATGTAAGATTGTCACTGAAAAGCGGCAAAAATTTCCGCCTCAAAGCAACTTTTTTGCCGTATCTGCAAAATTATAACATCATGTATTCAATGAGCTTTCGTATACATGGTTCTCAAAAATTCAATAAATGCCATTTCAAAAAATCTCATCGACACTCGAATCATCGTGATATTTTTCATGTTACTTATAGTGACAATTCCGCTGTTTTTCATCCTGCAACGCTGAAAAATTCAACTTGACTAAACTGGTTCAAAAAACATCCAGGACAACGCGAGAAACGTCGGCCTGATTCGATTTTTACTTCAAGGCGACAACAATAATGCTCATCGTCATTGCAGCGCGACGCGAAGCGTAGTCGCAGAATCCAGACGCTGCATGGATTCCGCGACTACGCGCGGAATGACGTGGCGCCACGAAAATTTATCGCTTGAAGTGGAAATAGAATGAAACCTTCAGAACTGGCTTCGCAAGACCGAAGGCTCGGCCTGAATGGAACGAGCGCCCTTCGGCGCTCGTTCCATCGGGTTCGTTGGCACCGTTCCGGGATTCAATCCAGGGGCCAGAACCATATCTCCGCAGGTTGTGCGTTAAAATAGCAACTAGAATGACAAATTTCCACGGGCTCAATCAAGTCGATATGACCGGTGTTAGAATTCCAAAGCCTATGAAAAAAGACGACTCCTGTCTTCGTTTTCATCGCCTCCTCCGCCTTCTTTCCGGTCAGCGGCCTACCCAGGGATGTTGGTTTACTCAACTCATCCGCCAACGTTTTTGCGCCCGTGCCGACGTAACGCCCCTTATAAGAGCCATCCTTTATCTGCAACCGGCTGATCGGTGTGCCAAAATAAAATCCTGATTTGAGAAAAGCTAAACTCATACGCACAGCGCAAGAGTTTCCATAATCAAGGTTTTGTTTCATCAGATCTTCGAGATTATAGCCAATCTCTTTGTAGACATCCCTTATATCCTTATAATTTGAACTCTTCTTATCAGAAGAGTAGTGGTTGGACTTTAGCGAAGTAAAGTTTGGCTTTGGCATGTCAACGCTCCTTTTTGCAGTAGGGGAATGATTTCTCTAAAATTCCGCTAACGACATAAGCTGCTCGCTCATCAGAACCTGATGGATCATTTTTTTTCATCAAATCCGAATAAATTATCTCAATAATTGAAAGTGTCTTGAGATAACGATAACCACACCATGTTTTTCCTTCAGTCGCTTCAGACACACCCGCAAAATATGCGTAAGAAATATTCTGTTCTTCTATATCCGGGTTCTCAAAAGAAACCCAAAACCGCCTCAATGAAAGGTTTGGCGCAAACCCATCTTCTCCTTGCTGTATGACCCACTCCTTCGTCAGACCTTCCCCTGCCAAGGGGGTTCTTTTTTTGAAGAAATCATATTTGCGAGTATGAACGGAGACCCCCTGAATAAATGAGTTTGGCAATACCTCTCCTTTTTTACAAGGATATTTTTTCATCAAAATTTCAGTAAGAACAAAGGCTGCACGGTCATCATAACGAGATAGATTCATTTTTTTCAATCCTTCATTAATAGTTTCCAGAATTGTATCGGGTGTGTAATCATCGTGACTACACCATATTTTTCTCTCGGTAGTATCAGCCACACCGAGTAGAAATGCGTAAGCAACTCTTTGCTCTCTCAGATCATTGCTGTAGTACGAAACCAGAAAGCGCCATAAAGGCAAATCAGGCGCATAAATATTCATTCCATTTCTTGCGTATGGTGTATTCATCCATGAAGTCATCAACATGCTCTCTTGAAGCGGCTTTTCATTTTTCGCAGCCTCACCCTGAGCAAACGCGCCCGGCAATGTCAGCAACAGGGACAATACCAATGCGGCATGACCCAAAACCCTGTACGCCCCGCCTGAAGACTGTTCAATCCGTCCCATCTTTTCCTCACACCAGTGGCATCTTCGGTCAAAACTTCTGGATGACGTAAGTGTATTCCAGAGTACGGCATCGAGCAAACCATGAGGCGACGCAGCTGCCCATACCTCCCTACAGCTTCCCGATTGATATGCCCTTGCCAGTATTCATCAGCCGTGCTGCAATTCCATCCGCCGCTGCTCATTCGTGCCGTGAGATTCCGTCTTCAGGACAAAATTTAATGATTGGCCGTCCGCTTTCTGGTTTCGCCGCGATTTCCGCCCTGCTTTTCGCTGCGGCCAGCGCCATTGCACAGCAACCATCCGCCCCGGTCGAAGCGGCAGCCCGCGCGCTCATCGAAGATAAAACACATGGATTTCCTGGCGAAGTCACCATCGAAATCAGTCCGCTCGATCCCGGCAACCGTTTGCCGCCCTGCTCCGCACCGGCAGCCTTTTTGCCCAACCCGGCAACCCGCGCCTGGGGCGCGTTCAGCGTAGGCGTGCGCTGCGAATCCCCGGTTGCCTGGACGATCTACCTTCAAGCGCGCGTAAAAGTCGTCAGCGACTACCTCGTTGCCGCCCGTCCCCTGTCCGCCAGGCAAATCATCGGCCCCGCCGACCTCGAACACCGGCGCGGCGATATTGCCGCCCTGCCCGACGACGCGCTTCTCGATGCCAGTCAGGCTACGGGGCGCCACGTCAGGCAGGCGCTCGCCCAGGGCGCTCCCCTCCAGGCTCGGCTGCTGCGCACTCCGGAAGCCGTGCGGCAAGGCAGCAAAGTCACCGTTTTCAGCCGGGGAGAAGCCTTCCGGGTTTCAAACACCGGACGCGCGCTCAATTCCGCTGCACCGGGCGAAACGGTTCGGGTGCGTCTGCCCAACAATCAAGTCGTCACCGGCACGGCGCTTCATGACGGAACCGTAGAAATAAATCCATAACATCCTCTGATTATCGTGTGCCAGGTCGCCTGGAAGCTATTTTTACAAAATCTGCTAAAGTTCCCGGATACCGCGCCGTAGCAAACAACCAGAAGACTTATTTTTCCGGAGTTCCATCATGAAAATCGAAAGCCTGGTCAAACCTGCCGGGCCATCTCCCACCAGCGATGTACGGCCACGGCCGAGTTCCGCTCCCATAGCCAACAACGGGGAAAAGGTACAGTTGTCGTCGCTCGCCTCGACCCTGCAAAAGGCCGAGGCCGCTCTGGCGGAGACGCCGTCGATAGATCGCGCTCGCGTCGAAGAAATCAAACAGGCCATCCTTGATGGTCATTTCAAGGTCGACGCCAATCGCATCGCCGATGGCCTCATCAATGAAGTGCGTCAAATGTTCGATTCAAAAGTCGGACGCGGTTAATAGAATACAGCCCACGTCCGACATGGGGATTGCGAGCCAATAACGCAATCCCCACCTTTTTTATGTCTACCGGCAACAGGAAAGCTGGCACGAAGAATGCATGGTTCAGTCTGTCTCAACACCTGTTGCCGGTACAGCCATGCTCACTCCCAACCCCCAGGAACTTCAGCGCATCGTTCTCCTGCTCGAAGCCGAATCCAGTCAACTCAGAAAATTCCTCGATCTCCTCGAACGCGAGGAAGCCGTGCTCATCGCCGGAGACACGGACGCCCTGCTCTCGATCACGAAGGAAAAAAACGAGCGTTATCGCCAGTTACAACACCTGCACGACGATCGATCCATGCTGGTAGCCCGTTTCGGTCACGGCAAGGACGACGCTGCGATGCGCAACCTCTGCGGCAAAATGCCCAAGGCGCTCGCGCGATGGGATGAAGTGCTCACGCTTGCCGCGCAAGCGCGCGAACGCAATCACATCAACGGCCAACTCATCTCCAAACACATGCAGCACAATCAGGCCGCCCTGTCCGTCCTGCTCGCTGCTACCGACCAGCCCCCACTCTACGACGCCGAGGGGCACTCCCGCCCAGGCGGCGGGGGGCGTATGCTTGGGAGTGCGTGAGCAGTTTTCAGAGAACGACTGTTACCACAACCGTTACGTACTTTCCATGATCGAAGTAAAAGGCAAACACAATACTGCCCTGTGCTATTGCGGGGAACTGGAACCCGACGCGTTCAGACAGATCAAGGCTGTCTGCGACCGCGAGGAGTTCGCGGACAGCCGGATTCGAATCATGCCGGACGTTCACGCTGGAAAAGGTTGCACCATCGGCACGACGATGACCATCACCGACAAGATTGTGCCAGGCATGGTCGGCGTCGATATCGGCTGCGGCATGGAAACCGTGCGTATCGCCGAACGCAATCTGAATTTTGCGCAACTCGATCGCCTGATCCGGACGGAAATTCCGTCCGGACGCGACATCCGCAAAAAGCATCACCCGTTGAACGCAGAAATTGATCTGAACAAACTGCGGTGCGCCAATCGCGTCAAGGTGGATCGTGCGCAATTGAGCATTGGCACGCTGGGCGGCGGCAATCATTTCATCGAGGTGGACCGCGCCGATGACGGAACCCTGTATCTGGTCGTGCACTCCGGCAGCCGTCACCTTGGGCAGGAAGTCGCGACCTGGTATCAGAATCAGGCTTACAGCCGTCTGAACGGCCCTTCCAAAGAAGCGCTGGATGAAACCGTCGCCGCCCTGAAAACCGAGGGACGGGAGCAGGAAATCGAGGAAACTCTTCAGCGCCTGAAATCAGGAACGGATCTTCCCAAGGATCTGGCTTATGCCTCGGATGAACTGTTCGATGATTACCTGCACGATATGCGGATCGTCCAGCGCTTCGCGACTCTCAACCGGCAGGCGATGACGGAGGTCATTCTGAACGGAATGGATCTGACCGAAACGGATCGTTTCACCACCATTCACAACTATATTGATACAGAAGCGATGATATTGCGCAAAGGCTCTGTTTCCGCCAGATCGGGGGAACATCTGCTGATTCCGATCAACATGCGCGACGGCAGCCTCATTTGCGTGGGCAAAGGCAATGCGGAATGGAACTCTTCCGCGCCGCATGGCGCGGGCCGATTGATGAGTCGCACCAGGGCGTTCAATACGTTATCCATGGACAAATTCCAGTCCGAGATGAAAGGTGTTTTTTCCACCTCGGTTCATCGCAACACGCTCGATGAGTCGCCGATGGCCTACAAGAGCATGGATGAAATTCTTTCGCACATCCGCCCGACAGTGGACGTCGTCGAAAGAATCCGGACAGTCTATAACTTCAAGGCGGGCGAGTGAGCTCACCGCAGGGGCGGCATTTTGCCGTTCCTGCGCGTCATCGAAACCCTACACATGCTCACGGCGGCAGGATGGAGTCGACGGACTCGCCCGGGGCGAGAATTCCGGGTTCGCGCGGCTCAAACGTGGACGATTCGGTTTCGGGAGATTCGGGTTCAGACTCGGTTTCAGATTCAGTCACAGGGACGCGCGATTCGAGCATGATCGCCACGCGGCGATTGCGCGCCCGACCTTCGTCGGTGTCATTGTCGGCAATGGGGCGTTGGTCGGCATAGCCCGCCGCGGTGAGACGATTCGGCGCAACGCCGCTTTCGATGAAAAGCCGCACGACCGACGAGGCGCGGGCCGATGAGAGTTCCCAGTTGGAAGGAAAACGCTGGGTACTGATCGGGTTGCTGTCGGTATGCCCTTCAACCATGATTGGAAATTCCGCTTCCGCAATCACGCTGGCCACGGCGCGCAATGCGGTTTCCGCTTCGCTGCCAAGGGCGGCGTCACCGGCAGAAAACAGCGCGCTGGCATTGATTTCGACCGTCACGCCGAAGGCGCCTTCCGTAACCCTGACCTGCCCGTTTCCGGTGAGCGGCCCGAGAACACGACGAATATCACTGGCCATGTCGCGCATTTTCCGGGCCGCCTGCTCGCGCGCTGCACGCTCGCTCGCGTTGAGCCGTTTGATAGGCGCGCTGGGAACGATGACCGGAGGCGAAACGATTTTATGCCCTTCGGCGTTGACGTTGGCGTTGCGAAACGCCTGTATCAGGGAGTTGGAAAGCACCCGGTATTTGCCTTCGTTGACGGTGCTCAGGGAATACATGACGACGAAAAAGGCAAACAGCAGAGTGATGAAGTCGGCGTAGGACACGAGCCAACGTTCGGTGTTTTCGTGCTCTTCTGCATGGGGCCTGCGTCGTCGCGCCATGATGTCGAACCTATTGAACGTATCCGCGCATCCGGGCTTCGATGATGCGCGGGTGATCGCCGTTGGCAATGCCGATGAGTCCGTCGATCGCCATTTCGCGGCGGCTGGCGAGGATGCCGATGTGCGACAGGAGTTTTTTGTGAATAGGCAGCAGAATGAGGTTGGCAAGACCGACGCCATAGATGGTGGCAACGAACGCTACGGCAATGCCCGCGCCAAGCATCGTGGGATCGGACAGGTTCTCCATGACATGGATCAACCCCAGCACGGCGCCGAGAATGCCGATGGTGGGAGAGTATGCGCCCGCACTCTCCCAGATGCGGGCGCATTGACGCATCCTCGTTGCCCAGGCATCAACTTCGATTTCGAGCGATTCGCGTAGCGGCATGGGCTCGATGCCATCAATGAGCATTTGCAGGCCATGCCGCATGAAGGGATCGTCATCGAGCTCTTCGATGCTGCGTTCGAGCATAAGCACGCCTTCCCGGCGCGCCAGATGGCTCCATTCGATGATGCGCTCGATGGTATGCTCAACCCCGGAAGACGGGGGAATGAAGACCCATTTCACCATCTTCACGCCGCCGAGAAAGACGCTGAACGGACTTTGAAGCAGTACCGCGCCAAGGGTGCCTCCCACGACGATGAGTAAAGCCGTCGGTTGCAGCAGCGAGGAGACGTGACCGCCTTCGAGCGCCTGCCCGCCGATGATGGCGCTCAAAGCGAGAATGAGGCCGATGAGGCTGAGCTTATCCATGACGGCGTCCGAACATCATTGCGCGCAAGCGTGCTACAGCCTGGCTGTGCAGTTGACAGACTCTGGATTCAGTGACGTTGAGCACTTCACCGATTTCGCGCAGATTGAGATCCTCGTCGTAGTAGAGCGCCATGACCATTTTTTCGCGCTCGGGCAGTTTTTGTATGGCTTCAACGAGTTTGGCCTTCATGTCGGCATCTTCGAGCAGTACGAGCGGGTTGGCATCGGTCTGGCCGAGGTGGCGTTCGAGGAAATCTTCGCCGTCTTCAGAAGAGAAATCGTCGAAATAGATGAGTTGGTGGCCGCGCGCATCCGCCAACATACGCTGATATTCGGACAGTTCCAGGCCAAGATGCCCGGCAATCTCGGACTCGCCCGGCGGACGGCCGTTTTTCTGTTCGAGCGCGTTGATGGCGGCTTCGATTCGCCGCATGTCGCGCCTTGTGCTGCGCGGCGCCCAGTCGGCTTCGCGCAGCCCGTCGATCATCGCGCCACGAATGCGTTGCACGGCATAGGTCTCGAACTGCGCGCCCATGCCTTCCTCGAAACGGTTGATGGCATCCAGCAAACCCATCATGCCGTTCTGTATGAGGTCTTCTACTTCCACGCTGGCAGGCAGCCGAGACATCATCTGGTAGGCCAAACGCTTGACCAGCGGCGCGTAGGTCACCACCAGGCGATCCACTTCGAGTCGATTTTCTGCGTCATGCGTCATGCATTCGTCTCACCCGGGTGAGAAACCCGCAACCCGTTACATGCCAGGCGATGTACCCACGCCCGCGAGTCGTCGGAGAAACACCGCCCCGACTTCGCGCACCAGAGGAGGCGCGAGCGTGCGGGTCAATCCTGCCGCAAGGTCGTCACGTTCGACCTCGCCGAGCCAGAGCAGCGGTACTCCGACATGGTGACGCACCAAGGCTTGAAGTGAAGTGAAAAAATTCCGGGCATCTGCTGCATCGTGCGCCCGCGCCACTGCCATATGTACCGACCCGGCGCCTGCCGAAGCCAGTTGCTTGATGACGCAATATGCTTCGCTGGCTCCGCTGGCGCTGGCTTCCGCCACGAGCAGGCGCTGCGGGGCGGCCTGCACGAAAGGCGACGGGTCTTTGGCCGAATCGCAACCGGCATGAATGAGCACGATTCCAGCGTGATGGTGCAACACCCGCACGGCTTCGAGCAGACAGGCGCGCCGTGCCTCATCGAGCAGCGGCAGGGCAAGCGCGGCAGCGGCAGCAGGAACGCGTCCGAAGAGGCCCGGCACGGGTTGCAGGAGTTCAGCCAGGGTCAGCCGCCCATCGAGCATTTGCAGAAGATCGGGACCGGGATCGAGTCCCAGCGCCCCGGCAAGCGCCTCATCGCCCACGGCCTCATCGAGCAGCAGCACTTGATGATGCTGCCCGGCAATACGTTGCGCGGTCAGAATCGCATGATGGACGCGATGCCGTCCCGTGGCATAGTAGGCAACCACCGCTGGCGGAGTTTGCCGAAACAGCCGTCGCAACCCGGCGGCCTGGTCTTCGCGTCCGTCGATCATTTCAGGCTCCTTGAGCGCGCAGCATCGCGCCGGTTTCGTCGCCATTGAGCCGCCAGTGGGATTCGTCCGTCTGTGGGTACAGGGCGCGCTGTAGCAACCAGGCGCGGTTGGGCAGGTGCAAATCCTCCGGCACCCTCTGACCGTTGGTGATGTAACGCACGTCGAGTTCGTGGCACATGGCCGCATCAATGACCGATGCGAGCGAGGCCGCTTCGTCGACCTTTGTGAAAATGCAGCCCGCCACATCCGGCCCGGCGAAGGCTCTGACCACGTCGTCGAGCGTATCGCCCCGACAGGTGGCATTGAGCAGCAGCAGGCGGCGCACTTCGCCCGCCTCCGCCAGCATGCTGGCCTGCGCCACGACCATGCGGTCACGCTGGTTCATGCCCATCGTGTCGATCAGCACCAGACGCTTGTCGCGCAAATCAACCAGGGTCTGACGCAATTCGGCGGCATTGCGCACGGCAAAAACCGGCACGCCCAGAATGCGCCCGTAAATGCGCAGTTGCTCCTGTGCGCCGATCCGGTAACCGTCGGTGGTAATCAGCGCCAGACGTCCTGCGCCCTGCCGGGTGACAAAACGCGCCGCCAGCTTGGCGACCGTAGTGGTCTTGCCGACGCCGGTCGGGCCGACGAGCGCATAAATGCCGCCGCCGTCGATAATCTCGTTTGCGCTGTCGCCGATTTTCAGGCGACGGTCGAGCGTTCCGCGCAGAATGTCGAGCGCCGCGCCCGGCGTTGCGTCCTTGCCGATCCCCTCGACGAGTTGGCGCGCCAAAGGGGCGGAAAAACCCGCCGCGAGCAGTTGTCCAAGCATCTCCGCCCTGGCTGGCGCATTGGCGCGGGTCTCGTACCAGGAAAAACCGGCAAGTTCGCGTTCGATCACGCTGCGAATGCCGGAGAGTTCATCCATCAGGCGGATGTTGGTCTCTTGCAGCGCACGCACGCTCTCTCCGGTCTCGCTGTGCAGGGCGATAGCGACCTTTTCGGCTACTTTCTCGGCAACCCTTTCGGTCATCGCGCCCGGCCGCGTGGAGGACGCAGTTTCGATACGGGGCGGCGTAAACGGGCGAATTTCGGGCTTGCGGGGTGATGCGCTCTCCCGGTGTGGCGATGCAGTTGCAGATTTGCGCGGAACAGCGCCTGCCGCAAGACTGGAAAGCGTCACGTGGAAATCATCCGTGTAATCACCGCTGTTCACGCCGCTCCCAGCGTTGGCGAAATCGGCATATTCGCCGCGATTGCCGCGACTGCCGGGCATTCCGGCAGGCTGCGCCGTCGGGCGCGGCGCATCGAAGGATGCCTTGGGCGAACGCGCATGCAGCGTGTCAATGGCCCCCGGCGGCAAGGCCATGATTTCAACCCCCCCTGCCACAGCCCGGTTCGACAACACAATCGCGTCTGCGCCCAGTTCCGCCTTCAAGGTTCGCAGGGCTTCGCGAGCGGAAGGCGCAAAAAAACGCTTGACATTCATGGCTCAAATCTCCCGGTTCCCGCACACATGGCACGTCCTGCCGTCGATTATGCGACCCGTATCCGCGCGCGCATGATAGGAATAGCCGGGTTTTAAGCCGCTTATTTCTCAGAAATTTTTTTAATTGGAACAAGCGTTATTACTTATAGTAATCATATTGTTCAATCATTATAGTTTTATGCATTAATTTTCAGATACTTACTGCACTTACGTTACAATTGCAAGTGACAATTTTACATGTTGTTTTATAAAAAATAACATGTATTTACATTAATAAAGCATCAGCTTCCACATCGTGAAAAAGTCACATTGACGAGCGGGTAAATATATACATTGGCGCCAGTAAGGCATCCATATATGGTATATGCTGATGAGGTTTTACTAGGTTTAAAAGACAGCGATAGCAAAAGTAACAGCATTTTACGGGGAGAGATTTCATGTTTCTATCACGCTGCTGTTCCCGCAGTATAAAAACACGATCTCAGGCCAATCTGTAATGTTCCGCCTAAACTCGTTCCGGGCTCGCGTCATCAGTTGGGGCGCCCTGATGGGCGCTATCGTGCTGATTTTGATGTTGTCCATCAATCTGCATTCAATTGAAGAACAGATCAATCACCAGATCAAAACCCGGATTACCTACACCCAGAACGTCTATCAAACGATGCTCGCCACACAGTTGCCCGAGCATGATTATGCGGCTTTTCGCGATATTTTCGATGCCTTTAAAAAGTCCGGCAGCATCTCCTACCTCGTCATCATGGATGCCAACGGGAATCGGCTGGCATCAATGGGATCGGTGAGCGACGGCCCGCTGCCCACACCCGGCAAGGCCGATTCGGTCTACCACGTTTATTTCGATCTCATCTCCGGCGGAGAGCGTTACGGTTCAGTGCAATACGGTCTGCTGATCAATTCTTTCGATGCCGCCCGGAAAAGGCTGATCCTTTACAACATCATCGCTGCCCTGGTTGGAGTATGCCTGTCCAGCATCCTGCTGGTGGTCTTTTCGCGTCACGTCGTCAAACCTCTGGTAAATTTGAGTAACGCCGCCGAACACATCACTTCCGGCAATTACGATGTGCAATTGAAAACCACAGGCGTCTCTGAACTCGACAGCCTGCTGAAACATTTCAAGGCCATGGCCCTGACGGTGAGCAGCAAGATTTCGATGCTCGAATGGCAGGCACAGCACGACGCGCTCACCGATGCCTTCAACCGCCGGGCTTTTGAGAAGCGCACATCGGAACTGCTCGACGATCCCTTGATCATCGACGTCATCATGCTCTATATCGACCTCGATCAGTTCAAGGCCATCAACGACAACTGTGGTCACAGCGCTGGCGATATTTTGCTGACCCGTGTCGCCCATCTGCTCGAATCACGCCTGAGTGACGCCTTCGTCGCCCGCATCGGCGGCGATGAGTTCGGCGCGATCATGCCCCTGAACAAAGAGATGGATATTCAAAAAATGGCGCGAACCATCATCGAGGACATTTCCAACATCCATTTTGAATGGGAAGGCCAGACCTACCGCGTAGGGGCCAGCATTGGGGTGGCTTCCAGCAGTTCTCTTGCAAACCGCACGCTCAGGGATCTGATGATTGCCGCCGATACCGCCTGCTTCGGCGCAAAGGAACTGGGCCGCAACCGCATCCAGGTCTATCACCCCAATGACGACTATTTTCGTCAGCGTCGCGAGGAACTGCGCAGCGTTGCGCAACTCGACAGCATGCTGGCCCAGAATCGCTTCACGCTTCATTACCAGCGTTTCTCCCCGCTGACAGGGGATCGCCCTTCCCATGCCGAAATTCTATTGAGAGTGCGCAATGCCGAAGGCGGGCTTGACGGCCCCACGAATCTCATCCACGCCGCCGAACGCTACAACCTGATGACACGGATTGATCACTGGGTCATTGAAAGCGCCTGTCGGCAGATTGCGCAATGGGAAAAGGAAAAGTGCGAAACCGGCATCGAGTGTTTCAGCATCAATGTTTCCGGCGCAAGCCTCTCCGACGAGCATTTCCCGGAATTCGTTCTCGACCGGATCCACGCCAACAGTGTTTCTCCCAAAAGGCTCTGTTTTGAAATCACCGAAAGCAGCGCAATCAACAACCTCAAGCCCGCCTTGCACTTCATTGAAAGCGTGCGCCGGGCAGGCGCAACCGTGGCGCTCGACGATTTCGGCAGCGGCCTGTCGTCGTTCGGCTATCTCAAACGTTTCCAGGCCGACTATCTGAAAATCGACGGCGCGTTCATCTCCAACATTGATACCGACTCGGCCAATTTCGCCACGGTCAAGGCCATCGTCACCCTGGCGCGCGCCCACGGGCTGCGCACGGTGGCCGAGTTCGTGCACAACAGCAGCATTCTCCAGGTCATTCGCGAAATCGGCGTCGATTACGCGCAGGGGTTCCACTGTCACATGCCGGAGCCGCTCGATACCCTGCCGTATGGGTGCAAACCCGCGCCCCGGACGGTGAGCATCAACCTATAATATATGGTTGTTACGCCCACTGGGAGACGCCGTGAGCACGCCGTTATTTGAATCCTCCATCAAGAGTCTGCCGCTCCTTGGACGCGGCAAAGTCCGCGACATCTACGCCGTTGGCAGCGACAAACTGCTGATCGTCACGAGCGATCGCCTGTCGGCCTTCGATGTCATTCTGCCCGACCCAATCCCGGACAAAGGCCGGGTGTTGACCGCAATGGCCAGCTTCTGGTTTGCCAGGCTCGGGCACATCATCCCCAACCAACTCACCGGCATCGACCCTTCAAGCGTCGTGGATGCCGACGAGCGCGAACAGGTGCGCAATCGCGCGCTGGTGGTCAAGCGCCTCAAACCCTTGCCCATCGAAGCCGTGGTGCGCGGTTATGTGATCGGCTCCGGCTGGAAGGATTACCAGGCAAGCGGCGCGATTTGCGGCATCGCTTTGCCGCCAGGGCTACGTCAGGCGGCAAAGTTGCCGCAGCCGATCTTCACCCCGGCCACCAAGGCCGATGTCGGCGATCACGATGAGAACATTTCGTTCGAGCGCGCAAAGGCAAGCTGCGCGGACGCAATCGGCCCCAACGGCGCAGCCTTGGCCGAACAGGCACGTGATGCTGCCATCGCCCTGTACCGTGAAGCCGCCGACTATGCCGCCGGGCGCGGCATCATCATTGCCGACACCAAGTTCGAGTTCGGTGTTGACGCCGATGGCGTGCTGCATCTGATCGACGAAGCGCTCACCCCCGACTCCTCGCGCTTCTGGCCGCAGTCCGAATACCGGGAGGGCATCAGCCCGCCCTCGTTCGACAAGCAATACGTGCGCGACTATTTGGAGACCCTCGACTGGAACAAGAAAGCCCCCGCGCCCCGGCTGCCAGAAGAAGTCATCGAACGCACCGCCACCAAGTATCGCGAGGCTTATACGAGGCTGACGCAATCCTGAAATGACACACCCTGCCCAAACCAACCCCCTGCTCGATTTCTCGGGCCTGCCCCGATTCGACGACATTCGCCCGGAACACGTCACCCCCGCAATCCGCCATCTGCTTTCCGAATACGGCGCGCTGATCGAGCAACTCACCATTGACGCCGCGCCCCCGACCTGGGACGGATTCATCGCGCCGATGTTCGAGACGGGCGAGCGCCTGGGGCGCGCCTGGGGCATCGTCGGCCACCTGCATGGCGTGCTGGACACGCCGCCCTGGCGTGAGGCATATAACGCCATGTTGCCGGAAGTTGCCGGCTTCTACGCCGAACTGGGCCAAAACATCGCCCTTTTTCGCAAGTACAAGGCGCTCGCCGCAAACCCTGAATATACGGCATTGAATCCGGTACGCCGCCGTATCATCGACCGCGAAATCCGCGATTTCCGTCTTTCGGGTGCAGAACTGCCGGAAGAAACCAAACCGCGTTTCAAGGCGATACAGGAAGAGCTTTCCGGGCTGGCCGCAAAATTCTCCGAAAACCTGCTCGACGCCACCAACGCATACGCCGAATGGATCACAGACGAAGCCGGACTTGCGGGCATCCCTCTTGATGCCTGCGCTGCCGCCCGCGCAGCGGCAGAAAAGGACGGCAGGCCCGGCTGGAAATTCACCCTGCACCATCCTTCTTGGCTGCCGGTCATGCAATACGCCGATGACCGCGCCCTGCGCGCGCGCATGTACCGCGCCAACGCCACCCGCGCCTCGGAGTTCACCGATGCCGATGACGCAAAATGGGATAACAGCCCGCTGATTGGCCGCATTCTCGCCCTGCGCTCTGAAGAAGCGGCATTGCTCGGCTATCGCGACTACGCCGAAGTCTCTCTCGTCCCGAAAATGGCGGATTCTCCCGCACAGGCGCTTGCCTTCCTGCGCGAACTCGGAGCAAAGGCAAAACCTTTCGCCGAACGCGACCTTGCCGAACTGAAAACCTTCGCCCGCGAAGAACTCGGACTCGATCCGCTGGAACCCTGGGACATTGCCTGGGCTTCCGAAAAACTGCGGATGAACCGCTACGCCTACTCCGATCAGGAGGTCAAACAATACTTTCCCGAACCCCGCGTGCTCGACGGCCTCTTTGGCGTCATCCGTCGGCTTTACGGCGTCGAGATCACCGCCGATGAAGCGCCGGTCTGGGATGAAAACGTCCGCTTTTTCCGCATCGAAAAAAACGGCGAACTGATCGGGCAGTTCTATCTCGATCTGTACGCGCGCGACACCAAGCGCGGCGGCGCCTGGATGGATTCCGCCCGCAGCCGTAGCCGTCATCCAGATGGCAGTCTCACCACGCCCGTCGCCTGGCTCGTGTGCAACTTTCCCGGCCCCGTCGATGGCAAACCGGCCACTTTCACCCACGACGATGTTCTCACCCTCTTCCACGAAACCGGCCACGGCCTGCACCACCTGCTGACCTGCGCCGACGAGTTGGCCGTCTCCGGCATCAACGGCGTGGAATGGGATGCCGTCGAGCTTCCCAGTCAGTTCATGGAAAATTTCTGCTGGGAATGGGATGTGCTCTCGATGATGACCGCGCACGTCGACACCCTTGATCCCCTCCCGCGCGCGCTCTACGACAAAATGATCGCCGCGCGCAATTTCCAGAGCGGCATGCAGACCGTCCGCCAGATCGAACTCGCCCTGTTCGATCTGCTCCTGCACTGCGAAGCGAGAGGCGCGGGCGATGTGCCCATCGCGCAGGTATTGGCGCTCCTCGATGAAGTCCGGCGCGAAGTCGCCGTGCTGTTCCCTCCGCCCTGGCATCGCTTTCCGCACAGCTTCTCGCACATTTTCGCAGGCGGCTATGCGGCGGGTTATTACAGCTACAAATGGGCCGAAGTGCTTTCTGCCGACGCCTTTGCGGCTTTTGAGGAAGCGGCGGAAGAAGGCGCTGGCAACACGGAACGGTGCAGCCTGCTCGATTCCGCCACCGGTGAGCGTTTCTGGCGCGAAATTCTTGCCGTCGGCAGCAGCCGCCCCGCCATCGAATCCTTCATCGCCTTCCGGGGCCGCGCACCGTCAGTGGATGCGCTGTTGCGACATAGCGGGATGACTTAGCCCACGATGCATTGGGCTTCACCCGCCCCGCGTCGGTCGATACGACCGACGCGGTAGACGACCTCCCCCGCCCCGGCGAGCTTGGATGCAACCGCATCGGCATCGGCTTCAGAGACAACCACCGCCATACCAATGCCGCAATTGAAGACCCGGAACATTTCCTGATCCGCGACCTGCCCGGCTTCCTGCAACCACCTGAACAGGGGCGGCAACGTCCAACTGCTTGCATTGATCCGTGCAACGAGTTCTTCGCCCAGGATGCGCGGCACGTTCTCGGTAAGGCCGCCGCCGGTGATGTGGGCCAGCCCTTTCACCGCGCCGGGCAGTTCGCGGAAAACCTGAAGCAACGACTTGACGTAGATGCGGGTCGGCTCCATCAATGCGTCTCCCAGAGGACGCCCGTGAAAATCGCCGCCAAGGTCGGCCTTGCTCACCTCGACGATCTTGCGGATCAGCGAATAACCGTTGGAATGCGCGCCACTGGAAGCGAGCCCCAACACCACATCGCCCGGCATGATGCGTGTGCCGTCGATGATGTCGCTCTTCTCCACCGCGCCGACGACAAAACCGGCGAGATCGTACTCTCCGTCCGGATACATGCCAGGCATCTCGGCGGTTTCGCCGCCAATCAGCGCACAGCCTGCAAGCTCACACCCCCGCGCGATGCCCTGCACCACCGTGGCCGCCGTGTCGACATCGAGCTTGCCGCAGGCGAAATAATCGAGGAAGAACAAAGGTTCGGCCCCCTGCACCAGGATGTCGTTAACGCTCATTGCCACGAGATCCTGTCCCACAGTATCGTGACGATTGAGCATGAACGCCAGCTTGAGCTTGGTTCCCACGCCGTCGGTTCCGGAGACGAGCACCGGCTCGCGGTACTTGTCCGATAACCTGAACAATGCGCCAAAGCCGCCGATCCCGCCCAGAACCTCGGGGCGCATCGTCTTTTTGGCAAAGGGCTTGATCCGGTCGACCAACGCATCGCCTGCGTCGATATCGACCCCGGCATCGCGGTAAGAAAGCGGAGATTGGGAAGAAGAATATTGCGCGCTCAAGGCCGTTCCTCTGGCAAATCAAAAAAATCGAGAGACGGCGCTTGAGACTGTGCCGCCAAGTGACTACATTAGGAAACTTTTCTGCGAGCCGTTCACAAAAACGACCCAAGAACCGAAGGCAAGAATCTTACTTGAACATGCGTCGAGCGCAATCCCCGCTATTTACGGCAAGATCACTCTAAATGCTTCCTCTCCGCCCTCTTCACCTGCAAACCGCCGCCTGGACAGGGGTCGCGCTCGCGCTGGCGGCCCTGCTCTGGCTGCTCGCGCCCATCCTGACGCCGTTCGTGCTGGGCGCCGTCTTCGCCTACCTGTGCAATCCGGTGGTCAATGCCCTGGTTCGCCGACGGATGCCGCGCACTGTAGCAGTACTGCTGGTCATCACGGGACTGACCTTCTCGCTCATCGCGCTTGCGTTCGTGCTGCTGCCGATGCTCTACCACAAGGCGGTGATGCTGGTGCAAAGGCTGCCTGGGTTGATCGTTCTGTTCAACGAACACATATCCCCCACGCTCAGCGAGCAATTCGGCATGCAGTTCCAGCTCGATGTGGCGCAGTTCCACGCGTGGCTTGCTCAGTTTTTTGACAACGCGCAGGAACTGCTTCCCGTCCTGCTCAGCAACATCGGTCACAGAGGCATGATCATTGCCGCAATGCTCGTCAACCTGGTACTAGTTCCCTTCGTCATCTTCTATCTGCTCCAGGAATGGCCGCGCATCATCGAGGGACTCTCGCGCCTGCTGCCGCGCCCCTGGATGCCGCGCGCACGGCAGATCACGACCGAGATCGACCAGATGCTGGCGCAGTTCCTGCGAGGCCAGGGAACGGTCATGCTGTTGCTGGCCGTGTATTACAGCGTGGGGCTGTGGCTGGCCGGACTCGATTTTGCGCTGCCGGTCGGCGTACTCACGGGCCTGTTGATTTTCATTCCCTATGTCGGCTTTGGCAGCGGGCTGATACTGGCCTTGCTCGCCGCGCTGCTCCAAAGCGGCGGCGGAGGGTGGGAGCCGCTCATCGGCGTGGCCGTCGTCTATGGCATCGGCCAGTTGGTCGAGAGTTTCGTTCTCACCCCTTACCTCGTCGGCGAACGCATTGGTCTGCATCCGCTGGCGGTCATCTTCGCCGTGTTGGCTTTCGGCCAGTTGTTCGGTTTTGTCGGCGTACTCGTCGCTTTGCCCGTCAGCGCGGCGCTTCTCGTAGGGGTGCGCGAAGTCGCCTCGGCATGGTTTGCCAGTCCCGTCTACCTCGGCGACCCAACCGATCCGCCCGAAAACGCGGCAACAGCCCCCCCCGGGGACAAAGGCACCGAAACCGGGAACACAGCGTGAAGCAACTCATTCTCGACCTGCGGCCAGACCGCCTGCCGACTCTGGAAAATTTTGTTCCCGGCAGCAACGCCGAATTGCTGGAGAGCCTTGCACGACTCGCCGCCACCGGGCTCGGCACACATCTCTACCTGTGGGGAGACTCCGGCAGCGGGCGAAGCCACCTGCTCCGGGCCGCCGTCGCTCGCGCGCTCGATGAAGGCCGCCCGGCATTCTTCCTGAGCGCGGAAGAAATCACCGATCGCCTGCCGGAAGATCAAAACGCCTTGCTGGCCATCGACGATGTCGACCGGCTCTCTTCCGATGCTCAGGTCGCGCTCTTCAACGCTTTCAACCGCGCGCGCGCCAACGCCCAATCGCTGCTGCTCTCCGGCCCCGCCGCGCCCAGGGGACTCGCACTGCGCGAAGACCTGCGCACCCGCATCGGACAAAGCCTGATCTTTGAAGTCCACCCGCTCGATGACGCCACGCGGGAATCCATTCTGCATTCACTCGCACAGCGGCGCGGACTACGGCTGTCCGGTGAAGTATCAAACTATCTGTTGACCCACGCGCGCCGCGACCCGCCGGGCATGGCGGCGGCGCTCGATGCGCTCGATGCCGCTTCGCTCGAACACAAACGCCCGGTCACGCTGCCGCTCCTTCGCGAACTCATGCAGCAAGGGCTGCGTATTTGACATAAACTTTTTTTACTCAAACCGCTATGAACCTCGTCCTTTTCGACCTCGACAACACCCTGATCGCAGGCGACTCCGATGTCGCCTGGACGCAATTCCTGATCGAAAAAAATGTGCTCGATGCGAGCGCACAGGAGACGCGCAATCTCGTTTTTTACGAACAATACAAGGCGGGTACGCTGGATATTCACGAATTTCTCAACTTTCAGCTTGCCCCGCTCGCCCAGCATCCGCGTGCGCAACTCGATGCCTGGCACGACGAATTCATGGCCCGGATCATTCGCCCGATGATCACCCCTGCCGCACGGGCGCTCGTCGACAGACGCCTGCAAGAAGACGCGCTCATCGCGCTGGTGACCGCCACCAACAGCTTCATCACCTGGCCGATTGCGCGCGAATTCGGCATCGTGCATCTCATCGCGACCATCCCGGCGCAGGAAAACGGTGTTTTTACCGGCAAACCGAGGGGGATTCCCGCATTCAAAGCCGGCAAGATTGCGCGCGTCGAAGCCTGGCTGGAGTCGATGAGCCTCAATTTCGACAGCTTCGAGCAAAGCTGGTTCTACAGCGACTCCCACAACGATCTGCCGCTCCTGCAACAGGTCACCCACCCGGTTGCAGTCGATCCGGATGAAATCCTGCGTGCAACTGCACATGAACATGGTTGGGAAATTCTGACACTGCGCAGTCCAATGTGACAGCGCCCCCGCGCGAACTACCTTTTTCAACTCCATATTGCGCATAATCCGTTTGCACTGAAAATCCGGTAAAACAAAATATGTACTGCACTTCATGTGGTTCCAACCTGGGAACGTGGACCAAGAGATCCTGCCCGCGCTGTGGCTCACCGTTGCGTTCATCGGATTCCGATACGCAGAACTCCATGTTGAAGGGGTCGGAAAGTACAGCCACGCTCCCGCCTGCACCCACAGTCTCGCCCGCCAGAAAGCCTCCCTGGCTGCTCATCGGCCTGATCGCCTTCGTGGTCATTGTGGCCGCCGCATGGTTTATATTTGATATGAATAATCCGCCTTTCAATCCGCAGGATAAGGAGAAGAAGGAATTGCTGAAACCGGGGGAGGATCTGCAAAAGCGACAAGAAGAGGATTTGCGGAAGCAGCAAGACGAGGCTCTACGGAAGCAGCAGGAAGAGGATCTGCGGAAGCAACAAGACGAGGATCTGCAAAAACAGCAGGACGAGGCTCTACGGAAGCAGCAGGAAGAGGATCTGCAAAAACAGCAGGACGAGGCTCTGCGAAAGCAACAGGACGAGGACCTGCGAAAGCAGCAGGAAGAGGACCTGCGAAAGCAACAGGACGAGGATCTGCGAAAGCAGCAGGAAGAGGAGCAGCGAAAGCGACGGGAAGAGGAAATACGGAAGCAGCGACAGGAGCAAAACAACAAAACCATGCCGCCGTCCAGGCTTTCCGCCTTGCGCGGGGAATTGAAGCAATGTGAAGACTTCCGTTGCACCAAACGAGCGCAACAAAAGTATTGCGAAGGATATTGGAACCGTGTTGCCGAATGTAAGTCAGCACTGTGATTGCACCGCATCCTTTCCGGAGGTCACGACGAAGGAATTCATGCGCCGCCTTGCCGGGAAATGCTGGCATAATAATTTTTCTGGTGCGATATTTTTGCATTCCCGTGCGAGGGTCCAGCGTCGGACGCTGGCTTAACGGCAGGTAACTCATGTTCTGCACATCTTGCAATGCTGACATTGGGATACGGATCCCCAAATTTTGTCCGCAATGCGGTATCCCGCTACAAGCTGCACTGGCGCCCGGCGCGTCGGCGCCGGATGACGACGCGACCGTCCGGCTATCTGCGTACAAGGTAACCGGAACGCCACTAGAGTCGGCCGCCACGATGCCGGCCCCGGACGATGAGTCGACCGTTCTGGTTCACAGAGCATCCGGAACGCCACAAGCGCCGGATGACGCCATGTCGGCCCCGGATGACGATTCGACCATTCTGGCTCACGGAACAGTCGGAACGCCACAGGAGCCGGACGACGACTTCCCTATCCCGGACAACAGTCCGACCATCCAGTTGTTTGCGCCCGCGCCAACCGGATTGCTGCCGGACCCGGCTGCCACGCCGCCATCGCAGCCAAATGTCTCAACGAACGCATTCACTGCGGCAACGAAGATCTTTTCCGGCAACAAAATCAGCCGTCGCAAGAAGAAACGCAAAAAAGCGCGCGAGCACGCAAAGCTTTTCGCGGCAAAACCGCTGATCGAACCGTTCATTGCTGCAAATACGACTCAAAACGAGCCCGCCCCCCCCCTCATAACCGAAGCGCCAGTCTCTCTGGATGAAAACGACCGTCTCGTGGTGGAACCGCTCTATCCGGGACCGTCTCCCGTACCGATGCCGGTCATTCGGGAAAGCATTCATCCAGCCATTTTCGGTCTCGCCGCCATCATCCTGATCGTGTTCCTGGGCGGGCTTTGGTGGTGGAACTCCAAAGAAGCGGAACCTTTCCCGGAAGATATCGACGCGCCGACGACGACGCTGTCCTCTGAACCCCTCCCTGATGCCGAGCCTTCCCTGGCCATTTCCACGCCCGCTCCTCCGGCGGAAAACACGTCGACATCCAGCCCGGAGGAACAGATATTGGAACAGGAGCCCGAATCAGAACCAGGATCGGAACAAGGGTTGATGAACATTCCATCGTTACCCGCAAACCAGCAGCAAGGACGGCATAACCAATACAACCCGACCGAGATCAAGGACGAGGACCCCCTTTCCGTTTCTCCCTACCCGCTGCCCATGCCTGCTCCGCCCGTACCCGCGCCCCCCCCGGCGCGAAAACAAACCATCGCCGCTCCGCCTGAACCTGCCGAGATACCCGAACCATTCGAACCATTCGAACCATTCGAACCATCCGAAACGCCAGCGCACGACGAGACGCCCTCCATGCCTGCCCCGCCGCCCGTGACAGCGCGCCCGGCCGCTCCGCCCTGGCTTGGACGGATGCGCAATGATTTGTCGAATTGCCAGAGTTTCTTTTGCCGTGAAAAGGTGCGCAGGCAGTATTGCACGGGCCAGTGGGAAACCCTGCCCGAATGCAGGAGAGCATCGCTTTGAACATGGGTCATCGCGCAATCTCCGGAAGGAATGAATAGCGAACCGAATGAAGCGCCGAGACAACCATAAATGCCATACGAATCGTTTTCCTGGAGAGTTGCATGAACCCAAACCTGTCTGAAGCGAAAACCTTCTATTCCGGCCTCTCGCATATCCACAAGGCGTTGTACAACGAGAAGGCTCTGTTTGCCCTTCTCGCTACAGGCTTGTTGATGATAGCCCTGGTTTACCTGGGATTCACCCTGAGCAGTTCCGGTTCTTTCGCAATGACCACCCTGCTCGCCTTCCTGGCCCTGTTTGTGGTATCGCCCGCCGGAATGTCCATCGCCGGACTGCTGCTCATGGATCAGGCGCGCGGGCAAACACCGCGCCCGTTTCGTAAAGCCATATCCGACAGCATTCCCGCCTTTTTGCGTACCCTTGGCATTGCGTTGCTCGGCGTCGTGCTGATGGTGGCCTTTTATCTCTTCCTCAGCCTGCTGCTTTTCGTGTGCAAGCTGCCCGTCGTCGGCCCGGCGCTCTACGCCGTGCTTTTTCCGGTGCTGGTGATATTGGCCGGTCTGCTGTATTTCGGTCTCATGGCCGGATTATCAATGGCCTATCCCGCCGTATGGAGCGGCGCGACCATCCGTGAGGCTTTGGAGATGCTCTGGCGGATCACGACCAACCGCATCGTGGAATTGTTGGTCAACCTGCTCCTGCTCGCCATACTTTTCGCCCTGGCTGAATTCATTCTGTTCACCATCTTTTTCGTCGGCAGCCAGATCGTTCTAGTGGCATCGGCATCCATTCTGGGGGTACAGGGCATCCCTGGCCTCGCTCAAGGTCCGGGCGCGCTCTTCGGCGCGCTCTCCGCCTCAGACTACACGCTTGCAACCATCTTCGGTTTCATGACGGGGCTGATGCTGTTCATGACCGCCCTCATGTCCATGTTCATGATGGGGCTCAACCTGATTTACCTGCAAATCACGAAAGATCTGCCTCCGGCCAGGGAACGGGGGTACGCCTGGAATCCCACGCCCAGAAGCGCCGGGAACAAACCGATCACTCAACCCGCTCCGCAGGCGGGCGGCCATCCGGGCAGCGGCTCGCCGGACATCCTGGCATCGCTCCTTGGGGAAACGCCTCCCCCCGCCACACCGACGAGAAGCATGGAGACGCCTCCGATTTGCCCCCGCTGCCGGGTGGCGGCCCAGCCTGGCGACCGCTTCTGTGGTGAATGCGGCGGCAGTCTCAAGAGTTGAAAACCGTATCGAGGAATCCCCGGCCAAAAGGCCGGGGCAAGTCAAAATGTTCGCTGTGTGGCAGGCGCGTATCAGGTAACATCACGCGCCTGACCATTTTTCCAAGAACACCGTTCAAATGATTCGCAAGTTGCTGCGCAAGGTTTTCAACTATCGTGCAGCGCCTTCTCCCGCTTCCGCCGAACCTGCTCGCATCCCCGTCAGCCAGCATGGCATCCGCCGCGGACAAGTTTCTGCCGGAGCGGTCAAGATCTGCGCCACCCTCCAGGATCGCGGTTACCAGGCCTACATCGTCGGCGGCGCAATCCGGGATCTGTTGAGCGGACACCCGCCCAAGGATCACGATGTCGCCACCAACGCCACGCCCGAGGAAGTCCGGGCGCTTTTTCGCCGCTCGCGCATCATTGGCCGCCGGTTCAAGATCGTCCATGTCCTGAACGGACCGGAAACCATCGAGGTCTCCACCTTCCGGGCCGGTCAGATCGCCGAGACGGATCAGCACGGGCGGGTGCTTGCCGACAACAGTTACGGCACCCAGGCCGAAGATGCCATCCGGCGGGATTTCACCGTCAATGCCCTCTATTTCGACCCGATCACCGAAACAATCATCGACTATCACCACGGCGTAGCCGACCTGCAACAAAAAACGTTGCGCGTCATCGGCGAACCTAGAACCCGCTACCGTGAAGACCCCGTGCGCATGTTGCGCGCGGTGCGGCTGGCCGCCAAGCTTGGTCTCATCATCGACCCCGCCGCGCGCTCGCCGATCCGCGACATGGCCATGCTGCTCGAAAACGTACCGACGGCGCGGCTCTTCGACGAGACCCTGAAGCTGCTCATCTCGGGCAACGCCGTGCGCTGCATCAGGCAATTGCGCGAGGAAGGCTTGCACCACGGCCTTTTGCCGTTGCTCGACATCATTCTCGATCAACCTGTCGCTGAACGCTTCATCTGGCTGACGCTGGAAAATACCGACGCGCGGGTACGCGCGGACAAACCCGTCTCGGTCGGTTTTCTCTTTGCAGCTCTGCTCTGGCCCGAAGTATCACGGAAATGGAAAGAGCGGCAGGCTGCCGGAGAGCCGTCCTACCCTGCGCTTTTCGACGCAATGGACGAAGTTCTCGCCGCCCAGGCGCAGAGACTGGCGATTACCCGTCGCATTGCCGGGGATATCAAGGAACTCTGGGCGCTGCAACCGCGTTTTGACAAACGCACGGGCCGGGCGCCGTACCGTCTGATCGAACATCCGAAGTTCCGCGCCGCCTGGGATTTCCTCCATCTGCGCACGCAGGCGGGCGACATCCCGGAAGAACTCTCCGCTTGGTGGGACCGTTTTGCCCATGCCGGTCATCATGAGCGTGAAGAATTGCTGAGTACTGTCTCGACGGACGGCGACAAGCCCCGCAAACGACGACGGAGTCGCCGCAAATCCGCCAAAGACATCGCGCCCGAGTCCGTTCCCGAACCGTAAAAACGATGCCTTCCCGCGTGTGCGCCTTCATTAGTTTCGGAGCCAATCTCGGCGATCCCTTTACCACCCTGTCTCACGCCCTGGAAGCGCTCGCGGCCCTACCGGAAACACGGATTACCGCCTGTTCGTCGTATTACCGCAGCGCGCCACAGGGAGTCAGCAGCCCGCAGCCCGATTTCATCAACGCCGTCATCGCCCTGGATACCGGCCTTTCAGCCCCGGCGCTGCTCGATGCCCTTCTCTCGATCGAGTTTGACTGTGGCCGTCGCCGCACCGCCGCGCTCGCAGCGCGCCCCATTGATCTCGATCTGCTCCTGCACGGCGAGGCGGTGATGCAATCCCCAACGCTTACCCTGCCCCATCCCCGCCTGCATCAGCGCGCTTTCGTCCTCCTGCCGCTGGCCGAAATCGCCCCAACTCTGTCCATTCCCGGCCACGGGCCGGTGTCTTCGCTCCTCGAAAAAGTGAAAGACCAGCGCATTGTCCGGGTACTGGACATTGGCCCGAAAAATCATGCGTCCACCACTGACCATTCGGAAAACGACCTATGAACCGGCTATTGGTTGCGCATACGCCATTAGGCGACCTCTGGCGGGCCACTTTACCCGCTTCCCCCGAAGTACGCATTCTGGAAGCGCATTATCCAGGTTCAGAACATTCACTCTGAAAACCTTTTGATTGTCTCTCCAACACTGAGCATATCGAATATAATGCGTTGCCATAACTGTGACAAAAATCACAGAAAGTCGCTCTTCACTATGAATCCATTGATCATTCGCATCATCGACCATTTCGGAAACGACCTATGAACCGGCTATTGGTTGCGCATACACCATTAGGTGACCTCTGGTGGGCGACGAGTCTGGAAGGCACGGAATCGCTCTCCGAACTCTACGCTTTCACGCTCGAACTCGAATCGAAACAATCCGGCATCGACGGGCAATCGCTGATCGGAGAAACCTGCGCGGTCGAACTCGAAGCGCATCGTGGCGTGAAGCGTTACTTTTCCGGACAGATCGTCAGGGTGTCGGCGTGCAGCAAGGAAGACCGCCACTGGAAATACAAACTCATCATTGCGCCCAAACTCTGGCATGCCTCACGACGCTCTGACTTCAAGATCTGGCAAAACATGACCGTGCAGAGCATTACCGATGAGGTTTTGCAGAAAAACGCCATCAATTACGAATGGCGTTTGAAGAGTAGCTACAAGAATTGGGAATACCTCGTTCAATATGGAGAAACCGATCTCAATTTCCTGTGTCGGCTCTTTGAGCACGAAGGCATCTATTACTGGTTCGAGCACAGCCCGGGCGGAGAAACGCTGATCCTGGCCGATCATTTGAGCACGCACGAACCATTTGGCGGCTATGAAAGCATCCCGTTCTATTCCCCGGACGCATCGCGGCCCGACGAAGATCATTATTTTGCCTGGAGCGCAGCGCGCGAACCCGAACCGGGCCGCTACCAGCACCGCGACTACGACTTCAAGCAACCCTCGAAGGACATGACCACCGAGTTCGTCGATCCGAGAGGACATCTGTTCGACCAGTACGAAATTTATGACTACCCGGGCCATTACATCGAGCCGAATGACGGCACGAACTACGCCACGGCGCGGCTCGAAGCCCTCCAGGCTCCGCAGCATGTCATCGAACTCGACGGTCAGGTGCGCGGCGCGATTCCCGGCGCTCGCTTTACGCTGAACAGACATCCGGTAGGGGCCTTGAATCGCGAATACGTGATCACCCGCGCCAGATACAAGGCCACCAACAGCGACTACGAAGGCGCGAGCCAGGGTGAAGAGGCGCAATTCGAGGTCAAAATCGAAGCTCTTCCCGCTGACCGTCAGTACCGTTCCCCGCTCAAAACCAAAAAACCGCGCACGCGCGGCCCCGAAACTGCCGTGGTCGTCGGCCCGTCGGGTTCTGAAATCCACACCGACGAATATGGCCGCATAAAAGTCCACTTCCACTGGGATCGTTACGGCAAAAAGGATGGAGAAGACTCGTGCTGGATTCGGGTCTCGTACCCGTGGGCGGGGTCGAACTACGGCGGCATCCACATCCCGCGCATCGGTCAGGAAGTCATCGTCGATTACGAATACGGCGACCCGGACCGGCCGTTCATCACCGGGCGCGTCTACAACGCTCAACAGATGCCCCCGTGGGATTTGCCTGCAAACAAGACCCAATCGGGGGTCATGAGCCGCACCAGCCCCGGCGGCGGCGTAGACAACACCAACGCCATCCGCTTTGAAGATGCCAAGGGCAAGGAAGAAATGTGGGTGCGCGCCGAGCGCAACCGCAGGCTGGAAGTCAAAAAAGACGAAACCACGTGGATCGGCAACGACCGGACGCAACAAGTCGACGGCAAGCACGTAGAGCAGGTGCGCAAGGACATCGCCGTGAGCAGCGGAGCCAACATCTCCCATACCGCCGGGGGCGGCATCAAGCTCGAAGCGACGACGAAGATCGAATTCAAGGTTGGGGCCAGTTCCATCGTGATGAACGCGGACGGGACGATCAACATTTCCGGGCCCTCGCGGGTAGACATCAACTGAGGTAAACAGTACCGACATGCCCTATCAGATCAACGAAGGCCAGTTCGACTTTGAGAGCGCGGACGATGGCAGCATCAACATACTCGAATTGCCCCCGCACGAAGACGGCACGCCCTTGAGGCTGGTCATCACCCGGGACAAACTCAAGGCGGGCGAAGACCTCAAGACGTGCCTGACGCGCCAACTCCGTGAGCTCTCCCGGCGGCTGCCGGAATTTACGGAACTCAAGCGCGAATCCGGCTGGCTCGGCTCGGGGGAAGCCCTCTTTCCGGCCATCGTGCTCCAGGTACGGTTCAAGCAGGACGGACACCCGGTTCACCAGGCCCAGTGCATGGCCCAGCTTCCCGAGGGTAAGCTGCTCGTGCTCACGCTGACCTCCCCCCAGGCGTTCGACGCCAACCTGCGCAAGCGCTGGACGGAGTTGCTGACCCGTTTCGTCCCTTCTCCCGCGCTCGTCCCGCCCCAGGCCTGATACAACATGTGCCCAGCCGCCGCCCGCCTGAACGACCCCATCGCGCACACTCCGGTGTGGGCGAGCATTGGCAAGATGGTCGGCGGTCTTCTGGTGGCCGCGGCCGTCGGCGCGGCGGCGGGGGCGGTTGCAGTCGCCATTGTGGGCACGGGCGGTTTGGGCGCGATCGTCGCGGGCGCGCTCATCAGTTCGGCCATCATGGCCTTTGGGGGCAACAGTCTGGTCGAAGGCATCACCGGGCAACTCAACAAAGCCATTGACGCGCTCTTTCCGGCTGCTGTATGCGGAGCCATTTCCGTGGCCTGTTCGATGAATGTCTTCATCAACGGCATCCCCGCCGCGCACGCGATCCCGGCCAACCTCGTGAGTTGCGGCAAGCACATCCCGCCCATGCCCTTCATCGCCGAAGGCTCCGATAGCGTCTTCATCAATGCCATACCCGCGCATCGGGTCGGCGACAGCAGCACCTGCGGCGCTAAAACACACACCGGCTCATCGAACGTCTTCATTGGCGGCGGTATCGTCCAGATTGCCGAAGTCACCCCCGAAGAGCCTGCCTGGCTTCAACCCCTTGGCACTGCCCTGGGCATTGCCACGGCGCTGTGCACGCGCAACTGGAAAGCCATCCCCGGCAAGATCGCCTGTCTGGGCGTCATGATGGGCATCAGCATGGCGGCCGATGCAGCCGTATCTGCTGCCATGGGTCATCCTGTACACGCCGCCAGTGGCGCAAAAATTCTCGACGGCAGCGAGGACGCCGACTTTGCGCTACCCGCGCGCCTGCCGCTTGAATGGACACGGCGCTACAACAGCCTGGACACCCGCGTCGGCCTGCTCGGCCCGGGCTGGAGCACCCCCGTGAGCGTCCAGCTCAAACTGGACGCCCCCGGCAAGCACCCGATTCTGTTCATCGACGAACAAGGCCGCGAAGTCCCGTTCGAGGCTCTCAACCCCGGGCAGAGTCTCACCAACACCGCCGAGGGGCTGCGTCTGTGCTGCACCGCGGGCGGGCACTACATTCTGGAAACCGACGACGGCAGTCTCTACTACGACTTTGGAGCCCCCCGGCAACAAGGCCCGCACACGCTCGATCTGCTTGCTCTGGAAGACCGCAACGGCAACGCCATCCACCTTCATCGTGACAACACGGGTCGACTTCTGGGTCTTGCCGACAGCGCCGGACGTCATTACCGCTTCCACTACGACCAGGCGCATCCGGAACGGCTCAGCGGCATCGAACTCAACTACGCAGAAGCCACGCAAAACGAACCCGACTGGCTCGTGCGCTACGCCTACGACAGTCAGGGGCGTCTTGCCGCCGTCACCGACCGGATGGGGCAAACCACCCGGCGCTTCACCTGGCACGACGAAGGCCCCGGCAAGAACCTGCTCGCCAGTCACAACCTGCCCGAAGGCATCACCGCCCACTACCGTTGGGAAAGGTTCGCCGATCATCCCCGCGTCGTCGAACAATGGGACGATCTGGGCAACCGCTGGCGCATCGAGTACGACACCACGAGCGGCGCCACCCGCGCCACCGACCAGTGGGGGCGCGTACAGGTCTGGCGCTGGAACAGCCGCTACGCCCTGACCGGTCACACCGACGCCGTAGGCAACGTCTGGCAGATCGAATGGAACGAGGACGGCCAGATCACCTCCGCCATCCAGCCCAACGGCGGACGCTGGCAGTTTGCCTACGACGCGTTTGGCAACCTCGCCAGCCAGACCGACCCTGCGGGCGCGACCACCCGCATTCAATGGCGGCAGAACTACGCCCTGCCCGAAAGCGAAACCGACGCCTTGGGCAACCAGACGAGCTACATCTACGACGACTGGGGCAATCTCGTTGAGACGCGGGATGCGAGCGGCGCCACCACCTGGGCGCTCGACCGCCACGGCTATCCCATCCTGCGCACCGCAGCCAACGGCAGCACCGCCAAATGGGCCTGGAACGGGGCCGGGCAACTGATTCAGGAAACCGACTGTTCAAACAACGTCGCCCGCTTCGAATACGACCGCGACGGCAACCTGCTCGCCAGCATCGACCCGCTGGGCCAATGCACCCGCTACCAGTACGACCGGCTGGGGCGGCTGCTCAAAACCGGATTGCCTGACGGCAGCACGCGCGGCAGAAGCTGGAACATCGCAGGGCAACTCACCGCCGCCACTGACGGCAAAGGCGGCATCACCGCCTACGAATATGCACAAGGCCGTCTCAGCGCCCGCGTGGACGCCGCCGGGCGCACCGTCAGCTACCTCTTCGATGCCCCGGGCAACCTCAAAGCCGTTGCCAACGAAAACGGAGAGACCGTCCGTTTCGAGCACGACGCCTCCGACCGCCCCATTGCCCAGATCGGACTGGACGGCAAGCGCACCGAAACCGAACTCGACCCCCTGGGGCTACCCATCCGCATCGTTGAAGCTGCAGGCACGGCGCACGCGCTCACCACCGAACTCGAACGAGATCCCCTGGGCCGACTCATCCGCAAAACCACCCCGGAGAGCATCACCGCCTACACCCGGGACGCGCTCGGCCGCGTCACCCGGATCGAGCGCACCGATCTCGCCCAAAAACCCCTGGACAGTCTCGAATTCGGGTTCGACGCCCAAGGCAATCTCACCACCGAAATCCAGACGCTGCACCGCAACGGCAACGGCAACGGCAGCAGCAGGATCGAGCAACACACGCTCACGCACACTTACGACGCGCTGGGCAACCGCACGAGCACCACCCTGCCTGACGGGAGAGTTCTCAACAACCTCTACTACGGCAGTGGTCACCTGCACCAGATCAACCTGGACGGGCGGCTCGTTTGCGACATCGAGCGCGACGCGCTGCATCGCGAAACCCTGCGCACCCAGGGCGCTTTGAGTCTGCGCACCCAATACGACCCGCTCTCGCGCGTGCTCGGTCGCATCAGTCACCCGCTCATCTCCCACACCCCTGCCCCCGAAGGGCTCAACAAGCAATACCGATACGACGCCAACGGCGAACTCATCCATCGCACCGACGCCCTGCTTGGAGAGGTCGCCCTCCAGCACGACCCCACCGGGCGCATCCTCACCTCCCAGACCGTCAGAGCCGGAAAGCTTCCTCCCCAGCACGAGCAATATCTCTATGACGAAGCGGCCAACCTGCTCAACCCCGTCTGGGGAGGAGAACCGCGCGGCTTCGTGCAGCACAACCGGGTGCTGGTCTTTGAAAACAAGCGTTACCAATACGACGAATACGGCCGTCTCATCGAAAAGCGCACGGGCAACCACACCTCGCTGCGGCTGAAGTGGAACAAAGAGCATCAGCTCATTGAAACCACCACCGAAAAGCGGGGCGTGCGCCAGCACAGCCGCTACGAATACGACGCCTTGGGCAGAAGAATTGCGCGGCGCGACACCTTCACCGAGGTGCGTTTCATCTGGGACGGCATGCGGCTCTTGCAGGAGAAGAGGAACAGCGACAACACCACCTACGTCTATCAGCCCGGCTCGCACGAACCTCTCGCCCGGATCGACGACACCGAGTTCGGTTTCAAGCCCCCCGGCGTGCAGGCAAAAATCTATCACTTCCACACCCACATCAACGGCGCGCCCGAAGAGCTCACCAACGAAGCCGGTCAAACCCTCTGGCGGGCCAGATACCGGACGTGGGGCGCTCTTGCGCTCGAAGAAGTGCCGGAGTATTCGCGCCCTTCGGAACAGTTACCCAACTACAACCGCGGGTCCGAAGACGCCACCCGCCAGCCGATACGGATGCAGGGGCAGTATGCGGATACGGAGACGGGGCTTTATTACAACACGTTCCGGTATTACGACCCGGATATTGGGAGGTTTGTCAGCGAAGACCCGATTGGGTTGATGGGAGGGTTGAATCTTTATCAGTATGCGGCGAATGCGGATAGTTGGATTGATCCGTGGGGGTGGGTGAAGAGTTGCGTACCTGACCACGGAGCTGGAAAAAGCAGCAAAAAGTACGGGCATGCTCGTAGTGAACATGGTTCACAGCGTAATGCACAAGAGCTCAAAAACAGAGCGCGGAAGGCTCCTCATGGAATAGGGCAACCACAAGGGCATTTCAGTGATAACAGGATGATTGAAGAAGCATTTGGAAAGGCTCCGAGTACTCCCGGTGTTCACGATGTCCAAGTTTCAAAGCCATCAAAGGTTTATTATCCAAACGGGCAAGAAAAAGAGACCGATATTGTCAGAGTTATCATTTCAGAAAAAAAGGGCCCCCGAACTGCTTATCCGTATATACCAGGAGATTAGCATGAAAATTTTTATTAATTCAATCAATAAAGAACCTCCAGGAGATATCGATGAGTTTATCGATGAAGAACTTTCCCCTTTTCAGTACTGTCTTGAGGAGTTAAGGAGATTTATTGATGGCACCATTGTTCTGGATTTTGGCGAAGGAAAAAAGATTGTATTATATATTTATCCGGACTTAACTGTTTGTTTTGAAGAAATTGTTGAATCTGTTGTTCATGCTAAAAATGGAGATGCAGATGAAAATATCTGGTTTTGTGAGCAAGGATCAGATTTTTATATTAGTTATAGCATAAAAAAAGGATCGGTTTTTATTACATTCAAAAAAGGAACAAAAACAGGATTTCCCAATAATGAAATGGCCGATTTTTTTGTTGAAGTAAATAGAAATAACTATATAGAAGAGTGGGAAAATTTGTTCAAGAGCATAGCGGGCCTGTTTGCAGATAAGCTGAATAAAAAAATAGATTGTCCTGTCTAGACTGAAGCCCGCATGGGCTTATAAAGCCCAACGTCAGGAGGAAAATAACAGATGAAAAATACGGGCATACAAAGCAAGCGGGCAGGCAACACATGCTTCTTCACGATCAACGATGTTGGGGTTCGTAAGCTCACCTCAACCTATGCGAACTGATACAATCCTGTTCGCAGAAATCGCTGGGTTACAGAGATATTTTCGTAACTATCATATTGATGCTGAATGTGTCCGTACCAAGCCAACCTACTCCATAGGAGCTTTTTATGCGCTTTCATACTCAACTAGGTTTTGCCGCCGCGATACTGACGTTTGTCGTCGGTTGCGCACAGCAACATACTGCTTATGATGCGGCAGTAGCGCCTCCATCTCAGTTTCAGCCAGAGCAGGCTGCCGCTTCGCAGCGGCTGGGCACCCAGTGGGGTGAGGGGATTTCTTCCAATATCACGACCGTCGATTTACGGCGCGTTTCCAGTCAGCCGGTTGATGTGGTGGAGATTCGTTATTCGGCTGCACGGTACATGGGTAATGCCATTCGGGAAGCCTCGATTGCCAATGGCCGCATTGGCATGTCTGTTCTGGACGATAACGGCAGAAAATGGGAACTTGCCAAGGATGGGCCACACCTGTACCTCAGAGGGCGCGAGGGCGAACGCTATCAACTGTTCTACCAGAACTATTCGCAAAACACCTATGAAATTGTCGCGACCGTCGATGGGCTGGATGTCCTGGACGGTTCTGCCGGTTCCCTGTCCAATCGGGGTTATGTGCTGTATCCCAACAGCACTCTGAAGATCGAAGGTTTTCGTAAAAGTCAGAGCGAAGTTGCTGCGTTCCGTTTTTCCGCTCCGCGTGACTCTTATGCGGCCAATACCGATGCGGGTTCGGTGCGTAACGTAGGAATCATTGGTACAGCAGTATTTGAACTCTACAATCCGCGCCCTGTTGCCTCTCCTCCCAGAAGCGGCTCACAGCAGGCGCCGCAGTCTTTCCCTGGCGATAATCCCGGCGGTCCTTACGCGCCGCCGCCGAACTACCGGCGTTAGGGCGGTTTTGACCCTGCCCCCACCCTGACCCTCCCCCGCAAGCGGGGGAGGGAATTAGTCTCTTTCTCCCCGCTTGCGGAGGAGGAAATCGGTCTCTTTCTCCCCGCAAGCAGTGGAAGGAATCAGACTCCTTCCCCCGCTTGCGGGGGAAGGTCGGGATGGGGGCAAGCAGCAAAAAATGCTTGCAAAAAATGCTTGCATCTGAATCAAAACTTCTTCATCCGAAACTCCGGAATAAACACCTTTCGGCATTCATCCCGGAGTTGTCGTCAGATCAAACGTCCAGTATCAGCCGCGCCGGGTCTTCCATGGCTTCTTTCATCGCGACCAGACCAAGGACGGCTTCCCGTCCGTCAATGATGCGGTGGTCGTAGGAAAGCGCCAGGTAGTTAATGGGACGGATGACGACCTGACCGTTTTCGGCGACCGGACGATCCTTGGTGGCGTGAATGCCAAGAATGGCCGATTGCGGCGGGTTGATGATGGGCGTGGACATCATGGAGCCGAACACGCCGCCATTGGAGATGGAGAAGGTTCCGCCGGTGAGTTCTTCCATCGACAGACGCCCATCCTTGGCCTTGTTGCCAAATTCGGCAATCTTCAACTCGATTTCGGCCACCGAGAGAACTTCGACGTTGCGCAGGATGGGCACGACGAGCCCGCGCGGGCTGCCCACGGCAACGCCGATATCAATGTAGCCGTGGTAGATGATGTCGTTGCCGTCAATCGAGGCGTTGAGAATCGGATACCGCCTGAGCGCGGCAACGGCAGCCTTGACGAAGAAACCCATGAAACCGAGACGCACGCCGTGGGCCTTTTCGAACTTCTCGCCGTATTGCTTGCGCAGCGCCATGACGGGGGCCATGTTCACTTCGTTGAACGTGGTGAGAATGGCGTTCTCGTTCTTGGACTGGATCAGACGCTCGGCAATGCGGGCGCGCAGACGCGTCATGGGGACGCGCTCTTCCGGGCGGTCGCCAATGAATGCGACAGGCGCAGGCGCGGCAGCGGGTTTCGCAGCAGCGGCCGCGGATGGCGCCTTGGCCGCTACGGCGTCTTCCTTGGTGACGCGTCCGCCACGGCCCGTGCCGCTCACGGAAGCAGCGGGAACGCCTTTTTCTTCCAGTATCTTGCGCGCCGCCGGACTGGGCTCGCCCGCAGCCCCACTGCCGCCTCCGGCGGCAGGCGCAGCGGCGGCGGGTTTGGATGGTTCGGCGGAGGCTACGGCAGTCGCCTTGGCCTCGGTGTCGATCCGGGCGATCAGGTCGCCCGAGGTGACGGTCTCACCATCGCTCTTGATGATTTCGACAAGAACACCGTCGGCAGGCGCCGGGGTTTCGAGCACAACCTTGTCGGTTTCGATGTCGATCAGGTTTTCATCGCGGGCAACGGCTTCTCCAGCTCTCTTGTGCCAGGCCACGAGACTGGCTTCGGATACGGACTCGGACAGTTGCGGTACTTTGACTTCAATTAACATGGCAGTTTCCTATGCTTGTTAGTTGTTGGGCGATTGCGGAGTCGTGTCCTGAATCGGCCCGAATGCGTGTTCGATGATGTCCTTTTGCTGCTGCAAATGCATGGCGTAGTAACCCACGGCAGGCGAAGCAGCGGCGGGACGGCTGACCAGCAACAGCTTGCGACGGGTGCCAAGGACGTTGACCAGATGTTGCCGCGAAGCCAGCCAATACCAGGCGCCCTGGTTGCGCGGCTCTTCCTGACACCAGACAACTTCCTTCGCATTGGGAAACTGCTCGATCGCGGCGGAAAACGCCTTAACCGGGAACGGATAGAGCTGTTCGATGCGAACCAGCGCAGCATCGGTGATCTTCTTCTCCCGACGATAGGCAAGCAGTTCGTAATAAAGCTTGCCTTGGCATAGCACAATGCGCGTGACTTTCTTGGGATCGAGCGACTCGACTTCGGGAATCACGGTCTGGAATTGCCCAGTGGTGAATTCTTCGATGGTCGACACCGCTTCCTTGTGGCGCAGCAGCGATTTCGGCGTGATGACGATCAAGGGCTTACGAAGCTTGCGCAACATCTGCCGACGCAGGAGATGGAAGATTTGCGCAGGGGTGGTGGGCACGCAAACCTGCCAGTTGTTCTCCGCCGCCATGTTCATGAAACGTTCCAGCCGCGCGGAGGTGTGCTCAGGCCCCTGCCCTTCGTAACCGTGCGGTAGGAGCAGCGTGAGTCCGGTGATGCGCCCCCATTTTGCTTCGCCCGAGGAGATGAACTGGTCGATGACGACCTGCGCGCCGTTGAGGAAGTCGCCGAACTGGGCTTCCCAGACGACGAGTTCGTTCGGTTCGGTGGTCGCATAACCGTATTCAAAGGCAAGCACGCCTTCTTCGGAAAGAACCGAGTCGAAGCACTGGAAACGGGCCTGCCCTTCCTGGACGTGGGCGAGCGGCATGTAATAGCCTTCCTCCCGCGTCTTGCGTTTCTGGTCGTGCAGCACCGCGTGGCGGTGGAAGAAGGTTCCCCGGCCGACGTCTTCACCCGAGATGCGCACGCCGAACCCCTGGGCAAGCAGACTGGCGTAAGCCAGGTTCTCGCCCATGCCCCAGTCGATCGGCGCCTCGCCCCGGCCCATCGCGACGCGATCATCAATGATTTTCTGCACGCGAGAGTGGAGCGTGAAGCCTTCCGGAATCGTGGTCAGCGCCTGCGCGAGGCGATGGACTTCCTGCGCGGGAATCGCGGTCTTGGCTTCGTCGGTGTATGGCTGTTTGAGGAAAGGCGTCCAGTCCGCCGAAAACTGCCGGTCGAAACCGGAGAGCACCGGGTTGTAGAGCAGTTCGCCCCGGTCGAGATGCTCGCGGTATTCGGCAATCATCTTGTCGGGGTCATCGGCAGCCAGCGTGCCCTCGGCCACCAGACGGTCGGCGTAGAGTTTGCGCGTGCCCGGATGTTTCTGGATGATCTGGTACATCAACGGCTGCGTGACCATCGGCTCGTCCTGCTCGTTGTGGCCGAGTTTGCGGAAGCAGAAGATGTCGATGGCCACATCCTTCTTGAATTCCTGACGGAATTCGACGGCCAGCCGGGTGGCGAGAGATACGGCCTCCGGGTCGTCGCCATTGACGTGGAAGATCGGGGCTTCGACGAACTTGAAAATGTCCGTGCAGTAGAGCGAGGAACGCAGGTCGCGCGGTTTGGACGTAGTGAAACCGATCTGGTTGTTGATGACCAGATGAACGGTTCCGCCCGTGCCGTAACCCCGGGTCTGGGAGAAATTGAGCATTTCCTGGTTGACGCCCTGCCCGGCCACGGCGGAATCGCCATGGATCAGGACAGGCAACACCTGGCCCTTGGCAGCTTCCCCGCCACGACGAATCTGACGCGCAAAGACGGAGCCTTCCACGACCGGGTTGATGATTTCCAGGTGCGAGGGGTTGAAAGCGAGCACGAGGTGCATCGCCCCGCCCGGGGTCATGATGTCGGTGGAAAAACCCATGTGGTATTTGACGTCGCCCGCCGTGAGGTCGGCCTTGATCTTGCCTTCAAACTCGGCGAAGAGCATCGAGGGCGATTTGCCAAGGGTGTTGACCAGAACATTGAGTCGGCCACGGTGGGCCATGCCGAGCACGGTTTCCGCCACACCCAGTCCGCCTGCAACGCGCAGCAATTCGTCCATTGCAACGATGGCCGATTCGCCGCCTTCGAGCGAAAAGCGTTTTTGTCCGACGTAGCGGGTGTGCAGATAGCGTTCAAGGGTTTCGGCGGCGGTGACGCGCTCCAGGATGCGACGCTTTTCATCCCGCGTAAAACTCGGCGTGCCCCGAATGCTTTCCAGCCGCTCCTGTATCCAACGCTGCTGGGCCGAATCGGAAATGTGCATGTATTCGACGCCGATGTTGCCGCAGTAGGTCTGGCGCAGGGCTTCGAGAATTTCGCGCAGGGTCGCCCGGTCGCCGGATACGCCCTTGAAGTTGCCGGCATTGAAGCTCTTCGACATATCAGCTTCGGTGAAGCCGTAGTACGCAGGTTCGAGTTCGGCGATCTGGGGCCGCTCCTCACGCTTGAGCGGATCGAGACTGGCGCGTCGGTTGCCGAGTTGACGATGGGCGGCGATCAGTTGCAGAACATCGGCCTGCAACTTGTTTTCGCCCTCGGAACTCGTCGTGCGCACCGGGCCGCGCTTGGCCAATTGCTCAAAAGCGGTAATGACCGGGCCGTGGGCCACATCACGCACCGCCGCCCCCGCCTGTGCCTGGAGTTGATCGAAATATACGCGCCAGCGTTCTTCGACCGAATCAGGATCGGCTAGATAATTTTCGTAAAGCTCTTCGACAAAAGGCGCGTTCGAGCCAAACAGATAAGATGTGCTTTGAAATTCCTTCTCTCTCATGATGAACCATCCGTCATGTTCTGGACACGGCCGCCGGTCAGGAGATGCCGTGCTTTATATGCAAGGGATACGTTCATATGAAACCTGCCGGAAGAAAAACGGGACGGCTCTTCGGCCCTCTCCGAGTCAACAGCATATCTATGAGCACATCCCGCCCGTGTGTCCTATGCTTCAAACCAGTCCCCCGGAATAACCGGGCGACATGGTTTGACGGGTTGGCACGGAAGGATTTCCCTTCCGTGCCGGTTTCGATCAACGCTTGCCGATGTCCGGAACGTCGCGTTTGGCCGCGCCAACGTACAACTGGCGGGGACGCCCGATCTTGTATTCCGGGTCGGTGATCATTTCTTCCCATTGCGCCAGCCAGCCTGCCGTGCGCGCCAGGGCGAAGATGCAGGTGAACATGGTGGTGGGAATGCCAAGCGCCTTCTGGACGATGCCCGAGTAGAAGTCCACGTTCGGATAGAGCTTCTTCTCGATGAAATAGTCGTCTTCGAGGGCGATCTTTTCGAGCGCCTTGGCAAGCTTGAACAGACGATCGTTTTCCAGCCCCAGTTCGGCAAGCACTTCGGCGCACACCTTGCCCATGAGCTTGGCGCGCGGATCGAAGTTCTTGTAGACGCGGTGGCCGAAGCCCATCAGCTTGAAGCTGTCGTTCTTGTCCTTGGCGCGGTTGATGTATTCGCCCACCCTGGAAACATCGCCGATTTCTTCCAGCATTTCCAGACACGCTTCGTTCGCGCCACCGTGCGCCGGACCCC
>Ga0209628_10000132_pt1 | contig 39739 bp, 28 predicted proteins | sample TergutCu122P4_FD_187285 | JGI IMG/M metagenome (GOLD analysis project Ga0209628, IMG submission 187285) | Cubitermes ugandensis P4 segment gut microbial communities from Kakamega Forest, Kenya - Cu122 P4 (SPAdes) (version 2) | ecosystem: Host-associated > Arthropoda: Insects > Digestive system... | reverse complement strand
AAAAAAAAAAAAAAAAATCAAACTAAAAGCAGAAAAAAATTAAATAAATTACATATATAATTTATTACTAATAATTTATCAATATAAATGCAGAATACTAGTATAGAAAAATTTCAATTTCTATGCCATTTTGCAGCATAAATGCATAAGGTGATAACAGACTAAAGTGATGAGGGAATAGAACAAATAAACGCTTCTAAATCATCATTTTCGGAGAGATGAAACTTTTTTTTCAGGCGGTATTTTTGTGAAAGCACCGTTGCGTATTTCACATTCATAATGTTTGCCAACTCTTTGTTGTTCATTCGAAGGGAAATATACGCACAGTATTTTAAATCGTTGCTACTTAAATTATGAGGAGATGCATGTTGTTGCAGAAGTTTGTAAAAGTGAGAGCTAATTTCACGAAAAAGTTTCGTATATTCAATAAGTTTGAGGTTTTTTTGCTCATTCCGCATCACTTTCTCAAATTGTTCTTTATCCATATCTTTTGCGTTATTAATCAAAAGGTTTTTACGATTGAGTTCAGTAGTATTTATAATGAAGTCTTTCTCTAATCTGAGGCTGTTTTCCATGGCTTGTTTTGTCAGCAGGTCCGCCTTCTCTTTTTCCAGCCGGTTGATTTTTCTTCTTCTGTTGAGCAACAAAATCAAGAATATGAGTACGACAATAATCCCAATAGCTGTGAGGCTCAGGATAATCATTTTACTTCGCTGCTCTTCTATTTGCAAATTTTGTTTCTCCACCCCAAATTTTACTTCAGCCAACTGATACTGTTCATTCATTTTGGCGGTTTGATATTGCTGCTGATAATCCAAACTCTTCTTCATCGCTTCGGCTGACTCTTTATATTGTTCTGCTTTAAAATAGATGGTTGCCAAATCTTTATAAGAGGTAAAGAGTAAATTGGGATGAATCACTTCATCAAGTTCAATTTTCTGCCAGAGAAGATGGATCGCTTCGGCATAATTTTTTTTATAATACATATAAAATATCTCCACAGTGAGAAATGTGTATTGATTATTAAAACTCTTTCTTCCCATCTCTCTTAAAATCTCTCTGTGCTCATCTATCTTTTTTATGTATGAAACATTTGGAATTAACGGGTACACTGTCAATAAAGTGCTCACAGCAATTCCGTAGTCGGAGGGTTGAATTTTGTTCCGGTTTTCAGAGATAAATTTTTCCAAGGCTGTAAATTCCCGTGCCAATAATTTTTTATCATTGGCGGAATAAAGTTTATCAAAAAACAGGTTAGTGCACATGGCAACGCAAATATAATTCTTATCTCCCGAGTTTTTCGCCGCCTCTTGTAATAAAGTAAGGTATTTTTTAGCGTTGGTTGTGTCGGTAAGATTATATCTTATATGCAGATGATAATAAACGCTATACATAATCCTGTATTTTTTTGCTGCTTGTTCGGGCAGTTGCTCGGCAAGCGACAATGCCTTAAAAAAATCTTCAAAATCGTATTCAGGGCTAATTTTATATTTTGTCTCTCCAATATAAGCATACCCCATTGCCCGTGCTTCAAGATTGGAAGTATTATTGATGGCAATATAAACGCTGTCTATAATCTGAAAAGCGCGGGTAATTTTTCTCGGATAAGCGTTTAAAAAATTCATAAGTTCCTGATTATAAACATAAATCATATACTTACTATCTTTTTCCTGTGTGGCAAGCCTACGCGCCTGAGCAAGCAAATTTTCGGCAATAGCGCTATCGCCGCGAGACATATACAAGCGGGAGAGGTGCGCCAAAGGGTCAATCCGCTCTGCATCTTTGGTGGCAGGATGAGCCACGATACGTTGCAGTGAGTCTATCAATATCTCTTCATAATACTGAGCACTTGCACAATAAGTTAAAGTAAACAAAAAAAGAATCGTTAAAATTTTTTTCATAGTAGCATTTTTTTACCAATCATCATAAACACATGTAAAAAAAGAAAAATTTTCAAACAAAAAAGCCACTTAACCGTTTTAATTCATATATATTTTATTACTAATAATTTGAAATTAGCATTGCATAGCATTTGCATAGCAAAAATTCTATCTGCCGGAAAAAGTATTCATTTCTGCATAGTGTTTTTCAAAAACTACTTTCAAAATTGTGAAATTTTTATATATTCTTTTGCATTTAAATCTCTTTTTACTAATTGAAAAACTTATAACTCTTATCTTATAACTCTTAACTTAAAAAACGTTCTTTGACATATTGGTTTATACAGAATTATTTTATATCTTTGCAACGACAGATGTTTAATAATTAAATGAAACAAATAAAAGATGAACTACAAAGTATCATTTTCGGAAATGAACAGATTAGCAGCACTGACAAACTTAAAGCCTTACAAAATTTCTTTAGAAGAGATGCGAAAATCAACTATGGAAGTCAAGACAAAAAGTTTGTCAAAAAAGAAGAAGAAAAGTACATATTAAATCTTATTACTACTCAAAATCTATTATTTTCGGGCAAAATATCCGAAGAAAATTTTGTTGCCGAAGGCGCAGAACAAAAAGTATATCGTTTTAATGATTTTCAGGTTATTAAAATCAACCATGCTGTTTTCTATGAAACATGGCTTGATTATTTTAATAATTTATTGATTCACAATTACTTTTTTCCATCTACTGCGTACGAACTTTTAGGATTTACAGTTATTGACAATAATTTATTTGCTGTTGTTCGGCAGGACTTTATAATTGCCACGGAGTCAACAGACCTAAATTCTGTAAAACATTTCTTAGAATTTAATGGTTTTTATAATACTCGTAACGATGATTATTACAATGCTGGTCTTGGAATTATTTTTGAAGATTTACATGATGAAAATGTTTTGTCTCGTAATCAGGTTCTGTTTTTTATTGATACTGTTTTTTATCTTACAAAAGAATTTGAAACAAGAATTTGACAGAAGTTCGGAAACCATAAACAAGGTAGCCCAATGGTATTTCATTGAATAATGTTCCATCATTATCAAAATTATGTATTCACACTACTTTCATGTTAAAGATAATGAGATCGAATTAAGGGGATAAATAGGATATCTTGTGTATTCACTACCCCCAACACATTGCTGTTGGGCAATCCTGTTTATGGATTTCGAACTCTTAACTCTTAACTTACTGATTTACAACACCACTGAGGGTTGTGTGAATATGTACAACGGATCCGCTGAATCCGGTTGATGCGGCATATCCGAATACGCAGTATTACAATCTGCAGATTTCAGACGGCGGGGTAGTAAGAAAAGCGCCGCCTGTAAATCATTTGAGTGAGACTTATGTATATACATTGAGCCCACAAGTAACAGTGGCAACCGGAGATAATTTAGGAACTGCCGGTGCTTTAAAAAAATAAGGGTATCCAAGATTATTTTTGTTTCTTTGCAACGACAGATGATAAATAATTAGATGAAAATAGATAGATAAAAACCATTACTCAAAAAAATTACTATGAACAGAAAATTAAAATTATGGTTTACATTCTTGTTAACATTTTGGTTAACAGAATCTTTTGCACAGGAGGCAACGCTTGCGTCAGGGGCGAACGCTTCGGGGAACAGCGGTACGGTAAGTTATTCTGTGGGACTTGTTGCCTACTCAACCCAAACAGACGGTGCAGGTACTGTAATGCAGGGAGTGCAGCAAGCGTATGAGATTTTTACGATTACCGGAATCGAAAACGTAAAAATAAACCTTGCTGCAATTGCATATCCTAATCCGACTGCGGAGAATCTCACTTTGACGATTCATGATATTGAAATTTCAAATTTGAGTTTTCAGGTTTTTGACGCAACCGGAAAACTTTTACAAGGAAACACGATTGCAGGGGATCAAACTGCGATTGAGTTCGGAAACTGCCCGTCAGGTATCTATTTCCTGAAAATAATGCAGGGAAATGTAGAAATTAAATCATTTAAAATCATAAAAAATTAAATTGTATGAAACGTAAATTGACACTATTATGGGTTTTGTGCTTTGCAGCAGCGCTACAAGCACAAGTGCCTGAAAAAATGAGTTACCAGGCAGTGATCCGCAACAGCGGCGATGAATTGGTTAAAAACAGCAAAATCGGCATGCGAATTAGTATTTTAAAGGGCAGCGCAACGGGAACGGCAGTGTATTCCGAAACGCAAACCCCAACCACAAACGCCAACGGATTGGTTAGTATTGAGTTTGGCGGAAATGCAGGATTTAGCGATATTGACTGGTTGAGCGGCGTTTATTTCCTGAAAACGGAAACAGATATAAGCGGGGGCGCGAACTATACAATTACCGGAACGAGCCAACTTTTGTCGGTGCCGTTTGCCTTGTATGCAAAGAGGGCGGGAACTGGAAATCTGCCGCCCACATGTAGCATTACTACTCCGGTAAGCGGCGGTAACATTGAAGTAACGGCGAATGACACAGACGGAACCATCGCCGAAGTGCAACTGTTCCTTAACAATAGTTTCTATGACAGTAAAATAGAACCACCGTACGTTTTTAACTTACCTGCCGGAAGCCACACCATCCTTGCAGTAGCCCGAGACGACAAGGGAGCAGCAACAAAATCGGCACCGGTAACCGTTGGTTTGGCTGTCGGGAATGCTTATCAGGGCGGTATTATTGCCTATATTGATGAAACAGGACAACATGGTTTGATAGCCGCACCAACCGACCAAATTGATAAAATTATGTGGTACAACGGAAGTTACACGGTTACCGGAGCAACCGGCGAGGCCATAGGAACCGGTCAAAGCAATACAACAGCCATTGTTACCGCTTACGGAGAGGGCGTTTATGCCGCCAAAATGTGTGATGATTTGGTTATCGGCGACTACAGCGACTGGTTTTTACCCAGTAAGGATGAACTGAATGTACTTTTTATAAACCGAGATTTGATAGGAGGATTTAATACCAATCCGGGTAGTTATTACTGGAGTTCAACCGAACGCAATTACGGCACAGCATACAGTCAGAACTTTAATAATGGCAATCAGAGTGGTTACGACCAGAAAAACAACAATTATCATTTGCGTGCAGTTCGAAGTTTTTAACTCTTAGCTCTTAACTTCAAATTCATAAATATCATTTACAATATAGATGGGGCGCTCTTTAACTTCATCAAAAACATAACTGAGATATTGTCCTATTAATCCGGTTATAAAAAGTTGAATACCGGCAAAAGCGCTCAAAAAAATTATTAAAGTAGTATAACCGGGGATGGTTTTTCCGAGTAACCACATAATTAAAGAAAAAATAATTAAAATCAGGCTCAAGACCCCAAAAATTAGTCCTGTTATTATACCCAACTGTAAAGGGATTTTTGAGAACGATGAAATCGCTGTAAACGAAAGTTTCAAGAGTTTAAAAAATGAATACTTACTTTTTCCTGCAGCGCGTTTAGGGGCTTCATACTCAATGGTGGTTTTCTTAAAACCAACCAATTGTATAATCCCACGCAAAAAACGGGTACGCTCTCTAAAGTTGCCTTGTAATATTTTGCATACTTTTTGAGAAACCAGAAAAAAATCGGAAGCATTTTCGGCAAGATTTACGGAAGAAATGCTATTAATAAACTTATAAAATAACTTTGAGTAGATTTTTTGTAAAAAACCGGCATCTTTTCTGATAGTTCTAACCATATTAATCACATTAAAACCTTTTTTATATTGTCGCAGCATTTCAGGAATTAATTCCGGCGGATGTTGCAAATCGCTGTCCATACAGATAACCGCCTCTCCACAGGAATGGTCAATACCGGCAAGCATGGCTGCCTCATGCCCAAAATTCTTTGAAAAATCAATAATTCGTACGGTATGATCCGAGGCTGTAATATCTTTTAATATAGACAAACTGTTGTCCACACTCCCGTCGTTTACAAAAATAATTTCGTAACTAATTTGCAATGAAGAAAGTGTATTCGATAAAGATTGGTAAAATAGGATCAAACACTCCTCCTCGTTAAAAACGGATGCAACGATAGAACACTCTATTTTTTTTAAGTTTTCTTGCATAAATAACTTTATAAAAGTGCAAAAATAGTTTTTTTCAACAATAATAAACCATTTTATAGCGTTGCTTAAAATTAATTTTGTAGAGATTAGAATACCCCCCTTAGAAAATTAGGTATGATGACTGTTAATGAATTTTTTGAATTGTTTTTAAAGGAATTACAGGAGAATCCCACGATGTGGAAATACTATAAATTTCTGAAGAATAAATCATCTTTTGAATTTAGAAAAGCCTATTTTATTCAGCGATTGCAATATATTTTCAATCAAATTAATGATAAAAATGCAGCCATTTGGGATTGCGGCTGTGGTTACGGAACTACTGCATTGTTTTTGGCTATAAATGGTTTTAGCGTTTACGGCACTACGTTAGAGTATTATTTTGAAGAGATTGAAAAACGAAAAAACTACTGGAAACAATACGGAAATACCGATTTATTTAAAGTTGATTATGCAAATGTTTTTGATAATAAATTAAATAATAATCAATTTGATTACATTATTTTGCAAGATACCCTCCACCATATTGAACCACTGCAAGATGCCTTAAGAATCTTTAAGAATGTACTTCGGCCTAAAGGAAAACTGATTGTTATTGAAGAAAATGGAAATAATTTAATGGAAAATCTAAAATTATTTAAGCAAAGAGGAAATCAAAAGATTATTACAATTTGGGATGAAAAATTAAAAAAAAACATTTTATTTGGCAATGAAAATATACGCAGTTGGAAAATATGGAAACAAGAGTTTTGTAAAGCCGGATTTCTATGTGAGCATGTAAAACCTGAATATATCAGATTTTATTATCCTTTTTGTTATAGAAACAAAACAGCTAATGAAGTGATTAAAAAAGAAAACAGGTTAAGCAAACACTACCATCTCTGCGAATATTTTTTCTTTGGGATAAATTTTTTGATAAGCAATAACAAATCATAATAAAATGGAAAAGATTGTTTTACTGTTAACTATAGCTATTGCACTAAACTTTTCATGCGGCAGAAGCAACAAAGCGGATTTGGCCCATACTGTTTCGCAAGAATCTCAAACAGATGATTATGCTCAGTTGAGAGAACCCAACCAAGCGTCTCCGAGAATAACAGAGAATCTTTCGGGAAAAGTAATTATACTTTCCGAAGATGATTTTATCGAACGTATTACCAATGTAAATAATCCAAAGGGGGTTCAATATTTAGGACAAACCCCATGCATTGTTGAACTCTATGCTGATTGGTGTAAGCCATGCGGTTATTTATCACTGTTGTTAAATGAACTGGCACCTGAATATCAGGGAAAAGTGATTTTTTATAAACTAAATATTGATAAAGCGCCGGAAGTGGTTAAAGCTTTTAATGTGACAAACATACCCAAAATTCTATATTTTAAACCTTACGGAGAAGTTTCAAGTACAGTTGGCTATCTTAATAGAGAGGAACTAACAAAAACAATCCGCGATATTTTATTAAAACCCTGATGCTTCTTTGAAACAGAACCTGTACTTCCTTATTTACTTTTTTCTCTGCTATCAATTTACTTTTGCTGATAAAATTGATTGTGAGAAAATAACATCGTTCTTAGCCAAAAAAGAGATTCAAATTGAACATTTAAATCTTCAAGATCCGGATTTAATTCCCCTTCACTATTTATTGGCTAAAGAGATTTCTAAAGAATTAAAAGAATTTAGAAGCGATATAATTCCATTTTTTACAGAATGTCCTGAAATTACATTCAGCAACCTTATTAATAAGTATGATGAACTTGTAAACCGTGTTCACACAAAATGCGATTCTCTTGCCCTGCTGAATGAAAATGTTTATCTTATCTTCTATGCAAAAGCGATTGATGAGTATCAACTTAACCATGAGGAAGAAGCCAACTATCTTTTGGATCGTTCTATACAATATAATGAAAACTTTCCTGATGCTATTTTGTTAAAATTAAATAAATTACTTGATGCCAACCATTTTGAAGCCTGCCTGACATTATTAAATACGCTCTACTATAAAATTCAAATGGATAGAGTGCAGGAAATGCAAGCTATAGAATTTACAGACAAATTTTACGATAAATTATATAAAACAGCTGATTCATTGGTAAAAATAGAACATGCTGCCGAAGCATTAGAACTCTTCGAAGTTTTAGAAACTTTCTGTCTTAATCTACCCTCATCCTATTGTAATGATGACTATTACCATGGCGTATTGCGGTCAAAAGCAGGCATTTATGATTCTTATATCGCAGTTGCAAAAGTGGCTGAAGAGAGAGGAAATCAGAAAATTGCAGAACATTTTTACCAGTATGCACTTGAGTACCTGGATGTAAATTCCTATTTGAATAATTATGAACCTGTTACCGAATTGTATAGGTCACCAAAAGAGAAAAAAGAAATATATGACAGAATGGTACTTCAAGCGCTTGCTTTAAGTATAAAAGAAGAATTTTCAGAATCGTACAAAATATTCTTAGAGGCAAAAAAAATGGAAGAGTGCAATTGCTTTGATAAAGATTTTCGTGTAGATTTAATGATTCATGAACTATCTAAACTGATACATTAATTCAATTTTTTCTACACTTACAGCAGTTCCACCCTATATTCAACAGGCAAGTTCAAATTTTTGGCAAAGTTTTCAGGATCTATTTTGAAGTGATGGTTTGAGAAATCGGAACTAAATACGTTGCCCGTTTCCATAATCCGAATTTCCAACGGAATCTTGCCTTTAGATTTTTCAATGGCTTCTTTGAGCAGGTAAGCCGTTTTTTCATTAATATCTTTAATATTTAACACAATCCGAACCTGTTTGCAAAGTCTCTCGAAGGCTTCATCCAAATAAAACATATTAACAGGTTTTAAATCCAGATTTCTCGGTGCGTTGGGGTCTTTTCTGTAGCGCTCTTCGGCACGTGCCGACATGAAAAGTTGCTTTCCTACTTCAAAAAGATGCCTGTATTTGGTAAAATCTTCGGAAAACAGCATCCACTGATAGGTTCCGCTTTCGTCTTCAAAAGTAACCCGCCCATAATCTTTTCCGTTTTTAGTTACTCCTTGCTGCACATCAGACACAATTCCGACAAATTTAGCCGTTTTGGCGATAAATTTTTCAATTTCTTCCTGCTTTTGCAGTAAATCGAGATTGGTATTACAGTAATTTTCTATGATGGTTTTATAATTATCTAACGGGTGCCCTGAAATATAAAAGCCTGCAATCTCTTTTTCATAACGCATCTGCTGAACGGGGTTCCAGGGTTCGCACACAGGCAGTTGCGGAAGCGCCTCGTGTTGCATGGCAGGTGCATCATCAAAAATTGAAGTCTGTTGTTGAGCCCCTGCATTTTGTTCGCGTGCCGCCCAAAGGAGCAATTTTTCCAAAAAATTTATTTTTTCATCTCTTTCTATATGGAAGAATTGCGCCCGATGTACTCCGGAAAAAGAATCGAAAGCGCCGGCATATACCAGCGATTCCATATTTTTTTTATTACAATTTTTTGAATTAATGCGCTTTACAAAATCAAAAATCGTTCCGAATTTGCCGTTTGTTTCTCTCTCTTCTATAATAGAGCCGATGGCCGCATTTCCTACATTTTTGAGCGCCGCCAAACCAAAACGAATATCTCCATCCTGATTTACTATAAATTCCACATCCGATTCATTAATATCGGGAGGTAAAATGCGAATGCCGGTTTGCAAGCCATCCTCAATAAACTTCTTGATATTGTCCATTTTATCAAGATTATTGGTTAAGTTTGCCGCTAAAAATTCAGCCGGATAATGCGCTTTGAGATAGGCAGTTTGGTAGGCAATCATGGCATAACAGGTAGCATGCGATTTGTTAAAGGCATACTCTGCAAACTTTACCCACTCTTCCCAAATTTTCTTTAAAACCACCGTATCATGTCCATTCTGTTCACCACCGTACATGAACTCTTTCTCCATATCTTTCATTACTTTCATGATTTTTTTACCCATGGCTTTGCGAAGCGTATCGGCTTGTCCGGGGGTAAATCCGGCTAATAACCTTGAAAGTAGCATTACCTGCTCCTGATAAATTGTAATACCATAAGTATCACTTAAATACTCTTCCATTACAGGAATATCGTATTCAATTTTCTCTTTTCCCTGTTTTCTATTGATAAAAGAGGGGATTTTATCCATAGGACCCGGACGATAAAGAGCCACCATCGCAATGACATCTTCAAAACGTTCGGGTTTCAGGTCTATCAAATATTTTCGCATTCCGGCGCTTTCCAACTGAAAAACTCCGGTAGTATCTCCCCGACTTAATAGTTGGTAGGTTTTTTCATCATCTAACGGAATAACGTCAATATCAATCTCCAAGTTGAACCGTTTTTTAATATTTGCCAACGTACTGCTAATAATATTCAGCGTTTTCAGTCCTAAAAAATCCATTTTGAGAAGTCCGGCATCTTCCACCCATTTTCCTTCAAATTGGGTTACGGGAATTTCACTGTTTTTAGAGATACTTAACGGAATTTGCGAGATAAGATCCTCTTTTCCGATAATCACGGCGCATGCGTGTACTCCGGCTTGGCGCACCGTTCCCTCCAAATCTTGCGCAAAACGGAGCGTCTTCTTTACCAAATCATCACCGGAATCTAACGCTTTTTTTAATTCGGGTACCTCTTTATAGGCTTTGTCTAAGGTAGCGCCCAGCGTTTCGGGTACCAATTTCGACAAGCGGTCGCTTTCTGCCAGCGGCAATCGCAAAACCCGTGCGCAATCTTTAATGGAGGAGCGTGCTGCCATGGTGCCAAATGTAACAATTTGCGCCACTTTTCCTGCTCCATATTTATTAATCACATAGTTAATAACTTTATCGCGGCCCAAATCATCAATATCAATATCCATATCGGGTAATGAGATTCTGTCGGGATTTAAAAAACGTTCAAAAAGCAGTTGGTATTTGATAGGGTCAACGTTGGTAATATTCAGGCAATAAGCCAAAATAGAGCCGGCAGCAGAGCCGCGCCCTGGCCCGAACCGAATCCCCATCTCTCTTCCTGCCTTGATAAAATCCCACACAATCAGAAAATATCCGGGGAACCCCATTTTCTTAACTGTTTCCAATTCAAATTGAATACGTTCAATAATCTCATCGGTTAAAACACCCCATCTTTTATTGGCACCTTCAAAAACCAAATACTCCAGATAATGAAATTCATCTTTAAAACCTTCCGGAATAGGAAATTTGGGAAGCAGAACATCCATTTTTAAAGAGATAATATCTATTTTATCTACTAACTTTTGTGTATTTGCAAGGGCTTCCGGATATTCTGCAAACAATTCCGCCATCTCCTGATGGGTTTTCAAATACTCCTGGCCCGTATAAGCCATTCCGATATCGGTATCCGAATCCTGCACTGCGGCGTCGGCATCCTGCAAATTTTTTCCGGTGTTTAAGCAGATGAGCAAGCGGTGCGCTTCATAATCTTCCGCTTCCACAAAATGCACATCGTTGGTGGCAATATAGGAGACCTTACAGATTTCCGAAAGTTGTTTAATGGCTTTATTTACTAATAGTTGCGCTTTATGTCCATTATGCTGCATTTCCAGATAATAGTCGTTACCAAAAATTCTCTTGTATTTTTCTACTATTTTAATGGCATTATCCAAATTCAGAATTTCGGGAATAAATCCATTCTCTTCCATCGGATTGTCAGCCATAATAGCCTTGGCAATCTCCCCACCGAGGCAGGCGGAGCAGGCAATTAATCCTTCCGAGTATTTTTCCAGCAACTCCATATCTATTCGCGGCGTATAGTAAAAACCTTCAATAAACGAGAGGGTTACAAGACGTGAGAGGTTTCGATAACCTGTCCAGTTTTTAGCAAGGAGAATTAAGTGTCGTCCGCCACGATCCTCTTTTACATTTTTATCTTTGTCAAAACGGGTACGTTGCGCCACATAGGCTTCACAACCGATGATTGCTTTAAATTTATCCTCTTTATTTTCAAGAGTTTTATTAAATTTATCAACTTCATCCACAAATTCAAATACACCGTACATATTGCCGTGGTCGGTTATGGCCATGGCGCGTTGTCCGTCAGCGTAAGCCTTTTCAATCAACTTTTTAATTTTGGCAAATCCGTCTAAAATGGAGTATTCGGAGTGTACGTGAAGGTGGGAGAAGTTGCTCATAATGAATACCGTTTATTTGTTTTTTTGAATGCTACAAATATGTAATTTATTTTGATTCATTTTATATCATTTAACGAAAGCAACAAACAACCCACCACATTGACTTTCCAGAACGTGGAAAATATGTATACTGATTTGAGTTTATATCACATGATTTTAAATGAAGTTATTGGATTTTTAAACCATCATTCAAAAAAATCCCTTAATTTGCTGTCGAATTTTGGGGTATTTACGACAAAAACTATACCAAACATAAAATAATATTATGAGTAGAGAAGAAGCAATAGCAGAAATGCTACAATATTTTGACAAAAAAGCCGAAGTTGGTATATTTTGGTATCACCCAATTAAAGAAAAACTTTTCGAAGTTCATTCAATGCCAGTAACATCACTTTCAAAAGGTCAATTAACATACCCAAAACTTCATAAAACCATTTGGCAAAAATTACGTTATCAGGCTAAAAATGATAAGAAAAAAGGATTTACATACGATCCGATATATTTATCTGATTATGTACAAGTTCCAAGAGGTAGGATATTTTTCAAAAATAATAAGTTTTACGTTTTTGTAGGAAGTTGGATAACAGAAAATATAAAGAAGATGATTATAAAAGAATTTAATCTTCAAAAAAGTACTGTAATTTTCAAAATAGATTCCCATTGGGAATTAGGTCATGGATGGTCTTCAGAAAAAGATTTATTAAATTTTGATGATTAAAATTCCAAAGAAAAATACAAGAAATTTTAAAGTGATATATCATATAAAACATATACACCGATTAATTTATCAAAGTTGTGTATTTTTCTATATTTTTGTAAACTCAAAAAAATCAAATGTATTCCCACGAAATTACTGCAACACTTACCCAATTAGATGAAGTGGCGAAACAAATATTGACTACCTATTCCAATCATCGTGTTTTTGGTTTTTATGGAGAGATGGGTGCCGGAAAAACTACACTAATCAAAGCGTTATGTAAATATTTGGGGATTCAAAATATTCCGTCAAGTCCTACGTTTGCAATAGTAAATGAATATTGGACTCACAAAAACGAGCCGGTATACCATTTCGATTTTTACCGTATTGAACGACCGGAAGAAGCGATTGCCATCGGGTTTTTTGAATATTTGGAGAGCGGGCATTATTGTTTTATGGAGTGGGCAGAAAATATTGAAACTATTTTAGATGAGGAGTGTGTAAAAATCAATATAGAACGAATAGATGACCAAACGCGTAAATTTACTTTTTAATGAACCCACTTTCTAAATCCGAACCAGTTCTTGAGCCGCAACTATCCCCCATTGATGTTGAGTTGCACCCTATAAAAGCAACCATTGGATTACTATCATCAGAAACCATTTCCGCACCCTTACTACTTTCGTTAAAACATATTGAAGAATTTGTAAATGAGCGTGTTGCCGTACTTATTCAAAGAGGGTTGGGCGATGAGCATGAGATTTCAGACTATGAGTTTACAGAATATGGGGCTGATATTATGGAAGATGAACCGCCCATTATGGCTCTTTCCAATATCCTTGTAAAATATGACCCTTTTTCTTTAGAAGAGATTTTATTTTTGAAAAACAAACAGATTATTATCTCTACTGCGCCACCGGAACTGTTTACCCATGAAATGGTTAAATTTCTTCACGAACAAAAAATTACAGCAGTAGGCATCAATTTCCTAAACTTAGAGCGTGTTTCCGTACAGGATGCTGTAAAACAAATAGTCTCATTATTTGTTTTTTCTAAAAATATTAGACAATACATACAACTCAATCCACTGTTATTAAAAAGTATTTATTGTTACAACGGTGAAATTTGCAACCGTGTTATAGCTGAAAGCGCCGGTGTGCCCTGGAAAGATTTGGCGGAATTGTGCTGGAACTGGAATTAGCAATCCATTTGTTTCCAAGTTGGTATCATACTTCTGAAATACAGTATTATAATATTTTTTTATATTTTGATTTTGGTTCACTCTCATTTCAAGATTTTATATACATTCGCAAACCCATTTTAAGCAGGTTTCATCAATCATAAAGTAAAATAAATTTTTAATAATCAATATCATAACAATAAATTCAAAAATGGAAAAAATTAAATCGTTAGCGGATTTGAAGAAAAAAAGAGAAGAGTTTCAATCCGGTCTTAAACTTCGTGAACAAGGTGAAAACACCGAACAATTAATTCAAGTGAAAGTAGCCATGGCCACTTGCGGTATTGCTTCCGGCGCTAAACAGGTAATGGATGTAATTATCAACGAATGTAATAAGCGTAAAATTCCTGTAGTAGTAACCCAAACCGGTTGTATGGGGTACTGCTATGCAGAGCCCACTGTAGAAGTTACCAAACCCGGACAGGATCCCGTTGTATTTGGTTATATTACTCCTTTAAAAGCGGAAGAACTTGTTGAAAAATATTTAGTTGAAAACGAAATGTTAGATGGGGTTATTCCTGTAAATTATGAAAAAGTTGAACAATAAATTACAATAATATGGCAAATTATAAATATCACATATTGGTTTGCGGTGGGACAGGCTGCCACGCATCGCAAAGTGACCAGGTTAAAAAGCACTTAATCCAAATTATAGGAGAGAAGGAATTGCAAAACGAGGTTCAGGTGGTGGCTACGGGTTGCTTTGGATTTTGCGAACAAGGACCTATTGTAAAGATGCTTCCCGATAATACATTTTACGTGAGAGTAAAACCTGAAGATTGTAGAGAGATTATAGAAGAACATATTATTAAGGGTAGAAAAGTAAATCGTTTATTATACCAAAACCCTGAGAATAAAGAACATGTTGCTGATTCTAAGCAGATGGGTTTTTATAAAAAACAATTACGTATTGCACTGCGCAATTGCGGGTTCATTAATCCTGAAAATATTAACGAATATATTGCCCGCGACGGATATGCGGCATTGGCATCGGTTTTAGAGGCCAATAATCCTCTATCCACGATAGAAACCATTAAGAAGTCCGGGCTTCGCGGGCGTGGCGGCGGAGGTTTTCCCACCGGTTTAAAATGGGAAATAGCCGCTAAAAATCATGCAGATCAAAAATATGTGGTCTGCAACGCAGATGAAGGTGATCCAGGCGCTTTTATGGACCGCTCCATATTAGAAGGTGACCCTCACTCCGTATTGGAAGCAATGGCCATTAACGGTTTCTGTATCGGTGCTACTAAAGGCTTGATCTATATTCGTGCCGAGTATCCGTTAGCCATTGAACGTTTGTTAATTGCTATAAAACAGGCGGAAGATATCGGGCTGCTCGGCAACAATATTTTGAATACAGGTTTTAACTTTGATATTGAGTTGCGATATGGTGCCGGTGCATTCGTTTGCGGGGAAGAAACAGCACTGATCCATTCTATGGAAGGTGACCGCGGCGAACCTACCTTTAAACCGCCTTTTCCGGCACAGGAAGGTTATTTAAAAAAACCTACTAATGTTAATAATGTGGAAACGTTTGCCAATATTCCCGTAATCATACTGAAAGGTTGGGAATGGTTTTCCTCTATTGGAACCGAAAAGTCAAAAGGAACAAAAGTATTTGCTTTAGCCGGAAAAATTAACAACGTGGGGCTAATTGAGGTACCTATGGGAATTACCCTTCGTGAAATTATTTATGAAATAGGAGGCGGCATAAAAGATGATAAAAAATTTAAAGCTGTGCAAACCGGAGGCCCATCCGGAGGTTGCCTAACTGAAAAGTTTTTGGATACCCCCATTGATTATGACAATTTGATTGCCGCAGGTTCTATGATGGGTTCAGGCGGAATGATAGTTATGGATGAAGATGACTGCATGGTGTCTGTAGCCAAATTTTATTTAGATTTTACTGTTGAAGAATCTTGCGGAAAATGCTCTCCCTGTCGTATTGGAAACAAACGTTTATATGAATTATTAGATAAGATTACTCAAGGGAAAGGTTGTATGGAAGACCTTGACCATTTAAAAAATTTAAGTAGAGTAATTAAAGACACTTCGCTATGCGGATTAGGCCAAACCTCTCCAAATCCTGTGCTTTCTACCATCGAGAATTTTTGGGATGAGTACGTAACCCACGTGGTAGATAAGAAATGCCCCGCAGGACAGTGTAAAGCATTGAAAAGCTATGTGGTAAATATTGACCTTTGTATTGGATGTACTGCATGTGCACGTGCCTGTCCGGTCGGTGCCATTAAAGGAGAAAAGAAAATGCCACACGAAATAAACCAAATTACCTGTATCAAATGTGGCGCATGTCTTGAAAAATGTAAATTTAATGCAATATCAATTATATAAAAATGAACAGACAATGGACAAAATAAAATTAATCATAGATAATAAAGAAGTATCGGTACTTAAAGGATCCACTATACTAAAAGCAGCTCACGAAAATGGGATTGAAATTCCTACCTTATGTCACTTTGAATTGGCAGGAATGAATATTCACAATGCCCCCGGCGGCTGCCGTATTTGTGTTGTAGAAGTAGAAGGCAGACGTAATTTAGCTCCTGCTTGCGTAACCGAATGTTTAGATGGTATGATAGTCAAAACCAACTCAATACGTGTTTTGAATGCTCGCAGAACCGTATTGGAATTGATTTTGAGCGACCACCCTGCGGAGTGCCTGGTATGTGCAAAAAGTGGAAATTGCGAATTGCAAGATATGGCAACCCGTTTTGGAGTTAGAGAAATTCCATTTCAAGGAGAGCAATCCTCTTATAAAGTAGAGATATCTCCTTCCATTGTAAGAGATATGAATAAGTGTATCATGTGCCGCCGTTGTGAAATGATGTGTAATGATTTTCAAACTGTTGGTGCGCTTTCAGCAATTGAAAGAGGGTTTCCTGCAGTAGTTTCTACTGCTTTTAATCAGAAACTTAGTTATTCACCCTGTACTTTTTGCGGGCAATGTGTAGCCGTTTGCCCGGTTGGTGCGCTTGTTGAAGTAGATCATACTTCAAGAATTATTCGTGCAATTGCCGATGAAAAGAAAACTGTTGTAGTACAAGTTGCTCCTGCTGTGCGTGTTGCGCTTGGAGAAGAGTTTGGAATGAAAGCCGGCGCAATAGTTACGGGAAAATTAACTGCTGCCCTGAAAGCCCTTGGCTTTGATTATGTTTTTGATACGGATTGGAGTGCCGACCTAACCATTATGGAAGAGGGAACTGAATTGATTAACAGACTAACCCGTTATTTGAAAGGAGACAAAGATGTAAAACTTCCTTTGCTAACTTCTTGTTGCCCTGCTTGGGTAAATTTCTTTGAATACCACTTTCCCGAATTGAAAGAAATACCATCTACTGCTAAATCACCGCAACAAATGTTTGGTGCTATCGCTAAATCTTTCTTTGCAGAAAAAATAGGAGTCAAGCGCGAAGATATGGTAGTAGTTTCTGTAATGCCTTGTTTAGCAAAAAAATATGAGTGTGCCCGGGATGAACTTAAGGTAAACGGAAATCCGGACGTTGACTATTCAATTTCAACCCGAGAATTAGCTGCATTAATCAAACAAGCTAATATTGACTTCAATACATTGGAAGAGATTCCTTTTGATTCACCGTTAGGAGAGTCTACCGGTGCAGGATTAATTTTTGGTACTACCGGTGGTGTTATTGAAGCTGCGGTAAGAACTGCATACGAACTTATTACAAAAAAACCGCTTCCTAAAATTGACTTTACCGAATTGCGCGGATTAGAAGGCGTGCGCTCGGCTACTATTGATATGGACGGACTGAAACTTAATATTGGCATTGCACACGGATTAAGTAATGCCCGTAAGTTGTTAGATGAAATTAAAGAAGGAAAATCACAATTTCATGCTATTGAAGTAATGGCATGTCCGGGAGGATGTATAAATGGTGGCGGACAACCATTAAACCATGGTAATAGCGACATTATCAAAGCCCGATGGGAAGCTATTTATGAGGGAGACAAAAATATGCCTATCCGTAAATCTCACGAAAACCCCTCCATTCAAGCTATATACAAGGAATTTTTAGGCGAGCCGTGTGGATCTAAATCCCACGAATTACTACATACACACTACTTTGATAAAGCAAAAACCATCGAAATAAAACTAGATTAAACTTTAATCATTAACCATTAATCATTAAAAAATGTCAGTTAAAATACAAATCAGTCAAAAAACAAGAGTGAAAATTGAAGAAATTTGCACATCGTTTAATCATAATCCGGGTGAGTTGATTAATGTATTGCATAAAACGCAAGACTTTTTAGGATACCTTCCGGCAGAAGCACAAGAGGTGATTGCTAAAGAACTAAATATTCCAACTGCCAAAGTTTACGGAGTAGTGTCATTCTACTCTTTCTTCACGATGATTCCCAAAGGGCGTTTTCCCATATCTATTTGCATGGGAACAGCTTGTTATGTACGTGGTGCCGAACGCATTCTTGATGAATTTAAACATTTAGTAGGGCTTAATGTAGGCGAAACCGGTGCCGACGGCTTGTTTTCATTGGCCTCTCTGCGCTGCGTAGGTGCCTGTGGCCTTGCACCGGTAGTGCTTGTGGGTGAAAAAGTTTACGGACGCTTATCTACAGACGACGTAAAAAATATTGTGGAAGAATATAAGAGCGTTGGATTTGCTGTGTAATCCAACCACTTTTATAAATTGTTACTCCCCAATATTATAAAAGTATTTGTTTACTTTTTCCTTATAATAATATTGTAATGCCGGCGGCACAGTCTTTAACAATTCTATCTGTTGATTTTTGTTTTTATCGAACTGCCACTCCTGGGGCGGCGAGGGGTTGTATCTTTCGCGGGCTTCGGTAGATTCGCGCTTTTCCTCCTTTTCTCGCTCCTGCTGAGCACGTTCGCTCTCCAACATGCGCGTTTCAATATTCTTTTGCCGGTTAATGGTTTGCGCCGTAATAGAGCGATTTACCAACTCCTTTTCGGTTTTTTTCATCTCCTCAATCAGTTGTTCAACCGACTTATCCCCTACTCCGTCCTGACTTTTCAAGTCATTGTTATAATCCTGCATCATTTTGCGTATGGCTTCCTGCTGGGCGGCCATACGGGCAAACTGTTCGCTCATACCTTGCTGCCCGGGCGCAGGCATTTGCCCTTCCGGTTTATTTCCTTGCTCCATAGAGCGTTTCAACGCTTCCATCTGGCGGTTTAACTGTTGCTGTAATTCTCTCGCCGATTTAGGTTTCCCTTTTCCACCCGGCTTATTGCAGGAACCGTTCCCCGGTTTCTTACATTTTGAATTGCACTCCGATTGCTTCTGCTTCATATTTTTCAAAGATTCTCCCAGCATTAACGCCAAATTATTCATCGAAGTTAATGCAAACTGTTGATTGGAAAGCGCCTGCGGAACCTGCCGCTCAACTAATTGACTGCGTGAGGCTGCGGTATAATCTCTAATTTTTGTAACCTCCTTGGTAATAAAAGGTTCTACCATAGGCTGACGTTTTGCCAACTGCGTCAGCGAATCGTCAATCATACGCATATAATCCTGAATATTAGACTGCTCGCGCATAAAATCTGTAAATGAGGGAGATTTCGCACCCGCTTTTCTCACGGCTTGCATTACATCTTCCTGTTTAAAGGAAACCCGAATCAGATTCTCTAAAATTTGGCGCAAGGTTGCTATATCTTCCGCAATATCTTCTGCTTCACTTTCATTTTTCTCCTGCTCCATCTGGTCTGCCATCTCTTCCATTTGTTGCGCAGCATCTTTTTGATTCTCTTTTGCTTTAGAGCGGTTGTTTTTATTCAATTGCTCTGCCGCATCTTTCATCTTATCCATAATCTGTTTCTCCTGCTCCGAGCGATTTTGCAACTTATTGGGATCCTCCAGTTCTTTATTAAGTTTCTGTAAATCTTGTAAATCCTTTTGCAAATCCTGAAATTTTTGATTCAAGTTTTCCTGTTTTTGTTGTAAATCCTCTTTCGGAATTGCTTTCTGTTCGGTTTGCTGCGATAGATTTTTTTGTTCTTGCGCCAGATTACGGGTGTTGTCAATGGCCTCCTGAAATTTCTTTTCAAACTCCAGCAGTTTAAATAGTTCCAATTGTTGATCTAAAGATTTGTTAATATCTTCCGTACTCATTTTCATCTTCTGCAAAGCCTCGCGCATCTGATCTTTGTTCATCTCCATCATCATATTTTGCAGTTTCTCAATCATCTGCTTCATTTCATCGGAAAGAATATTATCGAAACGCTTTTGCAATTCTTCCTGCTTCTTAATAATTTCCGAAGCGGTATTTTTATATTGTTCCTCTTTAAACAAATTTTGCTCCTGATTATTTTTGGCTTCCTGAATCTTATTTTGCAACTCTTTATATTGCTCCATCAACGCCTCCATCTTCTTCTTATCTTGCCATGAAGGCTCATTTGCCTGAAGCAATTGTTGATTTAGTTTTTCCAACTCTTTCGACAAATCTGACGCTTCTTTTGCCAAATCGTCCATAGAACTTTTTGTTTTTTCATTCCCCTGAGCAATCTCTTTGTTAATCTCCTCCATTGTTTTTAATCGAAAGATAACGGCTTGCGTTTTTGAGGTTTTTGCACCATTAACACCGTCATTATCTTTTACTTCAAAAAAATATTCGATAGAATAACCCGGACTTAAATTCAGCAAACCGGCATCAAAATGAAAATAGAAGTCTTGAATCGTAACATTTTTATCAATCTGAATATCAATAGATTTACTTTGTTCCAACAAACTGTTTTGAGGATCATACACGGAATAAACAAATTTTAAACTTGAAAAACCATAATCATCTTTAATATTCCCTTTAAAATATACTCTATCGGCAAACACGGAATCGTTTTGATTCAATACTGTAATTTCCGGATATAAATCTTTAATTACTTGTATATTATACGATAACGTATCCGTACTGATAAAATATTGATTTTTGTTAACGGTGGCATAATGAAAACTTTCGCGGGCAGTAACTGAGTAAGTAAACACCTCTTTTTCAGGAGTTAATTTTTCCTCTTTATCCTGTAAAATAAAATTTATTTGATTGGTATTTTTTGTATAAAACTTCCAGGTAATGCGGGTTCCTTCCGGCACGGTGGCATCGCCATTGTTTTCAATAATCTCCCTGTTTTTATTAAGATAGGAGGGATAATTTAATTCTAAAATATAACTCACTGTTACCGGTTTGGGAAGCACGCTTAACGTATAAAAGTGCGTGGTTACCTCGTCGGTTTGCAATTGAAACGTTACCTCTCTTTGAAGATTAGAAAAAGTGTAAGAAAATTCCGTATTGGATTGTTTTACACATCTGTAACTACGTTTATCGTAAACTACAAACAATTGATTGGGAGTTTCATTACCTGTAATTTTAATATTGATGGTAAAATCATCATTTTGAATCGCTTTTAACTCTTTATTGATTACTTCAATTTGATAGGGCGCCGGTTTTTCAAAAAATTGTTGGTACTGCACAATTCTTTGCGTAGATTCGGTAAAAATTTCACTTTTTGTAGAAAAAAGCACAAGAAAAAGCAGTACGGGAATCAGGGTCCATTTTACGAAGCGGGTACTTTTTTTAAAGGGGATAGCTTTTACAAACGCAAACGGTTTGAGAGTTTCAATTTTAGTATCAATGGCAGCGTTCAGCAAATCTAAACTTCGGTACTTTCCGGCTTCTATTTGATTTTCTAACTGAATAACATTCAGTAATTTATCATCAATTTCGGGAAAATACTTTCCAATAATTTTAGAGACGGCGGTAGTATGTAAAGTTTTTCCTATTCCTGCCATTTTTAGAAGCGGGTAGATGACATAAACCGCCATGGTTGCCGTGAAGAGTGCCAAATAGGTGTAAAATAGCACGGCACGCGTAGTAGAATTTAGGTAAGAGAAATACTCCAGCAGGGCAAAAACAATAAAAACCCCCATCGTAATCATGATAAAAACGAGCGCTCCCATGTAGAGTTTATTGAGATAATATTTTTTAATAAACTCTTTGATTTTTTGATGGATATAAATTCTATTTTCAGTCATAGTGCCATAATAACGTAAAGAGCGTAAAAATCGTATTTTTATTATTGAAATCAAAATAATATTTTATATTTGCTCCTTTATTTTTGCAATTATTAATCAACAAAAATTTATAACTCTTATGAAAAAAATCTTCTCTTTTGCTTTAGTAACTGCATTTTTTTTAAATGCTTTTGTTATGAATCAATCCTTGGCACAAGGTGTTTTAACCAATCCGATCTTTTCAGAAAATTTTGGAACTATTGCCGATGGTACCGACCTGAATACTTCAAATACGGCGTTCTCATTTACACGTGTTAGCACCGGAACTACCGCCAATTATATTACAAACCAGATAAAAGCAAAAAATCCGGGCGCTTTTACAGGAAGTTCCTGTATGCTGGGCGCAAAATCAACTTCCATAACTACGGTAGATAAAACAGGATTAACATCCTTCAGTTCAGGTACATTTATTTTTAAATTTAAAACTCCTGCAGATTTGACATCGGCAGTCCTTTTTTCAGCCGTTGGAACAGGCAATTCTTTTGGGTCTGCAAACATTTTTACAGGGAATCAAGTTTCTGCCGGCTTTCAGGTTACGGGTACTAATCTTCAAATACGCGCAAACAGCGCTTGGACTACTGTTCAATCCGTAACAACTTCAACTACTTATGAAGTTTGTGTAGTGTTTAATAATACTGCAAGCGATATGACTTATGGAGCCAATATTACATTACCGGCAAATAAAGCTCATATTTGGGTAGATGGTGTAAGAGCAACTACAGACTACACGTCTGCTACGGCAAGTTTGGCAGCCAGCGCTTTTAGAATTTATGTAACAACTGCTGAATTTGAGGTTGATGATATTGCTGTTTATAATACATTACCCGGTGCTTCAACTCTACAAGTTGCCACACCAACCTTTACCCCTGCAGGCGGTACGTACTCCTCTCCTCAAAGTGTAACGATTGCCTGTACTACCGCGGGCGCTACCATTTATTATACCACAGACGGTTCTACCCCCACCACTGCTTCATCGATTTTTTCCACAGCCATTAATGTGCCTTCCAGTATAACTCTCAAAGCTATGGCAACTGCAGCAGGAATGAGCAACAGTGACATTGCAACAGCTACTTATACGATTAATACGACAACCATTCCCAGCATTGTAATTTCCGGCATGTATGGCGCCGGCGGGAATGCAGGAGCAGCATTTCAAAACGACTATATTGAAATACATAACACTACAAATTCTACCATTAATTTGGCGGGATATACTTTGTATTATGCTTCTGCAGGAGGGACGACTTCGGGAACCGGCAGCTATTTTACTTTTCCTGCCGGAGCCACCATAGGCGCTCATAAATTTGCACTTATCAAAGCAGCTTCGGGAGGGACTAACGGCACTGCATGGCCTACCAGTATATGGGATTTTGATGCAAGCGGTACAGGAAGTAGTATGAATTTAGCCGCTGCTTCCGGAAAAATATTATTATTACGCATCTACCATGATTTATCGGCTACCAACAGCATTCCTACCACATTAGCCGGTATTCAAGGGATGGCAGATTATGTGGATTATGTGCCTTTCGGAACCACAGCTGTTCCTGTTTTTGGAACAACAATGGCAAATCTTTCCACTACCCTTGCGGCAACACGTAAGTACAACGATGCTACTCAAACTATTGCCTACACTTTTGATGTGGGCGCTGATTTTAGTGTGGTTACCGTTACTGCAACTACGCCCCGGAACAGCAGTTATGGCGCTGTAAACCAAGTTGCTACTCCCACTTTCAACATTCCAACCGGCACTTATACATCTACTCAAAACATTGAAATTGCGTGCACTACGGCAGGCGCTACCATTTATTACACATTAGACGGGAGTACGCCCACCGCAACATCTACCCCATATACTACCGGTACGCCCATTCCTGTATCTGTTACCACCACTGTAAAGGCAATTGCTATGAAAACGGGCATGGACAACAGTAATGTGGCTTCTGCAACCTACACTTTCCCGATTTTAGTGGCTACTATTGCAGAATTTAAAACAGCGCATGCCGCACTTGCGCCTACCGGTACGGCTACCTCCACAGTCCCTTATAAAATAACAGGAAATGTTACTTTTGTAGAACGCCTGGGAAGAAATATCTACATTAAAGATGCCACCGGCGGGTTGCTCATCTTTGATAATACTACGCCGGTAATTACCAAGAATTATAATAACGGGGACATTATTTCAGGCGGTGTTATCGGTACCTGCACCAGATATAACGGTTTATTTGAACTTATACCTCTTTTCGATTTGGCCACGGGAACTGCCGGAACTCCGGTAACACCCACTATCTTAACCATGGCAAACCTCCTTGCTAATTTTACGAATTATGAATCACAATTGGTAAAATTGGAAAAAGTAACCTTCGGTGAAGATAAAGTATTGGGTGCCAGTGCAACCGCAGGCGGAGCGAACGTTGCCATATTTCAAGGCGCCGATGAGATGATTTTACGTAACAACTACAATACTTTTACCGGTTATGAAACCAATCCGAACAGTCTTTTTGATGTTACCGGATTTATTGTTCCTTACGTAACAACTACTGCTAACGACAAACAAATATGCCCAAGAGACAGTGTAAATGATATTAAAGAAGTAGAATTTACGATTATTTTTAAAAACTGGGATAACTCGGTACTCGCCACTCAAACTTATCATTACGGGGATCCGGTGGTTCTTCCGGAAAATCCTACCCGCCCGGCGGACAATACCTATACCTACACGTTTAACGGCTGGAATCCTGCGGTGGTAACCCCTGTTGTTGGGGATGCCACTTATACAGCTACTTACACCTCTACATACATCAATTACACCATTACCGTGGTTGCTTCGCCCACAGGAGGCGGAAATGTTGGCGGGGGTGGCAATAGTTTCCATTATGGCGACAATGCCTATCTTACTGCCACTGCAAACACCGGATATACTTTCTCTCACTGGAATGACGGGAATACGAACGCTACAAGAACCGTAACCGTGACAGGAAATGCTACTTACACAGCTACTTTTACCCCCAACGCCTACACCTTAACTTTCGATGCGTCTCCGGTGGTACTTTCGCCCAATACGATGCCGGTGTATTACGGGCAGCCGGTAGGCACGATGCTAACGGCAACGCGTCCGGGCTATACGCTCTCCGGCTGGTTTACCGGACTCAACGGCACGGGAACGCAAATTACCGCAACTACCGTTTGGAATACGTTAGGAAATGTAACCGTTTATGCCTATTGGACATCTACCACCTATACTTTGACCTTAGATCCGGGTACGGGAACCTGCCCTCAACCCTCCATACAGGTAACCTACAATTCGCCGATTTTATCTTTACCCAATGCCTCTCAACCGGGTTGTAACTTTGTGGGTTGGTTTATCGGTGCTACGCAAATTTCTACGGGTTTTGTGTGGACCTATACGTCCAATCAAACAGCCGTAGCCAGATTTACGTATCCGGTTGCAGCCACTAATAACAATCCTACCCTGGGAACTATCTCACCTTCAGGAACCATAAACTATAATTTGGGCGATAGTCCGGCTTATACCTGTACTCCTAATTCCAATGCGTATATCGTTTCAGTGATTGTGGACGGAACGACTGTTTTTTCGGGAGTAAACGGAACCTCAGCACCCTTTACGCATACATTTACCAATATAGGGGCAGCCCACACGATAGAGGTTAACTTTGGTACGAACTGTTATCCGATGAATCCCGGCAATATGATTCCGAACGGAGTTACGGTAACGATGAATCCTTCGGGCTGTGTTCCTCACGGTTCACCGGTTACATTCACTTTTAGTTCAGACTGTTACGATATTACCAAAATATTGATAGGCGGGTCGGATGTGGGACTCATCAGTAGCTATACGATTCCTTCGGTAACAGGACCTCTTCCGTTGATTGAGGTGCAGGCTACCCAACGTAAATACACCATTACCGCCACTCCGTTATCAGGAGTTGATCCCATGGGAGAGATTTCTCCCTCTGGCACTCAGACTGTTAATTGCGGAGATAATGTTACCTATCAATTTATCACGCAGCTTGGTTATAGTGTAAAGGCGCTTTACATAGACGGTATTTCCGTTCCGGTACCCCCTACTCACAGTTATACATTTTCCAATGTCAAGAGCAATCACACCATTCATGTAGAGTTTCAGGAATATCCCTATTATATTATTCAATTTGGTCCGAGCGCTGCACAAAATGCGGGCGGTGTAGTATACCCCGTTAATTTTCCGAATGCGGTTTATTATGTAGCCGTTGATTCCGGTACGGTATCTTTCCCGTTCGCTATCGTACCCGCTCAGGGTTATGTGATAGACAAGGTTTATGTAGACAATACGTCGGATTTCCTTTCTGCACAGACGGGCATTTATACCTTTACCAATGTAAATTCGAACCACAGCATTTATGCAACCTTTAAGCCGGTGATGTTTACCATAACAGCCACGTCTGATCCTAACGGAAGTATCACACCGAGCGGTGCGGTACCGGTAGCCTACGGTTCAAGTCAGGATTTTCAGGCCCGTCCGAATCCGGGTTATAGTTTAAGTGCGGTGGTTGTGGATGGTGTATTGGATGCTCAGGCAACACAAACAGGCGTTTATACTTTTACCAATGTACAGTCCAATCATACCATTTCCGCCTTTTTCACCAAGAATTACTATCTCATCACCACCATTTCGGGGGCACACGGAAGCATAACACCGGAGAACCCGATGGTAGGTTATGGCGAAAACCAAAAGTTTACGATAACGCCGGATGAAGGGTATAAAATCGATCAGGTTCTCATCGACGGAGTCTCCAATCCGATAGCGGCTCAGACGGGCACCTATACCTTTACCAATGTTATGGAAGAACATGTGATAGCGGTAACTTTTGCAAGGTTGGGATTCACCATCACCTCTACATGCACTTCGGGCGGATTTATCACCCCTGCAGGTCTCACTACCGTATATTATGATGAACACTCGCCCATATACGTATTTTCGGCAGAAACTGGCTACTATATTAAATCGGTTATAGTAGACGGATTCAATAATGCGCAGGCAGTAGAAGATGGTATTTATAGATTTTTAAATGTGAAGGCCGACCATAGCATCCATGTTATCTTTGCACCGGGAGATTTCGTAATCACCGCTACGGCGACGCAGGGTGGTACTATCAATCCGTCGGGTTTGGTAAGTGTACCGCAAGGTTCGGATAAGAAGTTTACGTTTGCGGCAAAAGAAGGATATCGTTTGACGCGGGTAATGGTAGACGGAGTACCTAATGATCTGGCTGCTCAGACAGGATTCTATACTTTCCCCAATATTACGGACAATCATATTATTTCGGCACAATTCGAAAACAACATGTTACAGGTTTATTTACCGTCCGGCGCAGGCTTTACGGCTAATGCGGAACCCGGCTACAGCACAACGGTAGCGTATGGCAGCAAGTTCTCCTTTACGGTAACGTTGCTGGAGGGTTACACCCAATCTAAGATTACGGTACGTGCCAACGGCATTGTGATCAATGCGGGCGTTACAGGAGTTTATACAATCAATACGATTACCACCGACCAGTATGTAACTATCAACGGCATAGCGCTCAATGAGTATAGTATAACCACGAAATCCTCCGCGGGCGGTACGATTTCACCTTTCGGAACATTTATCGTAACCCATGGCGACAGCAAGGTTTTTGAAATTATACCGAATACGGGCTATAAAATATCGGATGTGGTAGTTAACAGCGACTCACAGGGAGCGGCAGAGGTTTACACCTTCAGTAATATCAAATCCGACGCTGTTATCGAAGCATACTTTAAACCGGCCTATGTCGGTATTGATGAAAACGAGGCAGGCACTATCACCGTATTCAGTCAGAGCAACGTAGTTATTATTTTGAACGACCACCTTATTCCGGTAAAACAGGTAGAGATTATGGATATGCTGGGACGCACCGTATGGCAAGGAGTGGCAACGGCAGATAAAACCCAAATCTCTCTCAATGTACCCACCGGTATCTATGGAGTACGAATTATGACCGAATCAAATATCCTGACAACTAAAGTTTTGATCAGATAAATAGCAGAGATGTGAATCTGTTTTAAATATTTACACATTAATAATAAATTTTAAAAAAAATTATCAAATTAATAATAAACAAATTAGCACTTTTATGGAAAACATTGCAAAACAATTAGAACTTATCGGAATTTCTAACCCGAAACAAATCTATTACAATTTATCGTACAAAGAACTGTATGAACATGAAACCAATCCTGCTTTAACCGGCTACGAGAGAGCCTATCATACAAAATCAGGAGCACTATCTGTGGATACAGGAGTCTTTACGGGTCGCTCTCCAAAAGATAAGTATGTAGTAGTAGATAAAGAGACTAAAGACAATGTTTGGTGGCACGATCCTGTAAAAAAATCACCTGACAATAAACCACTTACCATTGAACAATGGAAAGAATTGAAAAAACTAAGCCAGGGGCAGCTAAGCAACAAAAATATTTATGTAATGGATCTGTTTGCAGGCGTCAACCCCGATACCAGGATGCGAGTGCGCTTTGTTACCGAAGTAGCATGGCAGGCACATTTCGTCAAAAATATGTTTATCCGGCCAACAGACAAAGAATTGGAAAACTTTACCCCCGATTTTGTTGTTTTTAACAGTTGTAAAATTACAAACCCCTATTGGAAAGAGTGGGGATTGAACAGCGAAGTGTTTATTGCTTTTAATCTAACGGAAAAAATGGCGCTTATCGGCGGCTCATGGTACGGTGGTGAAATGAAGAAGGGGATATTCTCTGTAATGAACTACTTCCTTCCGCTGAAGGGAATTGCGTCGATGCACTGCTCTGCCAATCAAGGTAAAAATGGCGATACGGCAATTTTCTTCGGATTGTCGGGAACTGGAAAAACTACCCTCTCAGCAGATCCAAACCGCGCACTTATCGGAGATGATGAACATGGCTGGGACGATAATGGAATATTCAATTTTGAAGGTGGTTGTTATGCAAAATGTATTAACTTAAGTGAAGAAAACGAACCCGATATTTATCGCGCTATCAAGAGAGATGCACTGTTGGAAAATCTGGTAATTGATGAAGAAGGAAACATTGATTTCAACTCGCAGGCAAAAACGGAAAACACCCGCGTCTCTTATCCTATTTATCACATTGACAATATCGTAAAGCCTGAATCAAAAGGCACACATCCAAGCAAAGTAATCTTCCTCACGGCAGATGCTTTCGGCGTTCTACCTCCTGTTTCTATTTTGTCGAAAGATCAGGCAATGTATTATTTCCTGAGCGGATATACGGCAAAATTAGCCGGAACCGAGCGCGGTATTAAAGAGCCCACTCCTACCTTCTCATCTTGTTTTGGCGCTGCTTTCCTAATGCTGCACCCCACCAAATATGCGGAAGTGTTTGCTAAAAAAATTGAAGAACACAATTCTACCTGCTACCTGGTAAATACCGGATGGATCGGCGGCGGCTTTAACACAGGCGGAAAACGAATCTCCATCAAAGATACGCGAACCATTATCTCTGCCATCTTAAACGGCGATTTAGTAAATTGCAAAACCGAATTGGTTAAACCGTTCATGCTAAATATTCCAAAAGAAATTAAAGGAGTAGATACTGCCGTACTGAATCCGGAAAACAGTTGGAAAGATAAAAACGCCTTTAAAGAAAATGTTTATAAAGTAGCCGAATTTTTCGTTAAAAACTTTGAAAAATTTACCGATACCGAAGAAGGAAAACGATTGAGAGAATTCGGACCAAAATTATAGAACTCAATATGGCAACTTGTTACAATATTGAGAAACTATTTTAATATATTACAAATATAAATTAGAATCTCCGTAACTTAAAAAACGGTAACCATGATTTATAGCGTGTAGATATATCCGGCGCCATTGCTCACCTAAATAAGATGATATTAACAACAACAAAGTGCTTTTAGGTTGATGAAAATTAGTAATCAACCCCTTGGCAATTTTATGCCGGTAATGAGGCAAAATCATCAAACTTGTGGTTGCTCTGATTTCTTGTAAATTATTTACTCTAAGATAATTTTGCAAATATAGTAAAGCATCCTCAACGGATACCTCTTCTAATAATCTATTCTCATATATTTCAAATTGCTCAACCTTAGTAGGTTGTGAAAAATTCAAAAACAATTTAGCCCCCATAATAAAAATAGATTCTAAAGTTCGCGCTACCGTAGTGCCTACCGCAACAATTTTTTTATGCTTATTTTCCAATAAAAATTTAATAATATCTTTTGAAATTATAATCTGTTCCTGGTGCATCTTATGTTCCAGCACTAAATCAGTAGTTATAGGCTTAAAAGTCCCCGCACTTACATGAAGTGTAATATTTGCAAATGCTATCTTTTTATCTTTAAGTGATTGTAATACAAACTCTGAAAAATGTAGTCCTGCGGTAGGTGCTGCAACTGATCCATCTTGCTGAGCATAAATGGTTTGATAACGTACTTCGTCTATGGTATGCGTATCTCTCTTAATATAAGGTGGCAACGGGATTTTTCCAAATGCATCTAACCACTCCATAAAAACAATCGCCTCATTATCCCACATAAAAGTAACCAAAAACATATCTCCTACCTTATCTCCTTTTTTTGCAGTAATCCTAACAGAACTCCCTGACTTGCTCTCCACTTGACCATCACATCCTTTAATTTCTACATTAAAAACAATAGTATCTTTAAACTTCTTGGCATTTCTAATTAAACATTTCCATACAACCATACCGGTTTGTAAAAACGAAGAGGCAAAGTCTTGAGTTGGAGAAACAGGTTCTATTAAAAATAGTTCAATTTTAGCACCTTCCTTGTTTGAAAGTAACAAACGGGCATGAATTACTTTAGAATCATTAAAAATTAATGCGCAATTATTATCCAAATAATCTGACAGATGGGTGAATTTTGAATCTATAATAATATTATCTTTGTAAACCAATAACTTAGATTGATCTCTATCATCAAGAGGAAAAAAGGCAATTTTTTCATCAGGTAAATAGTAATCAATATCGGAAAGGCGTAAATTAGTATCCATTTTGATGATCTTATTCTGCAGTGCGAAAATATAAAAGTTAGCCCATCTTCATGTCAAGAAAAAACTACATTCTGATTTTTAAAAAAAATTATTTTCTTTGCATAATCTCTTAAAATGCTAAATTTTTAAATTATAAAATCTTGAAGAATTATCCATCCCTTATCACAAGAGTCCTCGGAATCGCTGAAAATTATGTTAAAAATACTTTAGATTTATTGGAATCTGGAGCCACTATTCCGTTTATTTCGAGATATCGGAAAGAACATACCGGAAGTTTAAATGAAGTACAAATTGCTGAAATTAGAGATTTGTATGAAAAATGGGTAGAATTAGATAAGCGGCGTGGTGTGATTTTAGATTCTATTGAAGAACAGGGGAAACTTACTCCCGAATTGAGGCAAAAGATTAACAATACTCAAACAATGAGCGAGTTGGAAGACTTATACTTGCCATATCGTCCCAAACGAAAGACTCGTGCCACCGTTGCCGTTGAAAAAGGGCTGGAACCGCTGGCCGCCCTAATTTATGAACAAAAACAGATTCAATTAAAACAAATTGCAGAACAATATGTGAATGTGGAAAAGGGAGTGAATAATGTTGAGGAGGCATTGCAAGGTGCAAGAGATATTATCGCCGAATGGGTGTGCGAGGATATTAAAATTCGTGAAAAAGTACGGGATACATTTACCAAATTTGCGATTATTCGTTCAAAAGTTGCAAAAGGAAAAGAGGAAGAAGGAAGTAAATTCAATATCTATTTCGATTCTAAAGAACTACTTTGCAAAGCACCGTCACATCGCATTTTAGCAATGTTTAGAGGGGATGAGGAGGGGTTTCTGCACCTCTCTATTGAACCGGACACCGAAAAAACGGTTTTGATGATAAAGAAATTTATTCTAAAAGGATATAACTCTTGTTCCGAACAGATTGCACTTGCTATTGAAGATTCCTATAAAAGGTTGCTCCAGCCTCAAATGGAAACCGAAATGCGCAAACTTTTTAAAGAAAAAGCAGACAAAGAAGCGATTGCCGTTTTTGGAACCAACTTACGACAATTATTAATGGCGGCACCGTTAGGACAAAAAACAACATTGGCCATTGATCCGGGCTTCCGTACCGGATGTAAAGTAGTTGTTCTCAATAAGCAAGGTCAACTGTTGGCGCACGATGTGATCTTTCCGCATCCGCCGGAACCACAATATAAAGCAGCCTCCGATATTTTAAGGAATATGGTTGAACAGTTTAAAGTAGAAGCCATTGCAATTGGAAATGGAACCGCCGGCAGAGAAACGGAAACTTTCGTACGTTACATTCCTTTCCCGCATCCGGTAACCATTGTTATGGTCAATGAAAGCGGTGCTTCGGTTTATTCGGCATCTGAAATTGCACGCCAGGAGTTTCCAAACCACGATGTAACAGTACGCGGCGCAGTATCTATCGGACGTAGACTCATGGACCCATTAGCAGAATTAGTGAAAATTGACCCGAAATCCATTGGCGTTGGACAATATCAACACGATGTAAATCAACAATGGTTACAAAAAAGTTTACAGGAAGTAGTAGAGAGTTGTGTAAATAGAATAGGAGTAGAATTGAATACTGCCAGCGCAGCATTGTTGTCATTTGTTTCCGGTGTTGGACCTGTATTAGCAAAAAATATTGTTGAATATAGAAATACAAACGGCGTTTTTAATAACCGACAAGAACTAAAAAAAGTACCGCGTTTCGGAGATAAAGCATTTGAGCAAGCAGCAGGATTCTTGCGCATACACGGCGCCAAAAATCCGTTAGATGCCAGTGCCGTGCACCCGGAATCCTATCATGTGGTAGAAAAAATGGCAAAACAACTAAATACCCAAATTCCGGAACTGATAAAAAATGAGACGTTACGTAAACAAATTCGCCTGCAAGATTTTATCACAGAAAAAATAGGAATGCCTACCTTGCAGGATATTATGCAAGAACTGGCAAAACCCGGACGTGATCCGCGCGAACAATTTGAAGAGTTTGAATTTGACAAAATGATAACTTCCATAAATGACGTAACAGTGGGCATGCAAGTACCCGGTATCGTAACCAATATTACCAAATTCGGCTGTTTTGTGGATATTGGCGTGCATGCGGACGGATTGGTGCATATCAGCCAAATGGCAAATCACTATGTGGATAACCCGAACGATGTGGTAAAACTTAATCAAAAAGTTTGGGTAAAAGTTACCGGTATTGATTTAGAAAGAAAAAGAATTAGTTTGTCGATGAAAGAAAATTAGTGTAATAAATTTCCTCTTTATTTGCATACTTTAATTAAATTTCATTATGTCAATTCTAATTTCTAATGTTTCAAAAGTTTACGGAACTCAATACGCTTTAAATAACATAAACTTTGAAGTTAAAAAAGGAGAAATCGTAGGGTTTCTCGGACCCAATGGCGCAGGAAAATCTACCCTGATGAAAATAATTACCTGCTTTATTCCACCTACGGAAGGCGATGTATCCGTCTGTGGATTTGATATTTGGAATGATTCTATCGAAGTGCGAAAACGCATTGGTTATCTTTCGGAAAACAACCCTCTTTATTATGATATGTATATTCGTGAGTTTTTAGAATTTATCGCAGGAGTTTATCAAATTAAAAATTCTCAACAACGTATAATGGAGGTAATTGAAATGACTCGTTTGGAAATAGAACAACATAAAAAAATTGGCGCTTTGTCGCGGGGCTACAAACAACGGGTGGGTTTAGCCCAGGCACTGATTCACGATCCCGAAGTATTGATTCTTGACGAACCTACTACCGGCTTAGACCCTAATCAATTAGTTGAATTTAGAGAATTGATTCGCCAATGCGGAAAAAAGAAAACCGTACTACTATCCACCCATATTATGCAGGAAGTTGAAGCCATGTGTAATCGTGTTATTATCATTAATAAAGGGTGCATAATAGCAGATAACTCTATGAACGAACTTAAGGAAAAAGTATCTTCATTTAGAAAAAACAAACCAAATCACGAACTCTCCATGGAAGATGTATTTCACTACTTAACTAAAGGTTAGTCGCAAATTCTCTTCCCGCTCGCAAGCACGCTAAATTTAACCTTACAACTTCCTCCCCTTTACGTGAAAACACTTCGTTCACAGCATTTTCAAGATCTTCAAAGGGAATGGCAATATGCGGAGAGGCGGCTCCTAAAATTACCATATTGGCAGAACGGGCAGATCCTAAATCTTTCGCCATTTTATCAGCATTAATCACCACTTTGTTCGAGAGTTTATTTAATTCTGCATAAATTTTATCCACATCAGGATAATTGAGCGTGTTGATAAACGGTTGGTCATTAGTAATAAGCCAGCCTCCTTTTGAAAGCCACGGCAAGTAACGTAGCGCTTCCATCGGTTCAACCGAAATAATCAAATCGGCTTGCCCTTTAGGTATTAAATCCGACGCAATTTCATGATCGGCCAAACGAAAATGGGATTGTACGTCACCCCCTCGTTGGCTCATACCATGCACTTCAGCTTGCTTAAGCGTCAACCCTTTTTTTACAGCAGCATAGCCAATAATAGAAGCAATAGAAAGAATGCCTTGCCCTCCTACACCTGCTAAAATAATGTCAATTTTCATAAATATATACTTTGATTATTAATAGTTTCATCGTTTTTTTACAAACCGCAAATATAAAGAAATAAACCAAAAATAATAGCAAATCTCCCGTTCCTTATATTATTTTATATTTTTGTGGCGTAATCAATCTTAATATTACATGATACTTTAAACTAATGCTTTGGATTATTATATAGAGGTAAAGTAACTATATGGGATGAAGATATTATTTAAAACTTTAATTTTTCTTTTTTTAATTTGGCTAATGTTTTTTTGTACATTCATGTTGGGAAAATATCCGCAAGAAGCAATTGTGTGGCTCCTGAAGCAGTTAAATCAATTGCTGACAACTTTTATGTCACATAATTTTCTGTACGATTTTATTAGTAATGGCTTAATATCCGGCGTTGGAAATGTGTTGGCTTTTTTACCCAATATATTGATACTCTTCTTTTTTATGTATATATGGGAAGAGAGCGGCTACCTTACACATGTGGCAGACCTGTTAGACAATTTAATGCACAAAATTGGACTCCACGGAAACTCTGTGGTTCCCTTGTTGATGGGATTCGGCTGCAATGTGCCGGCAATTCTTGCCACAAGATTCATTCCCGAAATCAAACGACGAATCTTAACAATGCTGCTCATTCCATTTATGTCGTGCAGTGCCCGTCTGCCTATTTTGGTTCTTTTGGTCGGAACTTTTTTCCCGCAAAATCCCATTCTTGTTATCTTTGGACTTTATGCCCTCACTATAGTAATGGCTATTCTTACCGCTATACTGCTTAATAAAGTGTTCTTTAAAACTCCGCTTGACTTAACGCCGGTAAAAGTTCTACCTTTACGAAAACCCAAACTAAAAAGAGTACTTGCTTTTACCTGGAAAGCAGGATATGAATATATGAAGAAAATTGGAACCGTTGTACTTTTTGCCATGATGGTAATTTGGGTTCTGAGTCACTTCCCCCAAAAAGAGAGAATAGATACCTGTGAGCAAACCGGTTACAGATGCCCCGTTGAAAAACCAACCGATAATTTTCAAGACGGCACCTATCTGGCCTCGTTCGGGCGTTTTATTGAACCTGCTTTGCGTCCGTTAGGCTTCGACTGGAAAATGAGCGTTTGTTTAACTACCGGTTTAGCAGCCAAAGAATTTATCTTAGGTACAATGGCTATTTTGTACAACTCTGGTGATGAGGATATTCAAATTGGAGAAAATTTAAAAAAATCCGGAGCGTTTTCGCCTGCAGTGGCACTTTCGTTCTTAGTATTTTCTATGTTGTATATGCCTTGTATTGCCACTATTTTTTCAATAAAAAGAGAAAGCGGATCGTGGAAATGGGCGCTCTTTTCAGTTGTTTACTCCATAGCTTTAGCTTGGTTGGTTGCGTTTATGGTTTTTTCCTTGAGTTCATCAATTTAACCTCTCTATAAAATATTGAATTTAAAATTTTTAAATTATTAAATAATAATAAAATATGTTAGTTAAAATCAAAAACTTAAATAAAAATACGGAGATAGAATATGGTACATATATTTATAAACTTGCTGAAAATGAAAATATTACACTCCACTACCCTATTCTGGGCGCATTAGTTAATAATCAGGTACGCTCATTAAATTATAGAATACACAAACCCTGCTGCGTTGATTTTTTCGACATTACTTCAACCTACGGCAACGGAGTTTATACGCGTTCACTGTATTTTATTCTGTTTAAATCAATTAAATCCTTATTTCCACAAGCAAAACTCAACATATTGCACTCCATTTCGGGGGGAAAATACTGTGAACTTGAAAATTTCACCCTACCTCTTGATGAATCAATTCTCAAAGCAATCAAGTGCAAAATGGATGCTATTATTGCAGCCAATATTCCTTTTATTCGTAAAGAAATTACTTATCATGAAGTAGATGAACTTTTTAAAAAGCAAAGCATTGAAAAAGAAAAGTCCATTTTCCACCAAACAAACAGAATGTATTTCGCTATTTATCAATTAGATGATGTCGTTAATTACTACTATGGCTGTTTACTGCCCTCCACAGGCTATGTAACACTTTATGATTTAGAATTGTACGAACACGGGTTATTATTAAAAATTCCCAATCGTAAGCGACCTGACGTGATTCCTCAAACACGAAAAATGCCCAAATTGTTTAGCGTTTACCAACAATTTAAAGAATGGGGAAACCGGTTAGGGAGCCCCTATATTTACAATTTGAACGAACTCATTGAATCGGGAAGAGCAGGAGAACTGATACTTACAACTGAGGCACTGCAAGAAAAAGTGTGGGCAAATGTTGCTGATGAAATTCATTGCAAAAAGGCTAAAATAGTACTTATCAGCGGACCTTCAAGTTCGGGAAAAACAACCTCATCTAAACGACTCTCCGTACAATTGAGCGTACTTGAATATTTACCCGTGCAAATTTCTGTAGATGACTTTTTTTTAGAGCGCAACCAGACTCCGCTTGACAAAAATGGAAATTATGATTTTGAATCTTTAGAAGCCATTGATCTGAATTTATTTAATCAAACTTTAGATCAATTACTGGAAGGAAAAGAAGTGGAAATTCCCAGTTTTAATTTTCAATTAGGGACTAAAGAATGGAAAGGCAAAAAAATAAAAATGCAAAATAATTCAATTTTAGTCATTGAGGGTATCCACTGCTTAAATCCGAAATTAACTGTTTCCATTGCAGATAACACAAAATACAAAATCTTTGTCTCAGCGCTAACATCGCTCTCGGTAGACAGCCAAAATCCTATTCCAACCACAGATACCCGATTAATAAGGAGAATTATCCGTGACTACCATTATCGCGGATATTCCGCATTAGATACATTGAGGCGTTGGCAAAGCGTACGAGATGGCGAAGAAAAAAATATTTTTCCTTACCAGGAGAATGCCGACGTTATGTTCAATACCTCATTAATTTACGAATTGTCCGTATTACGCCCTTATGCCATGCCTATATTAATGGCCGTGCCCGAATATGAGCCTGAGTATGCGGAAACATGTCGGTTGTTGAAATTATTAATGTTCTTTAAACCTATTAGCGAAGAAATGATCCCGGGTACATCTATTTTAAGAGAATTTGTGGGGGGAAGCAGATTTAGCTATTCTTAGTTTGCGTGCAACGCTGTGGCGACTTGGCGCAGTTATCGTCAATTATAACAAATTTGCTTATAATTGTGTTGTTTTCAGTTGCAGAACAACCGGAAAGAGTTAAGAAAAAAGTATCAATATGTGCAACTAATTGATAATCAACGTTGTGATTGGGATGTGGGGGTAAATGCCGAAAAATCAAGCAACGCCACAAGTGGCATTCAGTCACAATTTTTAAATAGATTAACAATTTTTCTAAAAACCCCTTAACAGAAATCGGCTTTTCAGCGGAAAACATTTGATATAGAGGTCGTTGAACAGCCATTGCTTATAACGTTGTGGCGGCTTGGCGTAGTTGCGGGCTACCTGCACTTGCCACGAGCCACTTAACTTGCTGTTTGGTAATACTTTCCGACGAGCCACACCCGCCATTGTGCCAAACCGCTCGTTGGCTAAAGGTTTGTTTCCCTATCATATTTCATCTGTCAATTCACTAAAATTCCCGTTCGTTGTATCTCATCTATGAAACCGGCATAATCTGTATTGCGCGCAATTAAAACCGGTTCAATCCGGTCATCCACTTCACGAGTTAATTTCCACAATATAGGCTCTGTTTCAAAAAAATTATAATCATCCCCCAAACTATCAACCACCAACGCAACATCAATATCGCTATGTTGGCGTGGCTCTCCTTTTGCATACGAACCGAAAAGCCAACATTGATCTATCTTTATTGGAAAAGAAGATTTAAGTAAATCCTGATAGGTTTTTACTTTGCTTATTACAGTTGCTCTTTCATCCATAGTTGTAATGTTTTAGTTTTTTCTAATATTTCAAGGCATTTCTCTTTATTTAGTTGTTTCGCTAATTCTTTTTTATAGTCGGGATAGCGTGTTTTAATATTTAATGGCTCCATTTGGTCAATAAATACTTTCTGTTCTTCAGAGAGATTATCATAAAAGTTACCTTGTTTCGCCAAATAAACTAATTTATGTGAAAATGGTGGTGTGTCTTCATTAAGTTTTGAATAAAGTGCCTTAAAAATTTTCTCAATTACTTGATGGCACATAAAACCAACATATAAGTAACGTCCTGTGTTGAGCATTACAGCGGCTGTTTCCAGATCGTATTCCGAAAGTTCTATCCAATATGTTACTTTTTCGTCTGTTGTCATAGTGCAATAATTCGAGCGCAAAAGTACAATAATTCTTTTATAATCATTTCAAAAGTTTCAGAAATAAAATTTTTTCAGGGTGGTGGGTGAACAAAAAATGGTGTCAGCCATTTTTGTGGCTTGCTTCCGGTACAAATTGTCCATTACTTTTCCGAACAAGCCCGACTGCCTTTTCCGGCGCATGTGTCAGCCGAAGCAAGCGAATGGCGTTAGTCATTGGCTTGCTGTGTGGTTTGGTTTATGATGCTCGTAAACTCGCATCATAAACCAAACACGGCTAAGCGCCCCCCACTACTCTTTCAATACCTTTCTCACTACTTCGCCTGCCTCTGTCTGTATTCTCACGAAATAAAGTCCACCTTGCAAGTGCGAAATGTCTATCACAGTTTCGGGAGATATTAAGGATTGTTGAAACAATACCTTTTTACCGAAAATGTCAAAAATCTCTATATTCTCAATTCTCATTTCCTCGCTCTCAATTTTCAAATACCCTGTTGTCGGATTAGGATAGATATTAAGAGACCTTTGCAAAATAGGCACGGTTTGATTTTTTGATATTTTTTCGTTCTTTTTTCTTGTTTTGGAGTTTAATTTTTCGCTTTTTTCTTCATTTTTC
>Ga0209628_10000131_pt1 | contig 39899 bp, 47 predicted proteins | sample TergutCu122P4_FD_187285 | JGI IMG/M metagenome (GOLD analysis project Ga0209628, IMG submission 187285) | Cubitermes ugandensis P4 segment gut microbial communities from Kakamega Forest, Kenya - Cu122 P4 (SPAdes) (version 2) | ecosystem: Host-associated > Arthropoda: Insects > Digestive system... | reverse complement strand
GTCAAAACTCCCGAACATTAAACAAAAATAAAGCAATGAAAGAAACAAGAGAAATTTACGAGGCTCCAATGATGGAAACCGTAGAAGTGATGGTTGAGCAGGGCTTTCAAATGTCAACCCCATCAAATAGTAATCCTGATCCGCTTAAAGAGAAAATAAGATAAGATCGAGTTGCGGTACACCCCAAAATAAAAAAACGAGTAAACTTTTTTACCCGTTTTTTTTATTCTCTAATTTTTTTGCAAAATCTCTGGCTCTTTGTATTGATTTAGCATTAGTTGCGTCAATATCGTATTTTTCAGGAGGAGGAATTGTAAGTTCGATACCCGGATTGACAAAATTATCTTTGCTGATAAGGTGTTTATTTTCTTCATAAATATAAATCCAAAAAACAACATCTCCGAATTCTTCATAAGCAATTAAAGTCAATCGCTCTCCGACTTTGGTTTTTCTCTTGCGACCCTGAGCCCAAACATTTTCTTTTAACAGAGGGATAGTATCCTTAAGACTGACAATGGCCGTGGTGTCTGTACTATTTGATATGTCGGAGTTGTTTTTCTCCGTGTTTTCATTTAAGATTGTTTTATTAGGACGAGGAGGTCGTTTTACTGTACCTTCGCTTGCGTAGTAATAAAAGAAAGCAATCAAAGCGCCGACAATAAGAAACGTGAGAATAACAGTTATTATTTGATTCCTTCTTCTGCGAATAACATCGGTTCCTAATTTATCGTAGTCGTATCTATCATAGGAGTCAAAATCGGCATGGTAATTTTGTCTTGCAGGGAGATTGCTTTCCGGAGTTTCGAGTTCTCTGTAGAATGGTTCGGAAAGTATTGCCGGAACATCGTCATCTACCGGCACAATTTCTTTTATTGGAACATTTTTTATTGGAATATTTTTTGTTGGTGCTTTTTTTACCGGCGCAATTTTTTTTGTCGGCACATTTTTTACCGGAATCGGAATATTTTCAGGCACCAAATGTTCGTAAGGCTTGTTGATTATTTCACTCAGCGTTTTGTCGGGATTAAAAGACACCCTTGAGTGTGCTGCAATTAAAAATCGTTCTCCGGTTCTAACGTTCACACTTTCCCGAGCATTGATTTCAGTTAATTTGAAAGTGCCTAAGTTCCTTATTTTTACAGATTTATCATCAACGAGAGATTCTGTCATCAAACCAAAGAACTCCCGCAGGAAAGCATCAGCATCCTTTTTCGTAATACCGGCCTTGTCCGATAATAAAGCAGTTAATTCTTGTAGATTAATTTTTTCTCTCATAATCACGACTCTTTAATTTTATCGTTTAAAGTAGGAGAAACCTTGTATTTGACAATACGTTTAGGCGGAATCAGAGTTCTTTGTCCTGTTGCCGGATTAACATTGATTCGTTCTCCCTGTTCTTTGAGTTCTAAAGTGCCAAAATTGTGAATAGACACAACATTATTATCTGATAATTGCTCTGTAATTATCTCTGTCGTTTTAGCAATAAGTGTATCGATATCCGCCTTGGATTGATTCAATCGTTTTGCTAACTGTGATGTTAATTGTGCTGCATTCATACTTTTACTTTTCCAACCAAATCAAAAGATTGTATATCTGTTATTTGAACTTGATAAAATCGACCTACTTGAAGTGTTTGCTCTTTAGAGATTAAAACTTCGGGATCAATTTCGGGAGAATCGTATTCGGTTCTTCCGATGTAAAAATCTTCTTCTCCTCTATCTATAATCGTTTTAATTGTTTTACCTATTTTCTCTTCGTTAATTTCGAAAGCAATTCGCTCTTGAACAGCCATCAACTCATCCATACGAGCCTGTTTCAGCTCCGGCTCAATATCGTCGTTGTAATGTTTGTTAGAGTAAGTTCCTTCTTCATCGGAATAAGGAAATGCTCCCAAACGTTCGAATCTCATTTGCTTTACGAACGATAATAAATCTTGAAAATCATCTTCTGTTTCACCCGGATGACCAACCATCATGGTGGTACGAAGATGGATTCCCGGAACTTCTTCCCTGATTTGTTGCAACAATTCAACAGTTTCGGCTTTATTGATGTTTCTTCTCATGAGTTTCAACATCTTATCGCTGCTGTGTTGAAGGGCAATATCCAAATATTTACAAACATTCTCGCGTTCACGCATCACACGAAGTAAATCTTTCGGGAAACGTGCAGGATAAGCATAATGCAATCTTATCCAATCAACGCCCTGAATGTCTGAAATATTTTCAACCAGTTCAGGCAAATATAGTTTTTTATATAAATCCAAGCCGTAAAAGGTCAAATCTTGTGCAATAACCTGAAATTCTCTTACGCCTTGGTCTACTAACTTTTTTACTTCCTCTCGAATCTCCTCTATGCTCCTCGACTGATATTTTCCCGTAATGATGGGAATTGAACAGTATGAGCACGTTCTGTTACATCCTTCTGCGATTTTCAAGTAAGCATAATGGCTTGGTGTTGTTATTATCCTGTCGAGAGATAACTCATCATGCCAAGACTTACCCAAATCAGCAATCAACAGTTTCCAGTTAAATTTTCCATAAAAACGGTCAACTTCGGGTATTTCTTCGGATAACTCTTGCAAATACCGTTCCGAAAGGCAACCCATGACAAAAAGTCTTTTTATTTTCTTTTGTTTTTTTGCCTCTGCATACTCCAAAATCGTATTAATCGACTCCTCTTTGGCATCGCCTATAAACCCACAAGTGTTGATAACAACAATTTCTCCGTCAGTTTGAGAAGAATCGTGCGCAACAATATACCCGTTGGCTGCGAATTGTTTCATCAACAATTCAGAATCGACTAAATTTTTAGAACAACCTAATGTAATTATGTCGACTTTGTTTTTTTTCATTTATCTCCAAACAAAGAATCAACAAATTCCCGTTTCCTGAAAATTTGCAAATCTTCCAATCCTTCTCCCAGACCGATATATTTTACAGGAATGTGGAATTGATCTGAAATACCTATTACCACACCGCCTTTGGCTGTTCCGTCTAATTTTGTGATTGCAAGCGCATTGACTTCGGTCGCAGCAGTAAACTGCTTGGCCTGTTCGAATGCGTTTTGACCTGTTGAACCGTCCAACACCAGCAAGACTTCATGAGGCGCGTTGGGAACAACTTTTTTCATCACATTTTTGATTTTAGTCAACTCATTCATCAAGTTAACTTTATTATGTAGTCGCCCTGCCGTGTCGATGATTGCTACATCGACATCGTTGGCAACTGCCGAACTCAATGTATCAAAAGCTACAGATGCGGGGTCGGAACCCATTTTTTGTTTGACAACAGTTACTCCGACTCTTTCTCCCCAAGCCATCAGTTGCTCTACCGCGGCAGCGCGAAAAGTATCGGCCGCTCCAAGCATCACTTTATGTCCTGCTTTTTTGAAATGATATGCCAATTTTCCGATAGTTGTTGTTTTTCCTACACCATTTACACCAACGACCATAATAACGTATGGCTTTTTGTCTTTAGGTAGGTCAAAATCAGAAGATTCGTCCGAATCATTACCCACGAGAAGAGAAGTAATTTCTTCTCTGAGTATATTTGTTAATTCTTCGGTATTGACGTATTTGTCATGAGAAACCCTGTCCTCGATTCGTTTTATGATTTTCAGTGTAGTTTCTACACCCACATCAGAGGTAATCAGCACTTCTTCAAGATTATCCAAAACATCGTCGTCGACTTTGGATTTTCCCATGACTGCCCGCGACAGCTTGGAAAAAACATTTTCTTTGGTTTTCGCTAAACCTTTATCTAAAGTTTCCTTTTTATCTGTTGAAAAAAAACTGAAAATACCCATATTAACACATTAATTTTTGCAAAGCTATAAAAAAATAGGACACAAAAAAACTTCCTTTCAATATAATTTCTCGAAAGGAAGTCTTTTTTATATAAATTTTGCTTAAATTTATTTAGCAAAATAATCTTTTACTGCCTCATTAGGAACCATTTCTTCTTTGAAGATGTAAGCTCCTGTTTTGGGCGATTTCTCCATTTTGATGACTTTCGCGTATGAGCGCCCTTCTGATTTCTCGCGGTATCCCGCAACGGTCTTCTTTGCCATGGTTTATGCTGTTATTACTTGATTTCTTTGTGTAAAGTCATTTTCTTCAACACAGGATTGTATTTTTTAATTTCCAATCTTGCAGTTGTGTTTTTTCTGTTCTTAGTAGTGATATAGCGAGAAGTTCCCGGCATGCCACTTTCTTTATGTTCTGTGCATTCAAGGATTACTTGCACTCTGTTTCCTTTTGCTTTCTTTGCCATTTGTAAGTTCTCCTATGATTATTATGCGTTTAAAAAACCTTTTTCTGCTGCTTTTTTAATAGCTGCATTCAATCCCATTTTGTTAATTGTGCGTAATCCGTTTGCTGAAATATTCAAGCTAACCCATACGTCTTGCTCTGGCCAGTAAAATTTCTTTGTAAATAAGTTTACATCAAACTTTCTTTTAGTTCTATGGTTTGAGTGTGAAACATTATTGCCAATCATTGCTTTTTTCCCGGTAATCTGACAAATCTTCGACATTTTCTTATATCTTTATAGTTTTAATTCTAAAAAATTACATGCGTTTCCACAACGAGGGTGCAAAGTAACATAATTTTTTTCTAATTGCAAAATGTTTTTCTCATTTTAATTATTACTTTTGCGAAAAATTTATTCCGAACGCAGTGAGGAAACTAATCCTAAACAAGTGAGGAAATTAATTTCACAACAATGAAGATTATACCTGAAAAACTGTACCGCAGAATACGTTATCGAAAAGGTCACGGAGTACATTCTCCTTTTGCTTTTAACTTCATTACCAATGTGATAGAAGAAAAACTTCCGTATTATGTTTTTGAAGATATCGAAAAACAACGAGCTGAACTTCTGTCTAACAAAGAAATAATTGAGTTTATAAGTGCTAAAGGCAATGCAAAAAGAAAGACGGTTGCAGCAATTACTTCTCAGGAAACTCAATCGGATAAATACGGAGCCTTGCTGTTTCGTTTAGTAAACTTTTTGCAATGCAAGTCGGCATTACAAATTGGTGCCTCTACCGGAGTTATGACGCTTTATTTGGCTTCTCCCCGAAAAGATATGCAATGCATTGTTTTAGAAGACAGAGAAGAATTAGTTTCGATTGTGCGGAAACTATGCAGTTCTCTTCAGTTAAATAATGTGTCTGTGAAAACGGGAGAATATTTGAATTCTCTTGATGAAGTATTGAAAGAGCATGATTATTTCGATATGGTTTTTGTGAATACAATCCGGAATCCGGAATTGACAAGGCATATCTTGGAAAGACAAATAAAAACAAAGCTGTTAATTGTTGATAATATCCGGAAAGATAAAAAATCGAAAGCGTTGTGGCAAATGATTAAAGATAATCCTCATGCGCGAATAACGATTGATTTGTATCACTTAGGTATTGCTTTGTTTGAGGAGAAATTCTACAAAAAGCATTATAAAGCGCATTTTGACAATGGAAAAAGACAACTTAAAAAGCAAGATTTATACAAAGTCGGGCGACAAAGGCTCAACTTCTTTAATTGGAGGAAAAAGAATAGCAAAAAGCAACATCCGCTTAGAAACATACGGAACCATTGACGAATTGAACTCGTATATCGGACTGCTGATTGAAGAAGTTATCGGAGATGGAGATAGTATAATTTTGCGAAATATTCAATCGCTTTTGTTTGTTGTGGGTTGCGGATTGGCAACGGAGCAAGGCAAGGAGCCTTTCAAAAAACTGCAAGCATCCGACATTGAGATGTTGGAGAAAGAAATTGACAGAATTGACGCAACTTTGCCTAAATTGTCGGATTTTGTGATTCCGGGAGGAAATAAAAATGCTGCAATTGCTCATATTTGTCGCACTGTATGTCGAAGGGCCGAACGTAGAATGTGTGAATTAAACGAGTTGGAACCTGTTGATAATCTGCTGCTTATATTTATTAATCGCTTATCGGATTATTTCTTTGTGCTGGCTCGCAAATTGTGTTTGGCAGAAAAGGATGAAAAATAAAAATAACGCATAAAATATTTTGGCATAATGCTTGTAAATAAGATATATTATTATACTTTTGCCGAAAATTTGGGCACAATTATTATAGATTAAACCGAAAAACGTTTCAGTTATATGTATTGGACTTTAGAATTAGCATCGAAATTGGAAGACGCACCGTGGCCGGCTTCAAAAGATGAATTGATTGATTATGCCTTGCGTTCGGGCGCGCCTTTGGAAGTAATCGAAAATCTCCAAGAGATGGAAGATGAAGAAGAAATCTATGAAAGCATAGAAGATATTTGGCCGGATTACCCAAGCAAGGAGGACTTTTTCTTCAATGAAGAAGAGTATTAGTCATAAATAACGATTAATCGCCTCAAAAAGAGGCTGTATATGAATGCAATAGCTTAATGAAAAATTAGGCTATTGGTGTTTTAAAGTGTTTTATGGTCTTGTTTGCAACCCTTAAATTACATATCTTTGCAAAAATATTCCAAGTTTTAAAATAGTAAGTCATGGGTAGAATAAGAACAAGTCGTCCTGTAGGTAGTTTCTTTTTGAGAAAAGATTTGAAACCAAACAAAGAAGGTAAGTATGAAATTTATATAAGGTATTCCCTGAAAAGAAATCCTGCGAAAGCTCCCACCACTATTTGGGTATTTGAAAAAGATTGGGATGAAGCTAACCAAAGAGTGAAAAGGTCAGAACCTCAACACGCACGTTGTAATAATATTTTGGATAAAAAGAAAAATGAGATTGACTCTTTGTTATTAGAGTTTACTGGGAATTTGAATATTAATATCCTTCGTTCAATGGTAACAGGGACTTATAATAAAGAGAAGAAAAATGATGAAATAGATTTTATCCAATATACTATTGATTATTTAGAAAATCAATACAAATTAAGCAAATTAGCTTTTAGCACCATGAAAAACCAAAAGAATTACATGGATGTTTTCAAAAACTTTATAAAAAAAGAAACAGGCTCCGAAATTTTATCTATGAAAAATCTTTCTGAAGAAATTGTTGATAAATATATACTTTATCGAATGGAAGAAAGAAGTAACAGTAACGAAAGTATCAATAAAACGCTAACTCCAATCATTAAAGCTGCTAAAAAAGCGGCTGCCAATGATTATATCAAAAGTAGTTTAGCTTCATCATTGGAAGAAAAATATTTGAATACCAAAACAAAAATTTCACAGGAGGAAAGTTTGGATGATGAAGAAGATGTAAGATATTTAACAGAAGAACAAATAAAAAAATTCATTGAATTATATGGTAAAGTCAAATACAGTCGAACTCGTGAGTATATGGATCTGTTTTTATTTTCTTTTCATGCCTGTGGACTTCGCTTTAGTGATTTACTTACCTTGCGTTGGGATCATATTAACTGGGAAGAAAAAGTAATCAAAAAAATATTATATAAAGGAAATGTACCGCATCACATTCCTCTTTCTGAATCGGCATTGAAAATTTTGGAAGTTTGGAAAAATAAAAAATATAATAGTCGTTTTGTTTTTAATCTATTACCTGAAAATTTTGATTTGACAGATGAAGCAGAATTAGACAGACAACGTATTAACAGAAATACACCACTTAAAACCTCATTGATGGAGATTGGATATAAAATGGAATTACCATTTAATTTAACCATACACGTTGCACGTCATACCTTTGCGGTAATGGCATTAAACAAGAGAGATGTTTCTATACATATCATCAAAGAATTGTTAGGACATAGTTCAATTATGGTAACAGAAAAAGTTTATGCAAAATTTCTACCAAAAACCTTGGATAAAGAAGTCAAAGAAAAATTATCCTTTGACTTCATACCACAAGAATTTTAATTGTATGCAGGATAATGATTTTTTCCTAAAAATAACTCAAGGTCGGTTTGAGTGTACCAATATTTGTCATTTTCCTGGTGATAACCCAATTTGCCAGTATCTCTATATTTTTTAAGTAATTTAGTCTCAATACCTAAAAGGGACATCATTTCTTTGTTGGTGTAAACAAATTTCTTATTATTCATATTCTCTTTTTGAGAAAGGGCATTGATTTGTTCCTGCATGGTTGAAAGTTGGGTTAACAATAAATCAAATTTTTTAGAGTCGATTAATTCATAACTCATAAGATTTAAAGAATTTTGGATGTGCCTTAGCACTTATTCAGAAAGCCCTAACTTTTAGTATAAAAGATAGTTTGGAATAGCAATCCAAAACAAATATATATTTTTAGTTTGTAAAATCAAAATTAGTTTTCACATTCCATGTATCCCCCTGTATCATCCTGCGTATCCCAGCAAAAAAACAATTTTTCACAGGCTGTACTACTTATAGCCAAACCCTTAAATACATAAATTGCTGGAGTTTATTGTTATTTTAAAAAAATTCCAGAAGAAATTTTGCTCACCAGCATTTTTTGATTTTAAAAAATAAGACTATATTTTTGAGAAAAGAAGTACAGTATATTTATAAAAATAATTACTGACATCCTCCTTTACTAATAAGAAGGGGAAAATGTATCCTGCAGGGTACATGCAAGAATAAAAAGCTAAACCTAATTAAAATGCAAAGTTATGAAAAACCTAATTATCTTAAATTCGATACTATTGAATTCATAACAAAAATTGATTACTTCAAAAGAGAAATATTAACATTCAATGATAGTAAAAATCCAAGAAATGGAAATATTACAGGTAAATATTATAGTTCAAAGAATGATAGTTTTAAAATTCCATTTACGTTGAATATTGGAGTAAGTTACACCAGACAATCTATGAAAATAAAATTTTCATCAAAAATTCTTGGTGATGATTATCCTAAATTAATTACAAAAGATACATTTAGACAATGTTTAGAAAACTTGAATAAGTTAGGAATTTGTGAAATTGATATTGATGGCATTATGAAATATTGTTATTTCAAATCGATTCATGTAACAACAGATTTTCCTATGGAATTGACAAATGAAAAATTAAATACTTTGAATATTTTAGGGAATAATTCAATGAGGTATAAATGGCAACACTACGAAACGTCAGGAATAACATTTAATAGAGATGTCAAAGATGAAGATTCAATGGATTCTTTTAAAATTTATAACAAGGAAAAAGAAATAGATAAATCAGAAAATAAAAAATTTCTATCACAATTGGAGGATCCAGACAGAGTAAAAGAATATTTTAAAGAAAATAATACAAGGTTTGAAATAGTATTGAAAGATAAAAAAATAAAAAAATATTTTGATATTCAAGATACTCACATAGATAACGTGTTTAACTCCAAAACAAATCCCATATTATTAGTGTTTAATAATATTTTTGGAACTGAAGAGTTAAAAACTGATTTACCCAGAAAATATTCACCTGACGAATGGTTTATGAAAAACACTTTAATAATGTATAACCATGACATTAAGAAAATTAAGATGGAATTAAGAAATTGTTATGGAAGTAGAAAAATAGATAATAGAATAAAAAAACTCAAAGAATTATCAAAGAGGATATTAGATGAATCACCAAACAATTCAACTGTATTAGCTGACATTAGAAAAAAATTAGAAGGACAGTAATATTTATTGATAAATAAATACTTATGCCAAAAAAGACATTATCAGATGAACATAAAAAAAAGATTTCAGAAAGCATGAAATCTACTAAAAATCACGCATTTGGAAAACCTTTGAGTTCAGAACATAAATATAAAATTAGGTTGTCAATGATCCAACATTGGAAGAACAAAAGGAAAGAATGTCAATCCTTATATTAGATAATTGCAGACTATATTTTTATCTGATTTAATAATTTATCTATTTGCCTTATTATCAAATATATAGTTGTTTTTCTATTTGAAATTCGAGAAACAAGGTTCAAAACAGGGGATTTTTATTGCGTGTATGCGTTTGGTGTGTGTTATTTCGATATATATTCTTGGGAAATTATAAGTCTATTTATTCCATTTGAAATAATCTACTTTTTTCTTTTTAGTTTTTTTGAAGACGTAAAAGGTTGATGTATATTTTCTTGCATGGTGCTGTTCCGAAATCTTGGGACTATGAATTCTGTTCTTGAGGATTAAGAAAAACTGGTCTAAACAATAAAAATTACATTGCTGGGCAACCATAAAGCAATATTCAGGGGTAAATATTTGAACACCACCAGTTACAACGCCTTGCACTTTCATTACAAGAATGCCATTATCACACAATATTCTATATGCTTCATTTATATAGAAAAAGTAAGTTCTGAAAAGTTCTTCTTTGGGATAAAGAGAAAAAAATCTTTTTTGCATAATAGAATATTTTTCGTTATTCCATTTTAGTGCTGGTGGATCTTTGGGGGAAATTAAAAATGGCAGGTCAATTACAATGGAAGAAATCGAATTATCTGCAAATGGTAATCTACCACAAGGATCTATTTTCAAAACATCCGAAAATTGCGGATTCACATCCATTTTTATAACTGGTTGCGGAACATAAAAATGCTTTGACTGCTCATAAAAATTTCCAAAACTATAAGTACAGTCTAAAAAAAATCTTTTTTCTTCTTTTAGGTGCAAAAGAATTATATTTTGTAAAATTTCACTTTGATTAAAACTATAATTTTTTATAATTTGGTTCCTTTTTATCCCAAAATAAGGCAAAGAATTATTGCCTTCTTTTGAGTTTTTTTCAATGATTTTTTTATATTTTGCAATTGTATTTTTGCTCCATTGTAATTCATTGGATAAATTTTTGATAGTAGGTTTGATACCTTGCTTCACTAATTGTTTTTGAGTTTGAAATAACAGCGAAATTCTTTGATTAAAGTTGTTTTCAACACCAGAGATTTCATTTTTCGTCATGAAGTTTCTAATTGTTTTTTCGTTCACTCCAATATCGAAAGCATTTTCTTTAATGGTTTTATGTTTGTCATACAGAAAAGGTAAATCCTTCTTCATACATTATCTTTTTTATTGAAATATATGCTTGTTCCAAATTATTAAAGTTATTGATATCAAATATTTCTCCATTACATTTGATAATGCCTACCAGTTCCAATGCTGTAGATTTAGTTCCAATAAACAAATCTTTTACATCTACATTCAAACAATCAGCCACTTGTTTTAATCTTTCCAATGTAGGATTGCCATTCAGAGAATTGGATAAATTAACTCTGTTTATTCCAATCTTATCAGCCAGTTCCTGCATTGTTTTACCTTGTTGTTTTAATATTTCCTTAATTCTTAATTCATCCATATATATTTTAGTTGTAATGTTATATTAATTGCAAAGATACAACAGTATATCATATATCACTACAAATAAATGTTAAATATTCAATATACCACTACATTTTAACTATTTTTATTTGCAGATGTCATATTAAACCATTACCTTTGATGTGTAAATAATTGATAAAGCATTACAAAAATAAAAAAGACAATTAAAATCAACAAATCAGAAGTGATGAAACTTGCATGGAGTAACTACAAAGCATTTGTAAAAAGATTTGGCAATATAAATGCTCGATTTGGAATGTTTTTAAAACAAGCATGGAAAAAAATTAGAGAAAGGGTTAATTTTGATAATGGGATTTTTTGGAGTGGAGTTAAAGTAGAAAGATACATACCTTCTGCAATTACACAAGAAGGTTACAATAATTTCTATAACAACACAAAACATTTTGGAGACTAAGAAAATATTAACAATAAAATATTAGATAAAATGAAAACGAAAGTAAATGAATTAGAAGTCTTGAGTCGTGCAACCACAATGGTAAAAAAAGGTTATAACTTGGAACAATCATTAAGAACATCTTCAATGATAGAATTATTGCAATTTCAATTAATGAATGGCACCAGTCATTTTATTTACAAAAAGAAAGATGGCAGCATGAGAGAGGCTTTTGGCACACTCCTTCCCAAAGTAGTAACCAACAATATTAATGGTTGTGGTGAACCACGCAGTTACTATAACTGCCAGGCGTATTATGATATTGAATCCCAATCCTGGCGTTCTTTTCGCTATGAAAATTTAGTAACAATCTTAAACTAAAGTATTATGGAAATGGCAAAATACATTTATTCTATTCTGAAAACTCAATTAATGGTGATGCACAGCTGGGCTTTTAACAGCCCAGTTGCCCTGCCAAATGGGTTACAATTCCAAGTTGAAGGGTTTAAGTTCAAAGGATATGTAAAGATAACCTATAATCAGGGTAAAGATTTATTTGAAATTTCATTATTCAATTGTCAAATGGTAATTGTAAAGAAAATAGAGGATGTATTCTTTGATGAAATAGTTGAAAAAATAGATAATGAAGTGGAGAAAGTTCCTGACTATGAAAATAGGGTAAAAAATGAATATTCACTTATGTAATTAGTGAATATTATTTTGCAAATCATTGATATTCAAACAATAAAACAAATAGTTCAAATTAGGTAAGAAAATAAACATTCACTTTTATTCATTCATCAATAAAACAGAACATTATGGCACTCAAATTTTCAAATACGACCAGTGATTTTTTAGAATGGGACACCATGTTAAATTTAGTTAGAAAACTGTATAATGATAAAGATTATAAGATTTCATTATTGGTAGGTTGTGGTTGCTTCTTTGGTTTGAGAATAAGCGACCTTTTATCTCTTACCTGGGAACAATTACTTCAATCTGATACTTTGGAACTGGTAGAGAGAAAAACAGGAAAAAAGAGAATTATTAAAATTAACGCCCAGCTGCAAAAACATATTCATGCTTGCTACAATGAAATTAAACCAATAAATAATAATTCCCCATGCTTTACAAGCCAAAAGAATTGTGTTTATTCCATTCAAAGAATTAATGTAATTTTGAAAGAAGTTAAAACAAAATATAATCTCAAAATCAATAATATTTCTTCGCACTCCTTTAGGAAAAGTTTTGGCAGGGCAATTTACAATAATGCTGGCAGCAACTCCGAAATGGCATTGGTGAAATTGTCTGAGTTATTTAACCACTCCGACATCAAAACCACCAGGAAATATTTGGGGTTAAGGCAGGAGGAATTGATGGAAGCGTATGATTTATTGAAATTCTGAATATTATCTCAATTTACTCCAAATAAAAATGTATCAATAATTTGTAATGACTATTGATACATTCTTATTAGAATCAGATTAATCTAAAGATTTTTTAAATGGACTGCGCTGTATTGCTTTCATTTTCCACTTTTTCTCTCCACTCATAGCTTCTCCATAAAGACTATAGAAGCTAAACTATTTTAGATCTACTGGATTGTCAGAATATGAATGGTTATTATTCTTTGAATGTATATTTGTATTTTATTTTATCAGAATTATATTTACCCTCTTTTCTTATCTCAGCAATTTTTTGCTGCAATTCAGATGAGCTATAAATACAGGGGATTACTTCTTTGCCATTTTTATCAAACGCTCCATAAAATGCTCTTTCGTCTTCTGAATGTTTTATTACAAAAATTAGAATTAAATCATCTACACCAAAATCTTCATTTTTCATTACTAAATCATAAGTACAAGGGACTATTTCTTTTCCCATCTTATCAACAAATCCCATATTAACAGCCCCAGTGTTTTTATCATCTATTCTTACAGCAAAACCTTCATATAAGGGATTATAATCCTCATATATAAAACTATATATGCAGGGGATTACTTCTTTGCCTGTTTTATCAATAAATCCCAATTTACCATCTTTACTGACTTTTGCCAATCCTCCCGAAAAATTGGAAAATTCATCATATTTTGCAAGTGCTTGTGATAAACTTTCCCTTTCCGATGAAGATGATTTATCATTCTTGCATGCACTCATAATTAGTGTACCTAACGACACTAAACACCAAATTAATATTTTTTTTGTTACCATACCCAATTTTTGATCTTCTTAAAGTTTGTTGTTACAATATCTACAAATTTTGGCATTTTTTTTTATGGTTTCAGCGCAATATGGGCACTCTATTGTATCTGACTGATATTGATGATTTATGTTAGCATTGATATTTGAATTTATATTGATTGGATCATTTGCATTTTGTTGACTGTAAATAATACAAGCAATACCGATCAAAAAACTAAACCCAAATATTATTAATGCAATACCCAATAAGATACCTGTCAGACGTGATACATTGCGACCAATAGCTTTGCCAATAATCCATTCAAGCCAAACAAGAAAAATTATACCAATTGCAATGAATATAAGAAATGCAGTAAAATCTTCCATTTTTATTCACTGATTATTCTACAAATTTCCAAGAATTAACCCCTTTGCAATTTTCAGTAATAACAACTTCTTGTACATCTCCTGGTTCCATATTATTGATGTAAATTTCTTTTGTACCTGAAGTTCCCCCATAATAGTTTACTTTTACTTTAAGAACACCATTAAGTGTTTTTTTAGAAGTGTTTTGCAGAGATAACACATAATTACATCCACCGCCATCGCCTTTATCCACCACTTTCATTTTGTTTTGAATCCCCCCATCACAGGATGAGAAACCAAATCCCAAAGTTACTAATGTAACCAAACTAACTAAAAATAAATTTACCTTTTTCATATTGAAATAGTTTAATTTTTGCCTCTCTTACCCCTGAAATGCAGATTTTACTTTTTTGTTTATTTTATTTGTATGCAGTAATAAAAAAATGGCATAGGGTAAACTTTTACTCTTATTCCACTTTGAGGTACTTGCAAATAACCTTGTCCAAAAATAAGGGAAAGTTGCCGCCATGCCATACAGCACTGGAGACATTTTCACTTATTATTTGTGGACTTCGTTTATTTGCAAGTTTTCAAAGTCAAATAACAATAAAAATGCTCTTTTTCTAATAAAGCAAACTGTGTTTTTCAACACAATTCAATAACAAAGGTAAACATTGTTTTCAAATTCTAAAGCGATCAGATTAATAATGTTAAAGAACTATTATCTTTTGGAGATTTTTTTAACAATTTATATTCGCTTCTGGTGCTGGCATCGAACATTATACTTGTTTGTGGGCAAACAAAGATGAGAATTTACTCAAAGAAAATGAGTGTAGGAATTTCATTAATCATCCAAAACAGATAATTGAAATATTGAAAAGTTTGTAAGCATTTATTTCCAGAAAAAGATTACTTTTGTCCTGAAAAAGATGGGTTAATTCATCAAAATAAAGCGGTCAGACAAATATTAATAGGTCTTTTTATCGTTTTTTACAGCGAAGTGCGCAACCCTTAAATTGCAAAAATAAAGATAAAAAATGTGTAATTTATTGATAATCAATAGTGCGATTTCTTTTTCAATGAAGAAGAGTATTAGTCATAAATAACAATTAAACGCCTCAAAAAGAGGCTGTATATGAATGCAATAGCTTACTGAAAAAGTAGGCTATTGGTGTTTTAAAGCGTTTTATTTCCCGAAATTTATTGTGGAGTAAAAAAATGTTGTATCTTTGCAAAATATAAAAAACTTTTTTTGGTGCGTTCTAATGGCTATGCGCTTTACGTGCCGGTTAAAGTTTCTTAAAAAATACACTTTGGAGGTTGCGGTTCATTCTCGGCATTTTTCCCAAAGTGTTTTTTTATTTAATGATTGTTATTTTGTTGACAGAATATTGAATATGCGTTCCGTCATTCTTAATTCCCAAAATAAGTTTTACAGTAAAATTCAAATACCACTTGTCGGTGTCCTCGAATTTGTAATATAACACAGCTATATTTGCATAATTATGTTCTTTCTGTTTGCCTGTTTCTTTGGGTTTTATATAAATAGGTTCTCCAATTTTAGCAATGGCTTTTTTTACAATAGTCTCTAAATGTAAAATAGCAAACGAAGACTGCCAATTAAAAGTAGAGCGGTTGCGAGCTTCAAGCCCACCTTCTCGCATAACAAACCAAACATCTACATCTAAAAAATCATTATGAACAAACTTTTTGTTTTTGCCGTTCTTTTTTGCCAATCTGTCTAACAGCTTTAGATATTCTTTTTCTACTATCTCTCTACGCTGCTTTGATTCGCTTTTCTTTGTGGCTATTCCTTGTATAAATTCGGGTAATTCTTGTTTTATCATGTCTTTGGTTATTTATTATTGTTTTGATTGTTTTTACAAAAGTAGTGAAATTTCTTGGAATTATCTTTTTACCTTTGCCCGTCATTTTTACTATGTGAATATCTATGTGTTCTATGTGCCTATGTGTTTAGAAAAATCAATGCAAATCGAAGTAAAAAATATTTATAAATCTTTCAAGGACGTGCATGCAGTACAGGGCATTTCGTTTGCCATTCCGGCAGGCGAATTTGTTGCTTTGCTTGGTCCTAATGGAGCCGGAAAAACCACTACTGTCGAAATGATGGAGGGTTTGAGAAAACCTGATAGCGGAGAAATCCGTATACAAGGAAAAACTTGGCAAAAACACGAAAAAGAATTGCGGAAAATTATCGGATTATCGTTGCAAGAAACCCGTTTCCCCGAAAAATTGACTTGTAGGGAAACCTTGCGCTTATTTGCAAGTTTCTTTGAATTGGGAAGTGAACGGGTGAATGAAGTCATCGAGTTGACCGATTTGGGAGACAAGGCGAAATCGTTGGTCGGTACGCTTTCGGGCGGGCAACGCCAACGGTTGGCATTGGCTGTATCACTCCTGAACCGTCCTGAAATCTTGTTTTTGGATGAACCTACTACCGGATTAGACCCTCATTCGCGCCTCGATTTGTGGAATATCCTCAAAACATTGAAAGATGAGGGGAATACTACGCTGATTTTAACCACACATTACATGGAAGAAGCCGAATCGTTGTGCGACCGTATCATTATCATCGACGAAGGTAAAATTTTGAAAGAAGGTCGATTGCAGGATTTATTGAATGAAAACGCACGCAATCTCGACGAATTGTTTATTCAATTAACCGGTGGAAAAAAATTACTCGAAACCATAAGCATTGTATAAAATGAAATCGTTCAAAAACAAACAATTATATCAATTAACGCTCACCCAAATATTGGAAACCATCCGTGAACCCGAAGTGTTGTTTTGGGGCATTATTTTTCCGGTTTTGATTTCCATCGGATTGGGCTTGGCGTTTACGCAAGACTCTGAGGCGAAATTCCGTATCGTAATAGTGGAAAATAGTCCGGCTCAATTAGATTCTCTGCTTTTGGTTTATGCTTCGACCGAAACGGACAAACAGGGCGAGGCGTATATATGGAAAATTACAGACGGCACTTTAGGTAATACCGAATTCCGTTTTTTACGCAACGATTGGAACACAGGCATTGTTTCGCTCAAACGTGGAGAAGCAGATTTATTGGTGAGTGATTCGTTGGGTGCGATACGTTATCATTTCGACCCGCATAATTCGCAATCGCAATTGGCATATTTGAAATTGTCGATGTTGCTGGAATCGCCTGTTCCATTGCGGCAAAACGACTCTTCCTCCATTGAACCTTTGCAATTAAAAGGTGTTCGTTACATTGATTTTCTTATACCCGGATTGATTGCGTTTGGCATTATGGGTTCGATTATGTGGGGTGTCAGTTATACGCTTATCGAACGAAGGTCGCAAAAACTCTTGCGACGTATGGTGGCTACACCGATGAAAAAAACGAATTTTATTTTTGCCATGATGTTTGTCCGCATTTTAATGAATTTTATTGAAGCGGTCATTATATTTTTTGCGGCCGCCTTGTTGTTCGGTATTGAAATTCAAGGAAATATCGGCGCGTTGATATTTTTATTCTTGGCCGGAAATATTGCTTTCACCGGTATTGCCGTATTGGTTTCCTGTAGAACATCCAAGACCGAAGTCGGTACCGGTTGGATTAATGCGGTACAAATGCCGATGATGATTCTGTCGGGTATCTTTTTCAGTTATCACAATTTTCCTTCGTGGAGTATTCCGTTTATCAAGTTACTTCCGCTCACGGCTTTGACCGATGGAATGCGCAGTATTTTCAACGAGGGCGCTGGCTGGATAGAAATATTGTCGCCTTCGATTGCTCTTTCGGCTTTTGGATTTATTTGTTTTGCCATCGGTATGAAACTGTTTAAGTGGTATTGAAATGTATAAAAGTCGAATCCGGTTTGCAATCTTTTGTTTGTACTTCTGTACAGGACTCTGTTTTTCCAGTTGGGCGAGCAGGATTCCCGATATAAAAAATGCCATGGGATTAGATGATGCAGCGTGGGGGACTGTATTGCTGATGATGCCCATTGGATTAGCTTGCGCTATGACTATCTCCGGTTTGGTTGTGTCCAAAGTTGGAAGTAAAACGATATTGCCCATAGCCTTAGTGAGTTATGTTGTGGCTTTGCTTTTTATCGGATTGTCCTCTACCGGATATGCTTTGATAATGAGTTTGATTGCATTCGGTTTCTGCGGCAATTTCTGCAATATATCCGTCAATACGCAAGCCATAAGTCTTGAAGCAATTTACGGTAAGCCGATTATGGCCTCTTTTCATGGAGGTTGGAGTCTTGCCGGCCTTACAGGAGCATCCATCGGATTATTGATGTCATCCATTCGCCTGAGCCCTATCTATCATTTTTGTATCATAGGAGTGATTGTAATTGTAACCTTGGTAATAAACAAACCATATCTTCAACCGGATATCAAAAAAGAAAAAGACCCTGCCGACATTGCTGCGAGAAAAAGGAGAAAGCCGGAAACTTTTCTATTTCTGTTGGGGATAGTCGCATTTTGCGGAATGGCTGCCGAAGGAGCAATGGCCGACTGGAGTGGTCTCTATCTGATAGATGTGGTAGGAATACAAAAGCATTTGGCGCCGATAGGTTTAGCTGCATATATGATAACGATGGCTTCGGGTCGTTTTGTAATAGACAAAGCTACCCGGAAATGGGGGCGGCAACGCATTATACAAGCCGGAGGAATTCTTATCACCACAGGATTGTTTACGGCAGTCGCTTTTCCTCATTTTATCACAGTTATTATTGCCTTTATGATTACCGGATTCGGAACGGCCGGAATAGTACCCACTATATACAGCACTGCGGGACAAAAAACACGGATACCGCCCAGCATAGCGCTTACCATTGTATCGAGCATCAGTTTCTTCGGATTTTTGATGGGACCGCCGCTAATAGGATATATAGCCAGTATATCTAATCTTCGGTATTCTTATGCTTTGATTGGAGTAATGGGAATCGGCATTATCGCATTAGGTTCGGCTATCAAAGTTTTTAAGAAGGATAGGAATTAGTGTAAATAAGTATACCGTTACCGATTTTGTATTTACTGTTTTTTGCAGAATAAAAAATAAATACTTACCTTTGTCGTTAGTAACGTAAAGCGTTATATAAAAAGCGATGATAATTTCATTTAAAGACAAGGAAACGCAAAAGATTTGGGCAGGAATAGTTTCAGCCAAATTACCTTTTGAAATTCAACAAACGGCTCGGCGAAAATTAAGAATGATAAATAACTCACAAAATATAAACGATTTGCGAATACCTCCCGCTAACAGATTAGAAAAGCTGCAAGGCGATTTGAAAAACAAGTACAGTATTCGTATAAATGACCAATGGCGGATAGTTTTTGGTTGGGACGGGAGCAACAGTTGTGAAGTAGAAATAATTGATTATCATTGAAATATATAAGAAATGGAAAAATTAAGAAACATAACACCCGGTGAAATTTTACAAGAAGAATTTTTAATTCCGATGGGTATTTCACAGTACCGTCTTGCTAAAGAATTAAGTATTCCGCAAACACGAATTTCTAACATCATCAACGGTAGTCGACGAATTACCGCCGACACCGCATTGCGTTTAAGTTTGTTTTTTGGCAATTCGGCAAAATTTTGGCTTGGATTGCAGGATGATTTTGATATTGAAAATGCAAAAAACATTCAACCCTTGGTATATCGGCAAATTAGAAGAATAAGCCGTACAAAGGAAAGAGCAAGAGAATTAGCTTAAAGACACGCCAATACTTCTTTGGAAAAATCAGAAAGAGTAGTATCTCGCGCTCCCATAATAAGGATAACATCTCCTTTTCGACAATTTTGTTTCAAATAAGGCAACATATCTTTCCTGTCGGAAAAGAAAAGAATCCGGTTGTTTTGTTTTTGCATTTCCGATGCAATATCTTCTGACGTAATTTCTTTGTTGACGGTTCCTCCGGCATAGTATACGTCTGAAAGTATGAAATAATCGTTTGCTCTTAAGGTAGATAAAACTTCTTCAATCAATTCTTGATGGAAAAATTTCAGTGGTCCGTAGCCATGAGGTTGGAACCATGCGAAAACACGTTTCCCGACTGATTGAGAGGCGCGAATGGCGCAAGCTATCTCAGCCGGATTGTGTGCAAAATCATCAATGACGAAGATTCCGTTTGATTGACCGACTAATTGCGTGCGACGGTAAATGCCTTCGTAATTTTGTAATGCTGTGGCGCAATCTTTTATGGAAATGCCTGCGGCAGAGCAAACTGCAACTGCTGCTAAAGCGTTTTCCATATTGTGTTTGCCGATTGCAGGAATTTGAAAAGGAATTCCGTTGCATTTGAAAGAAATAGAAAAATCTTTTTGCTCAAAATCCGAACCGGAAAAGCCAATATCTTTCGTTTCAAAACCAAAATCGAAAGCCGTATCTTGAGATAATTTTTTACTTAACGGATGACTTTGATTGACAATAAATCGGTTTTTCGTATTCGATTTGAATGTTTCGAAAAGCGCGATAAGTTCGTCAAATTCTTTGTGGTCGCGGTCAACATTGAGCAATACGCTGATTTCGGGTATATAGCTTACGATAGAGCCATCCGACTCGTCGGCTTCAATTACCAACCAATCGCTTTTTCCGACCCAAGCATTTCCGGGCAATCCTTTTTTTTGCAAACCGGATAATCCGGCTCCATTCATGACAGATGGCTCCAATCCGCACGATTGCATGATATGGAAAATCATGGCCGTGGTAGTGGATTTCCCCGAAGTTCCGCCCACGGCGATAGTTCGCTTTGTTTCGGAAATAGAAGATAAAAGTTCGGAACGTTTTACAACCGGAATGCCTAACGACCGGGCTTTTTGTAGTTCGATATTGGAATCTTCGATGGCAGTGGAAATTACAACAACATCAATATCAGACATTATTCCCGACGCATCTTGAAAATAACAATGAATATCTTGTTGTTCGAATTGTTCTTGAATCAGCAATTTTGTTTCGCTGTTAAATAACCGGTCGCTGCCTGAAACTTGTTTCCCGATACCTTTCAGGTATTGGGCAATGGCGCTCATGCCTGTGCCGGCAATTCCGACAAAGAAAAAATGATTGTATTTTTCGAAAGATTCCATTTGACGTTTTTTTTACTCCTATATCCTCACAAAGATGATTGTCATTCCGAACGAAGTGAGGAACCTTTTTAGTGCAAATTTCGTTTTTTTTCTTTGATAGTCAAAATAAGATTAGAAATATATTCTGACTCCGCCATTCGGCATAAATCCGTACTGATAAATATATTCTTCTTTGTTTTTGGAGGCATTAAAATATTTTCCCCAAATGTTTCGATGGTTCGTTATGTTGTTTATTTCTACAAACCATTCGAGTGACCAGCGTTTATAGTTGGTTTTCATATTGAAATTCAAATCCAAACGGAAATAATCCGGTAATTTATTCACATAAGCTTGTGAGTAGTCATAATGATAAGTAATATCTCCAACAACATTCACTTTCAATGGTATATATCTTTTACCACCCACATACGCAGCTTTGGTATTCACAGAGAATAATCTCCTTTTCCCGATTTTCCATTCATAACCAAACAAAGCATTGAAAGCATAGTTGCCGGCAAATTTCGTAGAACGTTCTATTCTATCGTAACCTTTATACTTGGAATCAAACAAAGAGGCAGTTATCAGGAAATAGTAATTTCTATCGAAAAATTTTTCCAGCGTGATTTCTGCTCCGTAATTACGTCCTGTTCCTTCATTCACAAAAATATAATCCCAATTATTGTAAAAATCGTCGCCAAAGTTAAGAATGGATTCTTCGGGAATATCAGGAATTACCGGAATATTGAAAAGTGATTGATAATAAACTTCTGTTTTCAGACGCATTCCGGAACCTAAATTTTGGTTGTAACCAAGTACTGTTTGCCAGCTTTTGCTCATCCCTAAGTCTTTGTTTTTTACAACTCCGTCTTGTTCATACATATAGACTAAGCGAGGTTGCAATTGCGAAAACAATCCTCCTCCCAAACTGAATGAGGTAGAAGTCGTTGCATCCCATTTGAAACCGATTCTCGGTTCGATGGAATAATCGTTGTTTAGGGTATAAAGTTGAGTATGAATACCCGGAGTCATACTCAGCGTATTGCTAAACCGGTATTGCCATTGAACAAAAGCGTTTAACAAAGTTGAATTTCCTGTGTAATTGTTCAAAACAGTATCATTCCACACATTGTGAATGTTCGTCAGAAAGAGATCTGCTCCGATGCCGCCTCTAATCAGATTTTTTGCATCGATTCGTTTATTTAAGATAGATTGATAGGCGATTCTTCCCTCTTGATTATTTACGGTAGTATAGTCTGGAAACATTTCCATGGTCGGATATTCAATCTCGTCTATGATAACTTTTTGCCGGAATAGCTGGTATGACAAGCGGTTTTCCAATCTCGTAGAGGCATTGAAACGATGCGTATAATTTAATCCCGAAAATATCTGATAATTCTGCATTCTCATATTTTGCCCTCTTTCTCCTTCTACCCATTCCCATTCGTGGTCATCAAAATTCGATTCGGAACTAATTCGGCTTGCACCTAATAAAGTAACCCACGAAAGATTTCCATGTTTTGTTGGCAAATTGATTTTGGCACAAACATCCTGATATTCGGGCACAGCGAAAAACTCATCGCCTACACCCATTGCATCCATAAGACCAATCATAAGGGAGAGAAAAGAATAACGTGCATTAATCATATACGAGGCGCCTGATCCTGTAGAGACGTTGCGCGCAACGTCTTTACGATTGAATAGAGGTCCTTCTGCACCCAACTCAAAACCATTCATCCCGATAGAAGCTAAAAACTCGTGCTTTTGGTTATTACCGTTGCGCAAACGCAGGTCGAATACACCGGAAGTAGCATTGCCGAATTCTGCCGGAAATGCACCCGTGTAAAAATCAGAATTAGCTAACTGATTGTTATTCAACATGCCGATAGGTCCGCCTGTGCCGCCCATGGCTCCGAAATGGTTAGGATTGGGAATCTCAAAACCGTCTAACCGCCAAAGCAATCCTGTGGGTGAATTACCGCGTATGATAATATCGTTTCGGGTATCGTTTGCTGCAATTACTCCTGCAAAACCCGATACCATTCGCGCCGGGTCGCCAGCCAATGTTCCGGCATAACGATTGGCTTCTTCACTGCTCAACATACGGGCACTGACAACGGCCAACTGGTTCAAAGGTCGTTCTTTATCTACTTTGTTTGTAACAACAACTTCGTTTAAGGTATAAACGTTCTCTTCCAAAACAATTCGTAATACCGTTTCTTTTCCCGAATATACCAATATATTATTCGATACATAAGAAGTAAAACCTACCATGGAAACAGAAATATTACATCGTCCGACCGGAATGCCGGAAATCGAAAACTCACCGGTTTCATTGGTTGTTGTGCCGAATTTTTTATCTCCGGATGAAACCACCACAGATGCTCCCGGCAAATATTCCTGCGTATTTTTTTCTAACACAATACCTCTGACAATTTGCTCATAGTGCTGTTGAGCAAATAATGAAACCGGAAAAACAAGAAATAAAAACAAACAAAATCTTTTTAAACGTAACATTATGATAAAAAATTAAAATTTCGGCCGCAAAGGTATGGCTACCCAATATAATAGTCAAAAAAGTGGGATATAATGCTTAGATTTGTGACGAATAACCGGAATGTTCCATTTGTTTTTTGTAGGTTTTGGAAATCGGGATTTCCGTTTCTGTCGATTTTAACCAAAGCTTAAAGCCTTTTATCTTTTCAATCTGATATATATTAACAAGAAATGCCCGGTGACAACGGACAATATAAGGATAATCATTCAAAAGTTCTTCCATTTGCTGCAAGGTAGCCCGAAGTGTCTTTTGCGAAATTTGCTCATTTATTTGATAATAAACCTGTATGTAATTTCCCGACGACTCTATGTAAAGCAGTTCTCTCGGAAACAAAGTCAGCGAATCTTTGGTGTTGCCTGATAGAGTAATTATTTTTTCATCTGATACGCCTTTTTTTTGAACGCGGGAAATCAGTTTCCGGTTTTGGTCTTCTTTTTCTTGTAAGTCGGAATGTAATCCCTGATTTTTAATCCAGAAATACCCGAAAGTTGTGGGTATAATTCCTATCAGAGAAGTTGATAAAAAATCTTTATACAAGCATATAAAAAATGAAACTTCAACGTGAAATACTCTTGCTGCCAAGAAACAGTCATACAGCGTATTTGCTACACTTATTGTCAAGGTAAGGATAAAGGCAAATGCAAAATATTTTCCTTTTGTCCATCGTTTTTTATCAAAAAAACGCTTAAACAGTATCGGAAAAATATAAACAACAATAGCCGAACATATAGTTGAAACGGCAGTAAATCCACCAACAAACAATACAAATAAGTAAAGAGTTATTTGGGTGGCGGCAAAAAACTGCACAATAGTTAATACGGTAAATATACATAACGCAACCAATACGACTATTTGCCATTTTTTTTGAAAATAAGGAAAGGGTTGCTTAAAGAATTGAATTAACATTGATATGTGTTGTAATAAAATTGATTGCAAAGTTAGTAAAAATGTAGAAAAGTATTACCTTTGCGAAAATTTTCAAAATTCAATTATCCATGGACGAAGGCCCGTATCATAGTTGTAGGAAAACAGGAAGAGTATTAACTTCTCTGTAAGGGCTATTTAAGTATTCTTACGGAGTCAAATGTAAGGGTACGATGAACGAAATTAAAATTCACCTCCTCCGGCTTTTAGACGAAAAAAACTGGAAAATCCTGAAAAAAGAACTGAACGATTTTGAGCCGCTGCAAATTGCAGAGGTAATAGAAGATTTGCCCAAGTCTGACCAAATCTTGATGTTTCGTCTTTTATCCCGAAAACTTGCTAAAGAAACATTCCAATATCTTTCCCTTGAGAGACAGGAAGATATTATCGACGGAATGGCATCCAACAAAGAGAAAATCGCTGCTTTGTTGAATGATTTGGACCCTGATGACCGTACCGCATTTTTCGAAGAATTGCCCGGAAAAGTGAGTCAACGCCTGATGCAGATGCTTTCGAAAGAAGAATATGCGATTGCAGCCCGACTGTTGGGTTATCCCGAAGAAAGTATCGGTCGTTTGATGACTCCCGAATATGTGGCGATTCGCCCTTATTTTACGATGCAACAGACGCTTGAACACATACGGAAATTCGGTCATGATTCCGAAACTCTCAACGTAATTTATGTTGTCGATGAAAATTGGAAATTGATCGATGATATTCGAATCAAAGAAATCATCCTTGCTTCTCCCGACCGGATTATTTCGGAAATAACCGATAATCGTTTCGTTGCTTTCAATGCTTATGATGATCAAGAAATCGCAGTAAAAGTTTTCTTGGATCATGACCGGGTGGCACTTCCGGTTGTAGATACGGATGGTACATTACTCGGCATCGTTACTATCGACGATGTGATGGATGTGGTGCAGGAAGAAAATACGGAAGACTTCCAAAAATTCGGGGGAACGGAAGAATTGGATGTTTCATATACCAAAACGTCTGTATTGGAATTGGTGAAAAAACGGGTAGGTTGGCTTACAATCCTTTTCTTTGGTCAAATGTTGACGGCTTCTGCCATGGGTTATTTCGAAGGTGCCATATCACAGGCGGTAGTGCTTGCACTTTTTCTCCCCTTGATTATTTCCAGCGGTGGAAATTCCGGTTCGCAAGCTGCCAGTTTAATTATCCGTTCATTGGCTTTGGGCGAACTAAATATTAAAAACTGGTGGCATGTTATGAAAAAAGAGATTATTTCAGGATTGCTTTTAGGTTCTGCGCTTGGAATAATTGGATTAATCCGCGTCGTTATTTGGCAAAAAACCGGACTTTATAATTATGGTGAATATTGGCTATGGATAGGAATAAGTATCGCTGTATCTTTAGTTTTTGTTGTTTTATGGGGAACACTTTCCGGTTCAATGATTCCACTTATACTGAAACGGTTCAATCTCGACCCTGCCACGGCTTCTGCTCCTTTTGTTGCCACTTTGGTGGATGTTACCGGATTGATTTTTTATTTTTCTATTGCTACTTTCTTTTTAACAGGAAGATTACTTTGAATAGGTTTTATGATTGGCGTTTCTTTTTATTGGGCCTTAATATCGAAAGAGCATAATATGCGATCGATAATGTCTTTGTATTGATATTTGTAATCTTGATGCGTCCAAACAATAAGCGTATAATAATCATCTTTACCACTGATATATATGGATTTTCCCCAAGTGTCGGGTTGCTCATCTATATAATAAAGAGAAAAATATCCATTTTTATCGGCCAAACACTCAATAGTATCTGTAGTGTATTTTACCTTGTACGAAGTTTCAATTGCTGATTTTTGAATATAATTAACAAATGAATGTAATTTTTCTATGTCATTTCTTTCAAGTTGAGTTTTTGGTAGTCGATACATACTAATACGAAGGATGTCTGGATACGAGGATTTTAACATATATTTTTCTTCAAAATTTATCGTGGAACTATCTATTATTATTTGTTCCATACAGTTTGGAATTGCGACTGAAATATATTCATCACTCCATGGATGAATGGTGTTCATATATACATTGTCAAAATTAGGAGGGAGCATGGTTTGATTCCCATGAGGATTAGTTTGTTTAATGAGCATAAATATAATCGAGATTATAAACACGGCCGCAGATAACCTACCTGAAGGAACTATCCATTTTTTATTTTCTTCTGTATCTTGATCAAAATCTTGTTTAAGAGTATTTTGCTTGGTTAAGAAGTTTTTTTCAAAATAATCTTTCCAAGTCAACGTATAATTCCCAATTCGTACAATATCATCAGGATTAAGCTTGACAATTCCGGATATGCGTACTTCGTTTACAAATGTCCCGCTTTTAGAATCTAAATCAATAAAATGAACGCTTTTGTTATCGTATTGTGTAATTTGGCAGTGAAAATCATCAACAGATACATCGTTGATAACATCATCGTTTGCAGGGTTTCTGCCAATAGTGATTGTTTTCATTTTCTTTTTTGTTTTTTAAAATCTGTTCCTTTGTTCAATGTACGCAGAATTGCAAGTAAAGGTATATCTTTTTATTGCATTTGCAAATTAGCTATAAATTTAGTCAATCAATTGACTTTATTTACTACTAATTTAGTCAATTGATTGACGATATTACTACTAATTTAGTCAATTGATTGACGATATTACTACTAATTTAGTCAATTTATTGACTTTTTTACTATTAATTTTGTCAATTGATTGACTTTTTTTATATTTGCACTCGGAAAATAATCTGTCAAAAGCATGGAAAGGATTAAAAGAATTTTGCAGCAAAGAATCAAAAAAAGTTTGAAACCTAATCGGATAGTAATGATTTTTGGAGCAAGACGAATAGGCAAAACTATCTTGATGAATCAAATTGTTAATCAATATGAAGGCAATACATTGATACTCAATGGAGAAGATTATGACACGCTTGCTCTGCTTGAAAATCGCAGCATCAGCAATTACCGCAATCTATTCGGTAATATTGCCTTACTTGCCATAGATGAGGCACAGCATATTCCCGATATTGGTGCAAAATTAAAATTGATGGTCGATGAAATTCCGGGAATTAAAATTATTGCCAGTGGCTCATCGTCTTTCGACCTTTTCAATAAATCGGGAGAGCCACTTGTAGGTCGCAGTACACCGTTTCATTTAACTGCTTTTTCTCAAGCTGAAATTTCACAAATGGAAAATCCGCTACAAACCCGTCAAAATCTTGAAGACAGACTTATTTACGGTTCCTATCCCGATGTAGTGTTGATGGATAGCAATGAAGAACGAAAGGAATACCTGAAAAATATTGTAGAGGCTTACTTGTTGAAAGATATTTTAATGGTAGACGGAGTTAAGAATGCCTCAAAAATGAAAGAACTTCTACAACTGATTGCTTTACAAATGGGTAGTGAAGTTTCGTATGAAGAATTAGGTCAAAAATTGGGAATGAGTAAAAATACCGTCGAAAAATATCTTGATTTATTATCTAAAACATTTGTAATCTATCGCTTGGGAGCATTTAGTCGCAACTTGCGAAAAGAAGTAACTAAAGCAGGGAAATGGTATTTTTATGATACCGGCATTCGCAATGCTTTGATTGGTGCTTTTAATTCATTGGTACTGAGGCAAGATATTGGTGCTTTGTGGGAAAGTTACATGATAGGAGAACGCATTAAGAAAAACTTGAATGAAAATTCGGATAAGGAATTTTATTTTTGGCGTACTTACGATGAACAAGAAATAGATTTGATTGAAGTTTCGGGAGATGATATTGCTGCTTTTGAATTCAAATGGGGAGATAAAACTCCCAATGCGCCACGAGCTTTTTCAACAGCCTATCGGCAAGCAACCTATCAAGTCGTGAACAGAAATAATTATTTAGAATTTGTCTGAAAAAAATAATATGAAAAAAACAGCACTAATCACAGGAGCATCCGGTGGCATCGGATTGGAAATCACCCGGTTATTCGCCAAAGATGGAATTAATCTTTTATTACTTGCCAGAAATGAAGATAAATTATTGAGTATCAAGCAGGAAATTGAACAACAATATCCTGTAACCGTCAATTGTTTGCCGACCGATTTATCTAATCCGGAAAGCATAAAAACCATTGAGAACTACATCGAACAAAACGATTTGCAAATTGAGTATTTGGTCAATAATGCCGGTTTCGGAGATTTCGGGCGATTTACAGAGCGCGATTTGCAAAAATGCCGCGAAATGGTTGCATTAAATATCACTACTTTAATGGAGTTGACTTATATCTATGCACGAAAAATGGAAGAGCGAGGCAGCGGTCGGATTTTGAATGTGGCATCCATTGCAGCCCTTCAACCGGTGCCGCTCATGGCCGTTTATGGTGCGACCAAAGCATTTGTCCTTTCATTTTCGGAAGCGATTCGCAATGAATTGAAAAAGACCGGAGTAACGATTACCACGCTTTTGCCCGGCCCCACGGCTACGAATTTTTTCAACAAAGCCGAAACAAATAATGTTCCGATGTTTCAATACATGATGACACCTCAAAAAGTAGCTTTAAGTGCATACAAGGCAATGATGAAAGGCAAAAAGCGTGTGATTCCGGGATTTCTCAATAAAAGTTTGGCATTTGTGGTTAAAGTTTTACCGGGTGATTTTGTTTTGAATATGGCGGTTAAGCTAATGGGGAAATAGGTGCACCTTGCACCTTTGCACCTTGCACCCAAAATTACCAACCGAAAGCATGATCATTCATCCACTTTCCTTGCATTTTCATCACTTGTTCGATGATGTCGCGGGCAACACCTTCGCCTCCGTTTTTCGTTGAAATATACTTGGATATGGCTTTGATTTCGGGCGCAGCATCGGCAGGACAAACAGGAAGTCCCACTTGTTGCATCACTTCATAATCGGGAATATCGTCTCCTACGAAAATGACTTCTTCGGGCAGAAAACCTGTTTTCTCTATGAAATCATTGTAGTCGCGCATTTTAACAGATGATTTCATGTAGATGTGTTTCAATCCTAAATTTTCGAATCGCAATCTGACAGCTTCCGTATTGGCTCCTGTTATGATACCCAATACATACCCTTGTTTGACTGCTAATTGCATAGCATATCCATCTCTGATATTAACCATCCTCATGGGTTCGCCCGACGGATGAAGGGGAATAGTGCAAGATGAAAGCACTCCGTCGACATCGAACAAGAATGCTTTTATTTTGTTTAAATCGTAATTGATATTGCTCATATATATTTGTGTTTGATTGCAAATGTAAACCATTCCTTATCGTATTGAAAGGCACACAGGCGATTGTCGGGTGTCATGCTCAATTCTCCGACTTTCCGGTTGCGGTAAAATACGGATATTTTATTTAGTTGTTTCACGGTTTCCTCTTTTTCGTGTTTTGTTTTTATGAATCATATCCAACTCTTCCATTGTGTTATAAATAGGTTCGGAAAGCAGTTTTTTTATATCTTCCGTGTAGCCTAATGCTTTAGCCAAGGCGACATAAGAAGGCAGTGAAATACTTTGTTTTTGCTCAAATTTGGCAATAGTCGGAGCCGGAACACCGCTCATTTCGGAAAGCTTGTTTCGGGATATTCCTTTTTCCAACCGCCGCTTTTGGAAATTTTGCGCCACTATTTTCAAAACATCATCGGTTGTATCTACATCAAAATTATACAGTAAAGACATACAGTAATAGCTGTTAAATCAATATTATTGGCATAAAGGATATTATTTTATCTGTTACAAAGATAATTATTTTTTTATATTCTTGCTGGGAAGTCTGATTTTTTATTTGCAGGAATATTTTTTGCCCTTGCATTTTACCAAAAACGCTCATTTTTTGCCCTTGTATTTTTACAAAAACGCTCATTTTTTGCCCTTGCATTTTTACATTTACAAAGAAAACATTATCTTTGTGGCTGAAAATCAATCAATAACAAAAAATGCAAAAAAACAGCTATTTTTACCGAAATATTGATGCCGGGCTTTTGGCTTGGAGCAAAGAGAGCGACCGTAAAGTTTTATTGCTGCGCGGGGCGCGTCAAGTCGGAAAATCTTCGGCAGTCAGACATTTGGGCAAAAGTTTTAAATATTTTCTCGAAATCAATTTTGAGGAAGATGTAGAGGTGCGCAGTTTTTTTGAGAAAGGCTCGCTTTCTCCTCAGCCGATAATCGAACAACTATCAATAAAATACGGCATTCCGGTTATCCCGGGTGAAACACTTTTGTTTTTCGACGAAATACAAACTTGTATTCCCGCCATTTCGTCGTTGCGATTTTTTTACGAAAAGATGCCTGAATTGCACGTTGTTGCTGCCGGTTCGTTGTTGGAGTTTGCGCTCGAAGAAATTCCCTCTTTCGGAGTAGGACGCATAACTTCTATGTTTATGTATCCGTTTTCGTTTTACGAATTTTTGGGCGCATTAGGCGAAAATTTGTTGTTAGATGTTATTCGTAAAGCCAATCCTGAAAATCCGTTGAATGAGGTTATTCACAACAAAGCAGTGGAATTACTGAAACGCTTTTTGGTAGTAGGAGGAATGCCCGATGCGGTTGTTAAATACGTTGGAACAAAAGATTTATTGCAAGTTCAAACGATTTTGAGCAGTTTGTTACTGTCGTTGAAAGACGATTTTTCAAAATATAAAAAACGAGTTTCAGTTGTGCATCTGAATGAAGTTTTTGATTCGGTTGTTCGACAGGCAGAAGGCAAATTCGTATATGAAAAGGCAGCCATGCAAGCCTCAAACGCCCAAGTGAAACAGTCGTTGGAAATGTTGATTATGGCCGGTTTGGTTTATCCGGTAACACATACTTCCGGCAACGGTATTCCTTTGGGCGCAGAAATTAACCCGAAATTTCAGCGAATGTTTTTGTTCGATACCGGACTTTTTCAGCGAGCATTAGGATTGGATATATCGCAAATTTTCGTAACCGACGATTTCAAAACAATCAATCGCGGTGCCCTTGCCGAAATTTTTGTCGGCTTGGAACTCGTGAAAAATTCGTCGTGCTACAATAAGTTTCCGTTGTATTATTGGCAACGAGAGAAATCGCAAAGCAGTGCGCAAGTCGATTTTTTAATACAAAAAAACGAACAAATTTTGCCTGTCGAAGTAAAAGCCGGTACGCAGGGTGCGATGCAAAGTTTACGTTTGTTTATGAAAGATAAAAGTATTAAAAAAGGCATTCGTACTTCGCTTGAAAATTTTGCACAATACGAAAATATTGATGTTTATCCGATGTATGCGATTTCGAATTTATGAATAACCTTTGTGTAGGATTTCCAATGCCTCTTCTTACAAAAACAATTCTGCAATCTCCTGATTGTTCAATTGTTCCAACGGATTGTTAGATGTGATAAACGTTTCGGATAATTGCAATTTTGATTGTTGCAGATGGATGATTTTTTCTTCTATCGTATCGCTCGAAATAAAGCGGTAGACCATAACGCTTTTATCTTGACCGATGCGGTGGGCACGGCTTAAGGCCTGCATTTCGGCCGCCGGATTCCACCAAGGGTCGATAATAAAAACATAATCGGCAGCGGTTAAGTTCAATCCGGTTCCACCTGCTTTCAGGGAAATGAAAAAGCAATTGACATCGTCGTTTTGGGTAAACTTGTTGATTTCTCCTTCGCGATTGGAGGTTTGTCCGGTAAGTAAGGCATATTTCCAACCTTCTTGGTCGAATCTTTGCGATAAGAGTTTGAGGTGTTTTACAAACGAAGAAAAAATCAACACCTTATGTCCGTTGGCTTTCAAACTTTCGAAATAAAGAATAATTTGGTCGAATTTTCCGGAATCTTCTTTGTATTCCAAATCGATCAATGCCGGATGATTAGCCAACAGCCGAAGCCGCATCAAACCTTGCAAGGCGACAAAATTGTTTTTCGTAAGGTTTTCTTTGCTTTCTAACAAGATGTTTCGGATGCGGTTTTTCTCGGCATTGTAGTTTTCCTCTTGATTTTCGGTCATGTCGCAATAAACGATTTCCTGCGATAGCGGCGGCAAATCGGGCGTTACCTGCTCTTTCGTTCTGCGGAGCAAAAACGGTTGTATCAATCGTTGCAGCGATTCTTCGGTATTTTTATTTTTTTCTTTGGTAATCTTTTGGATATAGTTGTTTTTGAAAAAAGAAAAACTACCCAGCAATCCGGGATTGATAAAATTGAATTGCGCCCAAAGGTCGGATAAAGAATTTTCTATCGGAGTTCCGGTAAGTACGAGCTTATGTGACGAATCGAGTTTTTTAACGGATTTATATAGAATCGATTCCGGGTTTTTAATATATTGGCTTTCGTCTAATATAACATAGAGAAAAGGATATTGGCAAAGATATTCTATGTCGTTTCTTGCGATACTGTATGAAGTGATAACAACTTGATAATGCCGGAATATTTTATCAATGTCGTTACTTTTTATCCTGTTATTTCCGGCATACACATATACTTTCAATTCGGGAGCGAACTTTCTTAATTCGTTTTGCCAGTTGTGAATCAATGATTTAGGCACTACGATTAATGATGCCGGGAGTGTGGATTCCTGTGTAGCAAACAAAGAAAGCTGTCCGTTTGCGCTCGATGTTGTTTCCGTTTTATCTGATTTGTAATATATATAATCGAGTAAAGTAATGGTTTGCAAGGTTTTACCCAATCCCATATCATCAGCTAAGCAACCGCCCAATCCTACATTATATAAATGTTCCAACCAATAAAAACCTTCTTTTTGGTAAGGCCGGAGAATGGTATTCAAATGATGAGGCGGAACAGGTCGCTCATCCGGTAATTGTTTGAATTTCAGCAATTCCTGTTTTTTCTTTTCGGAAAACAGTTCATCAACAGAATCGTTTAAGATGCCGACGTGCATTTTTTGAATCCGTATGCCTTTTTCTGTGTCTTTCCCATACAGGAGAAAATCGTGGTAACGGTAGAACCATTCTTCGGGAAGGATAAAAACACTTCGGTCGGGCAATATAAATTCGATATTTCCATTTAAAATGTGTTTTCTGAAACGTGAGAATGGGATTTTGAAATTATCGAAAACGACTTCGATTTCCACATCAAACCAATCGATTTTTGTATCTAAATTCGATTGCATGGAAACTTTGCCGGTGTAGTAGGTTTGTCCGGTTCTTTGCTCGATAACGAAACCGGAAAGTTCTTCTTGGTGGGCGTTCAACCAGCCAATCAGGCCATAACGCTGCAATAATTCAGGGTCTTGTTTAAGATAAAAGCGATTGTCGCCTTCTTGTCTTAATCCCAATTCAAATAGTTTTTGTAAGGATTGTTTTTCCCAATCCAAATCGCGCATAAACCAACAAATAGATTCTTCTCCGTCGACTTCTTCCAATCCGACAAATTTGGTTTTCCGTTGAGCCGGATTTACCTGATGATTATTATATTGAAAATAAAGGAATAACGTTAGTTGTTGATGAAAATCTTCTTCCAATACTAATACTGCTTTTTTGTCGGGAAAGATTTCAGTCATTTCAATCCCGTCGATTTTAACTTCGTATTTAGGTATCGTTTTGAGAATGAACGTTTTAATGTATGCTTTTTCGGAAGATGCAGGAACAGCGATATATTCTTTCTCGAAAAACGGCACTAATTTCTTAGATTCGATATTTTTGACTCGATGTATTTTGTCTCCCAATAAAATAACAGCAGGTTCTTGAGATAAAACATAAGCCGGTTTTTCCTGTAATGAAATCTCATTTTCGTTGTTGGTTAGAGAGATAAAATAACGCAGTCCTTTTTCATCTTTTACGAAATTGAAAAGGCATCGGGTGGGAGAGGGAAGTATTTCGATTTGATTATGCTCAAAAAGCACTTTTATAGTCAAATCTTCCCTTAAATAAATCGGCAGCGTGGAGTTCAATGCCAGTTCGACGACTTTCCGAATATTGATTTCGATTCTTGGACGGATAAGGTTTTCTAAGGTTTCCTGTGAAATTTCTTCTCTGAAATCGACTGTGTTTTTTTTCTTGGAATAGGCTTTCATCAAAGCCGCATCAGAAACCTCTTCAATCAGTTTGATTAATTTGACAACCGTTTCGGATGTTCCTTTTTGCTCTTCTTCCTTGGCATTCGGAAGACCCAAAATCTTCAAACTTCCGCTTGGTAATTCTTCTGCCCAATAGATATTGAACTTCCAACCAAACTGACGATGTTTCGATACAACTAAGACTAATTTTTCTTTCACCGGTATGGTCAAACAAAATGATCAAAAATTAAACACATAGCCAACGGAGTAAATCACAGTTTCGTTATACGGACTGTCTCTGTCTTGCGCCAAATCATAATAAAGCATCACAGAAACTCCCCCTCTTGTTCCGGTAGGCAGGATAATACCTCCTCCAACAAGCACACAAGGAACTATACGACTTTCGGAAAGGTGGCTCCCCCACATCCGGTATATTTCGGGCTGTATTTGCAATGCAACATATTTGGTTGGAGTTACTCGGCCAAATGCATTTAATCCTAAATAATTTAGAGACCAACTGCTGAAATGGTCTGAATAGCCAAAGTAATTATAGCCTACTCCTCCACCGGCAGCGAAATACGGATTGAATTGGTAACCTACTTGAGGTGCAATTTTAACGATAGTGTAATTGCTACTAAAACTCAAGCCTAAAGAGCCTCCGAAGAATAATTTACTTCTGTCGAATCCTGATGTTTGTTCTTGAGCGAAAGTTGATGCACAGATAAAAAGAACTGCGCCCAAAATAGATAATAAAGTTTTCATAACTTATGTTTCATTAATCGTTTTTTTGCTAATTTCTCGTAATCTGTACCCGGCATTCCATAATTACAATAGGGATGAATGCTGATTCCTCCGCGAGGAGTAAACAGTCCGGTAACTTCGATATATTTGGGATTCATCAATTGAATCAAATCTTTCATAATGATATTCACACAATCTTCATGAAAAGCACCATGATTGCGGAAACTGAAAAGATAAAGTTTCAAACTTTTACTTTCAACCATATCGATGTTGGGAATATAATCTATCAGGATAGTTGCAAAATCAGGTTGCCCGGTAATGGGACAAAGACTTGTAAATTCTGGGCAATTGAATCTCACCCAATAATCGTTTTCGGGATGTTTGTTTACAAATGTTTCCAACACCTCAGGTGCATAATCCTGTTTATATTCCGTTTTGCCACCTAATAACGTTAAATTGCTTAAATCTTCATTTTTCATTTCAATAATTTTTAGTTTCCTCGTTGCGCTCGGAATTAGCTCTGCTAATCGGCCTAAGCCAATGACACCTTGCCTTTTGAAGAGAGCAAATGCTCGTCATTTCGAACGTAGTGAGAAACCTCCTCCCAAATACTCTTTCAATCCTTCTTTTCTTAACTGACATGCCGGACATTCTCCGCAACCTTCTGCAACAATACCATTGTAGCAAGTGAGCGTTTCATTTTTGACAATATCAAATACACCCAATTCGTCGGCTAATGCCCATACTTCGGTTTTGTTTCGCCACATCAAAGGTGTATGAATAATGAATTGCTCATCCATTGCCAGATTGATGGTTGTATTGGCCGACCGGATAAATGTGTCGCGACAATCGGGATAACCGCTGTAATCCGCTTCCGAAACACCTGTTACAATATTTTTAATGCCGTGCGAGCGGGCAATAACTGCTGCAAATGTAAGAAAAATAAGATTACGTCCGGGGACAAAAGTATTTGGATAAGAATCTTGCGGTTTTTCTTTATCCATAATCATGTCGTGATTGGTCAGCGAGTTTTCGGCCAATTGGCTGATAATCGTTGCATCTAATATTTGAAAAGGGACATTTGCTTTTTCCGCAATCTTTTTTGCAACTTCCACTTCCTGAACATGGCGTTGCCCGTAATTGAAACATAAAGCCCTGACCGATTCGAAATTCTTTAATGCCCAATAGAGGCAAGTCGTGGAGTCTTGTCCGCCGGAAAATAATACGAGTGCAGATTGATTTGTTTGCATTCTTACAACTTTTCTGCAAAAGTACAAAAAAAAATTATAGTGGATATTGTAAATATTTATCTTACCTTTGCGCTGCAAAATTTTTAATAATTTTTTAAATGAAAAAACAAGGACTTTACACAGTATTGGCGGCAATTGCCATTCAACTGACACTTGGAATTGCTTACATTTGGAGCGTGTTTCAAACAGGCATCGCGAACAGTATTTTTGGCGGCGATAACGCTAAAGCCGGACTTACATTTTCACTTTTACTTACCACGCTGACCATAGGAAGCGTAATTGGCGGTAAATTAGCCGTCAAGTATTCCATCCGCCCTGTGATATTTATTGGGGGAATTATTTTGAGTTTGGGTTTTTTACTTGCTTCCTTTGTTACGGCGGCCAACGCATGGATGTTGTGGGTAACATACGGCGTTATGGGAGGAGTTGGTATGGGATTTACTTATTCCACAACTATTGCCTGCGCCCAAAAATGGTATCCGCACAAGAAAGGATTGATTACAGGAATTATCGTATCTGCGCTCGGTTTTGGAGGCGTTGTTTTTACGCCGATTGTAGTGAGTACGGTTGATGCCTTTGGCGGTCCGGGCGTAGGAGAACCAAAAACATTTATGGTTTTAAGTGCCATTTTCTTGGTGGTGTGCAGTGTCGGTAGTCTTTTTATAAAAAATCCTCCCGCAGGTTATATGATGGATAGTGTTGCTTCAAGCGGCGCAGCCCAAAAGCCAACGAAAGACGCTACATCTTCGGAAATGTTTAAAACGCCGCAATTTTATATACTGACCGTTGCTTTCATGCTTGCCTGCATGGGTGGACTTATGATGATAAACTTTGCGAAACCCTTTGCCGTAGCAAAAGGATTGGCGGCAACGGCTACTATCGGCGTGTTGGCGATTTCGATGTTCAACTCGTTAGGTCGCTTGATTTGGGGTATGGTTTCAGATAAATTGGGACGGATAAATACCCTCATACTCGTACTTTCTATTACTGCCATACTTTCCCTTTTGGTCAATGCCGTAACCGGTTATTGGATTTATGTGCTGATTGCCTGTATCGGATTTGCATACGGAGGACTTTTAAGTAATTTCCCATCGCTGACTGCCGACCTTTTCGGGGCGAAACACATGGCAACCAACTACGGATTTGTACTTCTCGGTTTTGGTATCGGAGCGGTTATTTCGTCGCAGATTGCAGGTCATTATAAAAATTTGGCTGCGGCTGCGGATGATATTAATCTGATGTTTCCGGCATTTGTAATTGCATCGGGTTGTGCGCTTGGGGGAATTGTTTTGATGTTGGTTTTGAGGAAAATGAGCAAATAGTTCTTCGTTCAACCACCACAGGTTAAAACCTATGGGTAATTATGGTTGTTGATTCATTTCCGGCGCGATTTCGCAAAGAGGTTTCAAAACGAAGTCTCTTTGACGGAAAAGCGGATGAGGAAGTTTTAATTCCGGAGTATCGAGTATTATATTATCATAAAGAATGATGTCTATGTCAATGATTCGATCTTGATAGGCATCATTCGTTTTTTCAATTCTTCCCATTAATTTTTCTATTTGCTGTGTCTTTTTCAGTACTACTAAGGGAGATAAGGTTGTTTCGACTTCAATGACCATGTTGAGAAACGTGTTTTCAGAAACAAATCCCCACGGTTCGGTTTCTATAACAGAAGATTGCGCAACAACCCTTCCGACTTTTTTAGCGATATGCCGGATAGCTGTTTGTAGGTTTTTTTGCTTGTTGTCGAGATTTGTTCCTAAGGATAGAAAACACTTCATGAGAATTGAAAATTGAAAATGGAAAGTTGAAAGTTATAGAAAAAATCATTTTCAACTTTCAACTTTCCATTTTCAACTATTTATATGATTAGCATTGCGTCGCCATAAGCACCAAAACGGTACCCTTCTTTGATAGCAGTTTGATAAGTGTTCATTATCAAGTCATAACCGCCGAATGCAGCAGTTAACATTAGCATAGTGGAATAGGGCAAATGAAAATTGGTTATCATGGAGTCGGCTACAGAAAAATCATAAGGGGGGAAAATGAATTTGTTTGTCCAGCCTTCAAATTCTTTCAAATGACCTTGTGTTGTTACCGTACTTTCAATTGCACGCATAACGGAAGTACCGACAGCGCAAATCTTTTTATGTTTGTCTTTCGCCTTGTTTACGATAGCAACAGTTTCTTCCGTGATGAAAGCTTGTTCGGAATCTATTTTGTGCTTGGTCAGGTCTTCTACGTCGATATCCCTGAAATTGCCGAGTCCGGAGTGAATTGTAATAAATGCGAAGTTACAACCTTTGATTTCCAACCTTTTCATCAGTTCGCGGCTGAAGTGCAAACCTGCAGCCGGAGCAATAACCGCTCCTTCGTGTTTCGCAAAAATAGTTTGGTAACGCTCTGCATCTTCAGGTTTTACCTCGCGGTTGATGTATTTCGGAATAGGAGTTTCTCCCAAATTATACAACGACTTTTTAAATTCATCGTGAGGACCATCGTATAAGAAACGCAACGTGCGACCGCGCGAAGTCGTATTATCAATAACTTCAGCTACCATAGAATCATCTTCCCCGAAATACAGCTTATTTCCGATGCGGATTTTTCTTGCAGGGTCGACTAAAACGTCCCAAAGACGCAATTCTTCATTGAGTTCTCTTAACAGGAACACTTCGATTTTAGCGCCGGTTTTTTCCTTGTTTCCATACATGCGGGCAGGGAAAACTTGCGTATCATTAAAAATGAAAACGTCCTGGTCGTTGTAATAGTTGAGAATGTCTTTGAATATTTTGTGCTCGATTTTTCCGGTAGATTTGTTAACCACCATTAATCTGGATTCATCTCTGTTTTCTACCGGATGTAAAGCAATCAGTTCCTCCGGAAGATTGAATTTGAATTTTGAAAGTTTCATTTCTTTTAATTGAAAATTGAAAATTGAAAATTGAAAATTGAAAATTATGACAACCTATAATTTTCCATTTTCCACTTTCCATTTTCCATTATTTTATCTATTTCTTCTATTTTTAAACAATCGTTTAACGTAATTTCTCCAATACGGGTTCTGATTAAACCGGTTAAGTGTGCGCCTGATCGGAGCATTTCGCCGATATCTCTGGCTAAAGCCCTGATATAAGTTCCTTTACTGCAAACTACCCGGATTTTTATTTCCGGCAGATTGAAG
>Ga0209628_10000130_pt1 | contig 40278 bp, 59 predicted proteins | sample TergutCu122P4_FD_187285 | JGI IMG/M metagenome (GOLD analysis project Ga0209628, IMG submission 187285) | Cubitermes ugandensis P4 segment gut microbial communities from Kakamega Forest, Kenya - Cu122 P4 (SPAdes) (version 2) | ecosystem: Host-associated > Arthropoda: Insects > Digestive system... | reverse complement strand
TCCTGAATCCAGTAATGGCCTGAAAAAAACTTTCTGCTTAATCGAATATATCCATTCGCCATCTTTGCAGTCAATCCAATATCATTTCGTCAACTCCAATTTCCATGACAAATCCAATTCATTTCCGGCACTCGTGGCGTCCGGTTCGACAGTAACCAACTGTCAGCCCCTAGCATTTGCTCTGACTTTGATGACACGGAGTGCATTCCTCTAGCACGCTACGCCCCGTCATTGGACGTGTCATTCGGGCTGTCTGTCCCCAGTATGAGCGGCGGGAATCGAACCCGCCTGCGCCTTCACTCACGATTTCTATTGTTCCACTCCGCGATGTGGTATTGTTTGCATTTGTCCCTGTGAACAATATGTTCTTTGTCATGGCCTGTTTTATTCATGGATATGTGTTCCATAACACTTGCAATCGTACAATGGCACTCGACCACAGTGTAAAAAAACGGGAGTCCTGACCATGATGGCTGAAATCGCTGAAGTAAATCGTCGGTGGAAATTTGCAGTACAAACAGGGTTTGATTTCGTCTGTCATATTTTCCCCTGTTCCAATGCAATGAGTCGCAAAATGGCGTATCCTGCCAGATCAAGGTAACTGTCGGCCAGTGATTCATTTTGGATTGTGGTCGCGTTTTGTTCCAAATGGATGATGCGTCTGATCTTGTCGCTCATGCGCACAAGAATGGCCGTATTTGCGTCCAGTTCCGGCGTGAGTAACGGAGGCAAAAACGCCGAGTCGCCGTAATCGGCGTTCTTGCGTTGCAACGTCTCTTTCAATCGGTCACAGGCCGTGGCAATCCTGTCGCGTGTTTCCGGCGTACAAAGAATGGCGTTCATACAATATCCTCCGTTACAAGCATGGCACTCATCGATGGTCATGCCCGGCTTTGTGCATTTGTTCGGCGTTCCATTTTTGTCAAGTTTATTCACGATCATCTCACTCACTCCGGCAAGGGGCCGAGAAATTCGGCGTCCCAAATCACAAATCGATCAATTCTGATTTCATTAATATGCAATGGATCGGACTTGTGCCGTTTATAAACATGACCGGCCATACAATCCCAAACTTTTGTATCCTCATTCCACATTCGCACAACAAAATATTTCCCCGCATCCTTTTCGGTCGGCGGCGTTTTCGTCCACGCAAGGACGGGCGGCGCGTGGCGTGTGTTCCATTGTTCAATCGCTTTTTTTTGCGTTTTGAATTTATAGCCTTGCCAAACACAACAGACCAAATTGTATGTTATCACACGTGCGTGGTGTGTAATCATCGTGGGAATTTTCCCGCAAAACGGGCACGGTTTCAATTCGTTACTCATTCGTGTTCTCCCTTCTCCGGTTGCACCACAGTTTAATGACTTCAAAAAATGACGGCTGCAAGTTTATGCATACTATTCAAGTCCATGCTGTCAAATAATTCGTCATCAGATGAAAACATCAAATTTGCTAGTTCTTCCACGGTCACTTCGGACATGTCACATCCTCCTCTTTTTCTTCGTCAGTTTCTTCTTCCCAACCATTTGCTTTTCTCCAGAGATAACTCAGCATGGGAAGTACATGATAATCAGCTATATCATGCAGACAACGAAACTCAAATTTGATGCGTCCAAGATAGTGTTGCATGTCCCCCTTCAATCGATAGTGCAATTTCCACATCACGACTTGGAAAAGGATAAAATGGAGACATGAAAATACTGTCAAAATGATCAATACGACAATATGATCGCAAAATGTCATGTCACATCCTCAACGGTTAATGGTTTGAGTACATCGTTTTCATCATAAGCATCGTCGCGGCTGGTGCTGTTGCATTCGATAAAGCCCATTGTGAATCCCATCTGAAATGCTTTGACAATAGCGATACGGCACGGTTCATGGTAGCGGCGAAAGGAACAATCAACAGACTTTCCTCCGTTGTTCCACACAACAAACAAATCCGGGCAAATGTTCAATGCCAAGTCAAACGCCTGCGCCGCAAGTTTGTCCAGCACTTCGTTGGTTGTTTCCTGACTCATATTTTCACCGCCACCTGATCTTTCCATGAATCGTCCGGTGTTTCGCGTTCCAATTGTTCAAGGACAGGGTGATACCCTTCGTGCTTTCGCAAAAACCTGATCAGATCATCATGGTTGACTCTCCGGTCTTTTGACATGGGCAATCGAAAACCTTTGATCAAACCTGAATCAATCCAATTGCACACCGTTCTACATGAACATTGTAGCATCTTCGCAATTTCACCAGTCTTATAGACTTTCATGTCACCATCCTTTTTCCTTCCCCCACAGCGCGATCAACAGTGCTTCGGCGCGGTTGTGGTGATTTTTGTTTTTCAGATTCTCACGCAATGCCGGGAACCGTTGCAATGCCAGTGACCTGCTTGCTTCCTTGTCACACTTGAGCAGGACAAAATGCTTTTTCCATTCCTGCGGCGTGACGTCAATTCTCGGAATTTCCAGAATGCCTGCCACGGCGATCACCGCCATGCGCGACATTCCCATACTGAACGCGGTCATGGCTGAGTCTTGCATTGGCTGTGTCTTTTCGAGAATCAATACCGCGTCGCGGCTTCCAAACAACGTGTTTTGGAGCAGCTCGAACAATGCCGTAGCATCAACCTGCGATTCCTTGCGTTTCCCATTGGGGACGACATGGACTGGCATGTCATGCACTTCGAGTCCGTTGATCGGGTCAATGATTGCCACTGCCCCTGTCACTCCCGGATCAATCCCGATGTAGATTTTACTCACGACTCCTCCGTTTCTTTTTGGTTTCTGCTCATGTCCTCGGCTCCCCGTCCGGTTCGTCAAACATGTCAGCGTCCAACGGCGCATCACTCTTGGGTTGCATTCTTGCTTTGGCTTTTTCGGCCATCGACATGGGTTGTTCGCTTGAAACATCGAACACATCGCCGAACTCGCCCTCGTCGTTGTGTTGCAAGGCGTCTGTCATTTTTTCATTGACGCTCATCGGCCACATCTTGGCCGCGCGGCGAATGACCGTCTTTTTCGCCATTTCGTCATAATCCGTTTTCCACGGGCCGCTGTCTTTGGAAAGGCTGCGCTCCCGGATCGTATCGACTTCGGCGCGGGACATGGTTTCCACGTGATACCCGCCGTCCCGGAATTTCGCCACGCAATAATAGTAATACGACTCGCCAGCCTGCTCTCCGCTCTCCGTGATTTTCGGGACATGGTGAATCTTGCTTTCGGTTCCGCGCACGATCTGAAATTCATCGCCTTTGCGAACTGCCACCGCTTCAATACTCAAAACCTCTCCCGACCTTCGCGCCAGTTCGCAGAGTCCCTGATAGCCGATGATCATGGTGCAGTCCATTGCACCGGTTTTTTTGTTGTTGAACGGAATGAAATACACCCGTCCCAATGCCGGTTCCAGCCCAAGCCGGGCACATTCCGCGAGGCAAAACATAACGCTTGCCTTCGTGCATTGAAACAATTTCGGCGATCTCGTCATCGCCCCATAGACCACGCGGGCAAGATGATCGGGATTGACGTTACCGGCGATCTGTGCCCCAATGTTTGCTATGGTCTTGTCCTGCGTCAGCACCGCAAACCATTCCTGTGGAGTTCGCGGGTCTTTGACTGGGGCGGTCAATTCTGTTGTGCTCATTTTGCAAAACTTTCTATTTTTCCACAGGCCGCTCTTGACACATGCAACAAAATTTCGTAGCATGTCTAACGAAACCATGTTTCGTAATAAATATATACGAAGCATCGTTTCGTATCAATGGGGCTTTTGAAATTTTTTCGTATTATTTTTTATGTTCAAATTTGGCTATCGATTACGCGAACTTCGTATAAATTCAGGACTTACGCAAAGCCATGTTGCTGAGTTTCTTCGTATTACACTCAGAAATTATCAATACTATGAGGCAAGCGATGTCAGTCCTGAAATTGATACACTGGTTGACTTGGCTCAGTTTTACGATGTCTCGTTGGATTACTTGGTTGGACTCTCTGATTCCACCGACCATATGAGAAACCATGTTCTTGAAAAATTACCTCCTCAAAAATCGATGTCTGAAAAAGCAAAGGAATTAATCCGAAAACCTGTCAGACCTCCCGACAAGATCGTCAAGTGAAATTTCATAGTAATCGGCGAGAGCGATCAAATTTTCAATTCGTGGACATGCCTGATCTGCTTCATAGTATTGATAGTTGCGAAGCGTGATCCCAATCAAATTGGATACAAAACTTTGGGTAAGACCGGCATCGTTTCTCAGTTGTTTTAATCTCTCACCGATATTTTTCATTTTAATCTGTCACTCTCCCTTCTTTCTCGGCAACAGCAAGCGGCGTGCGCCGGGTTTTGTTATCTTGAATCGCCTTCTCAACGTATCAATACCTTCTTGATACAAGGCACCATTTTCTTCATCGAAATAGTTGATACTTTGCATATCAAGAATTTCATCCCAGGCATCATCAATTTTCCAAATACACTTTTCAAGGATTTCCGCATACTCCTGCCATTTCATGACTTCCGAATCCTTGCAAGCCTTGTAGGTCACGTTGCCAAACGGCGTTTCGAGTGCCTCTTTGTCCTCAAAATGAGAGATGATTGCGATTTTATCAAGCTGTTGTTCCTGTTCCAAAAACTTGATCTGCTCTTCACGTTTCAATATTCTCTCCACGACTTCGTCCCAGTGTGGGGATCGTTCGGCAAATGTCTTCGGTATATGACACGGGAATTTTTTGCGATAGTACGTTTCGAGTTCCGCCGGTTTCGCGTCCTCCGGTGGCTTGCGCGGAAGAACGTGCGTTTCCCAAAATTCGACCGCCGTCTTGACCATCATGTCGTACAATTCCTGATCGAATGCAAACGAGCAGGTCTCGTGATATTTCATTTCTTCACCGGCAAAGAAGCCGACGATGAAGTCCCATCGCGGCACTTCAGCAAGTCCTGCGTACCACTGGCACTGCATGTAGTAGTGCATGGGTATCTGGACGTTGCCCGGGTTGCTGAAATCATACTGATCGCGTTGCGACCAGTCGGCGGTCTTGATCTCAAGGCCGAACCGATTGCCACGAAGATTGTAAACGTAATCCGGTCTGCCACTCAGAAAATTGATGGAATCATGCACAAGGATTGACTGAAACCATCCCCGGTGATCGACGATCAATTCATCGTCCGGGTCGCGATACTGACTCCCTACCGTGCAAACCACATCATCAATTCCGTTTTTGGCCTCGTAAAATGCGTGCAGTCCTTTTTCATATAACCGCCCCCGCTTCATGGCCGCGTTGTCTTTGACCTGTTCCGCTTCTCCGATGATTTTTTGGTACAGACCGAAAGCCGATTGCCACGGGTTGCAACCAAAGATGGAACTGATGTCCGTCCCGCCGATGGTGCCGAGTCGGGATTCGGAATGCGGTTTTTTGACTTTTGGATTTTCAAGTGTTATGCTCATGGTGTAAAAAACTCCCGGAGAATTTTGATGGTTTCTTCGGCCTTGATCAACTCGTCTTTGATAGACTGATGTAGTGAAAGTGCATGATGGGTTGCGTAAATCGTCGATTCGACATGTAAGAGTCTTTTCATCATCGACTCTTTCCGAGGTTCCGGGTCGGGAATGAAACTCTCGACTTCATCGAATGTCCCCACTGGTTCATCGAGTGGATATAAATTCTGGAGTTCGTCGTCGTGCCAAAATGCGTAAACACGAGTTTCGCTCTGCACTTCTCGCAACATACCATTGGACTGGAGTTCAGTCCATCGTTCTTTCCCTGACATGTCTCGCCAACGTTCATACAGTGACACCACACCGAGAGATTCCGCCTCCGCGCGTTTCTCGCATTCCCATTTCTCCTCGGCTTGCATTTGCCGATCATAATTGTCAACGACGTGATTTCCGGTTGTCATGATGTTTATCCTTTCAAAAAGGGGGGAGCGTCACCTCCCCCGGCCAAGTCCAGTCGTCACCGGCCATTGTCATAATCGTCCACAACACCATCGATCAATGTTTGCCGTAATGCATCATCATGGTCAATGTCCTCCACGGCCATGTAAATCTCATCACTCACTCGACCGGCCTTTGACCATCTCACCACATAACACGGAACGGAGTGGCCGCGTATCGTTTTGTTCCTGACTTCCACCGTGACGAGAACGTATGGAAGTCTGCTCTTGAGTTCCTTGCGAAGCTTGTGCAACATGGTGTTTGCGTGCTTCTGTTGTGTTGCCATAGCTGTTGTCATTGTTCTCTCCTGCCCGCCTCTCAGAGGATGGGGCTCAACATAAAAAAACCGGCCAGCTTCCCCCTGATGTCAGGTTAAGGGGTTGCCGATCCGGTCTTTTGCGTCTCTGGAATTTCTGCGAAGCCAAACCTGACAATGGCTTCCGGGCGTCCGACTTGATTGCATCACTCAAGTCTTGTATTGGTATTATAACGTCATTTGCAGACTTTTGCAATATAGAAAATGCAGAGTTTTGCAAAATAGTTGAAAATAATTCCACAGAGACTTTTATGGAATTGCGTAAACATAGAAATTTATTGATGTTACGCCTAAACAGACACGGGAAAAAATTTTCTATTCTTCTGGAAATAGTTTCCCGATTTTCACACCAATACCTCGCGCAAGAGATGGTAGCTGGTCTATGAGAGGTGAAAATTCCCCTGATTCCCAAGCATACAACGTCCGTTTGGCAATTCCTGACTTCTCGGCCAGTTCTTCCACCGAGAGTTTTGCCTTGAGCCGGAGTTGCCGGATGTGCGCGGCGAACTTGCCCGCGTAAGTGCTCATATCCACCTCTTTCTTGGGACGTGCGGCTGCCATGATGGAATTCCCCCGTGTGTTCTGGATGTTCAAAAAGTCGCGGCATAATACCAACTCCTGACCACGGAAACAATTCCAATTCCGGTAAAATTCCTGAAAATTATTGAAAAACTGGCCTTGTGCCACTGACTGTGATTTCGTATCGTTCGCAAATGACAAATCAACAACTTCAACTTGCCATACTACGTCACATTGCTTCAGGAAACAGAGAAATGTCAAGTGACATTTTCCTATCATCTGACGACCGTGTGAAACGTTTTATTGATGCCATTGACTCTTTGACAATCTGTGGTTATTTAGATAAACAATACTTGAATTGCACAATGCAAGGGAATCTAACAGGTGCTTATCTTACATCAGAAGGTCTCAGATTCATTGAAAAAAGGAACGTCAAGCTCTACGTTTGTTTGGGATTCATAGCAGGTACTGTGTTCACAGCAATCACAAATGCCATCGTGCAACTTGTATTTTGGATGTTGTTTTATCAATAAAAAACAAAGGATAGCTGTTGATATAACAGACACTAAAACTGCTACAAGTCCTAAAGCAACACCTATAATAAATCCATGCTTCATATTCAACCTAAATAACTGCTCTTGCGTCAAACTGCAAGGTTTCGTATCGTTCCGTTTTCAACACAAAACCCATTTTGAAAGGACTCAAAAATGAATCTGGAAGAAATCGCTCTTGAACTGATGAAATGTGGCAAATTTGAATGGCCGTCTAAGGATTTTCCTGCAGAAGGATTTGCAAAACAGATTGCGGAGTCGTATCTTGCGATATTGGCCGCTCTGACTTCTTCAAATCAAAAAGCAGAATGATCATGTTTTAAAACAAACGACCAGTTGATACGGCTGAAAATCAATGGTTTTAATTTTCAATCCGCTCACTTTTTCAAGTGAATCAATGAGTTCACCCGTCGTTTTTTCTGACGGGTCTTCTTCCATCACTGAAGTCCATGATGGGTCAAGAATTTCTGTAATACGCTTCAAAGCAGCCAAAATTTTTTCAGACTGTTCATTATCCATTTTCATTCTCCTTTAAGTTGAAGATGCGGTCGGCCACGCACGCTTGCACCACAGTGCAGAATCCGACCGCGTGGAAAGTTTCCAGTTACCTCCAAAACCTCAATCGTCGCAAAAAAGAAAAACAGCGTTTTCCCGTCGGCGTTTTCAAGCAGGTGGTGTCAGCCGGTAAACAGGCATTGTTCGCAGGCAAGCAGGCATTGCTTTCCGGCAAATCAGGCACGATGCAATCATCGATTTTCTGCTCCACCAGCACAAGTTGACATCCATTCGGTGTACAAATGTACCTATACTGTTGACCGTAAGCCGTGCCGCATAACGCAAGCATCACGGCTGTCACAAAAAGCAATCTTTTGAATTTCATGGTTCATTCTCCTTGGGGTTAAAAATTGGGGGACGTCACTCCCCCCGCGTCAAGTCGCCGTCACAGGCCAAATTTCAGTCTTCCAGTGGCACAATTTCGATTTCACCCGACTCATCGTCTTCGACCTCGTCGATTTCATCAATCAACAACTCAGCTTGCGGCGGTTTCGGCGGCGGGTAAACGTCTTCCGCTTTGAATGTCACGGAGGATGTCTCGGACACATTCCCGGAGGCATCAACGGTATAGGTCGCTACCGTCACCTCGGTATCCGCGTCCGGCCAAAGGTCGAGTCTGCATTTTTTCAGGGGGGCATCCTCGAACGTTTTGACGACTTCGCCATTGTAGGAAACGACGACGATACGTTTGACCGGCGAGCCGACTTTCGGCACTTCCGGCAGCAGGAACGGAAAATAAATTTTTCCCATGTTCATGTAAACCCTTTCTTTCATCAGGATAGGTTTCGGCGGAGCGGGCGGTCTCTGCAAGTGAAAATGGATATGGTGTATCCGTGTGATTTGCAGGTCTTTCCACCACGCAACCGCGTCTCGTAGATAGTATGCGATCACAGCGACCGCAATCAAAATTCCAAATAATATCAGTTGTTCCAATGTCATGTTATTTTCCAAAAAACAATCGCACAATCTGTTTCCAAACCCGCTTGAATATCCCGTCATGGTGCAGCGGCGGTATCCTTTCCACCGCCTTTTCGCAAACGATTTCGGGATTCAAATAATACCTGGCCGTCACTTTGGGATCGCTGTGGCCAAGCAGTTTGACCGCCGCCGCAAAATCCTTTGTCGCCATGACACTGCCGGTATGCTTACGAATCCCGTGAAAACCAAACCGGCGTTCTGGCGGTATTCCTGCTTCTTCGCATAACTCCCGAAACCGGCGGTGCAACCATTCCCTCTTGTGAGGGTTCGGAAAGATACGGCTTTCCTTGTGGGATCGCCGCATCATTCCTATCACCGATTGGGCCTCGTTTCCAAGCGGTAAATCATAGCAGGTCTTGACTCCATCGGTGTTTGCGGCAATTTCGAGCCGGTTGCCATGCACCCAGTCGAATCTTGCCTTCGTTGCCGTTCCAACACGGCAGGCCGAACAGTAAAGGAAAACAATCAATTGTTTCCACCATTCCGCCGCGTCCATGCCATCAATCTCTTGGCCTTTGAACATCGATGTTGTTTGGATCAACGTCTGAATTTCGCTGAATGTGAATGAGTCGCACGCTCCGCGAAATCGTTCTTTCGGCATGATGATGTCCGGCATTTGGCCGATCATGCGTCGCTTCAAGGCGTACCGCAAAATCGCCCGAATATTTCTCAAATGCTTTCTTGTGGTGTTCGGGCTGAAAGCCAAGCCCTTTGCGTTCTTTTGGCCGGACAGCGTCGCGGCAAAATGCCAAATCGTTTCGTCGGCAATCGCGTCCAGTGCGATTGCTCCGATGATATCATTCCATTTGTTTAGTGTGCTCTGCACATCGGAAATACTGCTTGCCCGCGTTCCCTTCGCGGACAAATACTGTTTGTAGGTCGTGTCAAAAAAATGTTGCATCGTCATGGTTGAGTACCTCATACGTCGGTACGCAACCTCTGATGTTCGCACCGGACGCCGTTCAATGGATTGCCGACCTCCGATGCCAGGCTGTTATGTGTTCCGTTGCCAAACATTTTGACAACAGTTTTCAGCCTAATTCAATGTCATTTTTTCCTGACCTACAAATTCCAAAAAATCAATGGAATTCATGGTTCTTATGTTTACAATCGCTATAATCTGTTGAAAAACAACACTGTGTAACGATCACTTGTTATGTTTTCAAAAGCCAAGCCCAGGGATCGAACCTGTTTCTCCGTGCCGGACTGCAATGCAAAGCTCACACGGTGTATTACCTTCAATACGATCTTGGTAGTTGCCGGTCTTTCCCGGCTGTCATTGCAATTCTTGTTTCCCGAAAGTCGTGGGGTAAAATCGAAAGGTCAAAAACTTTTTTACACCCACAACTTCAGGAGGTTTATTTATGAAACGCAATCTTGATTTAATTCGTGAAATTTTATTATTAGTTGAAAAACATAATAACATCGCAATTGACGAGTCAGAAAAATTACATGGAAAACATGACGCCGTGATCGAATTCGATCATTTCAAATCTTATCAATGCAATGAAATATGGAATGCCATTGAAATCATGGTGTCGGCTGGTTTTATCAAATGCAAGGGAAGGATACACAGTGTGCAACCTCACATTGAATTCATTACGTGGTCAGGTCACGAATATCTCGACAAAATCAGGGATAAAAACCGTTGGGAAAAAATCAAATCAAAACTTGCCCCCATTGGCGATTTCTCACGCGAGGCAATCACTCAAGCCATCTCGCAACTAACTTCCGAACAAATCAAATATTGGTTTCCCATTGCCATTTATACGGCATTGGTTTACTCATTTGGTTTGCTTACAAAATTCGTCAGGTAGTTGACATTCAACATGTCTTCTTTGATTTGTTTTGCAACATCGAAATATTCAGGAACTTGCGTATGAGTCATAGCAAGCAGTTTGCTGAATCCGCGCTCATCCTTGTCATTAATATGTAAATGCAATCGCAGCAGGCTTTCAATGCGTTTCAATGTTTCGCAAAGTTCAGTACAATCCGCGCACAAACGAACACCTTTGAGGCTTGGGTTATGTCATTCCAGAAACTCACAGCGAGTGTGAGAAATGAAATAACGTACATTGGTTAAAATATCGTTTCAGTGTTCGGATGTCTTACGTCCGTTCAAAGAATTGATGTACAAAAAATTACTGGGTCAAGTTAAGACCAAGTCTCATTGAACCAATGCACGCTAATGCGAAAGATTCGCTTCGAGACGCACGGCATTTTTGACTGTCAAAAATGCCGTTTTCAATTTAACTTGCCCGGTGCCTCGCGGAGACCGGCTTGACCCAATTTCGTAAACGAGGCACCAACGCCTCGATTTATTGTTCTATGTCACAGGACTTTTGAGTTTTTGCCCCGTAGGACACAGGCTTTTCAGTCCTGTGCTCTACCAACTGAGCTACCTACCCGAAATCCTGGTGGCAATAAATCGAATTGTTGAGAGCTATCTTAACACAGGACTATTCCGTTTGCAAGGGGATTCCAAAAAAAATTTCAAAAATTTTTGAGGTTTGAATTTGTATTTTTTTTCAAAAGTTTGTAAACCCATGAGGGCCAGCGGGTACTTGTCTTGACCCAGAGAACATGGTCGTAGTGAATCTTGATGACTTTATCTTTTCCTATGATAACGCTTAAAAACTGATTTCCATCGTTTGAAATGATTTTACCGTTCATGACTATTTCAGTGCTCGGATGAAGAAATGCAACTTGAAGTCCAGTCACCGCATTCCGTAAATAGTCCATTTTTTCAATAGAAAAAACCATATCACAAGCAATAAGAGAACAGAGGCAATGACGGCCAAAACTATGTTTCTGCGGGACAAAATATTCTCTCGGAGTTGTTTCCCACTCTGAACTCTGAACTCTGCACTCTGCACTTGCTGTTGCATTTTCTTCTTTTTCTTTTTCATACCGTTGACCGGAATATCGCGAGAGCCAAAAAAACGTAAACCAAAGCCGGGCAAAGTTCATACATGAACACGAACGAATACCTGATCAGCATGCACCAATCGGTCAAGTCAAATTGCGTCATCATCACCCATGTCAAATCGCCCTCATGGTACAACCGGAATATCTGACTGAACATGACAATCACGATGATCATAAAAAGCAACCGACAAATTCTACGAATGATCATTTTTCACTCCTCCTCACCACACCGTTTTGTCCGTATCAATCGTGAATTTGTAACCATCGACTTCCAGTTCGGGATTCCAGTAGTCGAGAACTTTATCGGGAAAGTATTTTTCTACGACGTTTGTGACCGGCGGTCCATACGCTCCAGTCGTTGTTGGATGTTTGATTGCATAGCCATCATTTAAATAAGTTTGTGTCGGGAACGCAATTGTTTTCAGCGTTGCTTTACCTTCAACTTGTAAATCATAGTTTATAAGAGGATGGGTAATTCTCGTCCATAACCTTGTTGAATAAGTTATTGGGTTTTGTGTTGTTATCGCTTGGTGTTCTGCATCATGATTAGAGCTTACCCATGTTGAAAACACATTTCCACCAATAAATACATCAAGCATCGGTGCAATACCAATATCAAGGAATGCAAAACGTAAAACAGCACCTCCAGATTGTATGACATAGCTTAACATCCCATAATAATTGCCGGTTCCAACTGTACCTATTTCCCATCCGGGATTGTTCGCAAGAAGTGTGTTTGAATATCCAAGCTCATTGCTTGAAAATTCCAGATCAACAGGATCGCCATTAACATTCCCTGTAACCCGATGCTTTGAATTTAATCGACTATACAATTGATTTGAAAGATCAAACCGAAAATAAAAACCTTCCGCCGGTACATTTGTCGTGAAATTGCTGCTACTGCTTGGAAAAATTGGTAGAGTTGTATTTTTTTTTGTCCCTTGTCGAATTTCTTTTATTCCAATTTGTGCGAATTCCTGCCCATAGAGACCATAACGAACATCTCCGTATCGATATAAAATATTATCAAATCCGTTTCCATGAGCAGCCCTGTTGACTGTTAAATCCAAAGGCAATTCTTCAGTAAATAACGTGATATTTGTCGGTACGGTCCGAATTTCAAAACCAAAAAAACTAGGGGGTGTTGTGTATCCCGTTGCTACAGTGATTTCTTGTAAAATCGATTCTTCTCTTTTCAAGAACAATCTTCTCGGCAACCGTCTCAAATCCAAACTTCTTGCGTGTTCGATCATGGCGTCGGCTCCGGGCTGGAGTAGAGGATGGGGCCGATCATCCACTTGATGGTTTCGCTGCCCACAATGTACTCAGACGGTAGCAGTTCGCAGGGCGTGTTGGCAGCCACGGCCACCTGATAAAAGTTCGGCGGGACAAACGCCTTGACCGTCGTGTAACTCGTCATGGCAAAGTTGTTGTAAAGTCGAACATTACCGACTGTCCCGGCGTTGAACGCTTCCAGTGTCATGCCAAAACGGCATGGAATGGATTGACCTCCACCACCACCGCCGCCGATCACTTCCCAGCGACCGCGATGCACCACGTTGCAACGGTTTCCCGTGCTCAAATCCGGTTTGCCGTCGCCTGCACTCTGTAGCGGGTAATGAATGGTGAACTCTTTGCCCGTCAGTTTGTCATACTTGCCTTCCGACCAGGACACGCGGCGGGCTTTGGCCGTCCAAACGCCATTACTTTCAGTCCAGTCGGAAGTCAACTCCACCGTCGCGGTGTAGTCTGCGTTGACCGTGTTGGGAAAATTGTCTTTCCGCTGCTTGGACTGCACTTCACGCGACGAAACACCGGTGTTGCCGGATTTTGCGTTTTCCAGTTGTTTTCGGGTAACAAACATGTCTTTACCAAATCAAGGAAATATCCGGCAACGCCAAAAGTGAAAAGTCCGCAATGAAATTGTAATTGTAACGACGGTAATGAAATTCTCGTTTTATATCGTCATCTTGAAGTGCAACAGCATATCCACCACTTGTGATCGGCACTGCTGTTTTTACATTCAATTCTTCTTCCGTCATATCTTTAATTGTGACACGCATTTTTCTTGTGATTTTTCGACCAGCCTCTCCATATCCCATCGGCAATTCTTGAGACGGAATATAAAGTGGCGGTTGCGGTGATAAACCCGGAGCAAATTCAAACTGGCTTGTGTTGAGAATGAAATAGTCGAATGTTTCTTCGCGCGCCTTGAAACGATACTCGACACTCCATGAACTCCCCGCCGTGTAACTCGCTCCAACCGTAACGCGAACACATCGCGATCCGTAACCCCAGATCGGATCGCGATTCACCGCGCCTCCGGCCTGGTTGAAGAACCGCATTTTGTCAACCGGGTTGTAATACTCCGTGCGCGAGACTGTCCACGTGGACTCGGAAATTTCGCGTTCCGGCAACGTGTCAAACGGCAGGGACAATGTGTTCTGCACCGGCCATAATTTATTACTGACCACTCCGGTCTCATTATGCACAAGGTACGCCGTTTCCAGAGGAACCATGCGCGTTTCAAAACCGGATACGATGCGAAAAGAAGAATCGACGACAGGTTCCGGCGGTTGCGGCTGTTCGGGAAACTCGGTGCGCGGCAATCGTGTGTATTTCAGAATGCCTTCAAAGATGCTTCCCTGTTGCGCGTAGCGGCTGTCGGTGCCGAGCTTAACAGCCTCGCGATGCGTTTGCACGAACATCGGATTGGGCGGTGATTCCGGCAGGTTGTAGGATTGACCGTATCCCTGCGGCAGAAAACCACGGGCGACATTCTCATCGTCCAGATGATTGTCCGTGACGATGATGTAGTTGGCCGTAATCTCTCCGGTGAACCCACTGCGTGCAGTGAGCTCTTCGCGTGATTGTCCGTCTCTTCTGATCAGATCGACGAGTGCCATGAATTTTTGATATTTTTATGAAAACTGCTCTTGCGGCGTATGCTGTGATTTCGTACTATTCCGTTTTCAAACACAAATACCTCTTTTGAAAGGATTCAAAAATGAAAAGAGATAAAAAAATTGCTTACCGTATTCTTAAATTTTTAAGTGATAATGCACCGGACTCATTTTCAACACCACCCAAATATTTACACACATTTCCTGAATTTTCAGATATTGATCCGGTTGTACTTGCCATCCAATACAGATTGCTTGCTGAAAGTGGTTTCGTTCGATGTAAAGAGAATTATATTACATCGACCATTATGCCTCTTTATGATTTGTCATGGCAAGGTTTTGATCTTCTTGAGACTCTTGAAAAAGAATTTCAATAAATTCAAGGACTCTGTACAAGTTATGCTCAAGAATTCCAGGATATTGTTTATCCGTTACACGCACATGACCAATCGCTTGGTTTAAAATTGCTATTATTTCCTTTTTTTTCATGGTTTTCCTTTCGGTAGTATTTATGCTACTTGATTGATATTTTGTGCCGCTTGGACAAGTACAGGCAATGCCGCGGCAAGCATCCTGTTTTGTTCGCGCAGTTGTTTGTTCTGCTCTTCCACGAGTTGAACACGCGGATCGGTTGTTGCCATTCTGGCTCGGTAATCCTCCATGCTCCCGCGCATAATCGCCTCGACGTTAGCTTGCTGCATTTCCGGTTGTTTCATTTGTCTTTCTTGAGACGTCATTTGCTCGCGAACGTCTTTGGCAATTCCCTCTAAAACCATCTTGCGTTCTTCTGCGCCAATTCTCACTCCCGTTTTTGCAAGCTCTTTCACGTAGTTTTTATACGCATCCTGACGTTTTTTGATTTCCGCCGTGATCAGTTCCTCTTGCGTCTTGGTATATTTCGCATATTTTTCCTGCTCTCCTTCGATGAAACTCGCGCGTTTTTTCATGATATCATCTTCCGCCTTGAGTCGTTTGCGAGTTTCGTCATTTTGTAATTTTTTTTGTTGTTCCAAAATTCTTTTCTGTTCTTCTAAAAGAGCGGTGTCAAGGACCTCAGATTCTTTCAATTCAGTTTCAAGCCTCGAAACGGTTTGCTTTGCTTCAGCTAGATTTGCAACTGTGTATCCCATCGCAGTATGACCAGATTTTAAAGCTCTTTCAATGGAATCTCTATTTTTTAATGCTTTTTGGTATTCTTTTTCTTTTTTTGTTCGTTCATCAATCATCTTTATTATTTCTTGCTCTTTTGTCAGTGGGACTGATGTCAAACGATTCACTCGATCCATCCATGTTTTGTGTTCATTTTGTTCCGCTTGCATTCTATCTTGCATTAGCTTATTCTCTTCCTCACGTAAACGCTCCATTTCTTCACGCTGTTTTCCGATATGACTCACAAATGCAACAATCCCTGCAATAGCAGCGGCAATCCCTAACGTTGCCACCGCCTGATACGCGACGGTGGCCGCTGTAAGACCATGTGTCGCCGCTGTCGCGCCTGTTGTTGAAGTCGTCACTCCTCTCATTCCGGCGATCAGGCCGGAAAATGAAATATTTTTCAGTGCGGTGAATCCCTGATGGACGCCTTTGGTGAGCATTCCGATCTTCCCCATCTGGCTACTGATCGCACTGAGTCCGAGTGCGTTGCCGGTGAGTCCGTCCAATGAGGTGCCAAGATTCTTGATCGCCATTGCGCTTCCGCCCACTGTGCTGCGCATGTCTTCAATCGACTTCCCGGCCTTGTTCATCCCCATGACAAAGCCGCGAGTGTCGGTTTCAATGGCAACCCTCATTGCACGACGTGCCATGTTTCACCTCATTCTTTCCGAGATTGTTTCTTTCGTTTATACTCTTCTGCTGCTTTCGCGATCCCGGCGATATTTTTCTTCATGCGACGGTTCAATGTTTTGGAATCCCCGGATTCAATGAGTTGACTCTCGGATTTTCCGTAGCGCGGGTAAATATCATACTGTTGCAGATTTGTGCGTTGATTGCAACACTTAATGATGCGACCAACGGCAAGGTCTTCGCGCACCAGCGGATTCATGGAATCATTGCAATAGTAATCAAAAGCCCGCATAAACATATCGAAATCCGAGGAAGCCATCCCGCGAATCTCTTCAGGCAATTTTTTCAAATGCAAACAGAGACTCACGATCATTTCTTCCTCGACTGTCAGTTTTTTTCTTCGGCCTTGTCTTCTTTGACCTCTTCGGCAATAAATCCATTGAGTTGATTGAGCGGTTTGAGCAGGACGTCCAGATTTTTTGTTTGAATGATCCTGCAAACCATATCCATAGACTCTTTCGAGTCCTGGAACAATCGGACAAGATTGCCGGATTCATCTTTGACGTAAACACTGAGAATCAGCATCAACGCGGACGATTCGTAGTAGGAGACACTGTCGCCGTTGCCGTCCCCGTCCGCTTTGCCGTCAAACATTTTGATGACGCGACGCCGGTCAATCCATGACAGTTCCACACCGACGCCCGTCACCGGCTCGTCAAACAAGGGAGTCAGATCGAGTTCGATTTCCTTACGGGCGTATTTCTGAGAGATTTTATTCAGTAAGTTTTGCATGATTTTTACTATTCTGTGAATTCAATCGCATTGAAGTGAGGTTCGCCGGTGAAATGGAAGGTGAAACTGCGGTGGATGAGTCCGCCCGCTTCTGTGTTTTCAAGTCCACCCCAGTTGGTGACGTTGGCGTCGCCTTTGAAAATCACCGCCATTTTTCCTTTTTCAAAACTTTCGTCAGTCATGGCACAAACGAGTTCCCCTGACGTTCCCTGCGTTCTGGACTGCCGCGTTCCGGCGAATTTTGGGACGGGAAAACGCGGGTCGAACAGCCCCTGCACGGTGACTGTTCCGCCGTCGATCATCGTGGTGACAAACTGTTTGAAGTTTTGCGTGGAGTAAAAATGGTTGACTTCGATTTCGTCCGCACTGCAACCATCGTATCCGAACGACGTCGGCTTGAATCCCACCAACATGTCTTCGGAACTGCCCGGAGGCGTGAATGTGAGGTAAATTCCCAGTTGCAGGAAAAATGTATTGTCGATTTCCGATGTCCACGACGGGACATCAATGAATTCATTGGCCATGATGGTGACTTTCTATATGGAGTTTTTAACGTGTAAATTGAAACCAACGGACACACGCCAACCAAAAGGTGCGTTGTTGCTGTCGCTCACTCTTGCAATGGCCGTATTGCCGTCAGTCAATGTGTTTATTGGAATGGCCGCGCGAACGACCGCCGCCGCGATGCGTGCCAGTTTGACCGCATTATCATTCGTATCGCTGATGCAGCGCACAATGATTTGCGTGCTGTACCCAATGGTTCCCGCGTTCAGCGTATTGATCGGATTGAGGTCGCCGGTGATGAGCGTGATGCTGTTGACGCCGTTCCAAACGGGATCAGCAATATCCTGCTGGATTTGTTCCGTGGAAACATAAGCGTCCGGAATTTGCCTCAGCGCATCCATGATCGTGTCGATGTAGTTCAACACCGTCAGCATGTTTCAAGTTCCCGCGTTGAATTTTTCAATCAAATCGTCAATGGCTTTCTGAATCGCCGCTTCCCCGCGTCCGCTGTCAATGTATCGCTCGCGAGCAGGTTCCATGAATGGGCGCGGTTTTCTTTGATAGCCGACTCCACGCCAGTATCTTGCAACGACTTCAATCGGCTGCCATTCCTCTTTGTAAAAATGCTGTCTGTTTTTTCGAGATTTGACGAGTCTGGCATTTCCTTCTTGCTGTTCTCGCTTTCCCTCATTGCCATGTTCGATATAATAACCATATTGTTGTGGGTCGCCACGGTCTGTTTTTCCCGTGAGTTTACCGCTGATTCCCTGTCTCAAACTGATGAATCCACGTTTCATGTTTCCTCGTACACGAGTGATAATCACCTGCTCAAGTATCCACTTTCCTTTTTGATGTTTTTTCAACTCATTCAAAGTGTCCTTGCGCAATTCATTGCCTTCTTTGGCCAGTTCCTTTTTCAAAATTTTCTCAAAAAGCCACGGAGACCGTTGAATTGCATCTGTAACAGCCTTATCGTCAATGATTTTCAGTTTAATCGGCGTATGACTCATGTGACACTCAACGGTTTCTGCACTCGCGAATGAATAATGAGCGTTGTTTTCGCGGCATTGGTCGCAGAAAAACTGAAATGAGGCTGCCCCATGAACGGTTCGACAACGTTGATCGTGCCGTCGGCCTCGATGATCTGGTCGCCAACTCGCGGATGCCGGAATTTGTTGTCAATTCCGATGTTCAATTCGTCTTTCAAAACCTTCCACGACGCCCTGAAGTTGTTCTCGTTGATGGAATTTTCACCGATTTGTTGCAATCCCTGAAAATTGTTGTACGACCACGGCTGTATTTTGATTTTGTGGAATGTTCCTTCCAGTGTTTTGTACAAAACCGTCTTGGAAAACACCTCCCGGCGCACGGGATCGATCAACTTTTTGTAAAAACTTCTGATAAATGAGTCGTCGTCGAACTCCATGCCAGGTGGTATGGGACTGGGAAAATATTTCCGGTATGTTTTTAAGGTGTCGCCGATGATTTCATCTATCACTTCCTGAACTTTTTCACTCATGAACTCACCACTTTCACAATGGGATACCCATGTTGATTCAATGGCCAATCCATCGTGCGATACATGACAAACTTTTCAATGATCGCCGGACCCGTGTCGATAGCTGCAATCAAACTTCCTTTATTATTGACTGGAAATGACATGACTCCCGTGTTGCGGTAGGTTTTGACGTCAACATCATCATCTCCGTTAATCAATTCCATCGTCGAGGAAGTAGAAACAGGGAGAAAATTTTGATAACGTTCCAACTGTAAATTTCCCAAACCGATATGTGCGAAAGGAATATCACTATCGAAACGAATTTCTGTCATTCTCGGATGGTCGCTTGCAATAGTTCCTGTAAAATTCGTTTTCCGAAAAATAGGAACGCCATAGACGTCGACCGGAATGGACGAAAGTTCCAAAATGACTGTCGGATGATTGAAAAAGTCAAGTCCGCTTGTGTCAAAAATGATTGTTTCGTCTTTTTGCAAATCGTTGACGATGAAATGCCCATCCTGAATGACTGTGCCAACTCCAGAAAAATACACACTCTCCGCATGGCCGGAAATAATCAGTTTCGTATCGTTGATCGTCCCAAACGACGCCACGATCACGGTCAAACTTCCCACCATGTCCAGTATCATCTTTTGGGCGTGTTGTGTTGCGGACAGATCGATCGTGATATTGTCACTTCCCATGACGGTCAATATCCCGATACGAACTCCTGCCGGTAACGTCAAATTTTCAGCCGTATCAAACCTGTTGATAAATACATCGCCGAATGCCGATTCAATCACGGAAGCATCGGCAAATAGTGTACCAAAGATTACACCCGTCAATCGCACGTTGATTTGATTAACAAACGATATACCGGACTTTGACGCGCCAGACAGCTTGTCGATACGTCCGGTATTGATGGTCACATCATCTGGTACTTGGTCAAGCGTCACATTCACTTGGGCGATATGCAAAATCGAACCGGTAAAATCCAGAACGCATCCGTTTTGCACCTCGATGTTTTCCACGGCCAACACGTCGGTAAACGGCAAAGTGATATACCTGTACCCGTTTGATTGATAAGAGCCATAAAATAAGGTCAAGTCGATCTTTCCATTGAAAACAATCATCTCTCCTGATAAAGACAGGATAGCCGTTTTGTTTTGATTGATCAGTTGGATCGAACCAAGATGCTTTCCTTGGATGGACACATGTTGGTCGGTGATCAAGATGACTTGATTTGCTGTTTGCAACGAATGACAAAAAGTCACCGCGACATCAACACTTCCCGATCCCGTCAGATCAAGATGGATTGATGATGCTGTCCCTTCCAGAACAATATTCTCCACCGCCATCGTATCAAGCCAGGGCACGATTCAAACCTCTTGCTTTCCATGTTCCAGCACCATAAAACTTGGCCGTCCCGATTGCCGTATAAATACAATCGATTGTCGCCGATGTTGGTATTTCAAGCGAAGACGCATTGACAACTTCCTGACAGGTAGAATCACCTGCAAGCTTGATATTTCCGGAAAGAATCTGAATATTCCCCACCGATTTATTAAACTTCATGGATACCGTCCCATCCAATAAGTCAATACGTTGATTGCCCGTTCCCTCCAGGTTGATGATGCCATTGACAACAATCGTTGCCGTAGTGCCTTTGACCGCGTTGAGGTTTCCGTAAACATTCACGTTGGAGACATTCACCGTCATAAGGGCGACGTCGGATTGCAATATCAGATTGCCCATGACATCGCAGTGACTCATGCTGATGGTTAATGGGCTTGCGGTGGAGTTCCTCAACGTCACATTCGTTCCATAGACGCCCGATGGAACAGACGTGTGCAAAATGATCGCCAGCGAACTGTTTTGGAACGTTGACAGGGTGATGGCTCCTGTCGTTGGTCCATAAATGAGACGCAGTTCATTGCCGGTCACGACCGCCGTTGATCCCACGTTGATGTTCCGCGTCCCCGTCGCACCTGTCGTCTGAAAATTCACGTAAGCCGCATTGACATGAATCGCCCCATCGATCTGAATGATGTTGGCGTTCACGGTCATGGTATTGTTCAAACTGGAATAACTGCCCGGCAAAAATTGGAACAGATGAAATGTTTGTGTGGTCGAAAAGGTGATCGCGTTTTTGGAAGTGGCGGTGCCGCCGCCCTGTTTCCAGTTGGCTGTCGATGCCAGCAATTGGGCCGCAGGCAGTGCGGAGATCGCCAACGTCCCGTTGTTGGTGACGGTGCATGTTCCCAGATTCAACGTTCCCGTTCCACTTTGCCACGTGATGCCCTGCGCACCGATGTTCCAGTCAAACGCACCTCGCGCCAATGTTTGTGCGTAGCCGTTGAAAAGAACGCCGCCCCAGGAATCGATTTGCGTGGCCGTGAACGCTGCGCTGTTCGCGTCAAAGACCGCTCGATCATTGACGCCCGGTGCAACTCCACCTTGCCAAGTTCCGCTTGAAGTCCAAGTGATGTCCGCCATGTTTATCTTTCCATCTTTTTAACGAATATGCTTTTGGCAAGATCGCCCGGGGTGGTGCGCCAATCGTATTTTCCCGGCACAAGGACGATTCCCGCCCCCAGCCGGAAGGCACGGCACACGGCTTCGGAACAATGCGGCGGGTGCTTTTCACATTCGCGAAACAACCAGTTGGGCAATCGTCGCGTGATTCCGGCTTTCAGAGCGTGCAACCAGCCGTAACGAACGTCGCTTTGTGCATTGAATGCGTTGACCACACGATGAAACGTTGATGGATCATATCCGATGATCCGATAAACATCGGGTACATCTCCCCACTTGGCCACCGCGACGAGCAAAGACACTTGGCGATGACCGACAAATTCACGAAATTCAAGAATATCATCATCATAAACGATGGCGACGTGGCAATATTGCGACTTGGTCACCCAGGCAACGATCTTGCCGAGCCAGCCGGTCGGTCGGAATAAAAGCAGATCGCCATTTTGAATCCGTGTTTTACTCATCGTATTTTAGTTACAAGATCATAACTCACTTCTTATTTTTCGGCGATGATCAACCGCGTTTCGATATTCAGCGAAAATTGGAAGTTTTTAAGGAACGGAAACTCAGTAAGGTCGGCCTGCGAAAAACCGTAAGCGTCAAACAACGTTTGGATATCGGGAATTCCGGCGTCGTTCATGCGCAGTTTGTTCGCATAAGGCCGCGTGAACAGCGTTCCCACCAGGTCATGGAAATCCTCCGGCGTCAGGGGTTCGTTGAGTCCGATCCCCACTTGCGCGGCCAATGCCCCCTGACCGAGTTCGCCACGGAAAAACGCGGCGCGACCGGAGTTGCACGCGGCCATCATCGCGTTGATGATCTGCTGCTGCGTTTCGGGATCGCTCGTTGACCGAAGCCGTGCCAGCCAGTATTCCTTGTCAAACACCACGGTTGCCGGTTTCGTTGCATCAAAAATATTTTGCATGTGAATCCTCGTCCATTTTTTCTTTTAATTCTCTTGCATGTTTCATCAGGTCTTTGATCTCGAAAACTTTCACCTGGCATTCCGGGCAAACGATGATATTTTTATCATTGATCATCGGAAGAAAATCTTTCTGCGTCACCAGACCTTCCAGATCAATGGCTTCACACCGCAACAAGAGCGGTGGCGGTGTGGTCAAGTCCCGGACAAAGGAAACAACAATCAATGTCGCGGAAACGGACAGCAAGATGATGAATATTGTTCTCATGGGGATTTTCCCTCCCGCAATATTTCAATTGTTTTTTCTTTGGCTGCAAAGACCTTGTTTTCCAGTTGCAAAACTCTTTCCTGCAAACGCTGGATTTCGGCCTTGTCATTTTTTTTGTCCCACCAGAGATAACCGACGGCGCACAACAAAAGACCATATGCCGTGTAATGCGGTGCATTCTGTGGCATTTGAGTCACTTCCGCTAATACAGCCGAACACCATGCAACCGGAAAAAAATAGTTGTAAATGATATTCATTTCAATTTACTTGAAAAGTTTGACGATGTAGGGAAGCACAAACAAAATAAATTGGACAATGATGTCCACACTTTCGGCATTTGCTTCTGGCACCAAAACAGCGTTTTCCGGGTCAAAATCGCATTGATAGAGTGGTTCGCCGAACGTGGTGACGTCGCCGGGGATCGCGGTGAGCTTGAGCACCACAGCGAGTTTGTCAAAGATTGCGTCCCAATTCGTTTCAATAAACTCGACCGTAAAATCTTTCGTTTGTTCCACAATCAAAATCAGCGTTTCCTTGATGCGCTGCTTCTGCGAAAAGATCACTGTGCGAATGATGCGTTGCTTGATGTTATCGATGATGCCTTCCGGCGCGAGTTCGAGTGTTTGTTCTCGTGGCATGGTTTTACTTTCTTTTTTCATTGGTTTACATTTTGGGCACTGGGGAATATTGAAATCACGCATTAAAAAAGAGTGACCGTCCGGCATTTCAGAACCTGAAATTTTTCGGGAACGGAATTCTTGCAGCCGGTTTGATCGACGTGTTCCGTTGCCACGTTGACTCCGGGAATACGATATAGGGGGCACCATAGCTCGGCATGGACTTGGCAAAAACGGCTAACCGTGTTTTGTCCATCCAGCATCCGTCGGCGGGTTCGCCTTCGTCACTGACGCCGTAACGCGGCCCGTGGGAATTAACCCAAAAGATATACTCGGTGCCGTTGACCTTGCGATATCCGGTGAACGATGTGGCGTGTGCCCAACTGCCGGACACCTTTGCAACTTTGACGCCGTTGCGGTCGGTCTCCGCACCGCTCACCGCGTGCGAGTTGCCCACGGCAATCGACATCCCGGCGTGGCAACTGTCAAAAATTTCATTGACCATGGCGTCGCCGGAGTAATTCAAAAACATGATCGCCCATTGCCACTGTTTGGCCTGTTCGACCTGCGTGGCATTGGGCTGTTTGAAATTCAAATTGTCTGAACCGACAAGCTCGATGGGGTAATGACCGAGTTTGTTGGCGGCGGCGGCCATTGCGCTGACCGTTTGACCACCGGAAAGTGAACCATTCTTGGACAACGCCCAGGTGTAAATCGCATTGATCGGCTTGTAATCCAGCGGTGCCCCGCGAGCCATCTGAATGAGCGTGGACGAATGTCCGGCAAAGGCATCCGCGTGCCCCATGCACGAAGGCCGATTGCCCTGTGAATAGTAGAGGAGAGGGGCTAGGGACGAGGGGATTGGGGCTAGTGATTCCAATACCACCCAGGGAAGAAAGCAAAATCCTTCGCCGGTCAATTCGTCCATCGTTTTGATTTCGTTGTTGCGCCATTGGACGAAATTTTCGTCGTAACGCAAGACCGGCATCTCGCCGTGTTCCCATAACGTTTCAAAATTGAACTCCGCAGCCTCGTCGCAAATCAGTTCGTTGATTTCCTGTTCCCATTCGTCCCAATGTTCGATGGGAATACAACCGTTGACGCAAACTTCATCGACAATCTGCGGCTGCCAGATTCTGGTCGTGCGAGGGCGGTTCTGAAAACGCTGTCTCCAAAAAGCAAGCGGTCGTCTCATTTTTAGGGGTTAGGGGCTAGGGGTTAGGGGCTAGGGGCTAGTGGCTAAGGGTTAGGGACTGGGGCTAGGGTTACTGAAATCTCGCCCCTCGTCCCTCGTCCCTAATGCTTTGGCAATCTCTTTGAGTGCCGGTTTTAAGGCTTGCATTTTGCACAAGTCCTCGGTCGGGTAGGTTAAGTTTTTCATGCGTTCAACGACGTCAGCTTGCAGTTTTTCGTTGAGTTGTGCCATGAATGTTTGCCATTCTTTGGTGACGGCGATGGGCTGCATGTTGCTTCGCAAACTGGCATAAACACCGTCGGGCGTGCGAATCGTTCCGCGTTCTATTCCGCTTGCAACATTCGTGTAGACAGACGCAGCACGTTGCAATCGCATTTTGTCTGTCGCCGGAACGTTCTTGGCCACCCAATCGCCGAGAGTGATGACCGGAGGTGGTGGCGGAGGAGGAGGGGGAGGTTCAGGTTGGGGATGGGGGTTGGGGTTGGGAGGCGGCGCATCTTTGGCCGATACGATAAATGTGTGAACAAACTGCTCAACCTCTCCATCGACAAGGCACGCGGCGACGATGGTAAACGTCCCTTCGTCGGGTGACGCGAAGAAAATTTTAGTGAAACTGCTGTCGGGAACATACTTTCCATTAGCAAGATCAAGAGGCGTCACCGTCCAGGCCGCTTGGACCGGCAGTTCAAAAACGGCAGGGAGACCGGGCCGGACAAGAACCGGCCCGGCGATCTCCGCCGCTTCCACTTTCCCCTGGAGATGGGTACAACCAAAAAGAACCGCCGCAAGAATCGCAACAGGAATTTGTTTTTTCTTTATCATATTCAACTTTGTTTTTGGTTTTTAGATGGTCGAACGTTTGAAGTAACGTTGGTTACATTCTCTTGTTTCTTGCTAAACTCAATAAAAATCGCTTCCCACACGCCGCCGGCCTCGAACCCCATCAGTTCGATGCTACCATAAGAGATTCTGGCTGTCGGGTGCCGGAAAACGAGATTATTGCCGCTATGGATGACCAAAACGGAATCGTCTTTGTAAATTTCTTTTTGATTCATGATACTCCTTTTTATTTTCACCACGAAGGTCACGAAGGAACACGAAGATTTTTCATAAACTCCTTCGTGGTTCTTTGTGTTCTTCGTGGTGAATAAATTAATGTCCCAGCTTCAAAATGCATTCGAGCGGCTGACCGACGGGGGAATCTTTCGTTGCGACGCCGATTTGTATTCCGGTTGCCGTGATCGTGCCGATCCCGGCGGACGCAGTGATATACACAGGCGCGCCTTTGGTATAGGCTATGGCTTTGGCTTCTGCCGTATCGAACAGGAAGTGTCCTTGCTGTGCGACGCCTGCCTTTGTGCCTTTTGGAATGGAATCTGTCGTGATTCCGATCAACTGGTTGAACACCAGTATGGTTCCGGCGGGCGTGTCCACGACGGCTTCAAAATCAAAGCCGGGAAAAGAGTATGTTCTTTGACTCATAATATGACCTCATTTTTCGTGTGATGGTTTTTGTGAAATTCAAAATGCGATTAAGCCGCACCAGTGCTCAAAACGGCACCGGCAGTGTTTCCGGCAACAACTCCGAGAGACATGGTAACGCGTGTGAGCGTTCCGAAATAATCGAGAGAAACTGGTTGAGTTTCGACTGTCGGCGATGCGTAGTTGCGCTGCTTGGCCACGTAAATGAACGGCATTTGGTTTGGGTCGGCGATCATCAGCCAGGCCGTGTCAGTCACTGTTGGGGCGGGGGCAAGGCTTCCCAATCCCGGAGTGACAATCGGGTTGAACCTTCCCTGCCAAATGTTGGCGTTGCCATTCATGCTCAATTCCGTCGTTGCCGTCGATTGGAAGAGCAACATCGCGGTTGCCGCTTGCGCCGGCGGAACAATCACCATGCTGGGCTGCACGTTGATCAATTGGCCATGCCTGCGCAAATTCAAAAACAGTTTCGTCGCGTTATTGTACCCGTTAAATCCGAGCACACTGTTCGCCAATCCTGTGCTCAGATTTCCGTTGGCACTGCTGAAGAATGGCAGTCCATCATTGCCAAGACCTCCAGTCATCAGTTGTCGTACTTTGGCCATAACGGTTTCGTCATAGAAAACATAAGCCCCGTTGGCTATGGTGCGCATGGCGTCCTGCACCATGCCGATGTCGTCGTTGATGTAGTACATCTCGTCGATGACAAATTTTTCGGCGTAGCGTTTCGGCTGCACGGAAAATTTTTCCATTTCCATTTTGCCATGCGGCACTTCGCCGCTGACGGGAACTTCCCGAAGGCCGCTGCCAAGAATCATCTTGCTGATCTCGGCCACCGAGAAATCATCGACTATGACTTCCTTGACGATCTTGCCTGCAATCGATTCCTGAAGTTGGTACTGCTCGTCAAGATAACGCTGATGCACCGTGTTGAAAATGGCGAGTGCGTCAATGGTCGAAAATCCCGTGCTCGCAAACGCTTTGCGCACGTCGTCCGTATTCAGCTTGCGGCTGTAGTCCAGTTTCAATATCCTGCGAATCACGTCGCTCGGCGTCATTCCGTTGTACTCTTTGTCGGCGGAAGCAATGGCACGCTCGGCCCGGTTCTTGTCGCGACCGTAGAGCGAGAGGATTCCTTTTTCCGTGACTCCAAACGTTCTGGCAAGTGAGGTAGTGTAAATATCGAATTCATTTTCGTGGGTCATGTTTGAACCTTTATGAATGGTTTGTGAAATTTCGTTTTTAGACGCTGTGGCCTTCGAGCGAAGCTCGTAAAGTTTTTTCGTACGTTCCTGGTTCCAGCCCTTTTTGATGGCTTCAGATGCAAACGCCTTGTCGGGACACATCGCGCGAATGGCATTGACGCGAACAAATTCTTTCACGGCGTTGCTCTCCGAACCCTTACTCGCCAACGCTTTTTTTGTGATCGATGCGACGGACTCCTTCTTTTTCTCGTCATCCGTCATGGCATTTCCGATGGCATTGTACGCCGTCCAGAGAACGTTTTTGTCCTCGTCGGACATGGCGTCCCATGCGTCCATAGTGACTCCCACCACATCGAGCCACTTCATGAAGGCTTCGTCTTCGTAGTTTGTGGTGTCGGTCGGCGTTTCTGCTGCGGCTGCGGCTGCGGCACCGTCGGGCGAAGTGCCCGAGTCAATGTCCGCCATAACAGCTTCGACAACGGTGGTCGCCACCTCGTCCACGGTGACGTCCGGGTTTTCCGCGAGCAGCGTATCCACGGCGTCGACGGCGGTTTGCACCACTTCATCGAGCGTCGTTCCCGCCTCGTCGAGAATTTCCTGCTCGGTGGAAGCTTTGGTATTTTGCTTTTTTGTCATGATTTTTCCTTGTGTTAATTTAATGCGGACTCAAAAAACGACCCGCCCAAAATTTCCGAATATTCGTTCGCCGGGTTTTCAACGAAACCCATCCCGATGAACTCGATGCCGCGAAAAGCTCTGCCGATGCGCCGCCCTTCGTACTCGCCCGGACCGCGATAGGCTTTGAGGTATTTTTTCATGGACGCATTGCTTGAGTCGCGCGGAATGACTTCAATGCTTCCGTCCTTATTTTGAAAGGCAAAATCGTAATCGTCGAACCATACCTCCATCGACACGCTCATTTCGTCGGCCTCGATTCGCAAAATCAAATCGCGGATGGCCGTTCCCAAATCGCCTTCAAGCTTCCGGTAAATGACGCTGCGGCAATTCAAGTGAAACTCTTCCGGCAAATCGCGCAGAGAACGGATTTCTTCGTCGCTTCCAAAAGCCGTCGCCCATGTTTCCGTAATGTGACCGATGGCGATATTGGAATAGTGCTCGATGTTCGTGGGCTTGTTGATCGGCGTGTTGCGCGCCTTCCAGAGTTCATCACGCAAAAACACGTCGTCTTTATTATTCATGCCGGTCGAAACAAGCACGGCGTCCACAAAGTACAAATCCCTGTTTTTGTTTTCCTGCAAAGCGGCAATGACCTTTTGCTTGAGTGTACCGCAGATCGGCATGACAATTCTTGTGCGATTCGCTACCGATTTGTTGAGCGTGTTCGTTTCCGGCGTCAATTCAAGCGTCGTTTCAGGTGTTTTGGGGTCTTCTCCGGTAATGATCGACACTGCCGTTTCGCGTTCGATGCCATAGACTTTTTCGAGCAGTTGAATCGCCTGGCTTTCCATGATCTCACCGGCCTGCACCTGCTTGATCGTTTCCTTGATACTGTTGGCAAGAGTGATGTCAACGTAACTGGTTTCCACCGTCCCGGCCATTTGGTTGCGGTAGGTGTCCTTCTCTGTCTTTTTGTCGATGATGTCCGTGACGCTGGTCGAGTTGCCCATCGCCTTGACAGCCTGATCGGGTGTAATCAGGTCGTTGTCGAGCGCGAGGACAAGCATTTCCACCTTGTCTTTCGGGTTGATTCCCTCCGGCGTCGGGTAGTTCCACTTGATGCAAACGTTTTCCGGTTCGGGAATATACTTGAAGTATTCGTCGATGTACTCTTCGTACAAATCCGGCAAAATCCACTGGTAAAAATACCGGAAGATGCGATTGTGGATTCTTACGTCCACGATTTTTCTCAGCGTGTCCAGCCAAACCTGCTGGCGTTGTTGTTCAAGCCGGATGGACGAGTAGGAACCTTTCTCAGCCGAGTTGACTGCGATGTGTTTTGGGATTTGCAGGGCGTGTGCAATGGCTGCAAGCTTCGTTTGGACGTAATTGTCGTAGGTGATATTGTTCGGCGCGTTGGGTGCTGACTTCCAATTGCTACCGGGAGTCAGGATGGGGAGTTTGCACCTGTTGATGTGCCTGTTGTTCGGCGCGTTGAAATTGTCGAGTGCTTGTTCAAACGCGCTCTTGGTGAGGTTGGCACCCGACATGGCGTTGCGTTCGGTCTCGATAAAACCGATAAACGCCGCTTGATTCTTGATCTGCTCAAGGTAATTCGTTTCGTAGTCGATCAACCGTCCAATGTCTTCCAGAACAGGAAGCAAGGGGCTGATTCCGCGCCGTCCCTCGCTGAAATCCTTGAGGTAAATGTGGCAAACCTGACTTTCCGGGATGGTTTTGTAACGCATCGCATTCCACGAACCGTTGACATTTTCTGGAATTTCGTAGATCGTGTAGTGCGTCGGCTTACCGTACCTGTTGTAGTTGATGCCGTCGAGTTGATCGACCGTGTTGATCGTGTTGTTCGGGTTTCCGACGCGCACTGGGTCGATGGTCAAGTAACGGACGGGGCAAATTTCATTGTCCGGGTCGGGCACCATGACGCCGAAGCTGTCGCCGGTTGTGTAAAGATCGATGATCGCATTGTAAAGTTCTTGAAACAGCCCGGTTTCGTCCGCCCATTGATGAAATTTTGACTGGACTTTGTACGAAATCTCGCGGGACATCCTGTTGAGCGTCGCGCTTTTGCGGTCATCGATCAGGTGGTCGATGGAAAATTCGAGAGCCGCCCCAGTGCCGATCACCTGCGATGCAATGTTACGAAGCATTCCGGCGACGTGTGAACTGTGCGTGAACAAATAGCGCGATCTCGCCGTCGCTTCGTTTCGGTCCATGACCGTGATCGGTTGGACGGCATCGAGAAATTGTCTTGCCCCGATCCATCGTTGCCACGTATCCGGCTGAAACGAAACCGCCTCCACGCGGGCAATCGCGTGGTTTGCAGTGTGGGCGGGTTGTTTTCGTTTCTTGCGTTTCATAATATTTGATTCACCACGAAGGTCACGAAGAACCACGAAGGGATTTTCATAAACAATTTTTAAAAAACTTCGTGTTCTTCGTGCTCTTCGTGGTGAAAATTAAAATCTATCCGCGATTCGCTCCCGTTACGGTGGCAATGACAACACCCTGTCGCATCTGGTCGAGTGCTTCTTTCAGCATTTCGGCCTCGACCGCATCTTTCGGATTCTGGAACGAGATAGTGATCCCGTCGCCCGACGCCGATTGAACGCGCGCGCCTTCGTCGAATTGATTTTGAAGAATGGTGCCGAAGTCAGACATGGTCGTTTCCCTTGATCGCACTATAGAGCGATTCCGGGAAACATCAAGAGTTTTTACAGCGTCTTAATAGAGTGCTATGTGATATATCACATAGCTGAAGTGCGCATGAAAAAAGCCCCGGCGGTCGGGGCTGAATTTATTTTTTGAGATTATTTGTAGGAGTTTTTCTTTGTAAGATATTCTTGGTCTGCTTGCGACAAAAGTTTCACTGCAATTGCGCCAGATCGCCCATCTTCTCGCTCTAGTCTTGCTTTTCCATCTTCAGTGTATCCAATAAACTTTGCACTGATTTGTTGCTTGCCGTCAGCAGTCGTCCATGTTCGGAACCCCGTTTCCTTTTCCTTTGATTCAGCTTCTCTCTTTGCTGCCACTGATAATCGTCGTTCTTCTGCTTTTCTTTCATTTTCAGCGCGAATTTCCGCTTTCTTTTTTTCATCGACGAATTTCTTTTCAATCTTTTTCGACAATGCAATCATTTGTTCAAATCCTGTTGGAGTCGTCCTTGTTTTGATTTTGTTGTCTTTATAGTATTGAATTTTTTTGTCGTGATCGATTTGTATTAGAGATGTAACATATCTTGAAAATTCAATGGTATTTTCATATCTTTTTTTACCATCTTTGTCTTTATATTCATCAATCGTATTAAAAATATACTCTTCATACTCCTTTATTCTTGATGATTGTTGTATTATCTCTTTAATAAATGGCATCGCTATTTCTTTCAGCGATTCATCATCTCCAAATTTTTCATTCAATTTTTCTTTAAAAATATCCATTTGTTTGTTGCCTGATTCAATTGCATAACGTGCAGAATCAATTCTATGTTGATGAATAGTATTGAAGTCCTTGCGCTGCAAGGATTCATAACTCATCGATGCTTGTGAAAAGCAATCAACAGTTAATATATTGGCAAAAATCAAAAAAATGCAAATTAATAATATTGATCTTTTCATGCTCAAAGACTCCGCTGAAATTCTGTAGATTTTACATCATGCGTGACATCAAACGGCTTGCCGTTGTGTTTTTCAATGATACTAACGATTGTATCGAGATCGGTGCGGAAAAACTCTTTTTTTGTATTGATTTTGTTGACGCGAAATTCATTCAGGTCGTTTTGGATTTTGCGCTCCAGACCACGCGGATCGTTGGTGGCGATCATCACATGCACATCGAACGGAAACGGAACCGAAGCGTCGCCGAGTTCACGGACGCGGTCAAGCGGTTTTTCCCGTTGCGTCATTCCGACTTTGTAAACCCCTTCACCGAACGAACCAACGTTCGAAAGCACGTAAACGTACCCCGGCTTCGCGGCGGTCTGTGCGTAGCACAACAGCGCAACGGACAAAACCAAAACAAAAATCAAAACCAAGTATTGATACCGCATGATAGCTATTCTCATTCAAACGGACAAAAAACGCAACTGTTTTTTCACTATTTTGATTATTTTTCTTATTTTGTTAAAAAATCAATCTTGACTGTATGGTACAGTTTTCGTATTATGTAATAAAATGGAGGTGAATTTATGTCTCTTGAAAAACCTGATTACAACGCTGTCAAACAACTGGCTAAAGAAGTGCTCAAACAGAACATGGTTGCCAGACCTCCTGTGATAGCATCGCGGCTCGCGCCATCTTACGGTCTCAAAGTCTATCGTGTTCAATTTAACGAAGATCACGAGGACATTGCCGGTTTTATCGATACCGATGAAATGGCAATCGCAGTGAATGCTGAAGACCCGCCGGTAAGACAAAATTTTACGATTGCTCACGAACTTGGCCATTTTTTGCGTGGACATCACTTGAATGAAGGCTACAGCGTCCTATTGCGTGACACAACGCAAATGGAAAATAACTACATGGAAAAAGAGGCAAACTGGTTTGCTGGCAATCTTTTGGTTCCTGAAATATTTTTACGTGAGTATCTTGAATTGTATCCTTATGCAACGGATGCGCAGTTTGCGAAGTGGTTCGGAGTATCTGCTGAAGTCATTCGTATCAGGAGACAATATCTGTGACTCCGAAAGAAAAATCTTTTATTAAAAACGTTGCGAAAATTTTACCACAAGACTCACAAGCGGATGTGGAGATCGAGCAGGCAGCAAAAGAACGAGCGGAATTACATCAGGAATACATGACAAATCGCAAGTGGCTGATTCGTCTTTTAGCATGGATTTCCTGTATCTGGCTTGGTTTCACGGCAATCATTGTGATTATGGTTGGCATCCCTTGTGATTGTTTTCAATTGTCCGATCCTGTGATGATTGCTTTCCTGACAAACACCTTGGGGATTGTCTTGGGTTTGTGGGGGTTTGGTCTGAGATACTTCTTTGGAAAACATCATTGATTATCAATTTGTATCAAATCAAATGGTGCAAATGCCAAACCAGAGTGGAAGAACTTCTTTGGTCCAGACATGTTCCAAGCCAGACTGCGGATTCCGGGATGTCTTGACCAGTACCGGTTATCACAAACTGATATTCACAGAGTTTTTTCCGTTTGTCAACGATTGCCCAAAAGCAGGGATTCTTTCCATGCATTTCAAAATGGATAAATTTGAATCCTTGAGGCAACTGAATGAATTGCACATCGTCAGTGATTTCCATTTGAAATTTCCAGATAGTTTTCATTTTCTCTCTCACTCAAAGGTTATCATTCGTTGCGACGACTCCATTGCAGTCACTTGGTTTATTGATACAAGAATCTTTTCGATAGTCAACTCCTCATGGCCGCAACCGCCTTTGCTTTCTTTGCATTTCCGGTAGCGTATCATGACCTGTTTCGTCTTGAACCGGACGTGACAGACGTAAAGACCTCTTCCACAAATCGGGCACTTGAAACCCGGTTCACGATTTTGGCTTGTCATGGTTCACCCCGGAAAAACATCCGATGTAATCGCAGAGCGTTTCCGTTCCGACGCGACAATCGAAGTAATCCACGTTGCCATTGGCACCCTTGCGTTCCTTGAAACGGTAATAGTCATAACCTCCAACGTAAACCTTTGTTGGGACTTCGTTGCTCTGGTGTTCGGCGTAACACTGCAAATCGCCGGGGTCTTGGGCGAACAGGGACGTCGTGCCGTCGATCCAAGTGTTGACCACGCGTTCCTTGAATTTGTTCACGTCGCGAAACACCGTGTAGCGGACGGCATGGTGGTTGCGTTCCCTGACTTCAAGATTTCTGTTGGAATTCTCAATCCAGTGGCAGTTTGTATTTCCATACTTGGATTGAAATTCTTTGTTCTCAAACATCCTGCCGCGCTGCCGTTCGCCGAGATCGTAGTTCAAATCCCATTGTGAAACCAAACGGTTTGTCGCGTATCCGGCGTACATCGGGATGACGCGGTTTTCCCACGCCGGGCAATCCGCCTGAAACGCGATGATGGTTTCATAGATCGTCTGCTCGTAAGTCTGATCGGTGCAGTCAATCCCAATCAGAGAATAGAATGGGTAAATGTCACCACTCCATTCGTGCCGGTATTGCGTCGGACGCAACAAATCCGCCTCCGTCATTTGCCTTTGCGAACCGTCCTTGTCTCGAAGGATATAGGTTTGTTGCGTGAGGTGAAACAACAATTCCCTTAGCGCAATGGATAGGCACTCGAATTCGTCCGCGCCGTAAAACGCATCGCCGATTTTGACGCGCGGCGTGGATTTCGTGATGCGGCTGACGCCCTGATCCGGCCAAAAACAGTAATCCAAAACATGGGCGAATTTCCGTTTGATACCGAACGCCGTCGTTTCGTAGTGCAACACATTTTTCCCGACGTCAATGAATGACGCCATAAACTGCGATTCTGATGGAATGACAAGCCGGTTGATATTCACCATGCGCGACTCGATCATGGGCGGAGTTACGGTATCGACGCTGATCCCGCCCGACACGGCATATTGCGCCATGTGGGGATTCTGTTGTTGCTCGGTCCAAAAGGCATATTCGTTATTGCACCACATGTCCATCGCAGCTTGAATTCCGCTGGCTTGATGGGATGCAAAATGATCTTCGATACACTCCGCCCCCGCGTCCAGTTCCTCTCTGTGTTCAAGATAATACTGCGTGGCCAGTTCCTGTTTCCCCTGAAGTATGGCAGCATTTCTCACGTCCTTGTACAGCGACCACTTTCTCAAGTCCGGCATTTTCAACAGACGTGGAACCTTGATACCGCGATACTGAGGGTAAATTTTATGATCAAGAATCTGCTCGGCCAAATCGTCCACGCCGATGCAGGTGCAGGCCACAATAACCGTCGTGGGGAGCTGCTTTCCTGTTTCCGGGTCGTCCCCGGCGAGAAACATGATTTCCTGATTCAGTTTATGATCGTAATTGATAATCGTCGTTTTACTGCGTGCCGTCTCGTTGTTTTGCGGGTCGTCAATAAATACCATCGATGTGCGATAGGTCACGCCGTCGATGGTCGTGTCCGTCCCGCGAATGTCTTCCGTTCCCATGCTGAACATGGAAATCGTGATACCGGAATAGGGGCTGCCTTCAATAAATGGAAAAATGATCAGGTCTTTGGCCAAACTTCCGCGTATGCGTTCGCCGCGATAGGTGCTCGGGCGTTTGGGATTGTCGTAAAGAATTTTTAACGGGTAACACAACTCAGGAAAATCACGATAAATCAAACCTTTTTCGGAAACAAAATTTTGAATGATATAACGGAACGTGGTGTAAGTCTTTCTGAGTGTCGAGCAAGTGACGGCGAAACATTTGTGCTTTTTGTTGTGGTAAAGAATCGCCCACAGCAGTCCCGCTCTCAAAACAAATGTTTTGAAAAACGCCCTCGGCAAAGCAAACGCGATGCACTTCTGTTGCTTGATCGAACTTTCCACTCCTTCGATCAGTTGGTAGTGATATTTATTGAATGGCCTCCAGTGGGGAATGGACGGCTTGATGTAGGTGAGAATGAACTGTTCAAGAGAGTCCCGGCAACTTTCGCGACGCGCCATGTCCTCACACTCAGGTATTTCTCCAATATCCGCGTTTGCTTCTCTTGTCTCGCGATGCAAGAGTTTGTTTGCTTCGTTCTGTATATACCTGCGGTCTTCTCTGCGTTCCGCGCGTTTTCGTCTTTGGTTGACACGGCGGTCGAACATCCACGCCGTGAACTTGTACAGGTTGATGTTTTTGTTCAAAATATCTCCGACCTGCATCCCGCCCTGATCCTGCCATTCGATGGCCTTCGACTTGGTCATCACCGTGCCGTACTTTGTGGAATTGACAAGACGTGTGAATTGGGCGAGCGTCAGTTTTTGTAAGTCCATTTGTCACTCCGGTAAAGGGCCGAGAAATTCATACTCAATCTCACCTGTATAATAAGATATTGGCATAGTTCCAAGCATGAGCGGTTTGATTTTCTTACGTGAACTTGTTTTGATATAACATCCGCAAAGATGAGTCGCTTCCTTTAGACCAGGAATTCTTACTAAAAAGTATTTCCCCACATCCTTTTCGGTCGGCAACGTTTTCGTCCATGCAAGGACGGGAGCGGCAGGTGTGCATTCATGTGGCAACCATTGCGGTTCTCTCCACATGCAACCACCACCAGTCATGCAATGACCACCGAAGTAAGCATGGCAGTCATCTGTTGTCACGCCCTCTTTTGTGCAAATAGGTCGTTCTTGATTCATATCACAACTCCTGACTTTCAATCGTTGGCAATCATCCATGCAAGGTAATCCAAAATTTTCATGTTGCCGTTCGCGTCGGCAAAGTCGCCGTCATCAATGTCCCGCTGCAACATATCCTCCGAGATGTGCTTCGACCCTGCTGTTTTCAGCAGTTTGACAAGTTGTTCGGCACTGAGTTGGTTTGTTTCCATTGACTTACGCCTCCTGACGAACCGCCTTATTTCCGGTAAACTCTTCCCAGCGTTTGATAATGACATCGCAGTAGTGCGGGTCAATCTCCATCATGCGACACGTCCTGCCCAGTTGTTCGCAGGCGATCAGCGTCGAACCGCTTCCGCCGAACAAATCCATGATCGTATCGCTCTCGTCGCTGGAGTTGAGCAGGGCGTTTTCGATCAGGGCAATCGGTTTCATGGTCGGATGAACTCCGCAAACCTGTTCTTTGTCAATGAACCAGCACGATGTTTGATGCTTGCCGAGTTTCCGACGCTTGTGCGTTTTGTTCCATGTAAAAAGTATCGGTTCGTGCTGATAGTCGTAATCCAGTCTGACCATCGAAAACGTAGGACTGTTCTTCACCCATATCAGAATATGCCTCACATCAAGACCGGCTTCTTTCATCATCATCATCATCATCATCAAGCCGAGTCCTCCGCCTTGCGGCGCGGTGACATAAACTGCGGCACAGTCATTCAGATGGTTTTTGATATTGACGAAACATGGCAACAAAATTTTGTACAACTCGTCCTCACTCGCACAGTCATTCACGATGTTTTTCTCAATACTGCCTTTTTTAAGCTTTTTGAATTTATTCATTTGCTTGTTTTTATCGCCTATCGCCACACCATAAGGCGGGTCAGTAAAAATCATGTCAGCCTTTGTCCCGGCCATGAGAGTTTCCACATCGTCCAATTTGGCACTGTCACCGCACATCAAACGGTGCCTTCCGAGTAGCCAGATGTCGCCGAGTTGAGTAACCGCTTCCACTTCGTCCGGGACGCCGACCTCTTCCGTTTCTATGACATCCGGCGTGGCAAGCGAGTCAAGCATCTCTTGCAAGGCATCATTGTCCGTGTGAATGGAGGCAATCAGCGCGTCGAGCGATGCCTGATCCGTTTCGGCCATTGCCGCAAGCGGATCGAGCACGGCAAGCAACTTCCCGGCCTCCTCGTCGTTCAAATCCAAAATGAGCACCGGAATTTGCATGTCGGGCGTCGTCTCCGCCCGCAAGTGACCGTCGATTAATTCGAGCGAACCGTCGGCAAGCTCGCGGGCGATCAGGGCGTCGGCAAAGCCAATATCGGCCAGTATGCCGCGCAGGGCGTCCTGCTGCTCTTTGGGGTGCGTCCGCCAGTTCTTGGGATTTGGTTTCAACTCGCTCGCCGGAACGCGGCGTAGCTCTTTAACTCGGTCTCTGATTTGCATTGTATTTATGTGTATTGATTTTTGATATACTTATTCAAAGAAAGCCCTTGATCTTTGCCATACCCCAGCTAATATAAAATCTCGAAAAGTACCTTCGAAAAATTTTCGTACAATTCAATAAAACGGCCTGTGCGGGGCGTTCGGCAGTCAACCCGACATCTGATTCATATCGATTCTCTCGAACTCATAGACCCAAACCCACGGGTTCGAGTCCCACGGGTGTTTTTTGCCGTTGATTTCGTTCCAATGCCTGATAAAGTCCGCCAGTGCGTAGGGGTGTTCCATTCCTTCGGCGATAGCATCGTCAAGATGCAGTCGAATATCACCCAACCTCTCACAGCGCACGCCGGTGACGCGCAGAAACAGCCGGGCGAACCGACGCGGCATGAACATGGGGTTTTGCCATGATGCCTGATGGATGGGAATATTTGCAAACTCAGACCAGGCTTCTTCGTCTGCCGCTTTGTAAAACACAATGGATTCCGAAACCTCACTCTCTGCCCCGGATTCATAATTGATGAACGCTTCTTTCACCCACAGCACATCGCCGGTTTTGTAACGCGGTTTTTTGGGGCATCCCATATCGGCACAATCCACCTGATTGCCGCAGGTGAAAGTCCCGTCCTCGTCCAAGACCGGCTTAAAACAGATGACGTTGTTGTTTATCAGTTTCACCGCCCGTCTCGTTTGCGTCTTACGACCGTCAATGATGGCCTTCACGGATTCCGGCGAAAAGATGATCGGTTTCTGTTTTGTCATGGCGTCACCTTGAGTCTGTGATTTAAATGGTCTCCATTGAACACAACGATGTTTCCGTTGCATCGTTCAACGATTCGCCCACCGATGGCTTCGTCAAAACCGATGATTTGCGAAACAGACAATTCCGTGGAAATGATCGTCGGCAGGCATTCCCTGTATCGCGTGTCGATCAGAGGAAACAACTGATTCAAGTCCGGTTTTGAGATGTGTTCTCCGGTCAAGCCTTTGTAGGATTTCAAAAAATCATCGATGTAAAGCAGGTCGCATTTGCAATACTCCTGCAATAGCGACGCTCTCGCGTTTTCATCGGAATAGTCTTTCATGCGCTGCAAGTCCTCGACAAAACGCATGACTCTCATGGACACGAGTTTTCCCGATTCGATAATTCGTTTGATGACTGCCTGCATGAGGTGCGTTTTCCCCGCCCCGCTCTGGCCGGAAAGCACAATCCACGGCATGGCGTCATTTCCATTACAAAAATCGTCCGCGAACATTTCGCACAATCGTTTTGCTTTGGTTTGTGCCTTATTTTTCGGCATGTAGGACTCAAACGATTTGAGATTCCGAATGCCGTACCCGATTTTTTCCAGCGCACGCAGGGACACTCTTTTTTTGACGCAATCGCATGGAAGTCCTACATTTTCAGTGAGAATGATACCGCGATCATGGCATTTTTCGCATTCGAAACTCACGATGGTTTCCTTGAAACCTACTTTTGGTTTATAGAAAAACACTTTCCCGACAAAGTTGCCGTACCCGATTTTTTCCAGTGCAGCATCAGCTTCGCGATATGCGATACTCTCCCGGTATTCGTGGATTCTGCGGTTTGCTTCTTCAATTTTCGTCGTCATCTCTCACCATGAACATTTCGTCAATCTCTGCGTACTTGTTTTCACGATTGGATTTGGTTTTCTCCGTTCTTGCATTCTGTTTTTCCGGGAACACGCCCTTCCAGTTGTTTTCGATGGATGTTTCGATCATACGTTTCGCCATATCGACAGGAACCCCTGATAACTTACGCACGAGCAACTCCACAGCCTTTGGCGTGTTACATTTCGTATCTTTGACCGCTCTTTGCTCCAGAAAATCACAAAAAACGGAATTCAACTCCGAATTTTCAAAAAAATCAGAATTTGGGGGGTGGGGGGGCGCACCTTCTCCCCCTTCTTTTCCTTTTTGAGTTCTTCTCTTTCTTCTTATTTGTACTGGTCGATGTACTGGTCGATGTACTGGTCGATGTACTGGTCGATGTACTGGTCGATGTTCGGTCGATGTACTGGTCGATGTTCGATTTTCGTCAGGAGGCGGGTTGTATCTATCGTAATTGACTAGCTTTAAGATCGTTTCGCGATGTTCGACTCTATGTTCGATCTCATTGTTTTTTTCCGCCTTAGCAAGGAAAAGTCGGCATTTATCGACACCCCAACCCCATCTTTCGGACAAGAACCTCAAACTGGCGTGTAATTCGCCCCGTAGTACGTTCACCGTGCGACCTGATGCGAGCGTTTTAATCCCCGGCTCGGTTTGATACCGTGCCATAACGATTAAATCCAGCCATGCCTCGGCATAGCTGTAGGCGCGTTCCTGAATCCAGTAATGGCCTGAAAAAAACTTTCTGCTTAATCGAATATATCCATTCGCCATCTTTGCAGTCAATCCAATATCATTTCGTCAACTCCAATTTCCATGACAAATCCAATT
>Ga0209628_10000129_pt1 | contig 40466 bp, 35 predicted proteins | sample TergutCu122P4_FD_187285 | JGI IMG/M metagenome (GOLD analysis project Ga0209628, IMG submission 187285) | Cubitermes ugandensis P4 segment gut microbial communities from Kakamega Forest, Kenya - Cu122 P4 (SPAdes) (version 2) | ecosystem: Host-associated > Arthropoda: Insects > Digestive system... | reverse complement strand
TTGAATATTTTTTTGATAAAACATACCGCGAAGATACAAAAAAATCAATACAAAATACAATTAAAATATTAACAATCAAATGTTTATATCATGTTTTGCCTTGCAAAGGTCTCTTAATATAAAACAGACTATACAGGGAATATTTTTCACTTTTGTGTGAATAATTTTCACACTTTACTTTGCTAATAATTAGAGTTTTAGTTTATTTGCCATGTATAATTCAATATTTTGCGGGAATATTTGTCCCATGGGAGTGAATATTTGTCCCAAGTTTTTGCAGCATTTATGTATCATGCCGTCGAAATACCATCACAGATTCCGGATTGGTTGAAGGAATAATTTTCACCATCTTCGTTGTAAATTCAATAGAAGCAATATCAGGGATTTTCTCCTCCTTCTCCATTTTTAATATACAGCAGATTTTCTCAAAAAAGTTATACTCCAAAGCCACCGAAATCAGAATAAGCTGCACCACATCTATGCTGTTTTTCCTTTTGAAAATATGTGCAATATTGCTACGGTCGCACCGGATAAGTTCGGCTAAAAATTGATGAGATAGCTGATTGTCCTCCATTACGGAACGAATATCATTTCCGGTATCTATGGTTTCCAAATATTTGCATATTTTCTTGATTGCCTCTTTTCTCTCATTTATGATCTGTTGTTCTTTGTTGTTATTTTTCATGCTTCTTAATTTTTTGGTGAAATGAAAACGTGAACTAAACTTTGCCAATCCGTTATTACGAGGCCTGGACAACCTTTATGCTTCAGATTTTGCAAGTATAGCCCACGCCGAAGCATGAGCACCACTGCTGCACCCTTGAAGCATAAATTTTCCAGCTGGAAAATTTAGAATATTAGAATTTGTCCAGAATTCGTAATAGCAAGAATATAGCAAAAAATGCTTGTTTATATATTATTAATATTCAACTTATTATATCATAAAAATTATTTTTTGGGTTAAAATTTTGGGAGCGAAAATAGCAAAAAAACAGTAAAACCTTTGCAAAATCTGTATAAATTGAGGCGATGGCTTCTCCTAAATGTTGGGTAATTTGCTTGCAAAAGTCTCATCACTTTTTTCTAAGCCTCTGATTTCAAATTCTGCTCCCACTTCCACGCGGTTTCCACCATATCTTTTAAGTGGTAAGTACACTGCCATCCCAGTATTTTATGAGCGCGGTTGCTATCACTGTACACGGCAGCCACATCGCCCGCCCTTCTTTTTCCTAAGGTATAGTTGAGTTTTATGCCGGTAATATCTTCAAAAGCACGAATCATTTCCAGGACAGAAACACCGTTTCCTGATCCAAGGTTAAACAGTTCATAGTTCGAATTGTTTCTTTTTTCTATCAAAAATTCCAAGGCTTTTACATGGGCATCGGCAATATCGGAAACATGCACATAATCACGAACACAGGAGCCGTCCCGAGTATCATAATCAGTTCCGAAAACAGTCATTTTCTCCATTTTTCCTATTCCCACCTGAGTAATAATAGGCATTAAGTTATTAGGCTTATCGGGTGAAAATTCTCCGTTGAGTCCGCTAACATCTGCCCCCACCGGATTGAAATAGCGTAAGATCACTGCATGGAATTGAGAATGAATACGTGTAAAGAACCGAATCATCTCTTCCCCGATTTGTTTGGTATGCGCATACGGACAGAAAGGCGAACTCATGGGTACATCTTCATTTACCGGCAAATGGGCTACCTCTCCATAAATAGCACAGGAGGATGAAAAAATCAGATTCGGAATATTATATTGCACGCATGCATCCAGCGCATTTTCAAGCGATTGTAAATTATTTCTGTAATATTCCAAAGGTCTTTCCACTGATTCGGGCACCGATTTATAGGCTGCAAAATGAATAATCCCAATAATATCTTTATGCTCTTCAAAAATGTTAAAAAAAGTCTTTTTATCACAAATATCTTGTTGATAAAACGGCACTTTAACACCCGTGATTTTTTCAATGCGCTCCAACGTTTTAGGGCTGGAACGCTCGCAACTATCCACACAAATGGGGGTAAATTTTCCGGTTCTAATCATTTCAATAATAGTGTGCGAACCAATATAGCCGGTACCTCCGGTGATGAGTACTTTCATTATTGTGTATTTGACAGTGCAAAAGAAGATAAAAATTTCAATTTCCGTATGTATACATCAAAATCCCTGCCGCTATGGCAACATTCAGAGATTCGGGCTTAGCACCCTCATGCGGAAATAGCGGTATCTTTATTTTACTATTCACGTAAAAAGCAACTGCTTCTGAAATGCCATGACTTTCACTTCCGAGAATTACAATATCATCGTGTTTAAACAATTGCTCCTGTATAGGTTTTCCATTCATAAATAATCCGTAAATCGTTCTATGGCTTTGGGTTTTCAGATATTGAGGCAGATCTGCATAAACAACTTTTACTCTTGTAAATGAACCCATGGTAGCCTGAATAACTTTAGGATTGGTAAACTCTACACAATCTTCAGAACACAGTATTTGATTAAACCCGAACCAATCCGCAGTACGAATGATAGTACCCAAATTACCGGGGTCTCTAACCGCATCTAAAACCAGCAAAGACTTCGTATCATTAAGATTGCTAATATCATATTGCGGCTTTTGTACAATGCACAAAATTTCAGACGCAGTAGAAAAACAACTGATGCGTTCCATCTCTTTTTCAGAAATCTTAATCCATTCTGTTTGAGATTCCCAACTATGTCCGGAATAACGATCGGTTACAAAACATTGTACTACTTCTAAACCAGACTGTAAAACCTCCATGCACGACTTCATCCCTTCTACAATAAAAAAAGGATACTCATCACGATGTTTTTTGTGATGCAATAACCGGATTCGTGAGATAAGTACTTTGGAAATCAATGATATAAAATATTAATTAGCCTTTCATTTCTATAATAGAAATATTTTTGCGCAAAAGTATATTTTTTTGCGCTTAAGATGTTATGATTTATTTGCATCCTTTTTAGCGTAATTAAGGGAATTTTATGTTTATTTGCATGTTTTATTAATTGAAGTCAATTTCTAATTTATTAGCACATTATCAATAATTTAATTATCAATAATATCAAAGTAATGAGTAAACAAATTTTAGAAAAAGAGAGTGTCGTGGTAAAATTTGTAGGCGACTCCGGCGATGGGATGCAACTTACGGGAACGCTATTCTCCGATGCAGCTGCATTAAAAGGCAATGATATTGCCACTTTCCCGGATTATCCCGCCGAAATCAGGGCGCCACACAACACCATTGCCGGCGTATCCGGCTTTCAGGTTCACATTGGAAAAGAAACCCGAATTATCGGCGACAAATGCGATGTGCTGGTTGCCATGAACCCCGCTTCTTTAAAAGCACACCTGAAATGGGTGGATAAAGGAGCCACCATCATCACCGACGGAGATGCCTACGACGATAAAGCCCTGGAAAAAGCAGGATATGCTTCCAATCCTTTAACCGACGGCTCTTTGAGTTCTTATAATGTTATCTCTCCAAATATTACCACTTTAGCCAAAGAAACGGCTGTTGCTAACGGTTTGGATAATAAAAGTGCCGAAAGAACTAAAAATATGTTCTGCCTCGGCATGGTGTATTATGTGTTTAATTTCGATTTGGATACTCCTTATAAATTGATTGACAAACGTTTTTCAGGAAAAAAGCAAGTAGCCGATGTTAATAAAAAAGTCATGCTGGCCGGCTACCATTTTGCGGAAACCATGGAGGTTTTTCAGTCCACTTTTCATATTTCAAACGTTAAATTAGAAAAAGGAAAATATAGAAATATCACCGGAAATGAGGCTACGGCATGGGGACTGCTTGCCGCCGCCGAAAAATCGGGAAGAAAATTGTTTCTGGGCTCTTACCCTATTACACCGGCTACTGAAATTTTGATTGAATTGGCAAAACATAAATCGTTAGGCGCAAGGGTATTTCAGGCGGAAGATGAAATTGCGGGAATCTGTTCTGCCATCGGCGCATCTTATGCAGGCGCTATGGCATGCACCACCACTTCCGGCCCGGGGTTATCCTTAAAAGTGGAAGCAATCGGCTTAGCCGTGATGACCGAATTACCTTTAGTCATTGTGGACGTGCAACGTGCCGGTCCCTCTACGGGAATGCCTACCAAATCGGAACAGTCCGACCTGAATATCGCCCTGTTCGGCAGAAACGGCGAAGCCCCCTGCATTGTTATGGCAGCGGCATCGCCCAGCGATTGTTTCTACAAAGCCTACCATGCAGCAAAACTATCTATGGAAAATATGACGCCGGTAATTTTACTTACCGATGGTAATACAGGGCAGGGCAGCGAACTTTTCCGCATTCCCAAAATGGCAGACTTACCCCCTATCCATCCGCCGATAGCACAACCTAACGACCCAAACTATAAACCCTACCGGCGCGATCCGGAAACTTTGGTGCGCCAGTGGGCTATTCCCGGAACCGAAGGATTGCGCCACCGCGTGGGAGGTTTGGAAAAAACCGATATTGACGGCTTAGTAACTACCGACCCCTTGAATCACGCCAAAATGGTGCAATTTCGCAGCGAAAAAGTTATGCGTTTGGCAAAACGCTTGCCCAAACAAAACGTATATGGAAACGTAGATGCCGATACCTTAGTGGTAAGTTGGGGCGGCACAAAAGGTGTGGTTTATACGGCTTGCAAAGAGATAAACAACTCCGGAAAGGCGGTGGCTCATGCCCACTTCTCGCAAATTATGCCTTTGCCGGAAAATAGCGCCGAAATCTTTGCAAAATATAAAAAGATTCTCGTTTGTGAACTCAACTCAGGGCAATTTGCCAATTATTTAAGAATGACACTCCCCGATTTTAAGTATGAACAGTACAACAAAATTCAGGGATTGCCATTTACCGTTCAGGAATTAGTTAACGCAATTAATAATATCATTAAATAATAGGAGGACGATATGGGATATAAATCAATGGAAAGGTCGGAAGTACCTTTAACACAACAAGATTTTGCAAGCGACCAAATGGTAAAATGGTGCCCGGGCTGTGGCGACCATGCTATCTTATCGGCAGTAGCCAAAGTTTTCCCGGAAATCGGATATAAAAAAGAGAGTTTCTGTATTGTTTCCGGAATCGGATGCTCCTCCCGTTTCCCTTATTATGTAAACACCTACGGTTTTCACAGCATTCACGGACGCGCCAATGCAGTAGCCACCGGCGTGCGGATTGCCAACGAAAACCTCAGCGTATGGGTTGCTACCGGCGACGGCGACTCGCTTGCCATTGGCGGCAACCACTTCATTCACGTGATCCGTAGAAATATGGACCTTAATATCATGTTGTTCAACAATAAAATCTACGGATTAACCAAAGGACAATATTCCCCCACATCCGATTTGGGCTCAGTTACCAAAACGTCGCCTTACGGAACGATTGAGCAACCTTTTCAGGTAGGCGAATTGGTAATCGGCGCACAAGGCACCTTCTTTGCACGTGCCATTGACACCAATCCCAAATTTATTACGGAAGTAATGTTTGAAGCTGCAAAACACGACGGAACCGCAGTAGTGGAATTATTACAAAACTGTGTTATTTTTAATGACGGAACCCACAATCTGCTTACCGATAAAGAAACGAAAGACGATTATCAACTCATTCTTCGTCACGGCGAAAAAATGCTATTTGGCAAAAATAAAGAAAAGGGGATCAGAATGCGCAGTAACGGCTTGGAGATAGTGAACATTGGTCCCAACGGAGAAGGAATGGAGAAAGTGTTAGTGCACGATATGTATAATCCAAACCCGGGCGTTCATCTGATGCTTGCCAAAATGTTCCCGCCACAATTTCCTGTTGCCCTCGGCGTAATTCGCGCAGCAGATTTTCCAACGTATGATGAACTGCTTCAACAGCAGATACTTGAATGTTCTGCAAAAAGCAATATCAAATGTATGGACGACCTGCTGAATAGCGGCGATACCTGGGATATAGAGTAAAATAAATAATTATCATAAGATTTTTATATGAGATGATATACCATTTTTTGCACACTGCATACCGATTGCCATACGCCACTTACGGCTCCTCATTTCAAAAATTTCTTTTTGGAAATAAGGCTTTACGGTTGCTCTTTGCTGTTTGCTTGCTGTTTCCTGCATGTAACTATGATACTTTTTATCATAAAACAAACACTCTTTCTCATGAAACATGGAATATGGACTCTATATTAGTTTACAAATTTTCTATCCCTGACTCTTTGCAATACTTTAATTTTTATATCGACGTACGAAATACTACTGACTACCCTTATCAAAATTTGTATCTTTTCTTTACAACGCAGTTTCCTAATGGTTCTGTTTTTACAGATACGTTAAATTGTATTTTAAGTGATGCTTACGGACGTTGGAAAGGAAAAGGATCAGGAAGAATAAAAGAGAACCGGTTTGTTTTTAAATCAAAAGTGCGTTTTCCGCAAACAGGCGTTTATCTTTTCTCGGTTCAACAAGCCATGCAGGATATTGAATTAAAAGGAATTACAAACTTTGGAATTACTTTGCAGCATGAATAAAGGAATATCGTTTTTTTTAGGTTTATTAATGGGTATATTAATTTGTGTCCTAATCTATTATTTTGATACCAAAATGTTTAAACATATTTCTAAACAAAATAAAGAAAAAGAAACGGTTACTCATATCATAACGGATACGGTTTATGTAGAAACACTTTCTAAACAAAAAAAACAGAATACCAACAATGACTCAGATACTACTCGCACGGAGGAAAATTCTGAAGAAAAACCAACAGAAGATGAAGTATCTATTTATGATTCTGAATTTTCGTTTGATAAAGAGGAGCAGGATGATATTTTTTTAAACCAATTATTGAAGACAAAAACTGTCAAGGTAAAAGTATTATCTCAAAATAACGGTGATGTTAAATCTCCGGAAAATTTTTTCCAATATTTTGAAGTTCAACAATGGAACACCCCTATAAAAAATAAATTTACCTATTATAGAAATCAAAATATGCTCAAGATTAAAGGAGTAGAAATTGATAATATAAATGTTGTTTTTTGGAATAATACCTATTTATTAGAAATAGGGAATCGTTATTATAACATTCCCGAAACGGAAAATTTTGAAAGAATGAATCTTATTCACTTACCCTAATGAAAAAAAATATTTTACCCCTTCTATGCTTGTTCTCATTATTCATGGTTGCTCATGCGCAACAAAAAGAGAAAACCATACAAGATAATAAACCCAAAAAAGAACCCATTCATATCTATTATGAAGAGGAGGAAAACTGGAAAGATTATACATGGAAAAGAGATGGCTTTGAATTTTATATAGGAGCCGGCATCTATTTTGGAAGTAAAAAAACAGCGAACTACTATAACGGTTCTCCTGAGAATGACATTAACCTGCAATTGATTTTCAAAAACGATTATTACTGGAGAACTGCTGACAATTCAGTATTAAATATCATAAAAGGAAAGTATCCATACGCTGATACGGCAATTTTCAAGGGAGATTATAATTATGACTCCAGATACAACATAGCCGCGGATATCTCCTTAGGCGCGAAATACCGGTTTAAAAATAACTGGTATGTTGAATTTAGCTATTCATTTAGAAGGATTACTTGCGAAAACTATTTTGTTTTTGACCTTCCGAGCGAAGAGAGTAGTTTTAAAAATGTTACACAACGGGAGTATATGCTTGCCCGGGAAGACAGGCATTATATTGACTTTTCTTTAGGTTACATATTTCATGTACATCCTATTGCAAAGCCGTTTATCGCTATAGGAGGCATGTTTACCTACGTTAACATTAAGAGTTTTGATGTTTTTATTGAAAGTACCAAACCTACTTTTGATTTGATAACTATTGCAAAAAACCCTAATTATTCTCCGAATGTGCCAACTATGCCTGATTACAGAGTTTGGTCCGGCCCCGGGTATGGCTGCTCCTTAACGGCAGGATTAAAAATTGCAGTCAATAGGATGGTATCATTAGACCCAATGTTTCAGTTGTCGGTGGCCAGTTTCGGAAACGGCCAAAATCTACCCGGATTCAATACAAAAATGTGTTTCAATTATATGGCAGGGGTTCGTTTAGTAATGAACGATGCTCTTTTTACACGAAAAAAAGAATAATCTACCCGTTTCTTTCTGCAATGTGAATGGCAATAAACGAAGCAACGTCATCCGCATAAATGTTTGTTCCGAATCCGGCGTCATAGCCTAATTCTCTTGCCAAGTCATGCGAGATTCGAGGCCCTCCGCAAATTACCAGCAACTTGTTGCGTAAGCCCTCAGCTTCCAACATCTCAATCAATTCTACTAAATTCCCGATATGTACGTCTTTTTGAGTAACTGTCTGGGAAACCAAAAGAACATCCGCTTTCACCTCTATAGCTTTAGCAATAAATTCATCGTTTGGCACCTGACTTCCCAAGTTGTAGGCTTCAAACATCTCATAACGCTCCAGCCCATAATGACCGGCGTATCCTTTCATATTCATAATGGCATCAATGCCCACAGTGTGCGCATCGCTACCGGTGCTGGCTCCTACTACCACAATCTTTCTGCCGATATTTTGACGAATAAACTCATCCGTTTCTTGCATATCCATTTTGCGGGACTCTACTTTTGAAACCTGTATGGCCGTATAATCCACGCTTTGTATACAGGTTCCGTAACAGTTAAAGAAAGTAAATCCTTCCGTGAGTTCTTTGTAAAATACCACTTGCGGATTATCAAAACCTAACTTCTTAAGCAATTGTTTGGCTGCTTCAACAGCCTTATCTCCAACAGCAACAGGCAGCGTAAAACTGAGTTGCATTTTACCATCGTTCATGGTGTCCCCGTATGGCTTTACTCTCGTAATATCCGGTGATTTATCGAAGTCGTTTGCTGACATTGAGTATAATCCGCTATTCATATTATATTGTAATTTAGGTTAATAAGGATAAAGGGGTAAAGTCTATATTTCAAAGTTCATAACTCAAAGAAAACCATTAATCATCACCTCAAACACATTCTTTCCATTTTCTTTCAAGATCTGTTGTGCCTGTTGATTCTGCATAATCCCGGGTCCGAAATCGTTAAAGTTATACAAGTTTGGCGAATCAAACCAGCGTTGAATTTCCATATTCAATGTGATCAAGGTTGTATTGGATTCCATAACGGAAAAATGTACGGGTAACGTTACCCTAAAATAATTGTGTACAAACTGCAATATTTCATTATCTGCTCCTCTAATTTGTCCGATCCCGGTATGAATGTTCATATTTTGCAAATCACCGTTGTTGTTTAAAAACTTTCCGTTGATTTGCATATAATGATAGCCGCCTCCCAGCACTTCCGGCCACGAGAAATTGCACTCGGGCGGGTTTACAAAGCGGTTACTTTTGTTATCTTCCTCATCCAATCCGAAAACAAAAGAGATAGCACTATATTCTCCTTGCGGAATTTCACTTAGTAACCATCTCAATGTTTTACTTATACCGTTATCAACATAATGGATACCATTATCCTGGGTTATTTCAAGAGTTTTTCCTGAGGTACTTTTCAAAAGGATTCTTGAAACAAAATATTTTACTTCATCTACCTGATATAGGTTCCCTGCTGCATTGAGGTATATAAGTTGACCTGTCTGAACAGGCTTATCATCTACCGTTTGTGTAAATTGTATTTCAACGTTTCCATGTTTCTGGCATGAAAAAACTAAGAAAGCACAAAATAGCGTGATCAGAATAGGCTTAAGGGTATCCATGCTCATTTTTTGATTATTCCAAAAAGAAAACAATCGTACTCACCACTCTTGCTTTTTGAATATAGGGTTCAGCAGGCATATTAGAATTTGCTTCATCATCATAAGCGTAATACTTTCCGGCGATAGTAATTTGTCCTTGGGAAGCAGTTTTAATCTTACCCAACTTTGCTTTGAATCATTTGCAAATTGCTCTCCGGCAATACGGGCATTTTTTGTACTCTCCGCAATTAACTGCGGTTTAATAGAGTTCAATTCGGGAAAAATATAGGTATTGTAAACGCTGGATGTTAAATCCCGGCTGATTAAATCCAATTTTATTTTTGCCGCTTTGTCTTCAGCAGATTGTACATCACCCACTGAAAGAGCCATAGATTGAGACACTCTATATCTATCTACTTTCACTTGCACTCGTTTTCCGTCATTCCATTCATAATCAAAATAACTTTCCCTATCATACACATCTATATTTTTAAGGGTAATATCGTTTTCCGAGTATCCGTTACTAGTTAAATAAGATATGACTGCATTTCTTTTATTCTCATTTTGTTTGATTAAGTTTTGCAGGTTATCCCCTGAAAAAGAGATATCCAAATTAATGGTAGCGGATGTTGCCGTCATATTCATCTCGGCCAATCCTTTTACAGTTACCACACGATCTTTGTCGCTGAATGTGCGAAGCCCTTTATAGATAAAAAAACCTAAAATAAGCAACCCACAGAATATGAAAATACCTAATGTCCCTGTTTTTGTTTCTTTTTTTTCCATAATGATTTAATAATATTAAAGTTTAAGATTTAAAGACTTTTTCATTTGTTACAAAAACCCCTGTTTCTTTATGGTGTCTCCCAAAATTTTTGCAAAATGTTCATTATCATATTTTTTATATCGGGATTCTGTAAAAATTCGTGCAAGATTAGGCAATTTATTTTCTTCTAACAATTTTTTGGTATTATCGTGCATCTCTTTTTCTGCATAAAGCCAATCTATACTATCCTTATTATAGTCGTTATACGTTTCGTAATGAACCAAAGCTTCTAAGGGGAGTTTATCGGTAAGTTCGGGATTTTCGTCAGGGTAGCCAATGGCAATACAAGCTACCGGCACAGTATGTTTGGGAAGGTTTAATATCTCAATAAATTTATCTACATTAAAAGTAATAGTTCCCAACCAGCAGATTCCCAATCCGAGAGATTCGGCGGCAATACAGGCATTTTGAGCTGCAATGATAGCGTCGGTTACCGCCCAGTGGTAACTCTGCAGATTAGAATAAGCACCCGTTTCGGCATCTCTATATTCACAATATTTGTTAAAACGATTAAAATCGGCAACAAATGTAAGAATTAAAGGGGCATTTGTAGCAATAGGCTGATTGAAATGAAAAGGGGCCATCCTTTCCATTTTTTCTTTATCTTTTGTAATTATAATACTGTACAACTGCATATTACCCATTGTTGAACCGTTGCAGGCAGCTCTTAGAATCAGATCTAAAGTTGGGTCGTCAATATTTTCTGAAGTAAACTTCCGAATACTTCTATGCTGTAACATTGTTTTTAATGCAAAATTCATTAGAATAGCCGGTTTTTATAAGAAGCACAAAATAACATAAAATATTTTTTATTTTCGCAAATAATTTTTTTATATGAAATATTCTCGTATTCTACTGAAATTAAGTGGTGAATCATTACAGGGCAAAGATGGTTACGGTATCAGTTATGATGCGGTGCATCATTATGCTATGGAAATAAAAGCAGCCATTGAATCTAATGTACAGGTTGGGGTTGTGTTGGGCGGGGGCAACATCTTTCGCGGCGCAGAGGGAGCAGAAAAAGGATTCTTTCGCACTCAGGGCGATTTTATGGGCATGCTGGCAACTCTAATGAACTCTATGGCATTACAAACCGTATTGGAAGAGTATTATATTCCTGTAAAATTAATGTCTGCATTGCCCATCCAGGGAATCTGTGAAAAAACTTATTTTAAAAATGCTATCAGATATTTAGAGGAATGGAATGTAGTAATTTTCGCCGGTGGAACAGGAAATCCTTTTTTTACTACTGATTCAGCGGCAGCACTACGCGCAGCAGAAATTGGGGCAGACCTGCTGCTAAAAGGTACCCGGGTAGATGGAGTCTACTCTGCCGACCCCGAAAAAGACCCAAATGCTGTAAAATATGATGAACTCTCTTTCCAACAAGCAATTGAGGAAAAATTAGCCATTATGGATTTAACCGCTTTCACCTTGTCGCAAGAAAACAATATTCCTATCTATGTATATAATGCCAATATAGCCGGAAATCTTATTAAAGTATTGGCCGGAGAAAAGATAGGAACACTCATCAATTAAATAATGAAAATATAAACAGGAAACCTTAATTATTGAATGAAATATGGATACCGAGCACTTAACAAACAATGATTTGGTGGTAAAAACCGCTAAAAAAAGAGTGAGATTTAAAAAACATGTTACCGTCTATTTATTAGTAAACTTGTTTCTCTGGGTTTTGTTTTATTTTTTATTTAGAAAAAGCGAGGATAAAACATTCTTTGACGTCATTCTTTTTGTTTTATTAACATGGACTATTATTGTTACCGGACACTATTTTTATGCTATAAAATGGAATAAAAAAATGCTGGAAAAAGAAGTGGAATCATTAATGAAAGATGCAGCAAACGATACGAGGTAATCTGAATAAAAATTTGTAACTATAACCCTTACGTATGCCAAACGAAAACTTTATTGATGAAATCAAAATATTGTTCCGTTCAGGAAAGGGGGGGGCAGGTTCGGCGCATCTTCAACGCACAGCACAAGACCCTAAAGCAGGTCCTGATGGCGGCGACGGTGGAAAGGGCGGCGATGTAATCTTAAAAGGGAATCGTAATCTCTGGACATTGCTGCATCTGAGATACACCAAACATATATTTGCTGAAAACGGAGAAAACGGCTCTGCAAACCAGTGTTTTGGGAAAAACGGCAAAAATGCGGTAGTGGAAGTTCCCTTAGGAACTATCGTTAAAGACCCTGAAACAGGAGATTTACTCGGAGAACTCTTAGAAGAAGGAGAAGAGTTCATCGTTTTAAAAGGAGGAAGAGGCGGTTTGGGTAATGTGCACTTTAAATCGGCAACGCACCAAACTCCACGCTTTGCCCAACCCGGTGAGCCAGGCGTTGAAAAATGGCTCGCCCTGGAACTTAAAATATTAGCCGATGTAGGACTGGTCGGGTTTCCCAATGCAGGAAAGTCAACACTAATTTCAGTACTCTCTAACGCCAAACCAAAAATCGCTGACTACCCGTTTACGACTTTGCACCCTAATCTGGGAATGGTCGCTTATAGAGATCACCAATCGTTTGTAATTGCAGATATTCCGGGTATTATTGAAGGCGCATCGGCAGGAAAAGGATTGGGACTCCGCTTCCTGCGCCATATCGAACGAAACGCACTGCTACTTTTTTTGATTCCCTGCAACTCGAAAAGTATCAAAAATGAATATAAGATTTTACTGAATGAACTTAAAACTTATAATTTGGAGTTGATGGATAAGAAAAAATTACTGGCCATTACCAAATGTGACTTATTAACCGAAAAAGAACTAAAACTGCTCCAAAAAAAGATTCCCGAAAATACTCCGGTTCTTTTTATTTCTTCGGTAAAACAACAAAATTTAGGGCAATTAAAAGATGCCGTTTGGCAGCAACTTAACTATTAATTCGAAGGCGTTATGATTTACAAATTGATAATTAGCGTATTATAAATAATGTACCTAAAAAAAACAATTTGATATTTTTGGTATTTAAAAAAGTATATTTTTGCGCCCTCAATTGATAAGGAAAACCGATTCTAAAAGAGCAACACAATGGCAAAGAAAAATAAGGAAGCAAGACAACAGATCATTTTGGAATGTACCGAACAAAAAGCAAGCGGAGTTCCCGGCATGTCAAGATATATTTCTACCAAAAATAGAAAAAATACTACTGAAAGGCTGGAATTAAAAAAATATAATCCTTATTTGAAAAAAGTTACAGTTCATAAAGAAATAAAATAATTGAGATATGGCAAAGAAAGTAGTAGCAACATTAAAAAGAGCAGGTGGGGTAACTTATACCCGCGTGGTTAAAATGGAAAGATCACCCAAAACAGGTGCCTATACTTTCAAAGATACGGTTATTGAAACCGATAATGTAAAAGACTTTTTAGCTAAAAAGTAATATTTGTTTTCATGGTTGTGGGAAACCGGAGTGATTAAGTTTGCTCCGGTTTTCTCTTTTTTAGATATTGAGTAAAAATCATAAAGAAAAATAATTAAACTTGCCACTCCCTAAATAAAAAGATAAAATATTAATTTAAAAAACATTAACCATTAACAATTAATCATTAATCATTACTATGCCCCATTTTTTTACCACGTTTCTCTGCGCTCTTATACTTATTTCCAATGCGCAACCCGGATATCAAATCAGAATTAAAACTGAAAACCTGAAAGCCGATTCGCTTTTTATAAAAGCATATAACGTTAAAACCAAAAATTTTACAAATCTCCTCTCCTATAAGTATGAAAACGACATCACCATTAAAGATAAAACACCTTTAGATGCAGGAATTTACATTATTGAGGCTGACTCCCTATTGCTTTCGGAGTTTTTGATTTCGGATGATAAAAATCAGAAATTTACCCTCTCTTTTCTCCAAAATGATATTCAGTTAACAGGAAGTAAAGAAAATAGTGCCAATAGAGACTACATGAAAAAAATGGCGGAGTTTAACCGGAAACTGAGCGAATTAAATACCGAATTTCAAATGAAACAAAGGGAATTGCCCAACTCCATGATGCAAGCATTTGTGGATACTTTTTTAATAAAACTCAACAACATTAACGCAGAAAAAAGATTATATCAGGAAAAAATAATAGGTGAAAACAGAGGGACTCTGCTGGCTTCTATTATTCAATCTTCTATGGAAGCCCCCTCCCCACCCCAGGAATTTTATCGGGACCGAATGAAATTATTTACTTATCTATCGGAGCATCTTTTTGATAATTTTAATTGGAATGATGAACGCTTGTTAAAAACCCCTGTTTTGTACAACAAGTTTAAATCTTTTGCCCAGCAGATTCTTCCGTTAGAAACCCAAGTTTCTATTCCCATTGTTCTCAAAGTTCTGCATGAGAGTAAACAAAACAGAAACCTCTATTTTGCACTGTTTGACTTTTTAGAGCATGAGTTTGGGAGTATTAAATCCCCCTATCGGGATGAACTTTTGTATATGGAGATGTTAAAAGATATTTTACAACTGCCCGATTTGGAGGATACCCGTAAAATGCGCTATGAATATGAACTAAATCTCATCAGTAAAAACCAGTCCGGCGAACAGGCTATAGATTTCAATATTTTGCTCAGTACGGGAGATACTACCCATTTGTATGCTATTGATGCGGATTTTCTATTGCTCTATTTTCAAAATCCCGATTGCCCTACCTGCAGCGAGGTTCGTGAAAAGATGAAAAATATGGAGACTCTGTATCATGCAATCTCCTCCGGAAAGTTAAAAGTATTGACTGTTTATTTTGAAAACAATGAGGATATATGGCGTAATTATCTTAAAACAAAAGCGTTTCCAAACTGGGCACATGGGTGGAATTACGACCTTCAAATTTCCGAAAAACATCTTTACGATGTTCGTGCCATTCCGATGATGATGATATTGGATAAAGAGAAGAGAGTGATTCGCAAAGATATTTTCTCTAACGAACTTGAAGAGTGGTTAAAGCGAAATTTTTAGATCTATTTAAACACAATAATTCTCAGTTCCTCTTTTCCTGCGGCGTATTTTGCAGAAAGCGCACGATTTAAACATTCCTGAAGAATTTGTGCATTCGTAATATTGGTGGGATATTTTGACGTGTTGATAATACGGGCATTAATCACATTGCCTTTCGTATTCACGTGGACTTCCACATAAACTACCCCATTTTCATTGATATTTACGTCGGGAATATTAACATAATTTCGGTTTCCTGTTCCGTAACCTATTCCGGAGCCCTTACCCGTGCCTTTTCCCGAACCTTCGCCGCCCCCCTCTCCGGAACCTATGCCCATGCCGGTTCCTGTACCGGTTCCTGTTCCTGTGCCACCGCCTGTACCTCCTCCCGAACCTCCGCCGGAGCCACTCCCTTTTCCGGGACGGTAGGTTACCCCGGGTTCAGGTTTCGGCTCTGAAACACCGGTATTAATATTTTGTGACTGTTGATTTTCTTTAGGCTTTTTAGACTTTACGGGTGGTGCAATAGAAGGAGCATCTTCGCTAATTTGAGTGGCAATGTTCACTGCATCGGTGGCTATGGATTGTTCTCCTCCCGTCATTTCGGAAGAACTTCCCCCACCGCCACCTCCCCCGCCGCCGCCACCACCAAACGAAGCAAACTCAATCAAAATCACTTTTTTGGCTTCAGGAGGAGGAAATTGTGAAGTAAGACCCGTAAAATAAAACAGAATAAACATCAAAACCATTGTTATCGTTGTAATAACAGCAGAGATTACCTTGTTTTTTTTTTCAGCGGTCATATCTATGATTTTGCCTCAGTAGCTAATAGTAACTTATATCTTTGGGATTCCTCCAGACTGATATTCAATGCATTTAACACATCATAAAAAGCAACTACACTCTCAATAGTAACCGATTTGTCTGCCCGCAAAATTATAATGTGCTGTTCGGATTTGTCTGTTTCCACGATGCTTTGCAAAACAGGCAACAGTTCTTCGTACGGAGTAGGTTGTGCATTTTGCGCTTTCGGATTCACGTAATAATTTTTATCGGAATCTATATACACTTCAATATGGCCTGACACTAACTGCTTTCCCGAATCGCTTTTCGGAAGCAATAAATTAATTACATTGGGTGAGATAAAAGTGGAGGTTATCATAAAGAAAATCAGCAACAAAAACACTAAATCCGACATAGAAACAGCGCTAAAATCCGCACTCCTTTTGTTTTGAAGTTTAATTGCCATAAATTTTTAGTGATTAGTGGTTAGTGATTAGTGGTTAATGTTGCTTCATTTTAAACAGGTTCGTGCAGTAAATCAATAAATTCCGTACTTTTGGCTTCTAATTTATACACTACCTGAGAGATTTTTGCCACTGTAATATTGTAGAAAAAGAAAGCCATAATCCCTACAATCAGTCCGGCTACCGTAGTAATCATTGCAATATAGATACCTCCTGATAAATCTTTGATATTCAAATTATTTGGATTTACTTCCATATTATGAAAAGCGATTACCAGTCCCACAACAGTTCCGAGAAATCCGAGCATAGGCGCCGAACCGGCAATCATAGCCATTAGGGAGACCCCTTTTTCCAGACGTTGTATTTCTAAGTGGCCGGTATTTTCAATAGCCGCAGCCACATCATTCAGCGGTCTTCCGATACGGGTAATCCCTTTTTCAATCATGCGTGCCAAGGGGGTAGAATTTCCTTTGCACAGCGCTAATGCCGAATCAACTTTCCCCGAATGAATAAAATCTCGAATATTATTCATAAAATTACGTTCCTCTTTTGCTGCTTTGCTGATGGTAAGCCATCTTTCAATAAAAATATAAATGGCAATCCCGCACATAAGAAATATGGGTATCATAATCCATAAGCCACCGGGCATAAGCACCAGGTCAAGAACTTTTATCTTTTCAATTACCGGTTCGGCCGCAGAATTTGAAATCATATCGGAATTGGTAACAGATATTTGTAACAAAAACAGATTTTTCATACAATTTTATTGTTTTTTATGCAAAAATAAATATCGAATAAGTAACGTATGAATTATAAAGTTATTTTTTTAAACAGCAAAAGCCTATGAAAATTTTCAGAGAAAAATTACATACTTTTGCGGCTTAAATTTTTTTTATCCAAAAATTATCTAACTTATGATTTCTTTTAGGCCTGTAACTATTGATGATAAAGACACTTTGCAATTCTATTTTAATAAGGTAACTTTCGGAAACTGCGATTTTTCTTTCTCCAATATTTTTAGTTGGAAATATTTATACGGTACAACTTTTGCAATAGAAGACAATTTTCTGTTTATTCGTTTTCAACCTGAAAAATATGCTGCAGGATATCTGTTTCCTGTAGGTAGTGGAAATTTAAAAAACGCTGTGGAACGAATGATACAAGATGCTGCCGACAGGTCTACCGAATTTCATATATATTCTGTAACTCAAAAAATGTTTGATTTATTGGAGGAAGCGATGCCCGGACAATTTGTTTATGAAAAAGATAGAGATTGGTATGAATATATTTACGCATCTAAAGATTTAATTTCGCTTGTAGGAAAAAAATACCAGGCCAAAAGAAATCATATAAATAAGTTCAAACGTGTTTACGAATGGGAATATCTGCCCATTACCCGTGAAATTATTCCTGATTGTTTAAAACTATACGAACGCTGGTCTGATGAACATGATGATCAAATTGATAAACGTTCATTTACAGCAGACAGGATTGCCACCCAAACATCTTTTCAAAACTTTGAAAAATTAGGATTAGTAGGAGGGGCTTTGAAAATTAACAGCGAAATTCTTGCCTATTCTTATGGGCAGCCGTTGACAAAGGATATATTTGGCATTCATGCTGAAAAATGTTTATACAGTATTGATGGAGGATTTGCCATGATTAATCGTGAGTTTGCCGAACACAATTGCGCTGCATATACCTATATTAATCGAGAAGAAGATTTGGGAATAAGCACACTCCGGCAAGCCAAATTATCCTATCATCCGGCTATACTCCTTGAAAAAGGAGAAGTAATATTAAAATAATATTATTTCTGTCACGAGTGCTACTAATAATAAAAAATACTACTTTTGCATCCATATTTTTGACATATTAATCCTTAGTAATAATCTTAAAAAATCAATTATGAACCTTCACCAATTAATTGCGGAGCTGGAAGAAAAAAATCCTGCTCAACCTTTGTACATTCAAGCTGCTAAAGAAGTCCTCGAAACTATTGTTGACTTCGTAAACGAAAACCCAAAATACGATAAATATTCTATCGTAGAAAGAATTCTTGAACCGGAAAGAATTATTCAATTTAAAGTTACCTGGGTAGATGATAGCGGAAAAATTCATGTAAATCGCGCATTCAGAGTGCAACACAACATGGCCATCGGACCTTACAAAGGCGGTTGCCGTTTCCACAAAAGCGTTAATCAAGACAGCATGAAGTTTTTGGCATTTGAACAAACTTTCAAAAATTCCCTCACCACGCTTCCTATGGGCGGTGGTAAAGGTGGTTCCGATTTCGACCCGACCGGAAAATCTGAAGGAGAAATGATGCGCTTTTGCCAGGCATTTATGACTGAGCTTCAAAAATATCTCGGACCTGAAACTGACGTTCCTGCCGGCGACATTGGGGTAGGTGCTCGCGAAATAGGGTTCATGTATGGTCAATACAAAAGAATTAGAAATGAACACGTAGGTGTTCTTACCGGAAAAAGTTTAAACTGGGGTGGCTCACTCATCCGTCCCGAAGCTACTGGATTTGGTGCTATCTACTTCTTACAGGGAATGTTAACTGCTAAAAAAGATACTATCGCGGGTAAAAAAATTGCTCTGTCCGGATTTGGAAACGTAACCTGGGGCGCAGCACTAAAATGTGAAGAGTTGGGCGCCAAAGTAATTGCTATTTCAGGCCCTGATGGCTATATTCTTGATGAAGATGGCATTACGGGAGATAAAATTGTTTACATGACCGAATTACTGGCTACCCGAAACAATGTAGTGGCTCCCTATGCTACAAAGTATCCTAAAGCAAAATTCTTTGCAGGTAAAAAATCGTGGGAAGTTCCTTGCGACGTTGCCATTCCCTGTGCTATCCAAAATGAATTGAATAAAGAGGATGCTGAAAAATTGGTTGCCAATGGTTGCCAATACGTTGTGGAAGCTTCCAATATGGGTTGTACTGCAGATGCCATTCACGTTTTACAATCTCGTAAAGTTTCTTTTGCACCCGGAAAAGCAGCCAACGCAGGCGGTGTTGCCACATCAGGTCTGGAAATGACTCAGAACTCTATGAAATTATCATGGACTCGTGAAGAAGTAGACGAAAAATTGAAAGCCATCATGAACAATATTCATGCAAATTGTGTGAAATATGGAACCGAGAAAGACGGCTATATTAATTATGTAAAAGGTGCCAACATAGCCGGCTTTATCAAAGTGGCAGACGCTATGATTGAACAAGGTGTAATATAATTCTGACTTTAATGCTTAATTCATTTTTTAAAACCGTTTTTAATCATTAAGGCATCTACTTTGGGTTCTCTGCCGCGAAATGCTACAAAGAGTTCCATCGGTTTTTTGGAGCCCCCTTTGGAGAGAATGTTTTTTACAAACGAATCGGCTACCTCTTTGTTAAAAACTCCTTTTTCCTTGAAAAGTGAGAAAGCGTCGGCTTCCAACACTTCCGCCCATTTGTAACTGTAATAGCCAGCAGCATAGCCACCGGCAAAAATATGACTGAACGATGAACTGAAACAGGTTCCGGGCGCTTCGGGCAGCAAATCCACCTTTTGAATAGCCTGATTCTCCTGTGCTGCAATATCTCCTACATTTTCCGGGTTCATGGTGTACCACATCATATCGGTATACCCAAACATCAGTTGGCGGCAAAAAGTATAACCCGCCAGAAAAGTTTCCGTATCTTTCAATTTTTGAATCAACTCCTGGGGAATGAGTTCGCCGGTTTGGTAATGGTAGGCAAACATTTTCAGAAAGTCGGGTTCGGAAGCCCAATTTTCCATAATTTGAGAGGGCAGTTCCACAAAATCGCGGGCAACGCTTGTCCCCGACAACGATTCGTAATGCACCTCGGAAAGCAAGCCGTGCAAGGCATGTCCAAACTCATGCAAAAAAGTGGTTACTTCGCTGAAAGTTAATAAAGAGGGGTTGGTTTCGGTGGAGGGGGTAAAATTCATATTTAACGTAACAATAGGCCGAATATCTCTGTCGCCCTCTTTATGTTGTTCGCGGTAGGAGCTCATCCAGGCGCCGGCGCGTTTCGAGTCGCGGGGATGAAAATCCAGATACAAAATTCCCATAAATTTCGCACCTCTATACACTTCATACGCAGTAACATCGGGATGATATACCTGAATAGTACGGTTCTGTTTATAGGTTAAATCAAATAATTTTTCTGAAAGTTTAAATACCCCGTCAATCACTTTTTCCAGTTTGAAGTAGGGTTTTAACATCTCATCATTCAAATTATATTTTGCATCTTTCAGTTTATCTGAATAATAAGTGAAATCCCATCGTTGAATGGGGCCGCTAAACCCCGATTTTTCGGCAAACTCCTGTACTTCCTGCACCTCCTTTTTCCCTGCTGCAATTGAGGGGGTTGACAAATCGTTTAGCAAACGATATACATTTTCAGGGTTTTCCGCCATTCTTTCTTCCAACGCATAATATGCAAAATTATTATAACCAAGAAGTTGTGCAAGTGCATATCTGGTTTGCAAAATCTCTTTAATCACTCCGGTGTTGTCATATTCTCCTTTAAAAGCACGCGAATTGTACGCCATATAAAACTCTTTTCTTAATTCTCTGTCGTTGGCATATTTCATAATTGCCAAATAACTGGGCTGACTTAAATTAAAAACATACCCCTCTAAATTTTTCCCTTTTGCCCGGCTTTTGGCAATTTCCAGTTCGCTTTGCGGGATTCCTCCCAATCTGGAATCATTTTCAAATTGACGATAAAATTGGTTGGTATTATTCAACACGTTATCGCCAAACTGAAGAGAGAGTTTTGATAATTTCATGGAGAGTTCCCGATATTTTTCTTTTTGTTCTTCATTGAGCCGGGCCCCACTGCGGACAAAGCTTTTATACGTTTTTTCTAACAGCATCAAATCTTCTTCGTTTTTCAGTTTATCTTTTTCGGCATACACTTGTTGTACTTTTGCAAACAGATCTTTATTGAGAGAGATTTTGTTGGCATACTCGGTCATCATCGGGCTAACCTCTTTTGCCAGGGCTTGCAGTTCCGGCGAGGTGTTAGAGGAGAGCAGATTGTAAAATACGCTTGAAGTGCGCGAGAGCAGTTGCCCTGCTTGTTCCAGCGGAACAATTACCGTTTGAAAGGTGGGTTTTACCGTTTTCTCATTGGCGATGGCATCAATCTCTCTTTCTGCCACAGAAATTGCAAATTGAAGAGCCGGCATAAAATCTTCCGTTTTAATCTCATTGAACGGCGGCGTTTGATACGGTGTATTCCAATCTTTGGTGAGCGGGTTGTTTTTAATGTTTTCGGGGATAGTCATCACTTTTGAACTATGTTGCTCTTGCTGCGCAAAATTAAAGCTTAAAATAAAACAAAAAGCAAGGATAAAAAAGGTAATTTTTTTCATACATATTTGGGTTTAATGTTTACAGTATCATTACAATGGCTTGAGCAGCAATCGCTTCTCCTCTACCAACTGCATCCAATTGTTCATTGGTTTTGGCTTTCACAGAAATTCTTTTTTGATTAATGTGCAATATGTTAGACAGAGAATCTCTCATCAAGTGAATATAGGGTGCTAATTTGGGTTGTTCGGTGATAATAGTAATGTCAATATTTCCAATATTATAGCCGTGTTCTTGAATTAGTTCACAGCATTTTTGAAGTAAAACGATACTGTCAATATTTTTATATTTGGGGTCTGTATCCGGGAAATGTGTACCTATATCACCCAGTGCTGCTGCCCCTAAGAGAGCGTCTATTAAGGCATGAACAGCAACATCACCATCCGAATGCGCCACGCATCTTTTATCAAAGGGAATTGAAACACCTGATAATTTAAAGTCTGATATATTACTTTCAATTAACTTATGAATATCATACCCGATTCCGACACGCACATTCATGAATATTATTAGTTTCTGTTGATTTTACCTTGATTTTTGATTTGTTCTTTATTGAATGACTTTAGCATAAAGGTAAGAGAGAAGCGCAACGTATTTTCAAGCGGATGATTTTGGGTGAGTGCAAACAAGTAAGAAACGTCAATAGCGAAAATGTTATATTTTATTCCGGCGCCTACCGTAATAAATTTTCTATTTCCTTTATATTTATTCTCTAAAAAAGTACCAGCTCTAACAAATAAAATATCTCTGTATGAGTACTCTAATCCAAATGACCATAAAACTTCTCTTAATTCTTCATTAAAACATCCTTTAGGATTTTGTTTATAGCCACCTGCCCCGTCAATAAATGAATGTCCAATCCCTGCAATGGGATTAACTTTATACAAATCCTTACCATTCCCGTAAGGGAGCCTACCGTTTACAGAATCGGTAGGATAATAAACGGTAGGAGTCGGAACTAAAAGTTTACCGGCTTCAGCGTTCAGTGCCAGGCTATTGTAGTCGTCAAATGCCATAGAATAAGACAATCCCAGTCGCAGGTTGCAAGGCAGAAAGTCGCTGCGGGCAACATCATTCGTATAAGATACCTTATTACCTATGTTAGAAATATTAGCGCCGAACATTAATCGGGAACTTTTTAATCCGCCATTTTTGTGAATAAATTCCTTATTTACAAAGAGCGAAATATCTACTGCTCCTGCCATACCTGCTTTCATTTCATATCCTGAATTTTGGCTTTGTATACCGGTACCCAGGTTTGAATAAATAAAACGTGGGGTAATCGCCATAGAAACAATTTTAGATAGTTTTCTGGAATAAGTAAAGTCTAACGTGAACTCATTGGGGTATGCGAAATCAAGAGGATTTCCGTCATTATCCGTAAATTGAATTTCACCTAAAGAAAAGTAGCGCAAAGAGAACGCAATCGCATCATTTGGAGTAGCCTTCCAGAATGTGGCTAAATATGCTAAGTGAATGTCATTGACCAATGATTTGAGCCACGGGCTATAGGCAATTCCAATTCCAAAAACGTCTTCATTACATACATATTTTGCAGGGTTATGGTGTTGTGAATAGGTATCCGGCGATGTAGCTACTCCCATATCTCCCATTCCTCCGGCACGGGAATCGGGTGCTATTAAAAGAAAAGGAGCTGCCGTCATAATGGTATTCATATAAGGTAAAGTAGGGTTATTTACATCAAACTCCTGAGCTTTTAAAGATGTTGTTGTAAGGAGAAACAAGCAGAAGAAAATGGGCAGTTTATTTATGTTCATAATTGTAATAAGATTTAGTATTAATAATTTTTCAAAAACGAAGCATCAATTTTATTATTTTACAAGATCGTAATTTTTTCAATTTTCTCAGCGGTTTTTCCTTGAGAATTTCTTACGGTTAGACGGTACAGGTAGACGCCTTTTCCAATTTTATCGCCATACTCATCGCGTCCATCCCATTCGATAGGCTCACTTCTATTGCCTTCTAAAAATAGTGTTCGCTGGAATGTTTTGACCAATTTTCCGGAGATAGTAAAAATATGTAAAAGAATGTCAAAAGTTTCTCCGGGCTGGTTCTGTTCAAAGTAAAATTTTGTACTTGTAGTAAAAGGGTTTGGATAGTTTAAAACGTGGGCAAGTTCTAATTTTGTATCCGATTTTACCTCAAAATCAATAGAAGTTTCCGAGGGATTATTGCAAATATCCCATGCCCGAACCTTTAAAGTATGCATTCCGGGTTCCAAATTTTGTAATTGATAACGTACGGTTCCTGAGTTATAGCTATTCTGTTCTGCTACATAATAGTCATTCAGAACTATCTGTTTTTCAACATTATTATTTAAGATAGCTACGATATCATGTCCAATGCCGTTTCCAGTAGTATTAATACCATACTCATCTTTTAATTTCATCACTATTACAGGGTTTTGATTCGTAATACCTCCCGAAACAAATTTTTCATCATTTAGGAACAGTCTTATTTCAGGGCCTTTATTGTCCGCTATAGGTTTATCGCTCATTCCGCCAATCATAAAATTATTAAAGTAACCTCCCGCATCATCATTTGCAGAAGCTGCATAATAGCTTATTTTTCCATTTCCATATTCATAATTAATATCTTTGGGAACAATAAAAGAGAATTCAAACCGGCCGTTCGTTACGGTGGCATTTCCTTTAAAAATAACATTTTTTTGTACGTCGTACTCTATAATCTCTGCATCCTGACCTAATGTTTTTTGTTTAACCACCTTATCAAATATAGAAGGATATATATTTCCATTAAAATCAGTAAGTATTTTCCCGTCATTATCAGTTACTCTGCCTTTTACGGTAACTTTAGAAAGCGCTTTAATCGTATCTGTTTTATTCAGGTCTTCCCCGAGAATTTCATCGGTAATTACATTTTGATCCGGGATATTTATTCTCATGGCCGGATCACCTATCAGGTAAATTACTTTAGCTTCACTGTTTAATCCGCCGGCACTGTTTTTTGCATTCCTTTGGATTTCACCTACTGTTTTGTATCTGCCATTCTGTTTGCTTCCCATTTCTAAAAAGATATATTTCCCATACGTTTGATTAGGGCCGGTATTTCGTGAAGTAGTAATGAGTGCACATGCCCCTCCGTTTTCGTTTAAGAAAACCAATTCGGCAGGAGAGGTGGCGGGTTTATCGTACCAACCAAATGAGCAGGTTAAAGTTATCATTAAAGGCTGGTTATACTTATTTGTCCAATTTTTAATATCGGAAATTTCCAAAATTCTCGCATTGGCCCATCCGTTTCCGCCACCATGCCCAAAATAAGAGATTGCCAGTGTTCCCCGTTCCATTCTCATTTTTATGGCATTATTGACATCCGGGTACCGTTTTCCTCCGGCGTATGAAACAGCGGGATAAGCATCGCAATATATTTTATCCAGATTAAAATCCAAATAATTGGAAGCGACTGTTTTTGCAGATGCTTCAGCATTTTTTACATGAGCTCCTTTATCATAATTTTCTGCAACGAAAGTCAATACATTACGCCAATCTCCAAAATTAGGTATCTGAGATACATTTTGAGTAGCAATTTTGGATCTTACCGAAGCATTTATGGTTTTATCTACCGCAATTTTGGCATGGGCTAAAGTGGAAACCGGAAATCGCCCAACCGCAATATTAATCAAACTCTGATTTAATGCCCCTAAAACTCCAAAGAAATCATCATTGGCCTCCTGTTCTTCAAAGAGGTATCCATCCGAAATTATACATTGATAATTTGGAACAAAAAGTTGAGTACCAGCCACACGCCCCCTATAGTCATAAGAGGGGCGTCCGAAAAGAAGTAAGTATTTTAATGTTTGGGAATCATTATCATATAAATACCTCATAAAATTACGAATAGCTACTACATCCTGGGCTCCTGAGGAAAATTCGTTATACACCTGTTCCGGAGTAACTACTTTTACTGTAATCTTCTCTTCTGCTCTGAAGTCTGCCAGGCGCTTTGCTTCCGATAGAAATGCGGGATGCGCAACAATAACCATATCCACACCCTTAAATCCATGTAGATTTTGGTTAGCCACCTTTCCTAAAGTAGTAACCGTATTATACACAGTGCCGTTAAAAGCAATAAAACGACGCATTTGGTCGGTGGGGGTTTTAAATGAGAAACGGGTTCCCGACAAAGCACCTTTTAAAGCATACACTTCATTATGGTCGGTTACATCCCAAATTATAGTTTGGGCAGATGCATTAGCCAGGTTTACTAAAGAAATGCGGTTAGCCCCTATGTTTTCTATAATAGCAAACGGCATCGCAGCATTACTTATGGACAGTTTGCATTTCGCTTGAATTTCAATATAATCCAAATACAATGAGGAAGAATTTTGAGAAGAATTGTATTTTAAGGTGAGGGCTAAATTTCCGGAAGAGAGTGGTAAGTTTTGACTGTATTCAGTAATAGATGCATAATTTGACGAACCATTAACATTAAATGTTCTACTTTTATTTCCCCAGGACAACTCCATTTGAGAACTTACCGGGCTTGTAGCAGCCACTCTGATTTTTACGGCTACAATACTATCTGATAGTTCCGGCAGGGTAAAATTATAAGTTTTGGATGAGCCCGCATAAAAAATATCCCCCAACCATGCTCTTCCCGATTCTACAAAATTTTTTACATCGTTTTCATAAAAATCATAATGGGTAAAAGAAGTGATCACACCATTCTCCTGATTCATACTAAAATCTTTTGTACCAATTCTTTTCTTTTCGCCAATACCGGGGTCAACATTGATAAAATAATAAGCATTGTCGGAATAAATATTATAATTATGTGTAAATTTGGCATTTGCATTATAGTTCCAAGTATGAGGCCCTTGTGCATAAAAAACGAAATAACTTTTTTCATTAAAAACTCCATCTTCATCATTCACTATCATAATCGGGCACTCTTTAATATCATCGGTCAGTTCAACGGGATTTATTTCGGGAAGTTGTCCGCCGCCGTTTCCAAATAAAGCAATAGAAGAAGAGCGTAATCCTGACACCGGAATTCCTAAGCTTTTCAGGTCATTGTAGGTTACTTTATATAATCCTGTATTGTTCACTGCTATCTTATACCATGTTCCCGTTGCAAGTACCGAATTTCTTAAGCTTTTTGCTTTAGAAAGATATATGGGATTGGTGCCTTCAAAAGTAATATCACAGGAAACCAATCGCTGATATTGTCCGTTTGCATTTTTTACAATAGGGATAATACTCAACATGGCATAAAATTTTCTATCCGTTGCTGTTTTGATATCTACTTTTGGTTCATTAAAAACATATTCGGGAGGAATTAAAGCGATCTCTTCCGGAGTAAGAGAACCGTATTTTATATTAGATAAAACATAATGGTAATCCGGATACAGATTATTCACTTCAATTTTATCCCAAAGAGCAGGCAGGGTTGGAAATTCGTAAGTAGTGATAGCGTTTTCAAAAGTTAACAGTTTAATCTGCGTACCATTGTTTTCATACTGAAGAATTTCAAACTTCGGAAAGTTATACGTTCTTGTTACGGATTGTGCATATAAGCTACTTTGAAAAAGAAATATTGCTGCGTAAAGCAAAAAAAAATAATAAAAAGAGGGAGTTTGTTTATTCATTTGTACTATTATATGGAGTGTTACGTTAAATGGCAAGATGACGACATTGAAGTTATATAACGTTGATTTATCAAAAAAAAATATATCCTTGATGATTTTGTATAAACGAAAATTTTATTTCTTTGTTATTCTTTTACTTATCATCGCTTCAAAGGCATTGGGGCAGGATCCTCATTTTTCACAATTCTATGCCAACCCGCTCTATCTGAATCCGGCATTTGCCGGAACCATCAATTGTCCCCGTTTTTCTCTTAATTTTCGTGATCAGTGGCCGGAAATTAAAAAGAACTTCATTACTTTTTCAGGAAGTTATGATCAACACATCAATGTATTACACGGAGGCATCGGGGTTTTGGTTTCAGCTGATATAGCAGGTGCCGGTATTATACAAACCTATAACGTCGGCGCTATCTATAATTTCAGAGTTAAAGTTTCCGATCAGTTTAACCTACAATTTGCCTTGCAGGGAAATTATCTACTTACTTCGTTTAATTCAGCTAAACTTCGGCTCGCTTCCGGTATACTTGACCAACTTGATCTCTCTGACCTGCCGGATGGGATAGTGCCTTCCAGATCACAGTTTGATGCCGGTTTCGGCTTAATGGGATATACCTCTTACCTTTACTTCGGGTTGGCTATTCATCATTTATTACCTTTGCAAAAAAAATTTATCAATAATCCGACTCTTCAATGGGATCCTAAATGGAGTGCCCATATCGGAGGAAAAGTTTCCCTTGTACAAAAAGTAAGAAATGAAGTTAATTTCGGAGATATTTTCTTTTATCCGAATCTTATATTTATTTCACAAGGAAACTTCTATTATTTACATGAAGGGTTTTACTTTAACTTCTATCCCTTTACACTTGGAACATGGTTGAGACATAACTTTAAAAATTTAGATGCTTTGATTATCTCTTGTGGTATTGAATATAAAATTTTTAGAATTGGATATTCTTACGACTTCAACCTTAGCAAATTAGAGCATACCGGGGGGGCTCATGAAATTTCCCTACAATTTACTATTCCCTGTAATACAGACAAAATGAACAGTGTTGCCCGCAAAAAAAATAATAAGATTTCTCCTGTTGAATGTCCGAGATTTTAACTTCATATCAATAGTGTAAAATAAAAACAAAAAAAGTTCGTTACAGAAAGAAAATTTTTTTAGAAATGAGAAAAATATCAAAAACATTGGGGCTTATCACGATTACCTTATGCCTGTTTTCAGCATGTAAAAACAAACAAGAATCTACTACAACCGGATGGAGGTATAATGATGTAAAGCAAGGCGCTTTTGAAGTGGTTCCTTATTTGGAACAAGCAACGGGACCCGGATTGGTTCTTATACCGGGCGGAACTTTTACCATGGGAAATGCAGACCAGGATGTAATGTTTGACTACACCAACGTGCCTCATAAAGTTACTATTGCTTCTTTTTATATGGATGAATGTGAAATTAGTAATATCGATTATCTTGAGTATTTAAACTGGTTAAAAAGAGTATTTGTTGATGGGGGCAAACCTTTTCAAGGCGTGTATGACAGAGCCTTGCCGGATGAAAACTGCTGGCGCACTCCCCTTGCCAATATGGAAGATATGGTTCAAAACTACTTTCGCTCTCCCGCTTATCGTTACTATCCCGTTGTTGGAGTTACTTGGATTCAGGCTACTCAATATGCCGAATGGCGCACAGATAGAGTAAATGAAAAAATATTAGCCGATCAAAAACTCGTTGAATGGAATCAAAACCCTTCACCTGAAGGCCATTTTACTACTGAGGCATATCTTAACTATCCTGATTATGAGGCTCAAAGTGACAGGAGATTACAATATATCACTACCGGAGAGTATAGAAATGTAACTATGGAAGATGGTATTTTATTACCTAAATACAGACTCCCCTCTGAAGCCGAATGGGAATATGCCGCATTGGGATTAGTAGGAAATTCTTTAGGAGAAAGAGTTGTCGAAAGAAAAATGTATCCCTGGAGTGGGAATTCTTTACGCTCGGAAGATAAAAAATATTTAGGAGAATTTCAAATGAATTTTAAAAGAGGGACAGGCGATTTAATGGGCGTAGCTACTTTGCCTAACGACGGAAGTATGTTCCCTTCAGAAGTAAGATCTTATTGGCCTAATGATTTTGGCTTATATAATATGGCAGGAAATGTAGCAGAGTGGGTAATGGATGTGTATCGTCCGGGAGGAACTTCAGAACTTGCCGAATATAATCCTTTTAGAGGAAATGTATATCTTTCAAAGCAACGCAATCCCGATGGCACTCTGGCTCCGAGAGACAGTATCGGACGTATTCCCATGGTTCCCGATGCAGATACCAAAAATGAACGCAGAAACAATTACAGATCTTTCTATAACATTAACTATAACGACGGGGATTTGGCATCACTCATTAATAATGATAATGCTAATGCGGCCCCCAATGAAACCACAGAACTTATGTATCGCAGGGAAAACAGTAATTATGCCTATTCCCTTATTGGAGATAATGTGAGAGTGGTAAAAGGAGGTTCTTGGAGAGATATCCCCTATTGGGCTCAACCGGGAAACAGGAGATTTTTAGCGGAAGATGAATCTACCAATTACATCGGATTTAGATGTGCCATGTCGCGTCTGGGTGCGGTTCAGCCTCCCAAAGCCAAAAAATAGATCAGGTTAAATAGAATAAAGCAGTGTCATCGGAATGCTACCCTATTAAAGAATTGTACAATCTGTTTGTGCAATTCCCTTTTATTTGTACCGACACCAGAAATATTATTCCCGACTCCTTGTTCTTTTGCTTAAAAGGTAACCATTTTGATGGAAATTTGTTTGTAAATGAGGCCCTTGAAAAAGGAGCAAAATATGTGGTTACAGAAAGAAACCATAAGCAGAATGCAGAAAGCAAAAAAATAAAAGAGAAAGCTCCCTATTCGGATAAAATTATTGTTGTGGATAATGTTTTAAAAACTCTTCAGCAATTAGCCAACTACCATCGCAGGCAACTACCCATTCCCATCATCGGCATTACCGGATCTAACGGAAAAACAACTACAAAAGAACTTATTGCGGCTGTTTTATCAAAAAAATATAAAGTTGCTTACACGCAAGGCAATTTGAATAATCATATCGGTGTCCCTCTTACCTTACTATCAATAAAAAAAGATGACCAAATGGCCGTTATAGAAATGGGAGCAAATCATCCAGGAGAAATTGAAGAACTGTGTCAAATTGCCCAACCCGACTACGGATTAATCACAAATATCGGAAAAGCACATTTAGAGGGTTTCGGCTCCATGGAAAACATTATTAAAACCAAAACAGCACTCTATCAGGCAGCAAAAATGCTATTTGTGAATAATGAAGATGAACTTTTAATGCAGAAAGCAGAAGGCAGAAAGCAGAAAAGAAATTCCCCTCCTTTGAAGAAACCAAGAGGTGGTTTGGAAGGGGTGACTGCCACCGACAAGCAGGAAAGTTTATCTAAAAAATCAAACATTATCTATTATGGTGCTAATACCGAATTTTCAGGACAAATCGTTGATATGAATCCCTGTTTGGTTATAAACCTATTTGGGAAGAGAATCCAAACCAGACTCGCAGGCCAATACAACCTCCCGAATATCTTAGGAGCGGTAGCGATAGGACGTTTTTTTAATATTTCAACCGATGATATTGGCAATGCCCTGAGTGAGTACACACCTCAACATAATCGTTCGCAAATTATTGAAAATAAGAATAATACAATTATTGCAGATTGTTATAATGCAAATCCTACAAGTATGAAAGCCGCATTGGAAAATTTTCTACAATTGGAAGCGCCGCATAAATTAGCCATACTTGGAGATATGTTGGAATTAGGTGAAAATTCACTATGTGAACATCAGGCAATCATAGATTTTTGCAAGTTGAAGAATATAGATGTAATTTTTATCGGAGAGAATTTCTTTAAACTTAAAGATAAGTATTCTCCACAATTTTTTAAGACAGTGGAAGAATGTAACCATTATTTGAAAAATAATAAATTACAGAATAGATTGGTTCTTATGAAAGGATCTCGGGGAGTGCATTTAGAAGATGTTGCCCTATCTTACTAATCAGCAATAAAAGACTTACAGGTTGCCAGTGGCTCTTTTTGGAGAGTTTTAATATTTTGGCATGGTTGTTGCAAATAAGAAAGCAACTTTCTTAAGTAGTAATAACAATTAAATACATTTTATATTATGGGAAAAATTATTGGAATAGATTTAGGAACCACCAATTCATGTGTGGCCGTTATGGAAGGCAGCGAACCCGTTGTGATTCCAAACAGTGAAGGTAGAAGAACCACGCCTTCTATTGTGGCTTTCGTAGGTGATGAACGTAAAGTAGGAGATCCTGCTAAACGTCAAGCTATTACAAATCCAACAAAAACTATTTACTCTATCAAGAGATTTATGGGCGAAACCTGTGAACAAGTAAAAACCGAAGTAAACAGAGTGCCTTATAAAGTGGAATGTGTAAACAATCTGCCGAAAGTACAAATTGACGACAGAAAATTTACTCCGCAAGAACTTTCGGCAATTATTCTTCAAAAAATGAAAAAAACCGGCGAAGAATATTTGGGACAAGAGATTACAGAAGCTGTGATTACGGTTCCTGCCTATTTTAGTGATTCGCAGCGTCAGGCAACCAAAGAAGCCGGTGAAATTGCAGGTTTAACCGTAAAACGTATTATTAATGAACCCACTGCTGCTGCATTAGCTTACGGATTAGACAAGAAAAAATCTGACTCTAAAGTGGCAGTTTTTGACCTGGGCGGGGGAACATTTGACATTTCTATCCTTGAACTTGGAGACGGCGTGTTTGAAGTGAAATCCACTAACGGCGACACGCATCTTGGCGGTGATGACTTTGATCAGGAGATTATCAACTGGCTGGCCGATGAGTTTAAAAAAGATTTCAATGTAGATTTAAGAAAAGATCCCATGGCGCTGCAGCGATTGAAAGAAGCTGCTGAAAAAGCCAAAATCGAATTGTCAAGTTCCAACCAAACAGAGATCAACCTTCCGTATATTATGCCGATTGACGGGATTCCGCAACATTTGGTGCGCTCACTTACCCGAGCCCAGTTTGAACAACTCTGTGACCACTTAATTCGCAGAGCCATTGAACCTTGCAAAAAAGCATTATCCGATGCAGGAATGAAGACCTCCGACATTGATGAAGTTATTCTTGTGGGCGGTTCAACCCGTATTCCCGCTATTCAAAAAATGGTAGAAGATTTCTTCGGCAAAACACCCTCCAAAGGAGTAAATCCGGATGAAGTAGTGGCTATTGGCGCAGCTATTCAAGGTGGCGTATTAAGCGGCGAAGTAAAAGATATCCTACTTTTGGATGTAACCCCGCTATCACTTGGCTTGGAAACCTTAGGCGGTGTGATGACCCGTTTAATTGAAGCTAATACTACAATTCCTACTAAAAAAACGGAGACTTTTACCACTGCGGTGGATAATCAAACCTCAGTTGAAGTACATATTCTTCAAGGGGAAAGACCCATGGCAAACCAAAACAAGAGCATCGGGCGCTTCCACTTAGACGGTATTCCGGCAGCCATGCGCGGCATTCCGCAAATTGAAGTTACTTTCGATATTGACTCAAACGGTATTTTAAATGTAATGGCTAAAGACAAAGCCAGTGGTAAAGAGCAAAAAATCCGTATTGAAGCCTCTTCCGGGTTAACTGATGAAGAAATTAAAAGAATGAAAGCAGAAGCAGAAGCCAATGCCGAAGCTGACAAAAAAGCCAAAGAAGAGATTGATAAACTGAATCATGCTGATTCGCTGGTTTTCCAAACTGAAAAGCAACTCAAAGAGTTTGGCGACAAGGTACCGGCAGACGAAAAAGCCAAGATTGAAGCCGCTGCTGCCAAGTTAAAACAGGCGCACAGCGACAAAAATATAACTGCCATTGATGATGCTACTGCAGAACTGAATGCGGCATGGAACGAAGCCTCGCAAAAGATGTATGCGGCAGGTCAGCAACCCGGAGGCGATACTGCCGACCCGTTCTCACAAGCGCAGGCACAAGCCAACGCCGGTGCAGGACAGCAAGACCCAAATAACGATGGCGTAACAGATGTAGATTTTGAAGAAGTGAAGTAACATAAAATAAGAATTAAAAGAAAACGGTAAAATATTACTTTTACCAAAATTTCTTAAAGTATAACTATTTGATATTATGAATGAAATTATTGGAAACGAAGTAGGTTTTATTCCGTTGTTCTCTTTAGAAGATGAAGAAAAACTTAAAAAGGAGCAGATAGATGATATGCTCCCTATTTTGCCGCTAATGAATACGGTACTCTTTCCCGGAATGGTAATTCCCATTATGGTGGGAAGAAACAAATCCATTAAACTAACACAGGAGTATTCGAGAAATAACAAACTTATCGGAGTAATCACTCACAAAGATAATGAATTGGAGGATCCCTCCCAAAACGACCTATACTCGGTGGGAACAGTGGCGCGGATTCTCAAATTCTTGTCTATGCCCGACGGAAGTGTTACTATCATTGTACAGGGAATCAAGCGCTTTGAATTATTGGAGATTATTGAAACGGAACCTTACTATAAAGCCCGTGTAACAGAATGTATTACCAATGAATTTACCCCAGATCTTGCAAATAATACCGACTTTCAGGCGCTGATAGGTTCTATCCGCGATACGGCCATCTCCATGCTCAGAATATCTCCCAACGTTCCGAGGGAAGCCACTTACATGATGCAAAATATTGAGAGTCCGGCCTTCCTGATGAGTTTTATCGCTTCCAACTTATCGGTTAGCGTAGCAGAAAAGCAATCTATTTTAGAGATGAAGGATATTGAGGAGCGAGGAAAAGTGGTGCTGAAACTCCTGAATAAAGATTTGCAAATGCTGGAACTGAAGAATCAGATCCAAAACAAGTCGCGGGAAGAGATGGATAAACAATCGCGGGAATATATGCTGCATGAGCAGATGAAAGCAATTCAGCAGGAATTGGGCGGATCTCCGGCGGAAAAGGATACCAAACAGTTGGAAGAACGCGCCAAAGAGAAAAAATGGAACGACGAAACCAAAGCACTTTTTGAACGAGAGTTGAAAAAACTGCACCGTACCAACCCCATCTCCCCAGATTACTCAACACAACTCAACTATCTGGAACTCATGATAGATCTTCCATGGAACGAATATGGCGATGATAATTTTGACTGGGAAAAAGCTGCGGAGATTTTAGACCGGGATCATTTCGGATTGGAAAAAGTAAAAGAACGGATTTTGGAATATTTGGCAGTTTTGAAATTGAAAGGAGACATGAAATCGCCGATTTTGTGTTTGGTAGGGCCTCCCGGAGTGGGCAAAACTTCGCTCGGAAAATCTATTGCCGAAGCGATCGGCAGAAAATATATCCGTATGTCGTTGGGCGGATTGCGCGATGAATCGGAGATTCGCGGACATCGGAAAACTTATATAGGTGCCATGCCCGGACGGATTATTCAAAGCATGCGAAAAGCAGGGCAGGCGAATCCCGTGTTCGTGTTAGACGAAATTGATAAAATACTCGGGATGAATGTTCAGGGAGACCCCTCCGCTGCACTGCTGGAAGTGCTTGACCCCGAACAAAATTCCACTTTCTACGATAACTATATTGAAACCACCTTTGATTTGTCGAAAGTACTCTTTATTGCTACGGCAAACCATTTGGAAAATATTCATCCTGCGCTGTTAGACAGAATGGAAGTGATAGATATTGCCGGATATTTGCTGGAAGAGAAACTCAATATTGCGCAGAAACATTTGATTCCGCGCCAATTGAATGAACATGGAATTGAAGAGGATAAACTCCAATTTTCAAGTGAGATTATTGAACGGATTATTTCCGACTATACTCGCGAGGCAGGGGTTAGAAATTTGGAAAAGTTGATTGCCAAAATGATACGCAAACGCGCCTCCCAATTTGTTCAGACCGGAGTATTGGAAAAAGAGATACGGATTGATGATTTGTCGAAAACGTACGGAGCGCCCATCTTCCAGAAAGAGCGCTCATTAGACAGCAGCGTGGCAGGTGTGGCAACCGGACTGGCATGGACGCAAACCGGCGGTGAAATCCTGTTTGTGGAGTCTATTATCAACCCAAATAAAAATGGCGGTTTAACCATGACGGGAAATCTGGGCGATGTAATGAAAGAATCGGCAACCATTGCTTTTGAATTTTTAAAGACCTATGCCAAAGATTTTGGTATTGAGGAAACTGTTTTTGAAAACACACATATCCATCTGCATGTTCCGGAAGGGGCAACCCCAAAAGATGGACCTTCTGCCGGCATCACCATTCTAACTTCTATGATTTCGGCATTTACAAAAAAAACGGTGCAACCAAAAATTGCCATGACGGCAGAGATTACCCTTCGGGGAAAACTGTTGCCTGTGGGCGGTATCAAGGAAAAGATATTAGCCGCCAAACGTTCGGGAATTTACGATATCGTGCTCTCTTCCGAAAACAGAAAAGATATTGAAGATATTAAAGAGCATTTTATCGAGGGCATGAAATTTCATTATTTCAGTGAAATGAAAGAGGCAGTGCAGTTTGTGGTGTGAAATGAGTAGATGACCCAATTTTGAATATCACATATTCTGGAATGGAAGTGCATGTGTAAGCATCACTAAAACTCCTACAGTTTCAAAATGTAATTCCAAATAAAAGATACCGAGCGTTTATAATTTTCTATTTTCGCAAGCGGTTTTTTCTCTGTAAAAAAGAACGTTGCGTGTCGTCTTAAACTACCCCGTCGCCGCAAGGCTGTGTGGGTGGCAACGAGCACTACCCCGAACTGAAGATTATCAACATGAACGGCAGGAAATTTGAAATTTTTATATTATTTCGCAACTACAAAAAAATATAGAGCATATCTTTTAAAAATTTAAAAAAAAATCTTATGAATAAAAAAGACACACTCTCTGAAGCACAAGAGATTCATTTGCCTGATAACGCTTATTCGGAATTAAAATCCGGCGAAGTTTACAACCCTATTTTGCTTAATACTAAAAAATATCCTGAAATAAACGGGTGGACAATAGCCTGGGGTATTTTAATGGCCATTATTTTTTCTGCTGCAACCGCTTATTCAGGCTTACGCTTCGGGCAAGTATTTGAAGCTGCCATTCCTATCGCCATTATTGCAGTAGGAGTTTCTACGTTGGCAGGAAGAAAAAGTCCTCTCTCAGAAAACGTAATTATCCAATCTATTGGCGCCAGTTCCGGAGTAATTGTGGCAGGCGCTATTTTTACGCTACCCGCCATTTATATTATTAAAGAAACCGACCCTGTTTTGGGCGCTGAAATTCATGTGAACTTTTTTCAAATTTTTCTTGCCTCCCTGCTTGGTGGCTGTTTGGGTATATTGTTTCTTATCCCGTTCAGAAAATATTTTGTTTCTGATATGCACGGCAAATACCCATTCCCAGAAGCTACTGCGACTACGGAAATTTTGGTGTCAGGGGCAAAAGGCGGAAAGCAAGCTAAATTGTTGTTAATATCCGGTGCTATAGGCGGTATATACGATTTTTTAATGACTAATTTCCAATGTTGGGCAGAAAATATTACCTCACGTATGTGCGAGTGGGGATCCCAACTGGCTACTAATTACAAGTTTGTTTTTAAAATGAACGCCAGTACCGTTTTGTTAGGTACCGGTTTTCTTATAGGACTGAAATACACTACTATCATTTGTGCAGGTTCTTTCTTGTCGTGGTGGTTTATTGTTCCACTCTTAGGCCAATATGGAACCACGCCGGATGGGACGCTCATGAGTGCACTGGAACCCGAACTCATTTTTTCACAATTTGTACGTTACATCGGTATCGGTGGAATTGCCATGGCAGGATTTATAGGTGTCATCAAATCTGCCGGAGTTATTAAACGCTCTTTCGGATTAGTATTTGCTTCTCCCAAAAGAGCTACGGAAGAACAAACAAAAATAATCCGTACTCAAAAAGATATTTCAATGCGTATCATTTTATTTGGATTTTTAGGAGTAGCTATAATGATTGCTCTATTTTTTCTAATTGGTGGAATGTCCATGAATCTGATTCAAATATTAATAGGATTGCTGGTAATTTTTGTTTTTGCATTTTTATTTACTACAGTTGCCGCAACTGCCATCGCTACGGTAGGAACTAATCCCGTTTCCGGAATGACTATGATGACCCTTATTTTGTCATCATTTATTCTTTCTGCAGTAGGTTTACAGGGCGGTACAGGAATTGTCATTGCACTTGTAGTAGGCGGTATCGTCTGCTCTGCGCTCGCCATGGCAGGTGGATTTATTACCGATTTGAAAATCGGTTATTGGATTGGCAGTACTCCCATGAAACAGCAAGCATTGAAATTTATTGGCACCTTAGTTTCTGCATTGACCGTAGGATTTGTAATTATGATTCTTTCAAAAACTTACGGCTACACGGGAGAAAATGCCTTAGTGGCACCGCAAGCAAATGCCATGGCCGCCATTATTAAGCCATTAATGTTTGGCGGACAAACTCCCTGGATGCTTTATATCATCGGAGCAATCCTGGCTATTGTGTTAGACCGCATCGGCATTCCGGCATTAGCATTTTCGTTGGGTATGTTTATCCCGTTGCAACTTAATATCCCATTATTGGTAGGGGGTTTTATTGCTTGGGTGGTGAGCACGAGAAGCAAAGATGAACTCATTAACAAAGCACGTAAGGAAAAAGCAACCCTTATTGCTTCCGGCTTATTGGCAGGAGGAGCCATCTTCGGGGTGATAAGTGCCATACTGAAATATGCAGGAGTTACTGCTTCTGTTCCGGAATCTTATATTGACTCTACACCGTTCAATGTACTATCCATCGTAATGTTTGTAGGATTATGCATCTACTTAATTTGGCATTCTAAAATCACCAAAAAATAACCTCCTAAACAGAGAAAAATGACAGGGAGACAACAATTTGGCCGTAGAGGTGAAGAACTCGCTATTGCGTTTTATAAAGATAATCAATATACCATTTTGGAAACAAATTGGCAGTCAAATCACTTAGAAGTGGATATTATTGCAAAAAACAATGAATATATTGTCTTTAGTGAAGTGAAAACGCGTTCGGGAAATCTCTTCGGAAACCCCGAAGAAGCAGTTACAAAACAAAAACAACGCAATCTCATTCATGCCGCAAATCATTATGTGTTAAAACACAAAATTTTACTTGAAGTACGTTTTGATATTATCTCTATTGTTTTTAACGGAGAACAATATACCTTAGAACATATTCCTTTTGCGTTTTCACCGAAATGGTAAAAATCATAGTAAGTTTTTAAAATTACAAGTTGATCCAATTGAATCTTATACTTTATGTCGTTAAAATCAAAAATATTAGTTATTTACACCGGTGGCACCATCGGTATGATTATGAATAAGGAAACCCATGCGCTGGAGCCTTTTCCTTTTGATGACATTTATATTCATTTACCTATGTTAGCTTTGGTTGATGCAGAAATTACCGTTACAGAACTACTTCCTCTCATTGACTCATCGGATACAAACCCTCAGTGTTGGATTCGCCTGGCCACTTTAATATACAATAACTATAATGATTATGATGGATTTGTAGTACTTCACGGAACAGATACAATGGCCTATACGGCATCTGCATTGTGCTTTTTATTAGAAAATTTATCCAAACCGGTCATTCTTACAGGTTCCCAATTGCCACTCGGGGTAATGCGTACAGATGGAAGAGAGAATATTTTAAACTCAATTGAAATAGCGGCTGCCAAAAAAGATACAAAAGCCAAAGTTCCTGAAGTGTGTATATACTTTGAAAAATCACTTTTCAGAGGAAACCGCGTCTATAAAGACAATGCCGAACATTTTAACGCTTTCCACTCTGCTAATTATCCAAAACTTGCAGAAATTGGGGTGCATATCAAATACAATGATGCTTTTATTCGCCCAAACACAAACTACCCATTGATACTGCACACCCAAATGGATGAAAATGTTGCCATCTTGAAACTCTATCCGGGTATCACCCAACAACTCATGCGCTCAGTGTTTAATACGGAAGGATTGCGTGCCGTAATATTGGAAACTTTTGGCTCCGGAAATGCCCCGTCAAACTCCAAATTTCTTTCCACATTGGAAGAAGCTGTAAAAAAAGGAATTGTTATTGTGAATGTTACTCAGTGTAAAGGCGGAGGAACCGTTGAAGTAGGGCGTTACGGAAACAGTTTGTTACTTAAAAACATCGGCGTGATCAGCGGGCATGATATTACTACGGAAGCCGCATTATCCAAATTAATGTATTTATTAGGCGACGGACTTACCAACGAAGAGATAAAACACTTTATGGGAATCTCGTTAAGAGGAGAAATTACAGTGTAGCATCATCCCATAAAAAAATTATATTTGTGGCATTCTAATTAAACAATCAAAATTATCATCATGAAAAAAATTTACCTTTTAAGTGTTTTTTTAATTACATCATTTTTAATGCCATACAGCATTTCTGTACAAGCTCAGGGGATTAATCTCCCTTTTCATTCCGATTTTTCCGGTGTGGGAGGCGCTTCGGATACTTCAAGTTCAACAATGCCTGCCATATCAGCAGCCACCATGCCCGCAGGCTTTTTATTC
>Ga0209628_10000128_pt1 | contig 40476 bp, 34 predicted proteins | sample TergutCu122P4_FD_187285 | JGI IMG/M metagenome (GOLD analysis project Ga0209628, IMG submission 187285) | Cubitermes ugandensis P4 segment gut microbial communities from Kakamega Forest, Kenya - Cu122 P4 (SPAdes) (version 2) | ecosystem: Host-associated > Arthropoda: Insects > Digestive system... | reverse complement strand
GCGCTTTGAGAGCAGGCGTCAGGCCCGGGACGAAATCGTGGCGTGGCTGCTCTGGTACAACAGCGCCCGGCTGCACTCGACGCTGGCCTACGTCAGCCCGATGCAGTTCGAGCAAAACTGGCTTGCCGGTCAAGCAAAGCAGGCCAACTTATGAGCTTGGCTATGGGATACGGATTTCAGGGGCAGGGTCACCCATTCCCCCTTTGGGGGAAGGCCGGAATGGGGGCAAGCGGCGGTTGGGTGATGAGGCGTCAAAAGCAAAACCTGTCTAAACTGACAAGTTTTACGTCAACACTCCCGGCGCGCCCAGCATCATGTCAACCATCCCAGCCACCATCCTGACCGGCTTTCTCGGCTCTGGCAAAACCACCTTGCTCAAGCGCGTGCTGACCGAGGCGCACGGGCAAAAGATCGCGGTGATCGAAAACGAGTTTGGCCAGGAAAACATCGACAACGAAATTCTGGTAGCCGACACGGGCGAGCAAATCGTGCAAATGAACAACGGCTGCATCTGCTGCACCATCCGCGAGGACTTGCGCGCCACGCTGTCCGATCTGGCGGCCAAAAAGCGCAATGGCGAGCTGGACTTCGAGCGCGTGATCATCGAAACCACGGGCCTGGCCGACCCCGGCCCGGTGGCGCAAACTTTTTTCATGGACGACGAGGTGGCCGACACCTATTTGCTGGACGCCATCGTCACGCTGGTGGACGCCAAACACGCCGCCCAGCAGCTAAACGACCGCGTGGAAGCGCAGCGCCAGGTGGGCTTTGCCGACCAGATTTTCATCAGCAAGGCCGATTTGGTAAGCAGCGATGAACTGCAAGCCCTGCAACATCGCCTGAAGCACATGAACCCGCGCGCGCCGCAGCAAGTGGCGCATTTTGGCGCCGTGCCGCTGGCGCAGGTGCTGGATTTGCGCGGCTTCAACCTGAACGCGCGGCTGGACATCGACCCGGATTTCCTCGCGCCCGACGAGCATGATCACGATCATGACCACGAGCACGGTGAACACTGCGATTACCCGTCGCACCAGCACGGCCACGGGCATCACCATCATCACGATGACGATGTAAAAAGCTTCGTGTTCAGTGCCCAGCGGGCGTTTGACCCGGTCAAGCTGGAAGATTTTCTGGGCGCCATCGTCAACATCTACGGCCCGCGCATGTTGCGCTACAAGGGCGTGCTGTGGATGAAAAGCACCGAGCGCAAGGTGATCTTTCAGGGCGTGCATCAGTTGATGGGCAGCGATCTGGGGCCGGCGTGGAAAGACGGCGAGCCGCGCACCAGCAAGATGGTTTTCATCGGCATCGAGCTGCCGCGCGACATCCTCACCCAGGGGCTTGAGCAATGCCTGGTGTGACGCGCTGGCCGCGCGGTGTTGCCATGCCGATACAATCGCCGCCTTTGAAACCGGCGGTACAGTGATTGGCCCGTCTGGCGGGAATAGCCCAAGAAGGTCTATAAAAAGTGGCTCGGCGCGGATGAAAATGACCCTGCTTCATCCGTTTGACACGCGGTTGATACCGGTGCAGTATTGCAACGGTCTCGACAGGAGACGTTTCAGGTGAAATCTGTGGCAGCAAAAAGCAAGGTCAAGTCCAAGGTTACGGCGGTCAAGGCGCGCCCGGCAAGCCCGGCAAAAAAGGCCGCGCCCGCTCGCGCCGCGGCCAAAAAAGCGCCCGCCAAAGGCAAGGCGGCCGCCGTCAAGACCAGGGTGGCCGTGAAAGGCAAGGTTGTTGCCGCCAAAACCAAAGTGGCCGTCAAAAGCAAGGCCGCCGCCGCCAAAACCACAAAGGGCAAGATAGTTGCCGCCAAGGCCATCAAAGGCGCAGCCGTCGCCAGGAGCAAGGCGCCGGCCGTCAAGACCAAGGTCAAGCTTGCCGCCAGGCGCGCCGCGCCGGTAAAGAGCGCGCCCAAGCCCAAGGCAGCGCCAAAAGCAGCGCCCAAGGCCGCGCCAAAAGCCGCACCCAAGGTTGCACCCAAAGCCGCACCCAAAACCGCACCCAAGGTTGCGCCCAAAACCGCGTTGCCCAAGGTTGTTGCCGCGCCGCGCGCCCTGCCGCTGCCACTGGCGGCCGCGCCGCTGGCTCCGGTGGCGGTGAAAAAAAATCCCCGGCTGGCCAACAACTGGAAAACCAAGGCGGTCGAGCAGCTGAGCGACGCCGAGGTGATCGCCATGCCCGATGACGAGTACATGAACGACACGCAGATGGCGTTTTTCCGCCTGAAGCTGGCCGCGCTGCGGCACGACATCATCGCCAACGCGGGCCAGACGGCCGAGAATTTGCGCGACGACACCGTGGTCGTGCCCGACCCGGCCGACCGCGCCACCATCGAGGAAGAACACGCGCTCGAGCTGCGCACGCGCGACCGTGAGAGAAAGCTGCTCAAAAAGATCGAGCAGTCGATCGCCCGCATCGACGCCGGCGACTACGGCTACTGCGACGAGACCGGCGAGCCAATCGGCGTGCCGCGCCTGCTGGCGCGCCCGACCGCTACACTGTCGCTGGAAGCGCAGCAACGGCGCGAGCTGAAGCAAAAAATGTTTGGCGACTGACCTGAGCAAAACACATGGCGGGATCAGGCATGAGCAATGAAACCGGTTCCGGCGGCGGCAGTGGTGGCGGCGGCGGGGGCGGCGGCTTGCTGTCCAAAATGGTCAAGTTCGTCAAAAGCCCGAACACGCACTGGGCCGACCTTGACCGCCCGTCCGAAGACCGCACCTCGGGCCACGGCAGCAGCGAATCGCGCCTGATGCTCAAGGAGATGATCGAGCGCAAGCGGCGCAACGACTTTGTGCGCAACCGCGAATTCGATTTGCTGCGCAAGCTGCGCCGCCGCAGCGAGGGGCGGAATGAAAGCACCGGCGTGGGCGCGCCGCCCGATGTCAATGGCAATATCTCGCAGTACCCCAGCAGCAACCCGCCCACCGATGTGGGCGAGCGCGACCGCACGCTGAAAAAAATCGACGAGATCGAAGCGCAAATGGCCACCGCCTGGTTCAAGCGCAAGGACAAGGCGGAACAAACGCGTCAGATGCCCGTGACCGAAGTGGCCGCCGCGCCGCCGCCCGCGGCCATGACCGAGCACACGGTCGAGCCGGCCGCCCTGTCAGAGTCCAAAAAAGCACCGCTGGAGCCGGTTACGGTGCGCGCTTTCGCGCCCACCGAGCCGATGGAAAACACCAAGGCGCTGGCCGCCGACCTGGCGCGCGTGCGCGCGGGCCACGGGCCAGCGCATGCGCCCGAAGCGGCGGCGCACGCGCCAGCCGATGAGCTGGCGGCACACGCGCCTGCACAAACTCCCACGCCCACGCCAGCGCCCGCCCATCCCATGCCGTCGCCAACGCTGCCCGGCTTTGGCGTGTATGGTGATTTGTCCGAATTCAAGGTCGAGGTTGTCGCCACGGCCCGCAAGGACCCGGAAGTCGAAGAAGCCGCGATCCGCTTTGCCAATGGCGACGCCGCCGGCGCCGAGGCCGGTTTGCGCGACCTGCTGGACGAGGCAAACGGCAGCCGCAAGGACGATGTCGAAACCTGGCTGACCATGTTCGACCTGTTTCGCGCCAGCGGGCAGGAGGCCAAGTTTGACGAAGCCGCGCTGCACTTTGCGGCGCGCTTTGGGCGCTCGGCCCCGCAATGGGGCAAGGGCGGCGAGCTGGCCAGCAAGCCCGCGCCGGTGGCCACGGCGGCGGCCGTGGGGCGCTTTAACTGGGTGTGCCCGTCAACGCTCAACGTGGCGTCGGTCACGGCGCTCAACGCCGCGCTGGCGCGCGCCGCGCAGCCCTGGGCAATCGATTGGCGCTATGTAAAAACCGTCGATCCGGCGGCGCTGGCCGCGCTGATCGATGCCTTCAAAAACTGGGCCAGCCAGCCGGTGCGGCTGAAGTTTTTGGGCATCGAGCGGCTGCTGGACGTGCTGACCAGCCAGTCGCGCACCGATGACCGCACGGTGGACCAAAACTGGTGGCTGGCCTGCCTGGCGCTGCTGCGCGTGCTGGGCGAGATGGACGAGTTTGAGCTGGTGGCGCTGAACTACTGCGTCACCTACGAAGTTTCTCCGCCCGCCTGGGAAGACCCCAAAAACAGCTACCTGCCCATGAGCGCCGAAGGCGGCGACGATGCCGCCAGCGCCAGCGAGCTGGAGCCGGACAAGCACCCGTCCGAGTTCACGCCCAGCTTCGTGCCGTCCGACTTTGGCCTGGCCACCACGCTGGTAGACGACGGCGTGATGCGCGCCGAGCTGAGCGGCGAGCTGCTGGGCACGGCCACCAAGGCAATTGAAAAAGCCGTCACCGACACCACCGCCGCCATCGTCGAACTCAACTGCCGCCACTTGCTGCGCGTGGACTTCAGCGCCGCGGGCGACTTGCTCAACTGGGCGCTGGAGCAGCAGCGTCTGGAGCGCCAGGTAAGCTTCAAGCAGGTCAACCGCATGGTGGCGGCGTTCTTTGGCGTCATCGGCATTACCGAAGCGGCGCGCGTGGTGCTGCGCACGGATTGAGGCGTGGGTTGGCGTTGAGCGTTTGGCGTTTGATTCACGCGCAACGCAAAACCAGCCTTGAATCCGCCAATCCTGCCCCCACTTGGCGGCGATGGAACCATTTCACGGCACCACCATCGTCAGCGTGCGCCGCAAGACACCCGATGGCTGGCAAGTGGCCATTGGCGGCGACGGGCAGGTCACGCTGGGCAGCATCGTCGTCAAGGGATCGGCGCGCAAGGTGCGCAAGCTCTATCACGGCAAGGTGCTGGCCGGTTTTGCCGGGGCCACGGCCGATGCGTTTACGCTGTTCGAGCGCTTTGAGGCCAAGCTGGAAAAGCACCAGGGGCACCTGACGCGCTCGGCCATCGAGCTGACCCGCGACTGGCGCACCGACCGCGTGCTGCGCCGCCTGGAAGCCATGCTGGTGGTGGCCGACCGCGAAGCCTCGCTGATCATCACCGGCAACGGCGACGTGCTGGAGCCAGAGCACGGGCTGGCGGCCATCGGCTCCGGCGGCGCGTATGCGCAGGCGGCGGCCCGCGCGCTGCTCGATCACACACAATTGCCGGCCGATCAGGTGGTGAAAAAAGCGCTCGAAATCGCGGGCGATCTGTGCATTTACACCAACATGCAGCATACCGTGGAAACGCTCTGAACGTTGCGCGTGTTTTCGATTCGACCATGAACGTTTTTGCGCTGCTTGCCCCCACCCTGGCCCTCCCCCAAAGGGGGAGGGAATCTGACTCCTTCCCCCTTTGGGGGAAGGTTGGGATGGGGGCAGCGGCGGCGCCAAATGAATTGCGCCAGCAGGTGTCAGCGCTCAAATCAAGACTGCTGTAGCGCGAGATGCACCACGCCAAACGCCAAACGCCCAACCATGTCCTCCATGACCCCGCAGGAGATCGTCTCCGAACTGGACCGCCACATCGTTGGCCAAAAGGACGCCAAGCGCGCCGTGGCCATTGCGCTGCGCAACCGCTGGCGGCGCCAGCAGGTTGACGAGGCGCTGCGCCCGGAGATCACGCCCAAGAACATCCTCATGATCGGCCCCACCGGCGTGGGCAAGACCGAGATCGCGCGCCGGCTGGCGCGGCTGGCGGGCGCGCCGTTCATCAAGGTGGAGGCCACCAAGTTCACCGAGGTCGGCTACGTCGGCAAGGATGTCGATTCGATCATCCGCGACCTGGCCGAAATGGCCGTCAAGCAAGAGCGCGAGCGCGCCATGCGCCAGCACCGCACGCGCGCCGAGGACCTGGCCGAAGAGCGCATTCTGGACGTGCTGATCCCGCCCGCGCGCAACGCCGATGGCACCAGCAGCGCGCCCGCCGACGGCGCGGCGCGCCAGAGCTTTCGCAAAAAATTGCGCGAGGGGCAGCTCAATGACCGCGACATCGAAATCGAGCTGGAGCAGCCCGCGCCCACGATGGAGATCGTCGGCCCGCCAGGCATGGAAGAGATGGCCGAGCAGCTCAAGGGCATGCTCGGCAACCTGAGCAGCGGCCGGCGCAAGGCGCGGCGCCTGAAGATCGGCGAGGCGATGAAGCTGCTGATTGAAGAAGAAGCCGGTAAGCTGGTCAACGAGGACGAAATCCGCACCCAGGCCGTCACCAGTCTGGAGCAAAACGGCATCGTCTTCATCGACGAGATCGACAAGGTGGCCTCGCGCACGCTGGAAGGCGGCTCCAGCGCCGAAGTATCGCGCCAGGGCGTGCAGCGCGACTTGCTGCCGCTGGTGGAAGGCACCACCGTCAGCACCAAGTACGGCATGGTGCGCACCGATCACATTCTGTTCATCGCCTCCGGCGCGTTTCACCTGGCGCGGCCCAGCGACCTGATCCCGGAGCTGCAAGGCCGCCTGCCGATCCGCGTCGAGCTGGCGTCGCTGTCGGTGCGCGACTTCGAGGCCATCCTCACGCAAACCGACGCTTCGCTGGTGCGCCAGTACCAGGCGCTGCTGGCCACCGAAGGGGTGACGCTGGACTTCAGGCCCGATGGCATCAGCCGGCTGGCCGAGATCGCCTTTGCCGTCAACGAATCAACCGAAAACATCGGCGCGCGCCGCCTGTCAACCGTGATGGAGCGCCTGCTGGAAGAAGTCAGCTTCGACGCCGCCAAACTGCAAGGCCAAAGCGTCACCATCGACGCCCCCTTCGTCGATGCGCGCCTGTCCGCCTTGAGCCGCGACGAGGATTTGTCGCGCTTTATCCTCTGATAGCAAATAAAGTAGCTGGCCGCGCTTGGTGCGCAAGGATTTCATGTTGTTTTTAGCCTTTAATCCTTGTACGGCAAGCGCGGCCAGCTATTAAATCAGGACTACATATAGCCGCCGCTGCGCGCGCGGCGGGCGTGCAGCACATATTTTGCCAATCAGCGCTTTATTTTGCTAAACTACGCCATATTTTTTTAAAAGCTAGCCCAAGACATGCCCACGCAATCCAAGACGGCGGAAGACTGGAGCGCCTTGCGCATGGAGATCACGGAATCCTTTTCCCCCGGCGCACCGGTTCAGGAGCGCGATCTGTTTGCCGGGCGCGGCGGCCAGATTTCGGCGCTGGAAGATGCCGTCATCCAGCGCGGGCGCCACGCCATCGTTTATGGCGAGCGCGGAGTGGGCAAAACCTCTTTGGCCAATGTGCTCAAGCTGCTGATGCAGCGGCCCAACAAGGAGGTGATCTATGTCCGCGTCAACGCCGATCCCAACGACACCTTTGTTTCGCTGTGGAAAAAGGTTTTCAGGCGCATGTCGTATGAGGCCGCCGGCGGGGCCACGCGCAAGATCGCCGAGGACTTTGGCGATGACTTGACGCCCGATGACGTGCAACTGGTGCTGTCGGATTTTTCCGGCAACCAAATTCCGATCATCGTCCTCGATGAGTTTGACCGCCTGCAAGACAAGACCTGCACGCAACTGGTGGCCGACACGATCAAGGCGCTGTCGGACTACTCGGTCAACGCAACGGTGGTGATCGTGGGCGTTGCCGAGGATGTGTCCACGCTGATCCAGGGTCATGAATCGATCACGCGCGCGCTGGTGCAGATCAAGATGCCGCGCATGTCCAATGACGAGATCAAGACGCTGATCCTGACCCGTTACCAGCGCTGCGGGCTGACAACCGATGCGGACACGATCTGGAAGGTGTGCTTTCTTGCGCGCGGCCTGCCGTACTACGCGCACCTGCTGGCCATGCACGCCGCGCGCTACGCCATCGGCCAACAGCGCACCGCGGTGCGGCATCAGGATGTTGACAGGGCGCTTGAAGGCGCGATCTCCGAGCTGGATCAAAGCATCAAGGAAAAATACGTGACCGCCGTCAGAAGCCAGCGCGCCGAAGACACGCTGTACGCGCCAGTCCTGCTGGCGTGCGCCTTTGCCGCGACCGACGAGCTGGGGCGCTTTCAGCAAACGGCCGTGGCCATCCCGCTGAACAAAATCGCTCCGGGCAAAAACTATCAGGCCTCCACGTTCGCGCTGCACATGAACGCTTTTTGCAGCGATGACCGCGGGCGCGTGCTGCAGCGCTTTGGCACGCCGCGCAACTATCGCTACCGGTTTGCCGATCCGATGATGCAGCCCTACGTCATCCTCAAAGGCATCAACGAAGGCAGGCTGACCGGCGACATCCCGGCAATCTTCGCCACCAGCGCACCGGTGCTCAAAAATTCATAGCTGCCAGCGCTTGCCACACAGGCATTATCGATATAAAATAGCATGAAATCCTTGCGCATCAAGCGCGGTAAGCTATTAATTCAGCACTTGCAGCCATGGGGCCGCGGCTGCGTTGCTGGCGCGCGCGGCGCCCGTGCTGCGCGCAACACTGCCTCCGGGTTGGTGGCTTACTTTCAATGTGCGCGCTAAGTCGCTAATTCAAAAGGATTTTTACTTTTCAAACATGGTCAAAAACCCAGCTAACACGTTGATTTCATTGAAATAATTTGCTCTTTCCCCGTGCACGGCAGGCAATTCCTGCTACAGTGCAATAACGTGCCATTAAGTGGTGGTAAGTGCCGCCGCCGCTCAAGACTGGCGCTCGCAATGGGGATTTGTTCGTGTTTCAAGGACCGTCGTCGCTGAATCTGGATGCGAAGGGCAGGCTTTCAGTGCCTACCCGGCATCGCGACGTGCTGATGGCCGTGGCCGCTGGCGCGCTGACCATCACCAGGCATCCGCACGGCTGTCTGCTGGTGTTCCCGCGCCCCGCGTGGGAGCAGTTGCGCGAGCGCGTTGCCCAGTTGCCGATGTCGGCCCAGTGGTGGAAGCGCATCTTCATGGGCAACGCGATGGACGTGGAGATGGACGCCACCGGCCGCGTGCTGGTGCCGCCCGAGCTGCGCGAGGCCGCCGGCCTGACGCGCGAGGTAATCCTGCTGGGCATGGGGCCGCACTTCGAGCTGTGGGACAAGGCCGCCTACAAGGCCAAGGAAGCCATGGCGATGCAGGCCGAGATGCCCGATTCGCTGCGGGACTTTGTGTTTTAGAAAGCGGGCAACGGTGAACGCATGGCCGCATACCACGGTGCTGTTGAACGAGGCGGTGGACGCTCTCATCACGGACCCCGATGGCCACTACGTGGACGCCACGTTCGGGCGCGGCGGACATGCGCGCCTGATTCTCGCGCGCCTGAGCGCGCGCGGGCGGCTGACAGCCTACGACAAGGACCCGGATGCGCTGGCCGAGGCCGCGCGCATCACGGACGCGCGCTTTGCCATCCGCCACCAGGGCTTTGCCGCCATGGGCGAATGGCCGGCGGGCAGCTTGCATGGCGTGCTGATGGATCTGGGCGTGAGTTCGCCGCAGATCGACAACCCGGCGCGCGGTTTTTCATTTCGCGCCGACGGCCCGCTGGACATGCGCATGGACCCCACGCGCGGGCAAAGCGCCGCCCAGTGGCTGGCCAGCGCGCCGCAGCAGCAGATTGCAGAGGTGATTCGTGAATACGGTGAAGAACGGTTTGCTCTCGCCATTGCAAAGGCGATTGTTGCGCGCCGACAGGAACGGGGCGCGCTTGCAAGCACCCTCGAGCTGGCCCGCCTCGTGGCTGGCGCGGTCAAAACCCGCGAGCCGGGCCAGGACCCTGCTACGCGCACATTTCAGGCTATTCGGATTCACGTCAATGCCGAGCTTGAAGAGCTTGGACAGGCGTTAGAGGCCAGCGTACATGTGCTGCAACCCGGAGGCCGGCTCGTGGTGATCAGCTTTCATTCCATCGATGATCGGCTGACAAAACAGTTCATCGCGCGCCACGCGCGCGCGCCGGTGGATCGCCGCGCGCCCTTTGCCGAACCCGCGCCCGCGCTGCTGCGCCCCATCGCGCGCGTGCGCCCGGGCGCCGCCGAAGTGGCCGCCAATCCGCGCGCGCGCAGCGCCATCATGCGCGTGGCCGAGCGCACCGGCGCGGCCAGCGCCGCCGCCAGGAGCGCGCCATGACGCGGCTGGCCATCTTGCTGCTGGCGGCGGTGATCGCATCGGCGCTGGCGCTGGTGCGGGTGCAGTACGACTCGCGGCGCCTGTTCACCGAGCTGGACCGCGCGCTGGCCGAAGCGCGCCAGCTGGAAGTCGAGCGCGCCCGGCTGGAAGTTGACAAGCGCGCCGGCGCCACCTCGTTGCGGGTGGAAAAACTGGCGCGCGAAAAACTGGCCATGCGCACCGTAACGCCAGCCATCACCGAATACGTGAGTTGGCCGCCCGCCGCGCGCGCGCCCGCCGCCGCTCCCACGGGAGCCGCGCCGTGAGAGACATCCGCTTTGCCTCCAGCCCGCTGCTGGCGTCCAAAACCCCGGTGTGGCGCAGCAAGTTCATCGTCGCCATGCTGGCGCTGGTGTTCATCGCGCTGATTGCCCGCGCGGCGCAAGTGCAGGTGATCAACAACGCCTTCTACCAGCATCAGGGCGAAGTTCGTTTTGTGCGCACGCTGGAGCTGCCGGCCAGCCGCGGGCGCATCTTTGACCGCAACGGGCTGCTGCTGGCCTCCAGCGTGGTTGCGCCCAGCATCTGGGCGATTCCGGAAGATGTCGAGCGCGACGCGGACAAACTGACGCGGCTGGCAAAACTGCTGGACATGCCGCTGGCCGAACTCAATCGCAAACTGGCGGGCGAGGACAAAACCTTCGTCTGGCTCAAGCGCCAGGTGGACGAACCGGTGGCCAAACAAATCGCCGAGCTGAACCTGCCCGGCATCTACCAGCGCAAGGAATACAAGCGCAAATACCCGGAAGGCGAGGCGGTGGCGCACGTGGTCGGCTTTGCCAACATCGAAGGCCAGGGGCTGGAAGGCGCCGAGCTGTCGTTTGACCGCCAGCTGGCGGGCAAGCCCGGCTCGCGCCGCGTCATCAAGGACCGGCTGGGCCGCGTGGTCGAGGAAGTCGGCGACGAAATGCCGCCGGTCGCCGGCGCCGACATCCAGCTGTCCATCGACTCCAAGGTGCAGTTCTTCGCCTACCGGCAACTGCGCGAGGCGGTGCTGCGCCACAAGGCCAAATCGGGCAGCGTGGTGGTGCTGGACGCGCGCACCGGTGAATTGCTGGCGCTGGTCAACTACCCCAGCTACAACCCGGACGACCGGCGCAACCTGAGCGGCGCGCAACTGCGCAACATCGCGCTCACCGACACCTTCGAGCCGGGATCGGTGATGAAGCCGGTCACGGTGGCCATCGCGCTGGACGCCGGGCGCGTCACGCCGCACACCGTGATCGACACCTCGCCCGGCTCCTACCAGCTAGACAAATTCACCATCCGCGACACGCACAACTACGGCGCGCTGACGGTGGAAGGCGTGATCCAGAAGTCCAGCAACATCGGCGCACTGAAAATCGGCCAGCGCCTGAGCGCGCGCCAGATGTGGGAAACCTGCGCCGCGCTGGGCTACGGCAGCCGTCCGGAGCTGACCTTCCCCGGCGCGGCGGCGGGCCGCCTGCGCCCGTGGAAAAGCTGGCGGCCGGTGGAGCAGGCCACCATCTCCTACGGCTACGGCATGTCGGCCTCGCTGTTCCAGATGGCGCATTCGTACACCGCGTTCGCGCACGACGGGCGCGTAATCCCGGCCACCTTGCTCAAAAGCGCCAATGACGAACCGGCGCTGGGCGCGCGCGTGTTTTCCGAGCAAACCGCGCGCGCCGTGCGCAAGATGCTGCAACTGGCCGCCGGCCCCGGCGGCACCGGCCAGCGCGCGCAAACGCTGGGCTACTCGGTCGGCGGCAAATCGGGCACCGCGCGCAAGCAAGAGCGCGGCGGCTACGCCAGCGGCAAGTACCGTTCATGGTTTGCCGGCATGTCGCCCATCGACCAGCCGCGCGCCATCGTGGCGGTAATGATCGACGAACCAGGTAACGGCGAATACTACGGCGGCCTGGTCGCCGCCCCGGTGTTCAGCGAAGTGGTGCAGCAAACCCTGCGCATCATGGGCGTGCATCCCGACCTGGCGATCAAGCCGCAAATCGTCGCCGAGCCGGTGGAGGAGTCATTTTGAAATGACCGCCACCTTGCACACCACCACCCCCGCCGCCGCCGCGCGCTGGCTGCGCCAGATGGTGCGCGGCCAGTTGCACGCCGACAGCCGCCGCGTGCAAGCTGGCGACGGCTTCATCGCCTGGCCGGGCGCGGCCACCGATGGCCGCCAGTTCGTGCCCGCCGCGCTGGCGCAAGGCGCGGCGGCGTGCCTGATGGAAGCCGATGGCGCGGCCGCTTTCGGCTTTGATGGCGATGCGCGCATCGCCACCTGCGCGCACTTGAAGCGCGACACCGGCCTCATCGCCGCTGACTTTTACGGCCAGCCTTCCAGGTCGATGGAGGTGATCGCCGTCACCGGCACCAACGGCAAAACATCGTGTGCCTGGTGGCTGGCGCACGCTCTGGCCCAAACCCGGCAGCACGCGCCGTGCGGGCTGATCGGCACGCTCGGCATCGGCCTGCCGCCGCACATCGAACCATCTGGCCTGACCACGCCCGATCCGGTGCGACTGCAAGCGGCGCTGCGCGCGTTTGCCGATGCGGGCGCAAAAAGCTGCGCCATGGAAGCGTCTTCCATCGGCCTGGCCGAGCATCGCCTGGACGGCACCGCGATCCGCGTGGCGGCGTTCAGTAATTTCACGCAAGACCATCTCGACTATCACGGCAGCATGGATGCCTATTGGCAAGCCAAGCGCGCGCTGTTTGACTGGCCCGGCCTGCAAGCGGCGGTCATCAACCTTGACGATCCGCGCGGCGCCGGGTTGGCGCAATACGCACAAGAGCGCGGGCTGGACGTGTGGGCCTTCAGCCTGCACGCTCCGGCGCGCCTGTGCGCGCGCGAATTGGCGTGGACGTCCGCTGGCGCGCGCTTTGCGCTGGCCGAAGGCACGGCGCAAGCGAGCGTTGCCGCGCCAGTGGCGGGCGGCTATAACGTCAGCAATTTGCTGCTGGTAGCCGGTTGCCTGCGCGCGCTGGGCCTGCCGCTGGCCAATGTTGCCGCGCTGCTGGCGCAAGTTCCGCCCGTGCCGGGGCGCATGGAGCGCGTGGCGCTGCGTGGCGAGAGCGATCCCATCGTCATCGTCGATTACGCCCACACGCCCGACGCGCTGGACCAGGCCCTGCTGGCCTTGCGCCCGCTAGCCGCCGCGCGCGGCGGCCAGCTGGTGTGCGTGTTTGGCTGCGGCGGCAACCGCGACGCGGGCAAACGCCCACTGATGGGAGCGGCCGCGCGGGCGCGCGCCGATGCGCTGATCGTCACCAGCGACAACCCGCGCGATGAAGCGCCGCAAGCCATCATCGACGGCATTTTGCAAGGCATCGCCGATCGCGCGCGGATCACGGCCGAAGCCGATCGCGCCCGCGCCATCGCGCTGGCGATCGAAAGCGCGCACGCCACCGATGTGATCCTGATCGCTGGCAAGGGCCACGAGGACTATCAGGAAGTGCGCGGCCAGCGCCGGCCCTTCTCCGACCAGCATCAGGCGCGCGCGGCCTTGCAGCGGCGCGCTCAAGGAGCGCTGGCATGAGCGCCATGAACCTGACGCTGGAGCAGGCCGCGCGCGGCATCGAGGGCGCGCAACTGCTGGGCGATGGCGCCGTGCGCATCGCCCGCGTGCACAGCGACACGCGCACGCTGCAAGCGGGCGATTTGTTCGTCGCGCTCAAGGGCGAGCGTTTTGACGGCGCGGCGTTTTTGCCCGCCGCCGCGCACGCCGGGGCCGCCGCCGCGCTGGTTGACGCCACTGCCAGCGCGGCGCTGCCAGCCGCTGGCCTGCCGGGCATCGCCGCGCCCGATGCGCGGCGCGCGCTGGGCGAGCTGGCGGCCTTCTGGCGGCAGCGGTTTGAGCTGCCGCTGATCGCCGTCACCGGCAGCAATGGCAAGACCACCGTCACGCAAATGATCGCCTGCATCCTGCGCGCCTGGCTGGGCGATGCGGCGCTGGCTACCGCTGGCAACTTCAACAACGACATCGGCGTGCCGCTGACGCTGCTGCGCCTGCGGCCCGAGCACCGCGCCGCCGTGGTGGAGCTGGGCATGAACCACCCGGGCGAGATCGCGCAACTGGCCGCCCTCGCGCGGCCCACGGTGGCGCTGGTCAACAACGCGCAGCGCGAGCATATGGAATTCATGGCCTCGGTGGCTGCCGTGGCGGCGGAAAACGGCAGCGTGTTTGCCGCCCTGGGCGTGCACAGCGTGGCCGTATTTCCCGCCGGTGATGAGCATCAAAACCTGTGGCAGCGCTTGTCTGGCAAGCGCAAGCAGCTATTGTTTGGCGAGCAAAGCGCGGGCGCGCAAGTGTTTGCCGCCAGCGCCGTCTGGCACGGCGATCACTGGCGGGTAGCGGCGCTGGCGCCGCCGGGTCAGTTGCATTTTGACTTGCACATTGCCGGTCAACACAACGTGCGCAACGCGCTGGCCGCCATCGCCTGCGCCTGCGCCGCTGGTGTGCCGCAACAGGCGATCGAGCGCGGCCTGGCGGATTTCCGGCCCGTGGCCGGGCGCTCGCGCACGCTGACGCTGCGCCAGCGCGGGCGGCTGATCACGCTGGTGGACGACAGCTACAACGCCAACCCGGATTCGGTGCGCGCCGTGATCGACTTGCTGGCCGCGCTGCCCGGCCCGCGCCTGCTGGTGCTGGGCGACATGGCCGAGGTGGGCGCGCAAGGGCCGGCCTTTCATGCCGAGGCCGGCGCTTACGCGCGTGCGCGCGGCATCGACCGGCTGCTGGCGCACGGGCCGCTGGCCATTCATGCCGCGCTGGCGTTTGGCGGCGGCCAGCACTTTGAGGACATGGCGGCGCTGCAAGACGCGGTGCACGCGCATCTGGCGCAGTGCGCCAGCATCGCCGTCAAGGGATCGCGCATCATGGGCATGGAGCGCGTGGCGCGCGCGCTGACGGAGGACGCTCATGCTGCCTAGCCTCGCATCCTGGCTGCAAGGGCTGTCGCCCGATCTGGGATTTTTCCGCGTGTTCCAGTACCTGACGTTCCGCGCGGTGATGGCGGCCATGACGGCGCTGGTCATTGGCGTGCTGGCCGGGCCGTGGGTGATTCGCAAGCTGACCGAGCTGAAGATCGGCCAGCCGGTGCGCGGCTACGCGATGGAAACGCACCTGTCCAAAAGCGGCACGCCAACCATGGGCGGGGTGCTGATTTTGCTGGCGATCGCCATCTCGACGCTGCTGTGGTTTGACTGGTCCAACCGCTTTGTCTGGATCGTGCTGATCGTCACCTTTGGCTTTGGCGCCATTGGCTGGGTGGATGACTGGCGCAAGGTGGTCAACAAGGACCCGGAAGGGATGCGCTCGCGCGAGAAGTACTTCTGGCAGTCGCTGATTGGGCTGGGCGCGGCGTTTTTTCTGGCGTTTGCCGTTTCCGGCAACTCCAACGCCCGCGTGTGGGAGCTGCTTGTGCACTGGGTAGGCTCGGGCTTCACGCTCGATCTGCCGCGCGCCACCGGGCTGCTGGTGCCGTTTTTCAAGGAAGTGTCGTACCCGCTGGGCGTGGCGGGTTTTGTCATCATGAGCTATCTGGTGATCGTGGGCAGCAGCAACGCGGTCAACCTGACCGACGGGCTGGACGGGCTGGCGATCATGCCGGTGATCATGGTCGGCTCGGCGCTGGGAATCTTCGCCTATGTCACCGGCAACGTGGTGTATTCGCGCTACCTGCTGTTTCCGCACATTCCGGGCACCGGCGAGCTGCTGATCTTTTGCGCCGCGATGGCGGGCGCTGGGCTGGCATTTTTGTGGTTCAACACCCATCCGGCGCAAGTGTTCATGGGCGACGTGGGCGCGCTGGCGCTGGGCGGCGCTTTAGGCACCATCGCCGTCATCGTGCGGCAGGAGATCGTGCTGGCGATCATGGGCGGCGTGTTCGTGGTCGAGGCGCTGTCGGTAATGCTGCAAGTGGGCTGGTTCAAGTACACCAAACGCCGCTACGGCCAGGGCCGCCGCCTGCTCAAGATGGCGCCGCTGCACCACCATTTCGAGAAAAGCGGCTGGGCCGAAACCCAGGTGGTGGTGCGCTTTTGGATCATCACCATGCTGCTGTGCCTGGTGGGTTTGTCATCGCTGAAGCTGAGGTAACGGCATGAACGGACTCAAAGACCAACACGCGCTGGTGCTCGGCCTTGGTGTATCCGGGCTGGCGATGGCGCGCTGGTGCGCGGCGCAAGGCGCGCGCGTGACCGTGGCCGACACGCGGGGGCAGCCGCCGCAATTGCAGGCGCTGCGCGAGCAACTGCCGCAAGCGCGTTTTGCCGCTGGCCCGTTGGACGCGGCGCTGCTGGACGGCGATGTGCGCCTGGTCTGCCGCAGTCCTGGGCTGGCCCCGGCCGCCATCGCCGCCGTGGCGCAGGCAGCGCACGCGCGCGGCGTGCCGGTGCAAGGCGAGCTGGATCTTTTTTCCGCCGCGCTGGACGGCCTGCGCGACGCGCGCGGCTACGCGCCCAAGGTCATCGCCATCACCGGCACCAATGGCAAAACCACCGTGACGGCGCTGACCGGGCAACTGCTGCAACGCGCCGGCATAGTGGCCGCGGTGTCCGGCAATATCGGCCCCAGCCTGCTGGATACGCTGCACCAGCGCCTGCTGGCCGGTGACTTGCCCGCGGCGTGGGTGCTGGAGCTGTCCAGCTTTCAACTGCACGCCTGCGCGGGGTTCGAACCCACGGCGGCCGCGGTACTCAACATCACGCAAGACCACCTTGACTGGCATGGCGATATGGACGCCTACGTGGCCGCCAAGGCGCGCGTGTTTGGCGCGCGGTCGGTAATGGTGCTTAACCGCGACGATGCGCTGGTGGCAGCCATGCGTCCGCCCGCGCCCACCAAACCGGCGCGCGGCGCGGCGCGGGAACCGCCGCGCCAGGTAATCACTTTCGGCGCCGGCCTGCCCGCCGCGCCGGGCGACTTTGGCATCGAGACGGCAGGCGGCATGGACTGGCTGGTGCGCGCGTTCGAGGCCGGCGAAACCCGGCGCCCCCGCAAGGACAGCCAGCACGCCGAAGCCGATTTGCACTTGCAGCGGCTGATGCCAGCCGATGCCTTGCACATCCGCGGCCGCCACAACGCGCTCAACGCGCTGGCGGCGCTGGCGCTGGCTACCGGCGCTGGCTGCCCGCTGGGGCCGCTGCTGTATGGCCTGCGCGAGTATCGCGGCGAGCCGCACCGGGTGCAGTCCATCGGCGTGCTGGACGGGATCGAATACTTTGACGACAGCAAGGGCACCAATGTCGGCGCCACGATTGCCGCGCTGCAAGGGCTGGGCGGCGGGCGCAAGCTGGTGGTCATACTGGGCGGCGATGGCAAGGGGCAGGACTTTGCGCCGCTGGTCGATCCGGTGGCGCGCCACGCGCGCGCGGTGGTGCTGATCGGGCGCGACGCACCGGCCATCCGCGCCGCGCTGACCGCCACGGCGGTGGAGATGATCGACGCGCCCGCCTTGCCAGAGGCGGTAAGCAGCGCGCGCGCACACGCCCGCCCGGGCGACGCGGTGCTGCTGTCACCGGCCTGCGCCAGTCTGGACATGTTCCGCGACTACGCGCACCGGGCGCAGGTGTTTTGCGACGCCGTGCGCGAGCTGGCGCGCGCCAGCGGCGTGGAGCTGGAGGTGGCGCCATGAGCGCGGCCAGCAGCGTCATGGACCAGCCCGCGCGCCGGCGCCGCAAGCGGCGCGAGCAGCCGGCCTTCGATTTGCCGGTGCGCATCGGCGGGCTGGAATACACCCGCACCGCCAGCACGCCATCGCGCATGCCTGGCATCGACGTGACGCTGATCTGGGTTTGCGTGGCGCTGCTGGCCTGGGGGCTGGTGATGGTTTATTCGGCCACCATCGCGCTGCCGGACAACCCGCGCTTTGCGCGCTATACGCCCGGCTACTTTGCCACCCGGCACGCGCTGTGGATCGGGTTGTCGTTCGTGGCGGCGCTGCTGGCGTTTCAGGTGCGCATGAGCTGGTGGGAGCGCGCCGCGCCGTGGCTGTTCATCTTCGCGCTGGCGCTGCTGATCGTGGTGCTGATGCCGCACGTGGGCAACATGGTCAACGGCGCGCGGCGCTGGATTTCGCTGGGGCCGATGAACTTTCAGCCCTCGGAGCTGGCCAAGATCGCCGTGCTGATGTACGCCTGCGGCTACATGGTGCGCAAGATGGATGTCAAGGAGCGCTTTTTCCGCGCCGTGCTGCCAATGAGCGCAGCCATCGGCGTGGTCGGGCTGCTGCTGCTGGCGCAGCCGGACATGGGGGCGTTTTTGGTGATCGCGGTGATCGCGATGGGCATTTTGTTTTTGGGCGGCGTCAACGCGCGCATGTTCTTTCTCATCGCCACGGTGCTGGTGGTGGCTTTTGCGGTCATGATCTGGGCTTCGCCGTGGCGGCGCGAGCGCATCTTTGCCTACCTGGATCCGTGGAGCGAGGCGCACGCGCTGGGCAAGGGCTACCAGTTGTCGCACTCGCTGATCGCGGTCGGGCGCGGCGAGGTATTTGGCGTTGGCCTTGGCGGCAGCATCGAAAAGCTGCACTGGCTGCCCGAAGCGCACACCGACTTTCTGACCGCCATCATCGGCGAGGAGTTCGGTCTGGCCGGGCTGGTGTGCGTGATCTTCCTGTTTTTGTGGCTGACGCGCCGCATCATGCACATCGGGCGGCAGGCAATTGCGCTGGACCGCGTGTTCTCCGGCCTGGTGGCGCAAGGCATTGGCCTGTGGCTGGGCTTTCAGGCGTTCATCAACATCGGCGTCAATCTGGGCGCGCTGCCCACCAAGGGGCTGACGCTGCCGTTCATGAGCTACGGCGGCTCGGCCATCATGGCCAACATGGTGGCCATCGCCATCGTGCTGCGCGTGGATGTTGAAAACCGGATTCTCATGCGCGGAGGGCGGGCATGACACAGCATTGCGCCCTGGTCATGGCTGGCGGCACCGGCGGCCACATCTTTCCAGGCCTGGCGGTGGCCGATGGTTTGCGCGCCGCCGGCTGGCGCGTGCACTGGCTGGGCGCGCCCGGCAGCATGGAGCAGCAACTGGTGCCCCCGCGCGGCTACCCGTTCGAGGCGATCGATTTTGGCGGCGTGCGCGGCAAGGGGCTGGCGACGCTGGCGCTGCTGCCGCTGCGCCTGCTGCGCGCGTTTGCGCAAAGCATCGGCGTGATCCGGCGCGTGCGGCCCGACGTGCTGGTGGGGCTGGGCGGCTACATCACCTTTCCGGGCGGCATGATGGGCGCGCTGCTGCGCAAACCGCTGGTGCTGCACGAGCAAAACTCGGTACCCGGCCTGGCCAACAAGGTGCTGGCGGGCGTGGCCAGCCGCGTCTTTACCGCCTTTCCGGGCGTGCTGCCCGGGGCGCGCCAGGTGCGCTGCATCGGCAACCCGCTGCGCGCCGAGTTCACGCGCTACCCCGATCCGGCCGTGCGCTTTGCCGGGCGCGGCGGCCCGCTGCGGCTGCTGGTGGCAGGCGGCAGTCTGGGCGCGCGGGCGCTCAATGACGTGGTGCCGCAAGCGCTGGCGCTGATCGCGCCCGGGCAGCGCCCCAGCGTCACCCACCAAAGCGGCGCCAAACAAATTGACGCGCTGCGTGCCAATTACCAGGCCGCTGGCGTGCAGGCCGAGCTGCTGCCTTTCATCGACGACATGGCGCGCGCCTATGCCGAGGCCGATCTGGTGATTTGCCGCGCGGGCGCCACCACCGTGAGCGAGATCGCCGCCATTGGCGCGGCGGCGCTGTTCGTGCCGTTCCCGCACGCCGTGGACGATCATCAAACCGCCAATGCGCGCTTTTTGACCGATCAGGGCGCGGGCTGGCTGATCCAGCAAAGCGATTTGCGCGCCGAGGATTTGGCACAAATGCTACAAAGTACAGAGCGCTCAGCGCTTGCTGACATTGCGCAAAAGGCATATTTTGCCAAGAAAATTGACGCCACTGGCGAGCTTGTCGCGGCGTGCGAGGAGTTGGCGGCATGAGACATGCAATAAAGCACATTCACTTTGTAGGCGTGGGCGGCGCGGGCATGAGCGGCATTGCCGAGGTGCTGCACAACCTGCGCTACACCATATCCGGCTCCGATCTGGCCGACAGCGCCACGCTGCGCCGGCTGGCGGGCATGGGCATCCGCACCTTTGTGGGTCATGCGGCGGCGCACGTCGATGGCGCGGACGCGGTGGTGACATCAACCGCCGTGCAGTCCGGCAACCCGGAAGTGCTGGCCGCGCGCGAGCGGCGCATTCCGGTGGTGCCGCGCGCCATCATGCTGGCCGAGCTGATGCGCCTCAAGCAAGGCATCGCCATCGCCGGCACGCACGGCAAGACCACCACCACCAGTCTGGTGGCCAGCGTGCTGGCCGAAGCCGGGCTGGACCCCACCTTTGTGATTGGCGGGCGCCTGAACAGCGCCGGCGTCAACGCGCGTCTGGGGTCGGGCGAATACATCGTGGTCGAGGCTGATGAATCCGACGCCTCGTTTTTGAACCTGCTGCCGGTGCTGGCGGTGGTCACCAACATCGACGCCGACCACATGGAAACCTACGGGCACGACTTCGGGCGGCTGAAAAAAGCGTTTGTCGATTTTTTGCACCGGATGCCGTTTTACGGCACGGCGGTGCTGTGCGCCGAAAACGCCGCCGTGCGCGAAATCATGGCCGCCGTGGCCTGCCCCGTCACCACCTACGGCTTTGCCGCCGATGCCCAGGTGCGCGCGGTAGACGTGCGCGCCGAAGGCGGGCAAATGCGCTTTACCGTGCAGCGGCGCAACGGCGTGGCGCTGCCGGATTTGCCGGTCACGCTCAATCTGGCGGGCCAGCACAACGTGCTCAACGCGCTGGCCGCGGTGGCGGTGGCCGTTGAGCTGGGCATTGACGATCAGGCGGTGCGGCGGGCGCTGGCCGGGTTCAAGGGCGTGGGGCGGCGCTTTCAGAGCTATGGCGATTTGCCCGCCAGGGATGGCGGCACCTTCACCCTGATCGACGACTACGGCCACCACCCGGCGGAAATGGCCGCCACGCTGGCCGCCGCGCGCGGCGCGTTTCCGGGGCGGCGGCTGGCGCTGGTGTTTCAGCCACACCGCTACACCCGCACGCGCGACTGTTTTGAGGACTTTGTCACGGTTATCGGCAGCGCCGACCGCGTGGCGCTGACCGAGGTGTACGCCGCGGGCGAGGAGCCGATCGTGGCCGCCGATGGCCGCTCGCTGGCGCGCGCGCTGCGCGTGGCGGGCAAGGTGGAGCCGGTTTTCGTGGCCGATGTGAACGATTTACCGGCGCTGATCGCCGAGCGCGCCATCGGCGGCGACGTGGTGATTTGCATGGGCGCGGGGTCGATTGGCAACGTCCCCGCGAAAATCGTTGCAATGCTACAAAAAACTGAGCATAATCCGGACTGAGCAAGGCAACATGACGCAGCAACAGGTTCAATTCGGAAAAGTCGCGGTGCTGATGGGCGGGCGTTCAGCCGAGCGCGAGATTTCGCTGCTCTCCGGCCAGGGCGTGCTGACGGCGCTGCGCGCGCGCGGCGTGGATGCGCACGCGTTCGACCCGGCCAGCCAGCCGATGGAGGAATTAAAGCGCCAGCAATTTACGCGCTGCTTCATCGCGCTGCATGGCCGCTTTGGCGAAGACGGCACGGTGCAAGGCGCGCTGGAGCTGCTGGGCATCCCCTACACCGGCTCTGGCGTGCTGGCATCCAGCGCGGCGATGGACAAGGTAATGACCAAGCGCGTCTGGCTGGCCGAGGGGCTGCCCACGCCGCGCCACGTGCTGCTGGCGGCCGGCCAGCAGGACATTGAACGCACGCGCGCCGCGGCGGACACGCTGGGCCTGCCGCTGATCGTCAAGCCGCCGCGCGAAGGCTCGTCGATCGGATTGACCACGGTGCGCGCCCACGCGCAAATGCAGGACGCCGTGGCGCTGGCCGCGCGCTACGACGCCGGCGTGCTGTGCGAAGAATTCATCGATGGCGCCGAGGTCACCTGCGCCGTGCTTGGCGATGGCCCGCACGCCCAGGCGCTGCCGGTGGTTGGCATCGCCGCGCCCGGCGGCGCGTATGACTATCAGCACAAGTACTTCACCGACGATGTGCAATACCGCTGCCCAAGCGGCCTGCCGCAGGCGCTGGAAAACCGGATTCGGCAGCTGGCGCTGGCCGCCCACCGCGCGCTGGGCTGCCGCGGCTGGAGCCGCACCGACTTGATGATCCGCGCCAGCGACAGCCAGCCGTTCCTGCTGGAGATCAACACCGCGCCGGGCATGACCAGCCATTCGCTGGTGCCCATGGCCGCGCGCGCGGCCGGCCTGAGCTACGAAGACCTGTGTCTGCGCATACTGGCCAGCGCCACGCTCGACTACCCGCCTGCCAGGGAGGCGCGCGCATGACCGCCCGCAACGTGCCCATTCCGGTGGATGTCAGGCTGATGAACCTGACCGCCTCGCTGATCGTGCTGGGGCTGGCGCTGGGCTGCGTGGCCACGGCGGCCTGGTGGGCGGCGCGCAATCCGGTGTTTGCCATCGGCCAGATCACCGTCGATGGCGACACCACGCACAACAGCGCCGACAGCCTGCGCGCCAGCGTGCTGCCCAGGCTGACGGGCACTTTCTTCACCGTCGATCTGGAAGCGGTGCAGGCCGCGTTTGAATCCGCGCCGTGGGTGCGCAGCGCGCTGGTGCAGCGGCGCTTTCCAAACCGGCTGCACGTCACGCTGCAAGAGCACACACCGGTGGCGCGCTGGGGCGATGATGGCCTGCACATGGTTGACAGCCTGGGCCAGGTGTTTGACACCGGCGGCGACGACGACGCCGATGCCGATTTGCCGTCGCTGTCCGGCCCGCGCGGTCAAGCAGCCGAGCTGCTGGCGATGTACCGGCGGCTCAATCCGCTGCTGGCGCCGCTGGATACCGGTATCGGCCAGTTGACGCTGCAAGCGCGCGGCAACTGGCGCGCCGAGCTGGACGCGGGCGCGCTGATCGAGCTTGGACAAGGCACGCCGGAGCAGCTGGCCGCGCGCTTGCAGCAGTTTGCCGCCACGGTGGGGCAGGTGGCCGCGCGCCACCAGCGCACGGTGCAGGCGATCGAGTCCGCCGATCTGCGCCACGGCGGCGGCTACGCGCTGCGCCTGCAAGGCGTGGTCACCGCGCACATCGACGCCGCCGTCCAGCCCCCGGCGCGCGCAAGGTAGCAAGCAACAACGGCACATATACACACGTCATGGCAAAAGAGTACAAGGACCTCATCGTCGGACTGGATATCGGCACCGCCAAGATCATGGTGGTGGTGGGTGAAGTCCTGCCCGGCGGCGACCTCAAGCTGGCCGGGCTGGGCGTCGCGCCCAGCAATGGTTTGAAGCGCGGCGTGGTGGTCAACATCGACGCTACCGTGGCCAGCATCCAGCAGGCGCTGAAAGAAGCCGAGCTGACCGCCGACTGCAAGATCGCCCGCGTGCACACCGGCATCACCGGCAGCCATATCCGGGGCATCAATTCCAGCGGCATGGTGGCGGTCAAGGACCGCGAGGTCACGCCCGCCGACGTGGCGCGCGTGGTCGAGACCGCCAAGGCCATCAACATCTCCAGCGACCAGCGCCTGCTGCTGGTGGAGCCGCAAGAGTTCGTGATCGACGGCCAGGACGTCAAGGAGCCGGTGGGCATGAGCGGCATGCGCCTGGAGGCCAAGGTGCACATCGTCACCGGCGCGCAAAGCGCGGCCGAAAACATCATCAAGTGCGTGCGCCGCTGCGGGCTGGAAGTCGATCAGCTGATGCTCAATCCGCTGGCCTCGTCGCTGGCCGTGCTGACCGACGACGAGCGCGAGCTGGGCGTGGCCTGCGTGGACATTGGCGCGGGCGCCACCGACGTGGCGATTTTCTCCGGCGGCGCCATCCGCCACACGGCGGTAATCCCGATCGCTGGCGATCTGGTCACCAGCGACATCGCGATGGCGCTGCGCACCCCCACGCGCGACGCGGAGGACATCAAGGTCGAGCACGGCTGCGCCAAGCAGCTGCTGGCCAACGCCGAAACGCAAGTCGAAGTGCCGGGCCTGGGCGACCGTGCCCCGCGCATGCTCAGCCGGCAGGCACTGGCCGGGGTGATCGAGCCGCGCGTGGAAGAAATTTTTTCGCTGGTGCAGCAGGTGATCCGCGATTCGGGTTTTGAGGAAATGCTCTCCTCGGGCGTGGTGCTGACCGGCGGCAGCGCGGTGATGCCGGGCATGGTGGAACTGGGCGAGGACATCTTTCTGAAGCCCGTGCGCCGCGGCATGCCCATGTACGCGCGCGCGCTGTCGGACATGGTGGCGCAGCCGCGCGCGGCCACCGTCATGGGGCTGATGGAAGAAGCGCGCATGGCGCGCCTGCGCGGCTTCAAGGCGGCGCAAAAAGCCAGCAGCGTGAAAAGCGCGCTGGGACGCTTCAAGGACTTCATCGTGGGCAATTTCTGACCATGAACCAGCTGCCAACCGTCAACACCCGCGAGCGCCCGGCATGGCCGGGCGCCGGGCCGCCAGATCCCGGGTGACGCCAACGCGGTCAGGACACACACGGCAAATCAAACAACACGGACATAAATTCATTTTTTTCATTCAACCCAAGGCAACTGCAACACAGGATCAGGAGTACAACATGAGTATCGAGATGATCGAAACCGACAGTTTTCAGTCTGGCACCCAGATCAAGGTAATCGGCGTCGGCGGCGGCGGCAGCAACGCGGTCGATCACATGATCGAGCGCGAGGTGCAGGGCGTGGAATTCATCTGCGCCAACACCGACGCCCAGGCGCTCAACCGCGCGCGCGCGGCCACCGTGATCCAGCTTGGCTCAAGTGGCGGCGGCGCGGGCGGCCAGCCCGATGTGGGGCGCAAGGCCGCCGAGGACGCGGCCGAGGACATCCGCCAGGCCATCCGCGGCACGCACATGCTGTTCATCACCGCCGGCATGGGCGGGGGCACCGGCACCGGCGCCGCGCCGGTGGTGGCGCGCATCGCCAAGGACATGGGCATCCTAACCGTGGCGGTGGTCACCAGACCGTTTGAATGGGAAGGCGGGCGGCGCATGAACAACGCCGAAGCCGGCCTGACCGAGCTGGAGGCCAACGTCGATTCGCTGGTGGTGGTGCTCAACGAAAAGCTGCTGGAAGTGCTGGGCGATGACGTGACCCAGGATGAAGCCTTCGCGCACGCCAACGACGTGCTCAAAAACGCCGTCGGCGGCATCGCCGAAATCATCAACGACTACGGCCACGTCAACGTGGACTTTCAGGACGTGCGCACCGTCATGAGCGAGCCTGGCAAGGCCATGATGGGCACCGCCACCGCCAGCGGCCCCGACCGCGCCCGCATCGCCGCCGAACAGGCCGTGGCCTGCCCGCTGCTGGAGGGCATCGACCTGTCGGGCGCCAAGGGCGTGCTGGTGCTGATCACGGCGTCCAAGGGCACGCTCAAGCTGAGCGAATCCCGCGAGGCCATGAACACCATCCGCGCCTACGCCACGCAAGACGCGCACATCATCTACGGCGCGGCCTACGACGACACGCTGGGCGACGAAATCCGCGTTACCGTGGTAGCCACCGGCCTGTCGCGCAACGGCGTGCGCCGCCAGCCCATCACCGTGGTGCAAGGCGGCCTGCGCACCGGCACCGACAACGTGCCGATCGCGCAGCCGGTCATGAATCAGGAGCCGATCGGCGCGATGGCCTACACCCAGCCAATCAACCCCAACCGGGCCACCCCCGCCGTCTGGCGCAACGGCCTGCGCGGAGAAGCGGCCGTCAAGGTCGAGGCGCTGTCCGCCGGCGGCATGGACGACTTCGAGATCCCGGCGTTTTTGCGCAAGCAGGCCGATTGAGCGCCGCCTTGCTCCCTTTAAAGTCCTTTGCAGTGCGCGCGGTTTTCTCCCTCTCCCACTTGTGGGAGAGGGCCGGGGAGAGGGCCGGCCGACAGGCCGGATGCCGCTTCAATAAACGTAGCGCTTACCGGCCTTCGGCCGGCCATCTCCCCCGCCCCTCTCCAGTAAACGGGAGAGGGTAGCTACATTTACAATATCTGCCAGCGCCTGCCACACAACGATTTCAGCATAAAACCATCATGAAATCCTTGCACAGCAAGCGCGGCCAGCTATCAATTCAATAATCACGCCCATTGTCAATAAAATCCATGCCCATGCTTGCGCAACGCACCATCAAGGCACTCACCCGCGCGGTGGGCTTTGGCCTGCACAGCGGCGACCGGGTCGAGCTTACGCTGCGCCCAGCGCCGCCGGGCACCGGCATCGTGTTCCGGCGCATCGACCTGCCAGAGCCGGTGGACATCGCCGCCAGCGCGCTGGCGGTGACCGACACGCGCATGGCCTCCACCCTCTCGCGCGGCGACGTCAAGGTGCGCACGGTCGAGCACCTGATGTCCGCCTGCGCCGGGCTGGGGCTGGACAACCTGTACATCGACATCACCGCCGAAGAAGTGCCCATCCTGGACGGCTCCGCCTCTTCCTTCGTCTATCTGCTGCAAAGCGCCGGCATCGAAGTGCAAAAAGCGCCCAGGGAATTTTTGCGCGTCAAGCGGCCGGTTGAAGTGCGCGAAGGCGAAGGCGAGCAGCTCAAATGGGCGCGCCTGGCCCCGCACCACGGCTTTACCCTGGGCTTTGAGATCGACTTTCAGCACCCGGTGGTCGATTCCACCGGCCAGCGCGTGCAGTTCGACATGGGATCGGGCCGCTACAGCCGCGACATCGCGCGCGCGCGCACCTTCGCCTTCAGCCGCGACGTGGAGCAAATGCGCGCCAACGGCCTGGCGCTGGGCGGCGGGCTGGACAACGCCATCGTCATGGACGACACCAAGGTGCTGAACGCGGGCGGCCTGCGCTACGCCGAAGAATTTGCCAAACACAAACTCCTGGACGCCATTGGCGATTTGTACTGCATCGGCAAACCCATGCTGGCCGCCTACACCGCCTTTCGCTCTGGCCACGCGCTAAACAACAAACTGCTGCGCGCCCTGCTGGCCGACCAAACCGCGTGGGACATCGTCAGCTTCACCGACGAACGCCAGGCTCCGGCAGGCTTCGCGCAACTGGCGCGCGCGTGGTGATTGGGTTCACCCAGGCTCCACCCGCCGGGCGGCGCGCGCGATTGACAGCAGCATCCCCAGCGCCGCGCCCAGCGTGATCATTGCCGTGCCGCCGTAGCTGATGAACGGCAGCGGCACGCCCACCACTGGCAGCAGGCCGCTGACCATGCCCATGTTGACAAAGGCGTAGGCAAACAAGATGGCCGCCAGCGCCGCGCCCAGCAGGCGCGCAAACAGCGTGGTGCCGCGCGCGGCGATGATCAGCGCGCGCATGACCAAAAAAGTAAAGCCCAGCACCAGCAAGCAGTTGCCAAACAGGCCAAATTCTTCCGAAAAGGCGGCAAAGATGAAGTCGGTGGTGTGCTCCGGAATAAACCCCAGATGCGTTTGCGTGCCCTGCATGAAGCCCTTGCCGTACATGCCGCCGGAGCCAATGGCCGTCATGCCCTGCAGGATGTGAAAGCCCTTGCCCAGCGGGTCGCGCAGCGGGTCCAGCAAGGTGCATACGCGCTGGCGCTGAAATTCGCGCAGCACGTACCAGTTGACGCCGTCGGCGCATAGCTGCTGCTCGTAAAACACGATCAGCACGATCACGATCAGGCCCAGCAGCAGCGGCGGCAGCACCAGCCGCCAGGGCAGGCCGGCAAAAAAGATTACCGCCAGCCCGGCGGCCATGACCAGCACGGCAGTGCCAAGGTCGGGCTGCTTGATGATCAGCGCCACCGGCACGGCCAGCAGGACAAACGCGACGGCAAAATCCAGCGGCCTGATGTGCCCTTCGCGGCGATGAAACCACCACGCCAGCATCAGCGGCGTGGCGATCTTGAGCAGCTCGCTGGGCTGAATCACCACGCCCACGTTGAGCCAGCGGGTGGCGCCCTTTTTGGTCATGCCAAACAGGGCCACGGCCACCAGCAGCGCCACGCCCAGCGTGTACGCGGGCACGGCCAGACTCATCAGCCGCCGCGGCTCGATCTGCGCCACCACGAACATGATGGCGGCGGCAATCAGCATGTTGCGCCCATGATCGGCAAAGCGGCTGCCCTGGCCGTAGCCCGACGAATACATCGCCAGCAGCCCCGCGCCCGCCAGCAGCAGCACCGCCAGCAACAGCAGCAAGTCGAACCCGCGCAGCAACGGCAAAACGCGCTGCCACAACGGGGGTTTATCCAGTACTACGGGCATGAAGCGGTGGATTATCCGGCGCTGGTTTGACAAACAATCACGCTGCATGCACAATGCAACCGTAATGGAACCATTTTGAAGGTATCTGCATGCCAGCGACCCTTACGCTCAAGAGCGTGCCGGACGAGATCTACCAGCTTCTCAAAACCACCGCGCAAGCCCAGCACCGCAGCTTGAACAGTCAGGCCATCGTGTGTCTGGAATCCGCGCTTGTGCCAGCGGGCGTGAGCGTGGAGCAGCGGCTGGCAAAAGCCCGCGCGCTGCGCGCCGCGCTGCCCAGGGGGCCGTTCAAGGCCGCCGACATCGATGCCTACAAACGTCATGGGCGGCAGGATGATCGTCGTTGACAGCAACATCATCGCCTACCTGTATCTGCCGGGCGAATACACCGCCAGGGCCGAAGCCCTGCTTGAGCAAGACGCCAACTGGACGGCGCCGCCGCTGTGGAAAAGCGAGCTGCGCAACATTCTGGCCGGGTACATGCGCCGCAAAATGCTCACCTTCGAGGCCGCGCACGATCTGCAACGCGAAGCCGAAAGCCTGCTGGCCGGCGCCGTGCGCGAAGCGGACTCGCGCCTGATCTTGCAACTGGTGCAGGGCAGCAACTGCTCGGCCTACGACTGCGAATTCGCCGCGCTGGCGCTGACCCTTGGCGTCAAGCTGGTGACGTTGGACGCCAAGCTCCTGAAAGCGTTTCCAGGTTGCGCGGTGGCGCTGTAGGCTGCGGGTGAGGTAAAGCCGAGAACCAACATGGCGGCGTTGCAAACGTTGGGGTGCGCCTGCGGTTTCACGCCAACCTATGGCCTCATGGTGGTTATTGAGCGGCCAGGAGAATGGGACAATCTTCCTATCTATGTATGTTCTGTTCGACGACGCCGGCAAGTTTTTTGCTGGCCGTATTCTTTCCGGGGCCGAGGCTTCGGCGCAGGTGGAGCTTGATTCCGGCAAGCGGGTCAAGGTCAAGGCGGCCAATGTGCTGCTGCGCTTTGAGCAGCCGCCGCCAGCGGCGCTGATGGCCGATGCGCTGGCGCTGGCCGCCGCCGTGGAGCTGCCGCTGGCGTGGGAGTTTGCTCCCGAAGGCGAGTTTGGCTTTGCCGAGCTGGCGGCGGATTATTTTGGCGCCGAGCCGGGCGCGGTGCGGCAGGCGGCGATGCTGATGGCGCTGCATGAAGCGCCGCATTACTTTCGCCGCGCTGGCAAGGGGCGTTTTCGCAAGGCGGGCGCGGATGTGGTGGCGCAGGCGCTGGCGGCGATCGAGAAGAAAAAGCAGCTTGCCGCGCAGGTCGCCGCCTGGGCGGGCGAGCTGGCCGCCGGGCGCACGCCGGATCCGGTGCGCGCGCAACTGTTCAGGATTTTGTTCAAGCCGGACAAGAACGCGCCCGAATACAAGGCGGTGGTGGAGGCCAGCCGCGCCACGCAAACCGCGCCGCTGGCGCTGCTGCAACGCGCGGGGGCGATTGAGTCGGCCTACCAGTTTCACTGGCAGCGGTTTTTGTTTGAGCACTTTCCCAGGGGCACGGGGTTTGCGGTGCTGGATGCGCCGGTCATTGCCGATGAGCTGCCGCTGGCCGATGTGCAGGCGTATTCGATCGACGATTCGCACACCACCGAGATTGATGACGCGCTGTCGCTGCAAGGGCTGGGCAGCGGCTGCGTGGTGCTGGGCATCCACATTGCCGCGCCGGGGCTGGCGATCGCGCCGGGCGGCGCGCTGGATGCGCTGGCGCGCACGCGCCTGTCCACCGTGTATATGCCCGGCTGCAAGATCACCATGCTGCCGGACGGCGTGGTGCAAGCCTATACGCTGGGCGCGGGCGCCGCCGTGCCCGCCGTGTCGCTGTATGTCACGCTGGATGAGGCCACGCTGCACATCAGGGACAGCCAAACGCGCCTGGAGCGCGTGCCAATCGCCGCCAATCTGCGCCACGACCAGCTGGACGAGATCATCACCGCCAATTGGCTGCAAGGCCAGCAGGATTTGGATGAAAACACCGTCCAGCGCTTGCCCATCAAGCGCGAGCAGCTATCGTTTTTGTATCGGCTGGCGTTGCACCTGAAGGCGCTGCGCGAGCAGGTGCGCGGCAAGCCGGAGACCTTCAACCGGCCCGACTACAACTTCAAGCTGGCCGGTTGCGCGGGCGCCGTGCCAACTGGCGATGAGCAGGTCATCATCACCGCCCGCCAGCGCGGCGCGCCGCTGGATTTGATCGTGTCCGAGGCCATGATCCTGGCCAACAGCACCTGGGGCCAGTGGCTGGCCAGCCTGGGCGTGCCCGCCATCTACCGCAGCCAGTCCAGCCTGGCGCCGGGCGTGAAGGTGCGCATGGGCGCCAAGGCGCTGCCGCACGCGGGCATTGGCGTGCCCAGTTATGCGTGGAGCACTTCGCCGCTGCGCCGCTATGTCGATTTGGTGAACCAGTGGCAAATCATCGCCGCCGTGCGCCACGGTCAGGCGGCGGCGCTGGCCGCGCCGTTCAAGCCCAGGGACGCGCAACTGTTTGCCGTCATCAGCGCGTTTGACGCCGCCTACACCGCCTACAACGCGCATCAGGCCAGCATGGAACGCTTTTGGACGCTGCGCTATCTGCGCCAGCGCGGCATTACCGAGCTGACCGCCGCCTTGCTTAAAGAGCAGGCCGGCGGCGCGTGGCTGGTGCGCGCCGACGGCCTGCCGCTGACCTTTACCGTGCTGGGCGGACAAGGCTTGCCGCGCGGCGCGCGGGTGCGCGTAAAGCTGGGTGCAATCGACGACATCGCGCTGGACGTGCGCGGCAGCGTGACCGAGGTGCTGGATGCGGGCGCCGCCAGCGCGCCCGGCGGCGATGACGATGAGAACAATGACACACAAACGGCTGCCGGGCCGCTGACAATTGCGGTTGATGTAACTGAAGCCCAGCCCGGCACGGATAATCAGCCCCAGTGATGTTGTTGCGTTATCTCAAATCCCTGTCCACGCTGCAATGGGCGCTGGCGCTGTCGGTGCTGCTGCACGGCGTGGTGCTGACCATCCGCTTTGTCGATCCGGAAGGGTTCAAACGGGCGTTTGAGCAAACTTCGCTGGACGTGATTTTGGTCAACGCCCGGGCGGACGAAAAGCCGAACAAGGCGCAAGCCGTGGCCCAGGTCAACCTGGCCGGCGGCGGCGAAGCGGCGGACAAGCGCATCGTCAGCACGCCGCTGCCGCCCATGCCGGTTGAGTCCGAGGGCAACGCCGCCACCAACCAGAACCAGCGCCGCATTCAGGACATGCAGCAAGAGCAGGAGCAGTTGATGGCGCAGGTGCGCAAGCAGCTCGAGGCCATGCCGCGCGCCGATCCCGCCAGGCTGGCCGACGACCCCGACGCGCGCGCGCAGGAAGAGCGCCGCCAGCAGTTGACCAAACTGCTGGCGGCCATCGAGCGGCGCGTGCAGGAAGAAAACTCGCGCCCGCGCAAACGCTACCTCAGCCCCGCCACGCTGGGCACCACCTATGCGCAGTACTACGACGAGATGCGCCGCAAGATCGAAGCGCGCGGCACCGCCAACTTCCCGCAAGTGGCCGGGCGCAAGCTGTATGGCGAGCTGCTGATGGCGCTGCTGATCAACCACGACGGGCGCATTCTGGACGCGCGCGTGGTGCAAAGCTCGGGCAACCGCATCCTTGACCGGCTGGCCGAGGCCATCGCGCATTCATCCGCGCCGTTTGGCAACTTCACCGCCGAAATGCGCAAGGACACGGACCAGTTCGACGTTACCGCGCGCTTCAAGTTCAGGCGCGACATGACGCTGGAAACCACCTTGCAGTCCGACCAGCTGACCAACGCCGTGCGGGAGATGCGCTGATGCCCGTGCGCGCCGCCGTCATGCCGCGTTATCTCAAGCCGCCGCTGGCATGGCTATTGGCGCTGGCGCTGTCCGCGCTGGCGCACGCCGCGCCGCCTGACGATCAGGCCAGCACTGAAAACCAGCGCCGCATCGACGCCATGCGGCAAGAGCAGGAACAACTGCTGATCAAAATCCGCCAAAAACTGGCTTCCATGCCCAAGGCCGATCCTGCCAAACTGGCCCGCGACCCCGAAGCGCGCGCGCAGGAAAAGCTGCGCCAGCAACTGATCACGAAAATGGAGCTGATCGAGCAGCGCATACAAGAGCAAAACGCGCGCCCGCGCAAGCGCTACCTCAGCCCCGCCACCGTGGGCGCGCTCTACGCTGACTACTACCGCGGCCTGCGCTGCAAGATCGAGGCGCGCGGCAGCGCCAACTTTCCCCAAGTGGCCGGGCGCAAGCTGTACGGCGAGCTGATGATGGCGCTGCTGGTCAACCACGATGGCAGCCTGCTGGCCGCCAAGGTGGTACTAAGCTCGGGCGATCCGCTGCTGGACAACCTGGCCGCGGACATCGCCAAATCAGCCGCGCCGTTTGGCCCTTTCAGCGCCGCCATGCGCCAGGACAGCGACCAGATCGACATCACCGCGCGCTTTGGCTTCAACAACGCGGCCACGCTGGAAGCCGCGCCGCAGTCCAGCGGCTGCCCGCCATGATGCAGCACGCCAGGCGTTTCAGACTCCCTCTCCCACCGAGGCTGTCGCAAAAGGGCAATCACGCTCTCGCTTCCACATTCGTCATTCCCGCCTGCGCGGGAATGACGACTTTTTTGCGGCACCATGCACTTGTGGAAATGCCATGACCATGCGCTTGCCAAAACGCTGGCTGCTGCTGTCCGTGCTGTCTGTGCTGCTGCTGCAAGCTTTTTTCATTGGCCGCATCGCGCTGATGGCGGTCAGCGATCCGCGCTCCACCACCTTTCAGCGCTCTGAACTCTGGCGGCTGGCCAGCGCGGGCAAGCTGCGCTGGCAGCAGGACTGGCGCGGCTATGACGGTATTTCCGAGCAGCTCAAGCGCGCCGTCGTCGCCGCCGAGGACGACGCCTTCGTCAACCACGAAGGCGTGGCATGGGAGGCGATCGAAAAAGCCCGCCAGCGCAACGCCCGCGCCCAGGCCGACGCCGCCAAACGCGCCGCGCAAAACAAACCGCCGCGCACCGCCGCCGTGCGCGGCGGCTCCACCATCACCCAGCAACTGGCCAAAAACCTGCTGCTGTCGGGCGAGCGCACGCTGGCGCGCAAGGGGCAAGAGCTGGTGCTGACCTACGCGCTGGAGCTGCTGCTGGACAAGCGCCGCATTCTGGAGATTTACCTCAACAGCGTCGAATGGGGCGAAGGCGTTTTTGGCGCCGAGGCCGCCGCGCGCCACTACTTTGGCAAAAGCGCCGCCGGGCTGACCGCCTGGGAAGCCGCGCGCCTGGCCGTCATGCTGCCGCGCCCGCGCCACTACGAGCAACAGCCGCGCTCGCCCTACCTCGATCAGCGCGCGGCCAGCATCATGCGGCGCATGGGTAACTCGGAGCTGCCATGATGTGCTTGAAATTTGATAGCTGCCAGCGCTTGACTGACAAGCGCCAGAGCCGTTTTTGACCATGAATTCAGAGCAGCCGCACCCGCCCGTCAACGCCGCCATCCCCGGCTACATGGCGGGCTTTTACGACTGGATTTACGTCAATCCGCGCACGGCGGCGCGGCTGGATCACGACTTTGTGGTGCGCGTGCTGCTGTTCGGCCAGGCGGGCCGGCTGATTCGCGCCTATCTGGACGAGATCGCGCCGGGCACGCGCGTGTGGCAGGCCGCGCACGTTTACGGCAGCCAGATCGTGCGGCTGGCCAGGCACATCGGGCCGCACGGACAGCTGGCGCTGACCGACATCGCGCCGGTGCAGGTCGAGCACGCGCGCCAAAAGCTGGCCGCATTCCCCTGGGCCAGCGTCGATTGCCGCGACGCCGCCGAATTTGCGCCGCCGCAAAAGTTTGACGTGGCCGGCAGCTTTTTCCTGCTGCACGAAGTGCCGGAAGACAAAAAACGCCAGATCGTTGACAACATGCTGGCCCACGTCACGGCAGGCGGCAAGGCGGTATTCATCGACTACCACCGCCCGGCGGCGTGGCAGCCGGCGCGGCTGATCTTCAGCGCCGTCAACGCCGCGCTGGAGCCATATGCCAATGCGCTGTGGCAAAACGCCATCAGCTCCTACGCCAGCCGCGCCGCCAGCTTTGACTGGAGCACGCGCACTTTTTTTGGCGGCGTTTATCAATGCACGGTAGCGCGGCGCAAGGCGGATGTTTAGCGCGCCGGTGCAATGGCCCGTGAACTACTGAATCGATAGCTGCCAGCGCTTGCTGCGTAAGGATTTGATGATATTTTACGCTGCAAAGGATTGCGCAACAAGCGCTGGCAGCTATTGTTTATGTACCGCGCAAACCTCAATGCTCTCCGCCCGCCACGCTCACGCCCGCTTCGCCGCGTTTGGGGCGCGAGAACCAGATCATGCCGGTCAGCAGCAAAAACAGCACCGCCGAGCCGTAGAAGATTTCCTGCGTTGACAGCATCATTGCCTGCTGCGTGGCCAGGTTGTTGATGGTGCCCAGCGCCTGCTGCTGCGTCATGCCGCTGGCTTGCAGGCCTTCCAGCGTTTGCGTTACCACCGGGTTGCCAGGCTGCATGGCTTCGGCCAGCCGGGCGTGGTGCATGATGCCGCGGTTTTCCCACAGCGTGGTGCTGATGGACGTGCCCATCGCCCCGGCGGTAATGCGCATGAAGTTGGACAGCCCGGACGCGGCGGGCATTTGCCACGGCTCGATCTCCGACAGGGTGATGGTGACCAGCGGGATAAAGAAAAACGCCGTCGCGATGCCCTGTATGACGGTGGGTATGCTGATAGTGGCAAAGTCGGCCTGGGTGGTGAAGTGCGAGCGCATCCACAGCACCAGCGCAAACACGAGGAAGGCAAAAGTGGTGTACAGGCGCGGGTCAAAGCGGTTCACGGTCATGCCCACCACGGGCGAGAGCAAGATGGCAAAAATGCCCACCTGCGCCATGACCATGCCCGACTGGGTGGCGGTGTAGCCCATGTACTGCTGCAGCCACAGCGGCATGATGACCACGTTGCCAAAAAACAGGCTGTAGGCCACCGCGGTGGTCAGCGCGCCAAGCAAAAAGTTGCGCTTGGCAAACAGCGACAGGTTGACCACCGGGTGCTCTTCGGTCAGCTCCCACGCCAAAAACAGCGCAAACCCCACCACGGCGATGATGGCAAAGGCCACGATCTGGGGCGATTCAAACCAGTCCAGCTCCTTGCCCTTGTCAAGCATCAGTTGCAGCGCGCCGATCCAGATCACCAGCAGCGCCACCCCCACGGCGTCAATGGGCAGTTTGTGTGTGGCCGATTCGCGCTTGTGGTAGATCATCCAGGTGGCGCTGGCGGCCACCAGGCCAACCGGGATATTGATGAAAAAGATCCACGGCCAGGAGATGTTGTCCGTGATCCAGCCGCCCAGCAGCGGGCCGACCACCGGCGCCACCAGCGTGGTGATGGACCACATCGCCATCGCCATGCCGGACTTGGCCGGCGGATAACTGGCCAGCAGCAGCGTTTGCGCCAGCGGCACCATTGGCCCGGCCACCAGCCCCTGCAGCGCGCGAAAGGCGATCAGCATGGTCATGTTGGGCGCCAGCCCGCACAGCCACGAGGCGGTGATAAACAGCAGCACGCTGGTCAAAAACAGCCGCACCTGGCCCACGCGCTGCGTCAGCCAGCCGGTCAGCGGCACGCCAATGGCGTTGGCCACCGCAAAGCTGGTAATCACCCAGGTGCCCTGCACCGGGCTGACCCCCAGATCGCCCGCGATCGCTGGCAGCGAGACGTTGGCGATCGAGGTGTCGAGCACGTTCATGAACGTCGCCGCCGACAGGGCAACCGTGCCCAGCACGCGCGCCATGCCGGTCAGCGGCGGATGAACGATGGCGTTGGCCGGGGCTTTCATGGGCGCGCGCCTGCGGCTGTTTGGGGGTTGGTCATGAACATTTTTGCTCCTTCCCCCTCTGGGGGAAGGCCGGGATGGGGGCCAGCGGCGTCACAAACAAAAACCATGTTCAGCTTGCCGCCCGCCCCATGTTCTGCGCGATGATCTTGCGCACCAGCGCTTCGGCGCCCTCGTCGGCGCGCGAAAACACCTGCGTCTGCGCCATCGGCTCGGTGCGCGCCACGGCGGTCAGCTCGGCGCCGCTGCGGTCGGCCACATCCACCTTGACCAGCATCGACAGGCCCACGCGCAGCGGGTGCTGCTTGACTTGCGCGGCGTCCAGCGCGATGCGTACCGGCACGCGCTGCACCACCTTGATCCAGTTGCCGGTGGCGTTTTGCGCCGGCAGCAGCGACGATGCCGCGCCGGTGGAAATGCCCAGCCCGATCACCTTGCCGCTGTATTCAACCTTGCCGCCGTAGATGTCGGCCACCAGCGTGACGGGCTGGCCGACGCGGATGTCGCGCAACTGGTTTTCCTTGAAGTTGGCGTCCACCCACAGCTGATCCAGCGGCACCAGCGTCATCAGCGGCACGCCGGGCGCCACGCGCTGGCCCAGTTGCACGCTGCGTTTGCTGATGTAGCCGGACACCGGCGCGGGCAGCTCGGTGCGCTGCACGGCCAGCCAGGCTTCGCGCAGCTTGGCGGCGGCCGCTTGCACGCTGGGGTGCTGCTCCACCTGGGTGCCGTCGGTCAGCGCCTGATTGCTGCTTAGTTGCTCGCGCGCGGCCACCGCGCCGGCCAGCGCGGCGTCGAGCGCGCTTTGCGCCGCCGCGACCTGATCGCGCGCGTGCGACAGCTCTTCTTGCGACACCGCGCCGCCACCGGACAGCCCCTGACGGCGCTGCAGATCCTGCTGCGCCGAGGCAAGCTGGGTGCGCGCGCGGGCGGCGTCGGCCTCGCGCAGTTTTACCTGCGCGCCCAGCGATGCGTTGTTGACGTACAGCGTGCGCACCTGGCGCACGGTCTGGCCCAGCGCGGCCTCGGCTTGCGCCAGCGCTACCCTGGCATCGGCCGGGTCAAGCTGCACCAGCGTCTGGCCGGCCTGCACCGGCTCGGTCTCGTCGGCAAAGATGGCCGTCACCGTGCCGCCGATCTGCGGCGTGATCTGGATGACGTTGCCTTGCACGTAGGCGTTGTCGGTGTCTTCAAAGTGGCTGAGCACGAAGTAGTCGTACAGCCCCCAGCAAATGCCCGCCAGCAGCACCACCGACAAGACGGCAGTCAGCGCGCGCTTGCGCTTGGGCGACATGCGGCGCGAGACCGCGGTTTCGATCTGCACGCCGGATGCAGCGGCCGCCGGGGCGGCGGCTGCCGCGCCCTGATTCGCGGTTGAAGGAGATTGCGCCATGACTTTGTTTGATGCGATGTTTGAAGAATGTCAGTTGGTGGCAGCGGCCAGCGGCTCGCCCTGCGCGAGCGCGGGCGCGGGCCGCCAGCCGCCGCCCATGGCCTGCGCCAGCCCGATCTGGCTGTTGATGGCCTGCGCCGCCAGATCGGCCTGCTGGCGGCGCTGCGCCAGCACGGCGGTTTCGGCCATCAGCACGTTCAGGTAATTGCCCAGCCCGGCCGCGTAGCGCTGCCGGGCAATGTCGTAGGCGCCTTCGGACGCTTGCAGCGCGCGCGCCTGCTCGCGCTGCTGGCGCGCCGTGGCCTGCACCGCTTGGGACTGGTCGGCCACTTCGCGCATGGCGTCGATTACCGCCGCGTTGTAGCTTTCGATGGCGGCGTCCACGTCGGCGCTGGCACCCGCCAAATTGGCGCGCAGCCGCCCGCCTTCAAAAATGGGCAGGCGGATCGCCGGGCCAACGCCCCACTGGAAGCTGTCACCCTTGAGCAAGCTGCCAAAGCCCAGGCTCTGAAAACCGGCCATGGCCGCCAAATTGATGTTGGGATAAAACTGCGCGCGCGCCACGTCCACCTGCGCGCGCGCGGCTTGCACGCGCCAGCGCGCCGCCGCGATGTCGGCGCGCCGCGCCAGCCAGTCGGCGTTCAGCTCCGATGGCACGGCCAGCGCCCTGAACTGCGCCAGCCGCGGCGCGCGCACGTCATCAGGCAGGCGCGGGCTGCCAATCAACGCCGCCAGCGCGTTGCGGCTGGCGTCGATTTGCTGGTCGATGATGGCGATCTGGGTGCGCGAATCGGCGCGCCCGGTCTCGTTTTGCCGCACTTCCAGCTGCGTGTCCAGCCCGGCCTGCACGCGGTCGCGCACGATGGCCAGCATCTCCTGGCGCTGCGCCAGCGCGCGCTCGGCCAGCGCGCGCTGCTCATTTAAGCGCGCCCACTGCACATAGGCGCGCACCACGTTGGCCGCCAGCAGCACGTGCGCGGCGTCGCGGTCGGCCTCGGCAAAGCGCAACTGGCCCACCGCCGCTTCAATGGCGGCCGAGTTCTTGCCAAAAAAATCCAGCTCCCAGCCAGCGCTGGCCTGCAAGTTGCCGGTGTTGATCGTCGAGCCGCCCAGCGGCGGCGGATAGATGTAGTTGGAGGAAAACTTTTGCCGGTTCAAGTCCAGCCCGCCGCCCACCTGCGGGTACAGGGCCGCGGCGGCCACCTGCTCCACGCTGCGCGCCTTGGCCACGCGCGCGGCGGCCACTTGCAAATTGGGGTTGTGCGCCAGCGCCTGGGCCACCAGCGCATCGAGCTGCGCGTCGCCCAGCTCGGTCCACCAGTCCTGCGCCGGCCCCAGCGTGCCGGCACTGCCGGCGGGCAGGCCAAGCTGACCGGCATCGGTCATGCGCGCCACCGGCGCTATGCCGTGCATGCCGGCGCACCCGGCCAGCGCCAGCAACGCCGCGCCGCAAATCAAAGCCATCCGTCGCTTCATGACAGCGTCATCTCCATACCCACGCCCTGCCCAGCCAGCGCCTCGGCGGAATCGGCCAGCCGCTCCAGCAGCGTTTTCAACTGTTCCCATTCATGCGGCGTAAAACCGGCCAGCACCGCGTTATAGATGCGGCTGAGCACGCGCGGCATTTGTTTGGCGGCGGCAATGCCCTCGGGCGTCAGTTCAATATGCACCACGCGGCGATCCACCTGCGAGCGCACCCGGCGGCACAACCCGCGCCTGGCCAGTTTATCCAGCACGCGCGTCATGGTACCCGCATCCACCGTGCACTTGCGCGCCAGGTCGGCCACGGTATCGGCGCGCCCGCTGTAAACATGAAACAGCGCCCACAGCGGAACGGTGGACGTGCCCAGATCGGTAGCCTCGCCAACCAGTTGAATCACCGCCACCAGCGCCCGGCGCAACAGCCACAGCGCCCCATCCTCGGCCCGAAACGAAGCCGGATCAAAAAAAGCCTCGCCCGCACGCACCCCGGCGCGCGGCGCACGGGCGGATGCGGTGGCGATGGCGGACATGAACGCGGCTTGGCTGCCAAAAAGGGTGGATTGTATTTGTCATTGCAAATATTGCATTGGCAGTCACTGCAAAGGCATGTTTCTGGAAGGGTTTTGTGTTACTGCAATTGCCGCAGCTCGCCGCCCAGGTCTGGCAGCGGCATTGCTTGCACGCTCGCGCCAAGCGGGAAACATTCCGCGCCCGGATAAACAACGATGCGCCGCGCCACACCAAGATCGGCGCAGGCTTGGTGGAAGCCCCGTTCCAGCTTCGGCGCCAAGCTGCGCTTGATTTCAACCGCCCACGGGCGCTGGCCGGGCAAGGTCAGCAGCAAGTCGATTTCCGCGCCGGCGGCGGTGCGGTAAAAATTCAGTTGTGTATCGGCGGGAGCGGTGGCGGCAAGGGTTTCGATCACGAACCCTTCCCACGACGCGCCGGCCACCGGGTGCCCCAGCACGTCTTCCTGTCCGGTCAGACCGAGCAGCGCATGGGTGATGCCGCTGTCGCGGATATACACGCGCGGGGATTTGACGAGGCGCTTGCCCATGTTGGCGTGCCAAGGCTCCAGCCGGCGCACCAGCAGGAGATCGACCAGCAGGTCGAGATACGACGCCACCGTTTTGCCGTCGATACCGAGCGCGCGGGCCAGTTCCGCGGCATTGAGCAGGCTGCCCTGCCGATGCGCCAGCATGGTCCAAAAGCGGCGCAAGGTCTCGGCCGCGATGCGCGGTCCAAGCAGGGGAATGTCGCGTTCCAGATAGGTGCGAATGAAATTCTGCCGCCAGCGCAGACTGGCCCGGTCGCTGGCGGCCAGCAGGCTATCGGGGAAACCGCCGCGCACCCACAGTTTTGCAGTATCCGCGGCGCTAACTTCGAGCGCATCGATTGGCCGCATCTCAAGATAGGCGATGCGGCCGGCCAGCGTTTCGCCCGACTGCTTGAGCAGATCCATCGACGCCGATCCCAGCAGCAAAAACCGGCCCGTCTTGCGCCCGCCGCGCCGTCCCCGGTCGATCAACCCGCGCAGGTTCTGGAACAGACCCGGCAGGCGATGGACTTCATCCAGAATCACCAGCTTGTCCTGATGC
>Ga0209628_10000127_pt1 | contig 40499 bp, 41 predicted proteins | sample TergutCu122P4_FD_187285 | JGI IMG/M metagenome (GOLD analysis project Ga0209628, IMG submission 187285) | Cubitermes ugandensis P4 segment gut microbial communities from Kakamega Forest, Kenya - Cu122 P4 (SPAdes) (version 2) | ecosystem: Host-associated > Arthropoda: Insects > Digestive system... | reverse complement strand
GATGTTATTATAGAGTATATCAATAATCAGGATGATAAAGAGCAAGATGATGATTTTGCTATAGCCCAAACTTAAGTCGGCTTTAGCCGATCATAAATCTTTCGGCTTCAGCCGAAAGTAGTTTAATTCTCCTCACAAACTTAGACGGATACCCGTAAACTACCGCCAGAAAAACAAACAGCGTATTTAACAAACTGATACGGAGGAAATCAACCGCAGGACGGAAATGGCTCACTCTTTCCCCTTCCGGAGCATAATACACCCGAACAGGTATTGAGATGAACTTGATTCCCCGCCATGCGCAGCGAACAAGCATTTCCAATTCGGCTTCATAACGGGAAGTGAAAGGTCGAAGATGTTTCATCTTTTCCAAAGGATAGAGACGGTAGCCTGTTTGTGTATCGGGCAATTTTGTTCCTGTTTGCAGTGCAAACCAGAAGTTGGAAAATCGGTTGGCAAAGGTATTTTTCTTAGGCATGTTGTCCTGTGTAAGGTTTCTGTTGCCGACGATAAGTGTATTTGGGTATTTTTCAGCCATTTTCACAAAGGCGGGAATATCTTCGGCAAAATGTTGTCCGTCGGAATCAAGTGTCAAGACATATTTGTATCCCATCTTTTGGGCGCAGTTGAAACCGCATTTCAGGGCATAACCTTTCCCTCTATTTTTGGAGTATGAAACGATGGTTACCTTTTCTTTGTATCGTTCCAATATTTCGTTTGTCCTATCAGTTGAGCCGTCATTTACTACAATAACAGCAGGGATATATCCGAGAACGGAATCAATAACATCCGACAATGTTTTTTCATTGTTGTAGGTGGGGATTACAACACAAATATCAGGGTTGTTCATGGGTTATTGTTTTAAATGCGCTCGTTCAACAAACGTAAATATCAATGATAATTTGGCAAAAGTACCGTTTTCATTTGAAACGACGGCATTGATTTTATGCCCATCGTCTCCTTCCGAAGCAATGGTAATGGAAAATGTTACTTCATTGTTATCCAAGGGATTCAACACATTCAGAAACTTTACGTTATTTAACTTCTTCAAAAAAAGAGAACGGTTTAAAAACGATTCTGACAACTCCTTGATTATTTGAATGATACAAACGCCCGGAGTAATCGGATTTCCGGGAAAATGTGCCTGATAAATGCTGTGTTCAGCGTTCAATGTAATGGTATAATCGTATCCACTTGCTGTTGGACAACATTCCTTTACTCGAAAAAAATCGTTTTGTAATTTCATATATTTTCTTTTTTGCCACTAACTACACGAATTTGCACGAAATAATGATGACACTAATTAACACTAATTAGTGTCATTCGTGGCTATTTTCCTTAACAAATAAACAAGTTCGCGTTTTTGGTTTTTATATTGTACTTCTCCGTCGGGAAACCTGCGGAGTTCTTTCTCTTTCTTATAGTTTACGACCAAAGTGTCATTGTCCCAATATCTATTTGCTTCAACGCCAAAACGATAATCCGGATTGTCAACGTCCATCATAAACCTAATGTCGGATGCCATCACTTTTTTGATGTACCACTTGTCGAGAAAAGGTATAACATTCAACAATTTACACTCTTTCGGATGGGAGACAAAATCCAACACTTTCAATCCAAATTCGTTGATGATGGTTCCTCGCCATGTTCCGTCAACGTGTTTTACAATACAAATGCCTGTGATAGTGGCTTTTGGTGTTGAAAGCGTCATCCGAAAGTCATTTTTTTTCACACTATCCATCAATTCTGTCGTCCAAAATGGAATGACATCTGCTTTGCTTATAGTCATCTTTTTATGCGAAGAACAAGCCGCAAGCAAACCTAAAACAAGACTAACGAATATCAAATAACGCATCGCTCAATTCTTTGTTGATTTGTTTGTTTTTCATCTCAATAAACATCTTATCTTCGTTCAGTTCTTCAATTTCAACCGAATTAACAGAATAGTCCGACTTGTTGAAACACAAACTTATTTTGTTGAATAACTGTTTGATTTCCTTTTGTTTCGGTGTCAGTATCACCATGTTGTCTTTGGCGCCAACCATAAATTGAGCAGTAAATTTTGAATTGTCGAAAATGCCGGAGCCGTTAATTCCCGAAACGATAATCTTACTTATTTCACGAAATACTTTGCTCGAATTAACGTCAATGACATTTTTTGTCGTTTCGGAACTAATCATCACCTTATCGCCGTTCATAACAAATTCATAGTGATATGGTTTTGTATATTCCCAGCGCAGTTTATCTGTTTGTTTAAACGACATGCGCCCTTCCGAAATCATTTCGTCCGCTAGAATAGAGATGGTTTTCTTCTGTATAAAATCGCATTGCAACGTTTTTAACTGCTCCGAAGATTGGGTGATTCGTTCTATCATCTCTTTTTGCTGTGTTTCGGTGGCGGACGTGTAGCCGGATTGTGCCGAAGCAGCAATGATGATGCTACAAAGAGAAAATGTAAGTAAAAATTTTTTCATTATATTTGCTGATTACACTAATTAATACTGATTTTATTTCCATATTCCTGTTCAAAATATAAAAGTTCTATAATTGCATTCCTAACGGAATGCTTCGCTAGGTAGAAGAGTCATCAGGTTATGCACCAGCATTCCATCGGAATGCATCCCGTTATTCGTCAATTGGTTTAAATATATATTGTTCATTATAGTCTATATCAAAATCTTGTAAAATCTTTTTATATTCATTAATAAATGTCTTTTTTTTATGGTGTTTCTCTTGTGTTTCAATATATTTTGCAACTTGTGGAATATGCGATTTGCTGTAGGAAAAAGCCCCATAACCCTCTTGCCACGAAAATCGCCCCACAACCAAACGTTGCTGGTTTATCCATTCTGAACTGTCTCGTTTTACTTCCTGCATTAGACTTGATAATGCTTGTGTTGGTCGAAAACCAAATAAAATATGAATGTGGTCAGGCATTCCGCCAATTGACAAAACTTTGTGCCCCCGTTTTTGTATAATGGTAATGATATATTTATACAATCGCTCCTGCCATGACTTTTGAATGAGCGAAATTCGATTTTGCACTGCAAAAACAACATGAATATGGATTTGTGTGAAAGAATTAGCCATAATTAAATTGCTTCTAAATATTTATAAACGGCTGCATTCCTAATGGAATGCAAAATTTGCTGTGTCCATCTTTTTCTACCGAACGATGCAATCCTAACGGATTGCAAAAATTCTAGGTCGCTTTGAGGTGCCGGCAAAGTCAGATTGAAGTTTGTGATGGCTTTCCCCTGTCTGCCGTAAAGGTCAGTTTCGATTTGATATTCTAAAACTGCTCGACTCCAATTGTTTTCGATGGTTTTATTGATATAGAAAAGGGCTTGATTTATATTTGTCGTTTTCTCAATAATGCTTACATTATGTCCCCATGGAATTGATATTAATTTAGGAAATAGTTGTTCACTTGTTAAATTCGAGTAATTATTAGGAGATTGAATTTGTCGCACAAGTTGTGGGATTATTTGTTGCTCAATTTGTTCGACAAATTTATGATTTCTGTTTTCTATTTGTCCCACAAGTTGTGGGATAATTTTGCAATCTTGTGTAACTGACAAATAAAACTGATAGAATCTTTTCATCCTGAAAAGATTCGTTCTGGAAAATCCCGTCATCTCCGGGAATTCTTTTCTTAAATCCTTGCTCAACTGTTCAATGAAACCACTGCCCCATTTGGCTTTTTCCTGTTTTTCGGCAATTTGTCTACCCATGTCCCAATACAGCATAATCATTTGGCTGTTCACAGAAAGAGCGGCTTTTATCTGTCCTGTTTTGATTTGTTGTTTCAAATCGCGCAGCCAGTCGTGATATTCTGAAAGTTTTATTATGTCGTTCATTATATCTTCATTTTTGGCATTAATCAATGCTTATTTATTCATTTTCACTATATTCCAAATACTCCTCATCCTGTTCTATCTCAGTCGTTTCGCCGAGAAGTTTTACCGACTTTTCTTCGGGAAGGGCTTCTACTGTTTTTAGTTTTCTTTCGATGGCTCTGGAACGTTTGCCGGCATTTGAAATTTCGGTAATGGTGGATTCCAATTTTTTCTGTGTTTTTTCTAAGATGTCGCCGAATTTTCCAAACTCGGTTTTTACGGCGCCTAAGAGTTCCCACACTTCGCTCGACCGTTTTTGAATTGCCAAAGTACGGAATCCCATCTGTAAACTGTTCAACAATGCAACCAAATTGGTGGGACCGACAACAATGACGCGGTATTTGTTTTGAATGGTTTCAATAAAACCCGGTCGTCGTAAAATTTCGGCATAAAGACCTTCTGTCGGGACAAACAACAGTGCAAAATCGGTTGTACGTGGTGGTTTGATATATTTTTCATAGATGTCTTTGGCGCATTTTTCGAGTGTTTTCCCTAACTGATTGGAATAATTTTCAACCAACTCCGGCTGATTTTCATAAGCATCAATTAAACGCTGGTAGTCTTCGACGGGGAATTTCGAGTCAATTGGCAACAGTATCGGTTCGTTGGCTTCTTTTCCGGGTAGTTTGATGGAATATTCCACAATTCTTCTGTCGTTATCTTCGTCGGGATGGTCGTTTTTAATGTACTGTTCGGGAGATAGAAACTGCTCCAAGATAGCGCCAAGTTGCACTTCGCCGAAGGTGCCTCGCGTTTTCACATTGGTTAATACCTTTTTCAGGTCGCCGACGCCGGTTGCCAAGTTCTGCATCTCGCCCAATCCTTTATGGACTGCCTCCAATCGCTCGTTGATGAGTTTGAACGATTCGTTAAAACGTTTTTCGACGCTTTCTTGTAATTTTTCATCAACGGTTTTTCGCATCTCTTCAAGTTTTTTGTTGTTGTCTTCTTGAATGTTTGTGAGTTTCTTTTCAACGGTTTCACGTATCTCTTTCAGTCGGTTGTAGTAGGCTTCAAATTGATTTTTCTGGGCATTGGAAAGGTCGGTTACCGTTTTTGAAAGCGTTTCGCCGAGCAATTTCACCGAGTTGCCAAGTTCTTCGCGGTTTTCTTTGAAGGCATTTTGCATTTCGGTTCTGTTTCTGCCAAATTCATCGCGAATCAACGGGTCAATTCGAGTAATGTCGGCGTCTATCTTTGCCAATTTGGTTAACATTTCGGCGCCATCGTTTCCTTTTTTCTTGGCGCTCAACCAAATATTGATACCTGCAAGCAGTATCAAAACTACGAGTAAAATGATTATCGTTGTCATATTTATATTTTATTATTTAGCAATAAAAAGCACTCCCAGAATTATCAAACCAACGCCAATCCAGCGTGTTAACGGCACACTTTCTTGAAAGATGAAGACAGCCGCCAGCATCCCGAAAATGTATGCAATAGCCGTTATGGGATAGGCTACGGAAAACGGGAAATATTTCAAAATATACCCCCATAAAACGGTCGCCAAAATCATCAGAACGCCGCTGGAAAGCAGCCACCAGTTGGTTAAGATGTCGGCAAAAAATGCCCACGACCACCGAAATCCGTCAATCTTCTCTACCGCAAATTTGAAACAAACCTGCCCACACGCTAATATAAAGCATTGTAACGTGGTTAATAATATTACTTTTAGCATTTAATTTTTTTTATTAATTAGCCCCTGAACAACCGGAAACTTCCCAATTATTCAAGGGCTGATTTTTGTGTTAATTATATTTATCTTATTTCACAAACTTCAATGTTTTCCCTGTTTCCAATCGCAGAATATACACCCCTTTACCAAGTTTTATGGTAGAAATGTCGGAGGCAGTAGTCCCTGCCTGTACCAACTGCCCGATGACATTGTAAATTTGATAATCAGTATTGGTTAGTGTATTTTTTAATGTAATAAAATCGGGAAAAGTTATGATTTCGATTTCATCTTCTGCCGACATGACCGATTTAGGCGCTTCACCTCCTTTGAAGAAAGGTTTACAAATGTTGTAATCAAAAGTAGCCGAAGTAGAAGAAAAAGGAGCAGTATCATCAGTTGAGTAGTTTTGTATGGATACACCTATTGAATTCCATAAAACGGGCTGATAGGTGGGATATTCACTACGATAAAAGATATCACATTCGTATGAAGGGGCGGCTGCATTGGTGAGAGAAAAAAAAGCACCTGTTTTCATACCGTCTTCAAAAAAACCACCTGTATATAATGGACCGTTGGGGTTATCCCTGATTTTATAATTTTTAAAATTGCCTCCGCCTAACAGGGAATAATCGGTACAACTCATAGGAGTAGTTGCGGATGATGCGGTTTCTCCATACCATGCAAAAGAAGTTGAAGGATATTCTGTCCTAAAACCCGCGACGGAAATGGAAGGATCTATGTGAACATTCATTTCCGGCATACGAATATCTTGCACATAATATTTTGTATATTGTGTGCCAACAAAACCATACTCATAAGAACTTATAGCAGGAGTAGTGCCAATGGTTACATGATACAATGTTAAAACGGATTGATTGGAGGATGCCAAAAATATTTTTGTGTTATCCAAATTATGGTCTGCCACAACACAGAGTGATTCGGGTTCTGAAGACTTTACCCAATAATAGGTAGTTCCCGAAGTAAGTGATAAATTAATCATAGTGAATCCAACCAGGGAGCATCCGGGATTTCTTCCTGATACATAGAAACGTGGATTAGCCGAATTGTCCGGTTTTGCAATAATTTTATGACATACCCATTGATTGTTTGTGATAACAAAACCGGTAAATTGTAAATTTCCTCTTCCTACCGAAGCAATAACTCCATAACTGCCACTTTTGCCGCAAACATAGTAACCCAACAAACTATTGGCAGGAACACAGAGCGAATAAAAAATATCCGCCTCAGGATACTCCATATAATGCAAATCTAAAGGACTGCCATAGATCTCTGCTACAAAAGCATGTGAAATCACATCATTTTTTCGAGCGCCGCAAAGTACATACTTATCACTATCTTTGTCATAATGCAAGTCCCTGACCTCTACATTAAATTCTTCATCATCATCCCCAATAGTAAGCGGGAAATGGACGTTGGGAAAATACGGGTCAGCCCCAATAATCACAATGGTATTTCTTCCCGAACCGTGCCCAAAAGAATAGTGCATGGATCCGGCTACAACAGGTTCTTCATTGTTCAATGTAAGCGTGAAATTTGTTATATTGTTATAATGTTGATTTGCATTAGGAATCCCCCGTACAACATAACCCGCCTGAGCGGTAAAAGCAATGCCCGTAATTAGGGCAACAATAAATAGATATTTTCTCATATCAAATAATTTTTAATTGTTAATAATTATAAATACCGGTTGCAAAGATAGCAGTTTTTTTCAAAAGTATAATTTTTTAAAAAAAATAATGTCAAATAAAAAAAATACACTACATTTGCAGCAAAAAATTTATTAAGATGAAAGCAACACGTTTATTAGTAATATCGGTAATATTATTTATGCAAAGCATTTCCTTGCTTCAAGGGCAAAAAACCGAAGGGACTGATTTTTGGCTCACTTTTGGAAAAAATGCTAATAATCTATCATCTCCTACTGCATTGATATTTCAAATTCGTATCGTAGGTAGCAGTAAACAAACAGAAGGAAGGATTTATTTTACTAATTTGGGGACATACATAGATTTTACTGTTAATAGTAATGGAGTTTATGACTTAGATTTAAACTTATATCAAAGAATAGCATCCTACAATACCGTAACCGGTAAAACCAATTACAGCATTCATATTACTACCGATAATCCTGTTAGTGTTTTTGCATTTAATGATTGGAGCGGTTATATTCATGATGTTACCAATGTACTACCTGTTGAAGCGCTTGGAAAAGATTATTATCATATATCATACACACGATATGTACCAAATAATCCACCCTATTGGGATGCCTACGCTGTTATTGCAACGAAGAATAATACACAATTGTATCATAACGGGGTTTTGGCAGAAACGCTTAACGCAGGAGAAGTTTATTACAGAACATCCGATACCGACATGACCGGTTCATTAATAACTACCACTAATCCGGTTGCTTTTTTTGCAGTTCATCAAGGAACTATGATCCCTCCACAACCTCCTACTTTAAATTATAGTATTTTGTTTCAGCAGTTGGCGCCGATTAATACTTGGGGCAATAAATTTTTTGTTCCTGTTTCGGTAATGGATAAAGACATTGTGCGTATTGTTGCGGCGCAAAACGGTACCAACATTACACAAACAGGGGGTACAATCCGCACCGGCATACCGGGCGCACAAGAAAATCTGACAGGTTTGCAAGCCGGTCAATTTGTCGAGTTAGACATATACTTGTCTCAGAATGGTTGCTTTATAGAATCCAACAGACCTGTTGGCGTATGCACTTATATTAGAAGTTTTCAGGATTTGTTCCAATTAGTGTGTTCACCAGCGCAATGCTGGATACCTGCAGTGGATCAAAAGATTGCCTATTCGCTGATGGCGCCTTTTATTAGTATTGCAAACATTTATGCGATATTTTATGCTTTGGTTGTAACACCAACTGCTACCCAAAACGACACAAAGGTTTCAATTGGAGGATTTCCGCCAACTAATTTGACAGGAGGTATATGGTATGACAATGTTACAGCCGGTATGTCGTTTTATAGTTTTAAATTGACAGAAAAAAATAAATCGTACATTTTTTCAAATCCGAACGGATTATTAGTTTACGGGTATTCGCATGGTGATATGAGTGTTCCTTCTACTTATTACGTTCTTGCCGGCTCTGCCATGCGCGATTTGGATGCGGCATTTTATGCCAACGACATTCACTTTCAGGAATTGAAAGAGAATCCTTTCTGTACAGGAATGGTTGATTTTCGGGCAGTAATAAATGGGTTGCACCCAACACATCCCCAAAGGATAAGGTGGTATGTTGACGGAGCAATGGAACCCGGCACCCTAAATCAGGAAACATGGAGCAAAACATTTGCTCCCGCCGAATATGAAATCAGAATGGAAGTTGTCTTTGAAAACAATGCAACTGCTACTAAAATAGGAACGTTAAAGATAATCTCGTGTAATCACTCTGCTGAGTTTTTTGCCAACGACATTCCATCTGCGCTGTTGCAAAATAACACAATCTGCAATAAGACCGGAAAGGTGGACTTCCGGGCAGAGATAGAGGGAATACATCCCGAAGCAGGCAGTTTGAAGTGGTTTATTGACAAAAACGATGGAAATGGATTTCAGGAAGAATTAACCGCACAAGACCAAAAGACATGGAGCAAAACCTTTGAAACAGGAACATATCAAATCAAAATGTGGGTACGTTACGACAACGGCGACATAGTGGAGAAAATCGGTACATTAAAAATCGAAATTTTCTGGTTAAAGATGCAGAATGTGAGGCATTAGATATTTAATTTTCACGAATTAGTGTTAATTAGTGAAATTTGTGGCTTTTATTTCCCCCGATCCTGTAACTTACTCCTAAAGAATAATGAAACATCGTATAGCCTAAACCTGATAAACCATGATAACGGCTGATTTTTTCGTCACCATAACTAATTGGAGGCATTAAATTAATCCCAATCCTAAGAACTGCTTTCAAATTGTTTCCTCCTACACGACCAAAAAGCATAGGTTCTATACCCACATTACTAAGTCTTTTTTTAAAAAAATCATCATCTTCATCATTATTATAAAGATTGGCGGTATAATTAAAAATAGAGTATGTAAGCCTTACAGAGGCGCCTGCTTCAACTATTCGCTTTTTTAATCCCAAATTTCCCTGTGCAAAAATAGAATAGTAATTCGTTTTGTAATTACCGTCATGATCATAACGACTATTAGAAACGACATCCGTTGCTATTCCCATCCCTGCTCCACCAAACAGTTCTAATTTCATTGGAAAGGAGGGATGAATATTAATTTTTCCAATACCTGCCTCTATGTAACGATGTGAAAATTTTCCTCTCAAATCCGGTTCCAATAAACCAGTAGGTTCTTCGGCATCCTTATGAGTAAACAAATCATATCTGTCCGAAAAATTCCGATACGACAGATTTCCATTAGCCGAAACAGCAATATCGTTGGTGATTGCAGCGCTGACATTGGCATAAACACTGTTAGTGCTGATACCTCCTTCCGCCTGAAATTCGCCTTTTTTCTCAAGCAACGGAATACTTCTAACCGCCGGAATATACATGGACGAACAGGATGTTAGCAGTAACGCAATTGTTAAAAGATATAATATTTGTTTCGAGTTCATGGCAGTTGAGATTGTTATTTTGATAACAAAATAAATGTGTGATTCTTGCCTTCAAAGTGGTTGTAACATAATATTTTAGATGTAGGATTCGAGATTTTGAGATTTGAGATTTGAGATTTTGGACTGTTTTGTTTAGTGTTTTTAAAATCGCACATTAAATATTTCGGTATTTCCCCTTTTTGTAAACAGACTGCTGCTGTGTAAACGCCCAAAGCAGGCGCAGTGTAACCCTCTCCGAAGATGTGTTTATATTGCAATAACGGAACGTTCGGAAATAATTGTGCACAGTTTTCAAAATAAATTTTATCGTTTTCGGGATTACCGTTTGTGCCAACCATGATGTAATCTGGATTTGGGATTTTGAGATTTGAGATTTGAGACTTCAATTTGTCTCTTATCTTATTTCTCACAATTTCACATTTTAAATCCTCGTATCCAAAATAAACCTTTTCTACCGCCTCAATCTCGCACAGCGTTTTTTCCGATTTTTCCGTTGATAACATCATCGCCACAGCAGTTTCGCCTGCAAATATTTGAGACATGGGATTTGAGAGGTCTTCTGTCCCATATCCCATATCTGAAAATCTCAAATCCAAATACCCTGTCTTTTTCAAGAGTGTAAAATAATCGGGTGTCATTTCGTCGTGAGCGCCGACCAATGCGTTTTGTATCTTATTAGATTTCAACTGTATAAAAGCATCCTGCAAAGCACATTCAAAAGAAATGCCTTTGTGGGCATACGTGGTATTGTATGCGTTACATTTGGCATCAATGGCAATGAGCGAACTGATTGTGTTGTGTGTGGACTGCATAAAATGTGTCGGATTAAGCAATTCTTCGCCTTCGCGCACGAGTTTGTTGAGAAAAATCTCGGTATTTTCGATACAGCCCAAACCCGTTCCGGTGATAATGGCATCGGGAATGGCGATACCGCTTTCCAACATCGCCTGTCGTGAAACAAGCAATGCGCGTTTGAGGATTTTTCCTAGTCGGCGTGCTTCATTTGGCGTGAAAAACTGCTTATAATCAGGATCTATCGTACGCACGTATGGCTCAGAGTAAAAAACAGGCTGATTAAACCATTCATCGCTCAAAGGCTGCTGAGCGGAAATTTGTTTTATGGAATTGATTTTAATTGTATGCATGATTTAAAAAGTAATACCGATTTTAAAAGAAAAATTGAAATTAGGAAGAACCTGAAAACCTTCTTTATTAATAACATGATTTAAAGAAAGAGGGTGACTCTGATCAAATAATATGTCGTTTGGATTAAGTTTGTCATAATATATTACATTATGAAATCCTATTCCTCCTCCCCAACATGGTTCTAAAATAATTTTTTTTATTATTATCTGAAATCCAAATTTGAGATTGGCAATTATAGCTTGACGTTGTGAATTAAAATTTCCAGTATAAGCATACTGTTCTTGTTCATATTCATCCAACTGTTTATATTCAATGGGCAAAAACTGACGAGTTTGATATATTTCAACATAGTTATAACTAATTTCCGTTGACAAATAAAATCTGGTAATATTATTAGGAGGTTGTTTTTTAAAAAAGAATTTTTCTTCAAATTTAAAATTACATCCGTTATAAGATATTACTTTCAAATCTTTAGTGATATCAACAAGATAAGCAACTGAAAACTGTGATGAAAGTCTTCCATAACGATGTTCATAACCAAATTCGATTCCGGGAAAACTAAAATTTATTAATTTTGTGGAATTAAATTTGATTATATGTTTTCCCCATTTTCTCTTATTTTCTTCTTCTCCTTGTGCCATCAATGAACTTGAAAACAAAAGAAAACCAATAATCATTAAAGAAATATTTTTCTTTTTTATTAAACCTGATCTCATAATTATCTGATTTTAAAATATTCCTCTTTCAACCACAATTTGAATATTGGGTCTTGAATTTCAATGTTTTTTTGTGTGATATCAATGATTTCTTTCGATAAAAGTGCATCTTTGATTCTGATAACGTTGGCGGAAGTACCGAGTCGGTATTTTTTCAAGTTTTCCTGTCCAAAAACCGTTTGTTTCTCAATAATCGCCCGCAGAAAATAAAGTTGTGTAGTGGAAAGTGATTCCGTCAAGCCAACAAAGAGTAAACTTAATTGATGTTTAATGCTTTGCAGGGATTCGTCAATAACAGGAATGGAACATTCTGTTTTTGTGCGCAACCACGATTGTTGTGCAAGTTGCTGAACGTAATAGGAGTGATTTTCAACTAATGCGGCTAAATATTCCGCATCTTTACGGGAAATGATTTTACCTGTATCTTTAAAACGTTTTTGGATAAATTTTCCCCACGTTTTATTGTCTATTTTGTCTAAAAACATAATGTCTCCAAACTTGTAAAAAGGCATTTTTACATTGGCAAAAATATCAAGCAGCATGTGTCGTTTACTGCCATAGAGACAATATGCAACGTTTTGATGGTGTTGCCAATGTGCTATAAGTTTACGTTGAAAGGCAAGCGAATCGTCGAAATTGCTGATGCTTTGAAAATCGCCTATACAGACCACGATTTTTATTTTCTTTGCATTAGCAATGGTTTCGGCAAGGTCAATGATGTCATCGGGATTTTTCTGCAACTCTTCCCATTCTACACCAAACGATATTTCTGCCTGATTATCAGGTGAAAAAGTAATTTTCGGCAACCAACGCGAAAGAAATGTTTTAGCATTGTCATCCCAATCTTCCCATCGGGAGGAAGTGGCTTTAATAAGCGCTTGCGCATAATATTCGTAAAATTCGCTTTCATTTCGCACATTGAAAATATCAAGTAAACAGACTTTTATATTCTTGTTTTCAGACATTACCTGTGCTGCAACTTTTTTTACCAAAGATGATTTTCCCCATCTGCGCGGCGAAATAACAGTTGTATTTATCAGCGAAATAAAATTCTGCGCTAAACGATTACTTTCATTGTCCCTGTCGGTAAACTCCTGCTTTTCAGCCATTTTCCCGAAAACAAAAGGCATTATTTCCATATCAAAATATTTTGCGGCAAAGGTACATAAAGTTTTTGTAACTTACAAAGTTGTAACTTACAAAGTTGTAAGTATTGCCTATATCATACTGAATATCAGAGAACTGTCATTTCCGCCAAAACCAAAAGAATTGCACAAAACGTTCCTTATTTGGATTTGGGATATGGGATTGTGAGATTTGAGATTACTTAATGTCTCACATCTCATATCTATGTATGGTATAAAAGGTAGTTCGGGCATTTTTTCTGAAAAGTTCAGATTGACGGGAATAAAATTATGCTGCAAAGCCAAAATAGAAATAACCGATTCCACACTACCGGCAGCACTCGTAGTATGTCCTGTAAAAGATTTGGTAGAGGAAATGGGCGGTATTTTTTCGCCAAAAAGTCGTACTATGGCAGTTCCTTCGCTCAAATCGTTATTGTCTGTTCCTGTTCCATGGGCGTTGATATAGTCAATCTGGTCGGGTGTGAGTTCTGCCATTTCGAGCGCTTTTTTCATTGCAAGATAGGCTCCTTCGCCATCAGGCGACGATGCGGTTTGATGGTAAGCGTCGCAGGTATTGGCATAACCCGAAAGGCGACAAAGCGGTTTTTTATTTCCTTTTGTAAAAATGGTAGGGCATTTTCCTTCTTTGAGGACTTTTCCCTCTGTGGGGGAACCAAAGGTGGCTTTTTCCATAACAAGGTATGCTGCGCCTTCGCCAAGGTTTATTCCCGCTCTTGTAGCATCAAAAGGTCGGCATGGCTGGCGGTCTAATATCATCAAAGAGTTAAAACCGTTTAAATGAAACTTTGTAAGACATTCGCTTCCACCGGCTACGACAAGGTCGGCACGACCGCTTTTAAGCAATTCAGCGCCGAGAATAATGGCATTGGCTGCCGAACTGCAAGCCGTTGAAATGGTATCAACCTGAGAAAAAATGCCGAAATAATCGGCAATCATCTCTGTACATGAACCGCAGTCGTGGGTTGAGATGTAGGCGTTTTTTGTGTCGTTATCGAAAAAGTCCAAGTAGAATCGTTCACTTTTGTCCATGCCGCCTACGGTGGTGCCGGAAATTAAAGCAATTCGCTTTTCAATCATTTCCGAAAAAACAGAAACTCTCTGCTTTTCAAGAGATTGCTGGTCAAGCCCGCAATGACGAAGCAAGTTGAAGAGTCCAGCGTTTTGTAATGCTTCACGTACTGCCAACATTCCCATTAAAGAGGTACGGGTAGTTGGTTTGTTTTCGGGTATATTGAGAAGACTCATCATTTCTTCGTTGGTCATTTTCACTTCGCCGACGGGAAACTCGGTGTGCGATGTTCGCAGATAGCGCAAAGGGGCAATACCGCTTTTTTTTGATTGTAAAGAGCGCAGGTTTTCCTCAACATTGTTGCCCAATGCCGACACTATGCCCATTCCGCTAATTAATATACTCGTCATTATTTTGTCCTGTTAGCCGCAACGTATTCCGCCAGCACTGTTATGGATTTAAAAATCTCTTTACCTTGTGCAGGGTCTTTGAGTTTGATGCCATAATTTTTTTCCATCAACACGATGAGTTCGAGTGCGTCAATCGAATCCAAACCTAATCCTTCGCCAAATAAGGGCGCAGTTTCGTCAATGTCTTCCGGTTTGACGTCTTCTAAATTTAATACTTCAATGATTTCTTCTTTTAGTTTTAAAATTAAGTCTTGCATACTATCTATATTTTATTAATTTTTTACTGTTATATAATTTATTTACTTGCTCTTCCGTAAATTCTAAACTTTCTTTTCCGTTTTCTATCAACATCATCAATACTTCGTGTTTTTCTCCAAAATACTCAATCCATGCGGCGAGGACGGCGGTTGTAGTCCTATCACAAAAAGTGTTCCTAACTGTTTCGACAATCTGCCTCGCGTCAAAATTTTTGCAAATATAGAAAAAAGTTTCGCCGAAAAATTTATTTCGTATCGAAATTTCTCCTGTAACGATATTCGGCAACGTGTAAACGAAAAGCGAAGGTGAAGGGAAATAGTTGTCGTTGTCATAAATAGTCGCCTGATATTGAGTGTCAATATCCAAAGATGATGAACGATTGAAACATATTACTGCGATGTCTACACGCGGTTCAAAGCGATTTTTGTCTTCTTTGAAAATCATTTCCGATGCTAAAATCCCCAACTTCGACAAGCCGTCCATTTTGAAGAATTTGGGATAGTCTAATTGCAACGAGCGGTAAAACTCATTGATTTCCGATGAGTTTTGGAAGGATAGTCGTATGTATTTTGTTATGTTCATGGTCTTTTTTTTGCCACTAATTCACTAATTTGTTTCTAATTTGTTTTTAAATTTGTGCATTCGTGGCTATTATTATTTATTATTTCGTGGATACTTTTTCAAACAATAAAACGGCATTTCCCCCTCCAAATCCCGACACCATCTTGATAAAGTATTTTTTATCGGTTGTTGTATTTTCATTGCAAACGTTTATTGTAAATGGTTTATCGTCAATGGTTATTTGTTCACTTTGTTCGAAGTTCAAGGTCTTTAAAACTGTTTTTTCGCTTAGTGCGTGCATAGAAATGATGGTTTCTAACACACCTGCCGCACCCAATGTATGTCCGAAATATGATTTCAAAGAATTGACGGGAATATGTTCCAAACCTGCCCGAACAATGGCGTGCATCTCTGCGGCATCGTTGTATGGCGTTGATGTTCCGTGGGCGTTGATAAAGGCTATTTGGGATTTGAGATTGTGGGATGTGGGATTTTGGGATTTGAGATGTAAGAGGATGTATTGTAATGCTCTGTAACTGCCTTCGCCTGTTCGTGAGGGAGCGGAAATGTGGGTGGCATCGTTTCGGATGGCACCACCCACTAACGAAATAACTGTCTTATGTCTCATCTCTAATAGTCTTGTGTCTAATAGTCTTGTGTCTAATAGTCTTGTGTCTAATAGTCTTGTATCTCGTGAAAAGATTATCGTTGCAGCTGCTTCGCCCAGATTCAATCCGCAGCGTTCTTTGTCGAACGGTCGGCATAGTTCAGGCGACAAGGCTTTGAACGACTGAAACCCCGAAACAATGAACTTCGATAGAAAATCAACTCCTACAACAACGGCGTAGTCGTAATTTCCCGACTGTAACTTGCGCATTGCTACGATTTGCGCCGCGGCACCCGAAATGCACGCGTTGGAAACAACGATTGGGTTGTTTTTATTTCCGAAAAAACCGGAAATTAATTCGGCGGTATGCCAGAGATAGACAGCCCCCTCTAACTCCCCCAAAGGGGGAGAATAGCCCTCTCCTTTGGGGAGGCACGGAGGGGCTAAGTTTACATTTCCTTTTGTGGTGGATAAAATAAAAAGTGTTTTTTCGTTAGACAGGTCAATATTTGCTTCGGCATTTGCTGAATAAACGGATAGGATGGCTGCTTTTTCGAGGTCGGTGTATGTTTTATTCTGATGAAAAACTGAATCCTTTGTTTTAGAGGATAGCGGGTCAAGCCCGCAATGACGGCAAAACTCATCGTTTAATCGTTCTTTGTCTATCAGCGAAGCCATAAATGCTTCGGGTAAATCGAAAACACCTGCTTCATAACGTTTTATGCCCGAAATGCCCTTCTTTACGGCATGGTAATTCTCTTCTGTCGTAAATCCTAACGAGGAAATAATGTTGTCTCCTACTTTGTACATCGTATTAATTTTAGTGTAATTATTATTCGTGTTAATTAGTGTAATTCGTGGCTAAAATAATTGTAATTCGTGGTTTACATTAAACCATGTTTTTGTTTCCATTTTTCGTAAAAAGGAGGATTTGTCCAAACTAACTGATACTGTTTATCTAAGAATACCTGTACGGAACAACCGGTGGCAATCAGCGAGTTGTCTTCTGTGTCATAGATTTCGTAGTCGAAAATGATTTTGGCGGCTTCGGTATTGCGGAACGAGATGTTAATTTTAGATTTACGTCCGTAAACTAATGGTTTTTTGTAACTGAACTGTAAGTCCACCAAGGGTGCGTAATAGCCGTTTCCAAAAATATCTAAATATCCCAATCCATATTTTTTGCCAAACTCTTCGCGGGCATCCTCAAAATAGAGGGCATACGAACCGTGCCACACAATGTTCATCGAATCCACTTCACTGAATCGAACTTCAATCTCTTTTGATGCCTTTAGATTGTTAGACATGAGACTTTTAGATACAAGAATGTCTTGTGTCTCATGCTTTCTATTAATTTGTTTTACCTCTTTTTGTTCCATATCTATAAATCTTGTGTCTATTAGTCTAATTTCTATTGTCTAAAAGTCTTGTGTCTAAAAGTCTTGTGTCTATTTGTCTTGCGTCTCCATATCCGTTATTGATATTTTCATTTCACAGGAAGCAATCAACCTGTCGCCAATATCCACTTTTGCATTGACAAGGGTGATGGCAAATATTTCGCTTACAACTTCAACCGTGGTCTTCAACTCGTCGCCCACTTTCGGCAGTTCTTCGATAACCAAATCTTTGATAGAACCGATAAAACCGATTTTTACAGCGTCGGAACAGAGATACTTGTTTATGTATCCCATCCGAGCAGCACAGGTCTGCGCTATATTCTCAATGATGCCGCTTTCGGACAAAAAACCGTTTTCGACAAACATGTTTTCTGCGATAATTTTCATTTCTGTAACCGTAAAAACCATATCGAAATGCGACATACGGTCAATCATTATAAATGGTCTTCGCTGCGGAAGAAGTTCTTCTATATTTATATTTTCAAAATTCATCTTTCTTTTGTTTTGCCACTAATTACACGAATTGACACGAAATATTATTGACACGAATTAAAAATAGTGAAAATTAGTGAAATTCGTGGCTGTTTTACTGCAAATTACTATCGAATGTCCTTTCCCTATTCCGTCTTTTATCTCCTCGACTTTCAATCCTGCGGCTTCGATGCAGCGTATCATGTCGTCGGAGTGGTACATTTTGCTGTTTCCGTTGGCTAATGCGGTGAAATAGAGGCTGATCTGTGTCAAGGCATAAGCAGCAGTTTCAAAGCGTTGTCTGTCCCAAAATGTTTCCATGATATAGAGTTTTGTGTCGCTGTTCATTGATTTTGAGGCTCTTGTGAGGATGCTTATAACTTCTTTTTCCGAAAAGCAGTCAAGGAACTGGCTGAGCCAAATGGCGTCGAAACCGACAGGGAATGGCGTTTTTGGGTCGAGCAGGTTGCAGCCGTGTCCGAAAATACGGTTTGCACCTTTTTTGTCGGATGTGTGGCGTTTCATCAGTTCTATTTGTTGTGGTAAATCCATTATTGTAACCTGTACATCGGCATCGTATTCCACACATCGTAACGCCCAGCGTCCTGTGTTTCCGCCTACGTCGAGCAGCGTTTTCGGCTTGTCGGCAAACACGATTTGCAATGCCTCGTCAAACGACTGGTCGCTGTAATAATGGTCGAAAGCAAACCAACTATCCTGCACTTTTTCAGGCAGTTGCGAAAGTCCTTCGTAAATTGTACTCCAGTTTCCAAAAACCTTTAACCCTTCTGGTTTACCGTTCAACAACGCATCTTCCAAATGAAACCAGCCGAGATAATTTACATCGTGATTGAAATCCATATCCACCTTTACAAGCGGGTCATTGAGCAAAAACCATCCCGCCTTTGAACAGGTAAATCTGTCGTCCTTACAAAGAACGGTTCCGATGGTCAAAGACGACTCTAACAGACACTGACAGGCGTATTTCGACAATTTTGTTTTTTTGGTGATTTCGTCCAATGTTAAGCCTTTTTCGGAATCAATGAGCATCTGCAAAATGCCAAATTTTATCATCAGGCGCGACACCTGAAATACAATGGGACCAAACGAAATCTCGTGCGCCAAACGCTGCGCTTCTAATGCAGACTGGCGCTCTTTTGAGTAATAGGTTGATAATGAGGATGGTAATTTCATGTTGTCTGAACTGTGATTTTAATGTGATTATTCTGATTTATTTGATTGATACTGATTCCTTGTCATTGCTTAACAGTAAACGCTCGTACAAACCGGAGTTGATTTGCCGTTCTAATTGTCTGCCCGTCCATGCGTTGTGTAATGTTTCTTGCTCGTAATATTCACGTTTGTCTGCATCATCAATATGGATAAGCAACTTATACTGTAGCCAGTTGAATTGTGTCCGCAGTGCGGACACAATTGGGTAAGTGCGATAAAACTGTCTTGCACGTGCTAACTGCCGATATGAAAACCCACTTCCATATTCCGGTTCTAAGTATTTAGCAAGATTTTGCAATAAATAACTGCCATATTCGGCACGTGTTTTGCCTTGTTGTTCTTCTACAACAATACGCTCGCCCATTCTCCAATACATGATGACACGTTGAAAATCAACGCTACGTATGGCATTGATTTTGGCGGTTTCGATGATACCCTTGATGTCGGATATGAAATCGTTCTTTAACTGTAGTTTGTTTGTTTCCATACATTTATTGGTTTTCGTTAATCTAATTTAAACCTTACAGGCATTGTAAATGACACCCTTACTTCTTTACCTCTTTGTTTTCCGGGTTTCCATTTTGGCATCATTTTTACAATGCGTATGGCTTCTTCATCGCAACCACCGCCAATACCTCTTAGCACTTTTATATCCGAAAGAGTTCCGTCCTTTTCAACAACAAAACCAACGTAAACCGTTCCCTGTATTCTTTTTTCTTTGGCTTCTTTTGGATAAACTATATTTTCTCGTAAAAAATTCAAACGCGCCTTATCGCCTCCCGGATATTCAGGTGTGATTTCAAAAATAATACCCATAAAATAATCCTCAATAATTTCTTCGATGGTATCTCCAACAACTTCTGGCATCAATGGGATAGCATTTATTACAGTGTCTTGACTTATAATTTCCGTCAGGATTTCCGATTCAGAAATTGATGTATTATCTTGTTTGGGAGCGCTATAAGCAGAAAATGTCCCTGCTATCCCCATCGAAATCCCTGCAATGGTTGCTACTTTTCCTAATTGTCTTCGCCTATGCAATTCATCTTCAAGGTATTTTACTTCTGCTTCGCATTTGGGACATGTACCTTTACATTCATCTTGAAAATGACATTCGGATGTAATATATTCAATGTCATTTTTATCCGCAATTTGTTGACGAATCTCCTTCAATATTTTACAAACTCTTTTTCCGCGTGTCATGATATTTCTTTTTTTAATGTGTATGAAAAAACCTCTATCTCTTTTAATCCCATATCTTTTAACGCCAAGACTGTTTTTTCAGTATCTTTTTTGGAATTAAAATTGGGAATTAAAGGGACACGGACGCGTATATTATCGGACTTTCCTTTATTGATAAGCCATTTTAGATTATTTATAGGTAAAAAATTGTCTTTTCCCGTATAGCGTTTGTAAATATCGTTATTAATCTCTTTGATGTCCACTATATAGTAATTTACTATCGAAAGTAAAGTTTTGATGTTATTTAACGGTATATTTAAAGAAGTTTCTATTGTTATATTCCATTCTTCTCCGCAGTAATATCTAAATTCTTTAATGAAATCAGGATACAAGCAAGGCTCACCGCCCCCAAAAGTTATACCTCCACAAGTTGCCAAAAAATAGAGTTCATCAATTTTTACCAAATGATACAACTCTTCTGCGGATAGAATACGAATAGATGAGGTGTCTTTTAGTGATTGTGGATTTAAACAATAATGACATGATAAAGTACATCCCCAAAATGCTGCCAAAGTAGTTACACCTGTACCATCCGTAGCTAATCGGTTTCTACTAATTCCAATAAAGGATGCTGTTTCCATATCTTATTGCCAAGGTATTGTTTTATAATTAATCATATCTGCTAACTGTAAAAAATAATCATTTGACCAGATTTCCATTTCCGAAGGATTTTTCAAAAACGGACGCACATCGTTTTTAACAGTCTCAATGTTTGTTTTTTCAATACGTTCTTTCAGCATTTTTTTGAAAATATCGGGGGTAAAATCTTTTTCACTTAAAACGTTTATTTGTTCTGTTCTTTTTTGTAAGTGTATTAAAAAACATTCTGTCAAATATGCCGTCTTCCATGTTGCAACAGTTTTAGTAATTGAGTTAATTCCGTTCTTTTCTTGCCGAACTTGATACAATTTTCGATGATACCCTTATTAAACGAAGTCAGCGCCGACATTTCAAATCGTAAATCTTCCTCCAAATATTCGCGCATCGCCTTAACTGATTGTATTTTAATATTTTTCGATGCAATAATTTTGTCGCACAACGCCTTTTCAGGTGTGGCAATAAGGAATGAGTAGGAATTATTAATGATTTCCTGATGAATACCTATCGGAAAATAATTTTCAGGCACTTTTATATATTCAAAATTACCCAGCGGCGTATTGTATTGCTTGTAATGCGTTGTGCAGACAGAAAGCGTAGAATAGACTCTTTCGGGAATTAAGCCGTAATACCTGAGCGCTGATTCGAGCGAGACGTAAGAAGGTCGGTATAAATGATTTGCAATGAGTTCGCTCGATAATTCCTGATGGTGTACCTTCTTTGAAACAACATACAAATCACGCTTTACCCGAATTATAAGCCCCTTTCGGGTTAATTCGGATATTTTCTCATCAGGACGCTTTAAGTTGCTATACAACGAAAATAAAACATCCTTGTTTATTGGAATGACTCCTATGTTCTTTAATTGTTCCATTTTTTATTTTAATAATTTTGCGCTGCAAAGATAGTGAAATTTCGATAGATAACCGTAAAAAAACCGATTAACTATCAAAAATCTGCTATTATTTAATTCGTAATCATTCGTGTAATTAGTGGCAAATAAAAAAAATCGTGTCTTTCATTTCCAAAACTGATAAAAATTAAACCATTGTTCGGGATATTTACGCACAGTTTCCTCCAATGATTCGACAAATCTTCGTGTTAAAAGTTCCGTTTTCTCTCTTTTGGATACTTGTACAGAATCGTTTATAACGATGGGCTTTATGTAGATATGATAGTTTGTTGCGCTCTCTTTCATCACAAAAATTGCAACAACGGGAACGTCGAAATGTGCTGCCAGCGTAAAGGCTCCGAGAGGAAAATCGGCTTTTCCCGAAAGGAAATCACATTCTACGCTTTTAGCGCTCCCGAAGATTCTGTCGCACGGCATACTCACTATTTCGCCGGCTGATAAGGCATCGTTTATGGTGAAAATGTGCGACATATCATCCATGACGGGAATGATGGATACATTGTTCATGTTCAATAATCTTAATCTGTTTTCCATCACTTCTTTGGTTTCACCTCCGAATATTAATGCGTTGATGCGTTTTTTATCCTGTTTCAACAAATAACCGCTCAACTCGAAGTTGCCTGTGTGGGAACTTGCTATGATAAAACCTTTTTTGTCATCTAATAGACGATGAAATTCTTCATTACCGGTAAATTGCAGACGGAAAAAGTTTTTTCTTCCGGCATACACCGCAAAACGGTCGAGCATACATTGCCCGAAGATGAAATGGTTTAAATATGTTTTAAAAAATGCTTTAAGAGGTGAACAGGAAAAGTGTTTTCTGAAATATCGGTATATTGATAAATATCCTTTTCGTCTGAACAGCATATAAAAAGGAACGGTCAGCGCCAAAAAAACATATCCGACTGTTACATTAAAGAAATGAAATAACAACAGCAAAGACTTTTGTCCTAATGTGTTGCCGCCGGTTACACCTGTCCATTCTCTTTTTGTTTGTTTCATTTTTTATTTATCACCGACTTTTGATTCTATATAGTCGTAGAATTGAGACAGGTTTGTAACCTCCTTCATCTCTTCGGGATTGATTTTAAAACCGAAGTTGCGCTCTACAATAACTACGATGTCAACAAAATCGAGGCTGTCAATGCCTAAGTCGTTTTTTAGGTGTGCATCGGGTTTTATCGCATCTTCTTCTACCTCGATGTCTTCAATTAAAAAGTTTTTTACAATTTCTTCAATTTCTGCTCTTGTCATAATTTTTATATTTTTTTGATTATTAAGGCACTGTTAGTTCCGCCGAAGCCAAAGGAGTTGGATAAAATGCAGTTCAGGTTTTTATCAACGGTTTTGGCTGCTATGTTGAGTTTGGCGGAATATTCGTCGGGTGTTTCAAAGTTGATGTTGGGTGCGATGAACGAGTTTTTCATCATCAGCAGGGAATATACAACTTCGCTTGCGCCTGCCATCCAACATTCGTGTCCGGTCATTGATTTGGTGGAACTGACCAACGGTCGTGATTCGCTGAAAATACGGTCGAGCGCTATTGCTTCCATGATGTCGCCTTGCGGTGTGGAGGTGGCGTGGGCGTTCACGTAGTCAATTTCTTTTGCTGCAATGCGGGCATCTTTTATGGCTCTTTCCATGGCTATAAGACTGCCGGTGTCGTTTGGCTGCGAGATGTGCATGCCGTTGGACGAAAAGCCGTATCCTATTATTTCGCCATAAATGGTTGCGCCGCGTTTGATGGCGTGTTCGTATTCTTCAAGTACTAATGTCGCTCCGCCTCCGCTCGGAATCAAACCGTCGCGGTTGGCATCGAACGGGCGTGAAGCCTTTGTCGGGTCGTCGAGACGGACAGAAAATGCGCTCAGCGCATCAAACGATGCCATCGAATGTATGTTGGTTTCCTGAGCGCCTCCGCACAGAACCATGTCCTGAAGTCCCTGTTTGATAAACATATAGCCCAGCCCGATGGAATGTGAACCGCTTGCACAGGCAGCGCTGATGGTCATGTTGACGCCTCTCAACTTGAAAATGGTCGAAAGATTCATTGTTACGGTGGAGTTCATGGATTGGAAAATGAAGTTAGAACCCATTAACGTAGTGTCTTTTTTCTCTAAAACGACATTGTACGCTTCTATTACCGGCTTGGCAGAGGAATCGTTGCCGTAGAAGATACCAACTTCGTTGTTTTCCAAGTAATCCATGTCAATATTGGCGGTTTTCAGGGCTTCTAATGTTGCCATGTAAGCGTATTCGCCTTCTTCTGCCATTCCAACGCGCAAGCGTCGGTCGAGCAAGCCTTTCAACTGCGGAAGTTCTACAATGCCTGTCAATGGCGAGCGGTAGCCATATTTTGTCCTGTCGGGGTCAATACCGATGCCCGATTTTCCTGCGTACAACGACGCTGCTACTTCTTCTAAATTTTTTCCGATACAGGAATATATTCCTAAACCTGTGATGACAACTCTTTTATTCATATCGTCTGAACTGTGATTTTAATGTGATTTTATTGATTATTTTGATTATATTTTTTATTAGTTAACCTTTTGAATTTCAAACTCTTTTCACCGAAGTTTATAAGTAATCCTATTTCAAGATTATAGGCTTCAAGATAATTGATTGCTTGCGCATAATTTGAATTATCCATGATAGTAACTGCTTTAAGTTCTACAGACACTACTCCTTCAACAAAAAAATCTACTCGTCGTGTGCCAATATGTTTTTCCTTATAAAAAACAGGCATTTCAAATTCTCGTTCGAACTGAATACCTGCCATTTCCATTTCTAACGCTAACGCTCTTTGATAAATTATTTCTTGAAAACCGCTACCCAAAATTTTGTGAACTGTTATTGCACATCCTATTATTTTGGATGTTAAGTCAGAATACTTATGTTGTTCATTTATCATGTCTTAAATAACTTGTAATCAATCATTCTTATCAATTAAATCACATCAAAATCACAGTTCAGACAATTTACAACCCCCCACTAATTGCTACCACTTGTCCTGTAATATACCCCGCTTTTTCCGAAGATAAAAATCCGACCAATTCTGCTACTTCTTCTGCTTTGCCGAAGCGGTTGGCGGGGACGATTTTTTTCAGTTCGTCCTGATTAAGGTCTTTGGTCATGTCGGTTTCGATAAATCCGGGCGCAACGGCGTTTACTGTAACTTGTTTCTTTGCGGCTTCGAGTGCTAACGATTTTGTCATTCCGACGACACCCGCTTTGGCTGCGGCGTAATTGGTTTGTCCTGCCATTCCGTTGACGCCCGAAATGGACACGATGTTAATCACCCTTCCGAATTTCTTGTTCATCATATATTTTATCAATGTACGGGTGGTGAAAAATGTACCGTTCAGGTTGGTTTCGAGTACATTGTGCCATTCGTCGTCCGACATCCAAAACATCAAATTGTCTTTTCTGATTCCTGCATTATTAATCAGGACTGCGATGTAATCGTCGGGATGTTTGGCTATCCAGTCGTTCAATGCTGTTTCAATATTTTTTGCCGAACTTACATCAAACGGAAGCAGTTCGGCTGTTCCGCCTTTTTCTTCTATCAATCGTTGTGTTTCCGATGCGGCTTCTTTGTTTGAAGCATAGTTTATAACGACTGGGTATCCCATTTCGGATAGTTTCAGACATATTGCCCGTCCGATACCTCTCGAACCGCCTGTTACTAATGCGTATTTCATAACTTACAGTAATTAAGTTTTTTATTCATCAAAAATTGCTTCATTTGTTCAATTTCTTTGTATTTTGGGGTATCGTCGGAAAAGGCAGGGAAAAAGGTTCTTATTTCGTTATATAAAGTACGGGTGTGTTCGGATAGTTCGGATTGTATTTTTAAGCAGTCAATCGCCTGAACCAACGCCATAAAATGGATTGACATCACTTGAAACGAGTTTTCAATAACCGTTTTTGCTATCAAAGCCGAATTGGTTCCCATGCTTACAACATCCTGATTGTCATTGTTATTTGGAATACTATGTACATACATCGGATTCGATAGCATTTGACATTCAGCGGTGGTAGATGTTGCTGTGAACTGTGCTGCCTGTAATCCGTAATTCAATCCCAACACGCCCAAATTGACAAACGGCGGTAAAATTTCGTTGATACGGTCGTGGCATAAATAGTTCAACTGACGTTCAGTGAGCATGGTCAATTTTGTTATGGCAATCTTCACCTTGTCCATCTCGAATGAGACATAGTCGCCATGGAAATTTCCTCCGTGATAGACGTTTTGTGTTTCAGGGTCAATGATAGGATTATCACAGGCAGAGTTCAATTCGTCAATCAGTACTGTAATGGCATTTTTCAATGTATCGTAAACCGGTCCCAGAATCTGCGGCACACAACGCAGTGAATAATAAGGTTGAACTTTATGTCCGAATTTTTTATCGCCGTTATGTTTGCCGTTATAGAGTTCATTTTCACGTTTGTGAATACACCGGCTTCCTGCTGAAATTTCGCGCATGATACGTGCTATTTCGTTTTGTCCTTCGTGGTGTTTGGTATTGTTCAGAGCCTCCGACATAAAATCGCCGTAAGAAGCCGCTATTTCGTTCATCATCACAGAAGCGACAACAGCCCAGTCGAGCAGTCGTTTGGCGTATATTAAGTTAATCAAACCGATTCCCGTCATGACTGAGGTTCCGTTAGTTACCGCCAAACCTTCCCTTAAACGGATGGTAAAAGGTTGTAAATGTTCTGTTTCCAGCACCTCTTTGGCGCTTTTCCATGCTCCTTTGTATTGCACTTCGCCTTCTCCAATCAATGCTAGTGCAATGTGTGCTAATTGTACCAAGTCCCCACTCGCTCCAACTCCTCCGTGTTCGGGAATTAACGGATAGATACCTCTGTTTATAAATTCAACCAAAAGATGTACTAAATCGGGATGAACTCCCGACTTAGCCTGTACAAAAGTAGCCAAACGTGCCAACAAACTCGCTTTCACATATAAATCGGGCAATGGATTGCCTGCTCCGGTCGAATGGCTTCGTATGATGTTGTACTGGAGTTCTGTAAGCGATTTGTCGTCAATACGATATTGCGCCATCGGACCAAAACCGGTATTGATTCCGTAAATAATTTTGTCGGAAGCAAATTGTTTTAGAAAATCAAAACAACGCCTTATTTTCGATTCTGTTTCAACCGATAAGGCAACATCTTCATTTTCAAATAAAATTTTCTCTACATCATTGATATGCAGAGTTGGAGTATCAATCAACGTTATCATTTGCAGTGTTATAACTTTGGTTGCAAAGGTACGGAAAAATCTGTTTGTTTGAGTTTGAGATATAAAGTAAACCATAAAATTTTAATTCAAAAATTTAACATACATTTGCATTAATAATAAAATCAAATCTTTATTGATGATTAATAATGGTTTACAAATGAAAAAGTTTACGGCTGTATTACGTTATTTGATTTCGATACATTTATTGGGAATGTTGTTTTTTACCATTTTCAGGATTATTCTATATCTATTGAATAGCGAAATGGTTGCAGGAGTTGAAAACAAAGGCTGGTTTTTTATGCGGGCAATGCTCAAAGGGGTGCAGTTCGACAGCCTTGTAGTTTCTTATATAACGTTTTTGCCTTTATTGATTTTGAGTATTTTTGTATTGTTCAACAAAATTTCTCGAAAGGCTATCATTGTAATCAACATTTATTTCATTGTTTTATATACACTTGCTTTTTCTATTTATTCCTCCGATATTCCTTATTTCTCTTACTTTTTTACCCACTTGGGAGTTGCTGCTTTTGAATGGTTTGAATTTGGCGGAACTACTTTGGGAATGCTTTTTCAGCCTGAATATTATTTCTATTTCGCACTTTGGGCAGTATCTACAGGTTTGTTTGTTTTTATTGTGTTGCGAGTTAGTAAAAGGCTGCTAAATAAGCAATATTCTAACCTTAAAAGAACTGATTACAAGTATTATATTCCATTGACGGTTTTACTATGGGGAGTTTGCTTTTTGGGAATGCGGGGCTCTTTGCAGCGTTATCCATTGCAAATCGGATATGCCTATTTTTCCAACAATTCGTTTTTTAATCAGTTGGGAATTAATCCGTGTTTTTCGCTGTTGAAAAATTTAAACTCTACTAAAAAATACAACAATGTAAATGACCAAATGACTATTGACAGCGCTTTTCTGTTGGTAAACAAGGCATTGAACATTGAACCGTCTCAAAATCATTTTGCTATTAGCAGAGATATTTTCCCGCAAGGAGAACTCCAAAAACCCAACATTGTGATTGTTCTTTTAGAATCGATGGCGGCAAAATACCTTGATTACGAATGTCTCGACGGTAAATTGACACCTTTTATGCACGAATTGATTTCAAAATCGTATTATTTTGAAAACTGTTATTCGTCCGGTATTCATACCAACAATGGCATAGTATCAACCCTGTACGGTTTTCCGACTTTGTTCGACAAACATTCGATGAAAAACGAAGTACGTTACACCGGTCTTCCTGTCAATTTACGTAATCATGGTTATCAAAATCTCTTTTTTATTGCAGGCAATCCGCATTTCGACCACATGAATTTCTTTTTGATGGGAGGTGGTTTCGACCACATTTATTCGCAGGAAGATTATCCGCAGGACAAAGTGGTCAATGTTTTCGGAGCGCAGGACGATATGTTATTTGAATGTAGTTTTGATAAAATTAATAAGGCTGCTTTGGAAGGAAAACCGTTTTTATCTGTTTTATTGACAGTCAGTAACCATCCGCCATATATTGTTCCTGAAAAATATATGAACGTTGCAGATACCGACGACAAAAAAATGACCCGATTTGTTGACGATGTGTTAAAAAAATTTATTAAAGATGCCTCCAAACAAGATTGGTTTGAAAACACCATATTTGTTTTCACCAGTGATCACGGCAAAATCTTAGAACAGCCCAAATACGATATGCCCATTGATTACAACCATATTCCACTTATAATTTATTCACCGATGTTTAAAGATGCTCCCAAACGATTTGACGGTTTTTGCGGACAAATAGACATCTTCCCGACCCTGATGGGAATTTTAAATATGCCCTATACCAATCATTCTTTGGGAATAGACCTGTTAAAAGACCGCCGTCCATATATCTATTTCGTTGACGATAACCGATTAGGATGTATCAACGAGGATTATTTTTACATCCGAAACATCACTACATCTACCGACAAGTTGTACAATTTGAACGATTCTACTTACAGTAACATTATCCAAAAAGAGCCTCAAATAGTGCAATCAATGAAATCATACGCTATTTCGATGATGATTGTTGCAGAATACTTGATAAAAAGCAATAAAGCAAGCAAATAATACTTACATCATTTTTTATGTATCTTTGCACCTATGGAAATACAAGAAGAACCATTAGTAGTAATAGCGGGAGCAGGGGCTTTCGGAACCGCACTTGGAAATGCGCTATGTTCCAATAAAACCATTACTGTGAGGCTGTTAACCATTGAAAAAGAAGTGGAAGAAGGGATAAACAATACACGGATTAATTCTGTTTATTTTCCCAACAGCATACTGCGGAAAAGGCTCAAAGCGACCGCAGACCCATCCATTTTAGGGAAAGCACAATTTCTGATTTTGGCTATTCCGTCTGCTGCTTGTGTGCATTATTTAGAAGAAATACGCCCTTATTTAAAATCCGATACTATTATTATCAATACGGCAAAAGGTTTCGGCGAAGGCAATGTGATTATTTCAGAGTATATTGAAAATCATTTTCCTAATCCGGTGGCGGCGTTAAAAGGTCCATCATTTGCTGTCGAATTACTCAACTATATGCCGACCGCATTTACATTTGCATCGCACGATAAAGCCACTTTTGACGCCTTTTCAGCGTTAATACAGGGCGCCAATATCCAACTCGATTTTTCTACCGACATCAGAGGAGTAGAACTGTTGAGTATTTTGAAAAATATGTATGCCATCATTCTTGGCGTCATTGATGCCCATTACAACTCTGCCAATGTGCGTTTTTTGGTTTTAACAAAAGTATTTAAAGAGATGAGTAAAGTATTGTTGACATTCGGAGGTAAATCGGAAACGATGCTCAATTTTTGCGGATACGGTGATTTCGGCTTAACTTCCATCAACGACTTAAGTCGCAACAGAACCATGGGATTGCTTATCGGAAAAGGATTTATTAAAGACATGGTTTCCGACAATATAGTACTTGAAGGGAAAAGAACATTGAATGTTTTCTACAGTAAAATTGCCGAAGAAAAGATGGGAATCAACGCCATACGAAATTTCCCAATTTTATTGGAACTATATAAATTATTCAACAGAGACTATGACCAGCGAAAATTTGTAATGAACGTTATAAATGCCTAATTTCTTTTCACATTCATTCAAAAAGGAAAAAAGATGAACATAGCAGTAGTAGGAGTAGGATACGTCGGTTTGGTTACAGGGACCTGCTTTGCCGAGATGGGGAACAAAGTTTTTTGTATTGATGTAGATGAAAACAAGATACACCAACTCGAAGCAGGTAAAGTTCCGATTTACGAACCCGGCTTGGAAGAGATGGTCGTACGCAACGCCAAAGCAGGACGACTGCATTTTACTACCAACCTTGCTGCCGTTCTTGACGAGGTAGAAATCGTTTTTTCAGCCGTAGGCACTCCACCCGACCAAGACGGTAGCGCCGATTTGAACTACGTCTTGCAGGTAGCCCGTACGATAGGGAAAAACATACGAAAATATATCTTGATAGTAACAAAAAGCACCGTTCCGGTAGGTACTGCAGCTTTAGTAAAACAAACCATCGCAGAAGAACTTACACACAGAGGAATTGAAGTTGAATACGATGTGGCATCCAATCCCGAATTTTTAAAAGAAGGTTCAGCGGTTAAAGATTTTATGAGTCCCGACAGGGTGGTTATCGGAGTTGAATCGAAACATGCGGAAGAACTGCTCACGCAACTTTATAAACCGTTCATGTTGAATAATCTTCGTATTATCTTCATGGATATTCTTTCTGCCGAGATGACCAAATATACCGCCAATGCCATGCTGGCTACACGCATCAGTTTTATGAATGACATCGCCAATTTGTGCGAACTGTGCGGCGCCGACGTCAATATGGTTCGTCAAGGAATCGGAAGCGACCTCCGTATCGGAAATAAATTTATCTACCCTGGCATAGGTTACGGTGGCTCCTGTTTCCCAAAAGATATTAAGGCGCTGATAAAAACAGCCGATAAAAAAGGGTATCAAATGCGCGTACTGCAAGCCGTCGAAGCGGTGAATGAAGAACAAAAAACGGTATTGTTCCGCAAACTGCAACATTTTTATAACGGACAACTACAAGGAAAAACCATTGCTCTGTGGGGATTGTCGTTTAAGCCCGAAACCGACGACATGCGTTTCGCACCTTCGTTAGTACTCATTCAACTACTCTTAGATGCGGGATGTAAAGTGAAAGTATATGACCCGATTGCGATGTCGGAAGCAAAACGACTTTTTAAAGATAAAATTACATATTCCGACGATATGTACATAGCAACAGAGAACGCCAATGCGTTGATGCTGCTGACAGAATGGAAACAGTTCCGTATGCCCAACTGGGAAACCATTAAACAACTGATGACCAACTATGTTGTCTTCGACGGTCGAAATATCTACGACAAAAAACCCCTACAACAGTACGGATTTACTTATTATGGGGTTGGAACAGGTTTCTAATCTATTTTTACTACTTGTGGAAACTTCGGCAAGAAGTCGGATGTTCTGCGTAAATCGGAAGTAAAACCACCAAAAAAGTCCCCAACATGTTGTACACCGGGGTAAAATCCGACAGTTAAAACTATGGTGCTGAACACCAACAAATCGTTGCATAATCGTATTCCCACACCACTCGCCCAGTTAAAATTTTGAAACATGGTTGGCGCCGTCTTATCGGAAATCCATTCGCCTTCAATAAAAACAAAAACAACCATCCGAAAACCGATGAGTCGGATGGAGGTGAAAAAATTACTTTCCGTATTAAATCCCAAACGACGAGTTCCTTGAATATCATCGAGCAAACTTGGTTGCATCTTGTTAGGTAAATTGGAATTGATATATCCGAAATCGTTGTACGAATTAAGACAGGTAGCATATTTTACATTTAAAAATTGTCTGAAACGGGAATTTCCTATCGGAAATAGCGGGCTGAAAATATTTGTACCTGCATTAATAATTCCGTTATGCAGTTGCCTCTCAACAATATGAGAGCCAAAAGATGTGTTGAAACTAATATTGGCAAAATAAAATTGTTTTCCTATTGCTCCCATTAGAGAGAAATAAGGGACGTTATAAAAGCCCGATAGCATGTCGTAGCCGGCTTGTCCCGATAGAAGAAAACCATGAGCAATATTTTCCGTTACTCCAAAACTGTTAATCATAGATTGTTTGTAGTACCGCTGATGAAACAGATTCAATTGCAACAAAAATGTTTGACGCGAAACATATTGATATTGCATCGGATTGGGTTTCATCTCTACTGCCTCAAAAGATGAATGATAGTTTAAATAACCTCCTGCCATTGAAAAGAAAAACGACTTCTCCGAACTTCCCAAACGAACTGTATGTCCTAATACCGACGAAAAAGCTTTATAAAAGGGCGGACTTATCGAATCCCAAACAAACGTTTCAAGTCGTCTTGTTGACTGTTCGTAACTTATTTGTCCGTAATATTTTAGCGAAGTTCGTAACGGGCGATCAATTGTAGCAAAAATATCTTTACTGGTTATCCTGTCCAAATATCTTGCTTTGGTATTGATAAAAGTTTTACCGATGTTGTTATACCTGCCGTCAATACCGTAACCCCATTGGGGTCTATAGTTATAATTGTAAATTCCTCTCAAATATAATTCGCTACCTGTTTGAATAAAATTTTTATCATATATTTCAAAGTCAGCCGAATGAAGGTCAACTGAACTGATCCCAAAGGCTATCGGAAACCTGTCGCGAACAATAACCGTTACCTTTGCTTTGTCGTCATCCATATTTGTGGTATCAACAACAATCCGTACATCGTGAACATATCCGATACTGCGCAAAAAAGCCTCTGTTTCGGCAAATGCCAACGGATCAATCCTGTCGCCTTTTTTAAAAAATAGATTTTTGCCAACCAGCCTTTCTTGAGTTTTGAAATAGAGTTTGTTAGCCAGTTGCACCCACCAACTCGAATCCATGATTTCGGGGTCGTTAATATTGGTGCCAAAAGGATAAAGTGTAATGATTTCGATGGTTTCAATTGTTCTATCCTGATACGGCTGATAAGCCCTGTCGGTGCAGTAATCTTCTTTGTTTTCGGGCGTTTTGGGAACACGTACAATGGCATCATACAATAATTTTGTCCACCATCTTTTTGAAAAATTCCGTTTTATTCGATGAAAACTTGTTGTATCCCGAATAAAATCAGATGTATCTTGAACATCAATCTGCATATCAAATTCGTACTGCTTTTTTATTTCAGTGTCTTGCGGTATAATATCGTAATAACCATAACAAGTCCCGGCAAACAAAAACAGAAAACAAATAATAATCGTTTTTTCCAAAATCAATAATTATTAAAATTGCGGCAAAATTACATGTTAATTTTGATTACTCGATATGTCTCGATTAATTTCTATCTTTGCATTGGATTATTAAAACCATGAAAAAATGAGCGCATTCAAAGCATACGACATAAGAGGTATTTACAATAAGGATTTCAACAAAGACGACGTTTATAAAATCGGCTTTCATCTGGCACGTATGATGAACGCCGACACTATTTTGGTAGGACGCGATGCCCGAGAATCATCTGATGAAATTTTTGATGCCCTCACACAAGGAATTAGTGATGCAGGCGTAAATAGCGATGATGCAGGCTTTTGTACCACACCCTATATCTATTGGATGACGGCATTGAAACAATACCGCTGCTCGGTTATGATTACCGCCTCACATAATCCGAAAGAGTACAACGGTTTAAAAATATCGCGCGAAAAAGCCCTTCCCGTTGGATATGATTCAGGGCTACAGGTTATTGAAGAAAGAATGAAACTTCCCATCTCACCCATGCTCAGAAAAGGAATCATTCGTAAAGTTGATTTTAAAAACGACTATATAAACTTCCTTTTGAAATATAAAGGTGATTTGGAAGGTCTTAAAATAAGTATTGACTGCTCAAACGGAATGGTTTCGCTCTTTATAAAACAACTGTTTGGCGAACAACCAACTTACATTTACAATACCATAGACTGTACTTTCCCCAATCACGAACCAAATCCGTTAGACCTTGAAAGCACAGCAGACCTTCGTAACTTGGTAAAAGAAAACAAATCCGACATCGGAATAATTTTTGACGGCGATGCCGACCGTGTTATGTTCATTGACGAAAAGGGCAATTTTATCCCTCCCGACCTCATTATCGCCCTGTTAGCCCATTACTGGCTCGAAGAACGGAATCTAAAAGGAGAGGTAATTCAAGACATACGCACATCAAAATCTGTGGAGGAATATATCCGTCAATTCGGTGCAACCACCACCACATGGCGCGTCGGTAGAGCATACGCTGCCCCAAAATTGCGCGATATAGACGGACTGTATGGAGGCGAATTAGCCGGACATTATTATGCCCGCGAATTTTTCTACTCCGACTCTGCCCTGATGACGGCGCTGATAGTATTACGTGTTGTTCAACGTTTTAAAAAAGAAAACACTACCCTTTCACAGTTAATAAGAAGAATCAGCCGTTATGAAAATTCCGGAGAGATAAATTTCAAAATAGAACATAAAACCGATGCCATGAAAGCAGTTGTAACACATTTCAGCAATCAGGAAATACCGCTCAAAATGATGGATTTCGACGGTTACCGATTAGAATTTAAAGAATGGTGGTTCAATATACGTCCCTCAAATACAGAGCCTTATCTGCGTTTCATCGCCGAAGCAACTTCAAAATCACTGCTGCAACAAAAAATCTCGGAAACAAAATATATCTTAAAGCAATATCATTAATATTTATATTTGGCGCAGGTATTTTTTTACCTCACTCTTCACAAAAACCACTATACAACAAATTGCAACCACCAGAAAGCCAATTGCTAATAACCAATTCCGAAAACCCACATTGCCAAGTCCCATACTCACTCCCATCAAAGAACCCAAAGCACCCGTTAAAATAGCATAAAGAGGTATGATGATATTCTCTTTATAAAGCAAGCATTGTATCCTTTTTTTGTCAAATCCTAATGAACGATAGATTCCAATTTCTTTTAATCGGGCGACGATATTTTTACGGACAACGATGATAAAACCGAATAATCCAAGCAGTAACCCCACTCCTCCCAAAGTCAGGAAGATAGTAAGATACGTATCGGTAACGCTGTAAAATAGTTGAAGCCGTTCACCGGTAGTCATCACACGCACTCCGTAGTTGTTCAATGCTTGTGAAATGAGCGTTTTTGTTTCGGCGATTAATGAGTCAGGTACACGAATCAGCATGATTTCGCTACCCGTTGTCTCACTCCATATTTCCGAAAACGCTGTTTTGTCAATCAATATATATCCTTGAAAAATAGAATTTTGAAGCGTCCCTGCTATTTTTATATACACCGGTTTCCCTTTTTCTCCCATATAAACAAGCGTATCTCCCAATTTTTTCCCCAGATTCCATTTTAAAACGGTTTCGTCAACCAAAGCAGGAATAACTCCTCCTTGCTCCATAGATGTAACTTTCCCCCATCCGTACTGTTCCCCTTCTGGGGGTTGGGGGGCTTCATTCATATCTATCCCCAAAACATTCGGTGTTATGACTTTATTAAGGTTGAGGCAACTTGCGTCGTCGGCGCTGTATTTCAGGAGTTGAATGGCGTGTGTTTCTTTTGGTAAATCGTTCAATGCCAATTTTGAACGTCCTTTTTCGGTTTGGATATTGTGATATAACGGCGCTGTTGTTTCGCACCAAAGTGAAAAACCTCCTGTGGCTGTTTCAATCTGTGAACTGTCGGCAAATCCCTGCCGGTTCAGTCCAACCGAAAACACAACAAACACTCCTGATGCCAATGCTATAAACGACATCATAGCCTGTTTTTTAGTATAGGATAACGACGACCACATCATTTTTGTAGGATTGAACGGATTGTTTTGCGCTATCCCTCTATGAATCAAATAATCAAAACAAGCCCATCCGGTAAATAAAAATACAACTCCGATGCAAACAAAAAGAAGAGGAGATTGAAGAAAAAAGATATTTACTACTAAAAGACATAAAAAGATGAACGTAAAAAGTATTGGAAAAACACGCAGATAACTCAGATTAAATAACTTTTCACAGATTGTCTTATAAATAACTTTTCGATTTTTTTTTAGATAAAAATCTGTGTTAATCTGTAACATCTGTGTCATCTGTGTGCTATAATGCTTTTTCACACTTCGTACAATCCGAATATATAGCAACGTCATTGAAAAAATAATCCCCACAGCCATCCCTACAGTAATCGTCGCTACATTCGGAAACATATTAAACCCTTCGGTATGTGTTGCTCCTTTCCAAACATTTCCCAGTAAAAATAATACCAAATAAGTATAAATCAAACCAACAACGACACCTGTTATTGCAGAAAGACAAACAACCGGAACCGATTCACGAAGGAAAATCCGGATAATACGTTTTCGGGAAAATCCCGTTGCTGTTAAAAGATTGATTTCATCACGTCTGCGGAAAAGCATTTCTGACAAAGGAACCATCATCAACATTGCAGCCGATATGAGAATAAAACATCCGAGCGACAGAAATAAACTCGAAAAGTCAACCCCCGATTTGGCAACTGTAAGACCTGTTTCACGAGGGTAAATCAGTTGAATGTCAAACATGTCGTAAGTTAAATCGTTTAACCTGCTTGTGTCGCTGAGAAATAAGGCTGTAGCGCTTCCGAAAGCGTTTTCCCATTGGGGCGCTAACGTGGAATAGGGAACGATGGCTTTTGGTGTATTTTTGTATTTTCTCCAATAGTCTTCGTCTTCGTCGGTTATCAAATTCATATTGATAGGCAAGTCGCTGTTCCAGTCCGTACAGCGTTCTACATTGGATAATCCCGGAAATTCGGCTGTTAGACTCTTGTCTGACTGTAAATCCTTCAACGGCGCTATTTTGGATACTTTAAGGAAAACAGAATCTTCAATCAACGTTTTAAATTGTTTTGAAACAAAATAACTAATGGAAACAGTATCGCCCAATCCTACATTCAGTCTTTTAGCAGCATAATCCGAAAGGATGATTTCGTCGGGGTTTACCGGTTTTCCGTCGTAAAAGTCAACGGCGGTGATGAAAGAGTAAGGGATAGAAGCCTCTTTTAACTCCCCCAAAGGAATTGCCCCTCCAAACCTCCCCAAAGGGGAGGCTTTTGTTCCTTCTTCGGGTAGATGAGAAAAACTGATTGAATTAGCTAAATAAGAGAAAATACGGTTTGCGGCGGTGTCGTTCTTACAGAGCGTTTCTACTATTTCATCCTGTATAAAAATGCGGTCGGACGTAACAGCCCACCCTTTGGGGGGGCTTGGGGGGGCTTTTAATCCTGACATGTTGTAATTCCATGCAGAAGCAAATTCCTCTTGTGAAATAATCCTGTCGGATAATATGACATTGATTTTCCCTGATATACCCATAGCTTCAGCCAACTCTTCCCTGTTGACGAATATATTAAAAGGAATAATATGTTCATTTTTAAGATTAATGTTTCCGCCCTGTTCAACCGAAATAACCGTGTCCAACTCTAACCTTAAACTTTTTGTGTACGTATCGGTTACAAACATTGAGCCCAATGGAACCATCCCTGCCGACGGCAAACGTAATATAATATGTCGTTGTTGAGAATAATTATTTGTGGTTACAATTTCGTTATACAGCGCTGTGTTGATATTAGCCTCTCCTTTTTTAATTCCCATGCCATCTGTTCCCCAAACCATAACAGGTGTGAGATTTCCGGATACGGAAACAAAACCGTTTAACAGTAAAAAGCCGCCCCCTCCAAGGCTTGGGGGGGCTAATATTTTATCATCCAAATAAGAATATCGCGAAAAGATGACTGTTTCGGTTTTCCCCAAACGTTCTTCAACTCTTTTAATTAACGTGTTACGCACCGAATCGCCCACGACAAGACTTCCTGTAATCACCGCTACCGCCACAACGACCGCAATAGCAATCAGGCGATAAAACGATTTGTATCGGAAAATACTCTTTGTAATCAAACGTTTGGAGTTCATTGTAGAATTCCATCTTTTAATGTTAAAACTCTCTTTGCAACTGTAGCCGTTTCGTCGGAATGTGTTACCATTACAATGGTTGTTTCCAATTCTCGGTTTATTTGAGCGAGGAGTAGCGCTATATTACGGGCGTTTTCGGCGTCTAATTGTCCGGTTGGTTCGTCTGCAAGTAAAAGTAACGGTTTCATTATCAATGCACGGCATACGGCTACTCGACTTGTTTCCCCGCCAGATAGCGTTTCGGGATATTGGTTTGCAACGGAAGAAATACCGGTCAGTTTCATTAGTTGTATGGCGTAATCCATCTGTTCGTCATTGGTTTGATTTTGAAAAGCCAGCGTTGGCAGTAAAATATTTTCCAATGCTGTAAGTTGCAGCATCAAACGATGGTCTTGAAACACAAAACCGATTTTGCGGTTACGGACGGCTGAATAATCCACATCGGGTGTGTTTAATTCTATGCCGTCCAAAACATAACCCCCTTCATCAGGTTGAAGTAATGTCCCCAAAATAGAAAGTAAAGTCGTTTTTCCGGAACCGGAGACGCCTTTAATAGCGACGAAATCGCCTTTTTCAATGGTTATATTTATCCCGCGAAGAACATGATTGAGGTTGTTTTCTCCATCGGGATAGGTTTTTGTTATTCCTGATAATCGTATCATAATCTTAAAAAAAAATAAAGATGCAAAGATAACTATAAAAGTAAATTTGTAAATTTGCACCATGAAAATTCTCTTAATCATCCCCGGTTCGGGCGACACATTTTACTGTGGTAATTGCTTTCGAGACAATCTGTATGCGCAGGCGTTGCGTAATGCCGGTCAGGATGTCATAATTATGCCGTTATATCTTCCGTTGACCGATAAATCATTTCAGGCAAATACACCTTTATTTTTTCCGGCAACATCGTACTATGTTGCGCAGAAATATTTCGGAAAAGGAAAAATGCCCCGTTTTTTCGAGAAAATACTTAACATTCCATCCATTTTGCGTTTAGCATCTTCTCTGTCGGGGACAACCTCTGCCAAAGGGATGGAACAAATGACGCTTTCGATGATAAAAGGCGATGACAGCAATTTCTCCAAACAAACAGAAAAATTAATGCATTGGATTTTAAATCACGACAAACCCGATGTTATTCATCTATCGAGTTCGCTATTGATTGGAATTGCCAAAGCGATTAAAAATCAAATCAATATACCGATTATCTGCTCGTTGCAGGATGAGGAGATTTGGTTAGACAGCCTCGAAAGCCAATTTGCACAGGAAGCGTGGAATTCAATCGGACAGAACGCAAAATATATTGACCGTTTTATTGCGTCAAGTGAATTTTACAGGTCGGTTGTTTTAGATAAAATTCCGGAAATAGGTAAAATAGATGTCGTTTATCCGGGTGTAAATATAGAAAAATACAAGTCGTCGGACAACCCTTCGTCGCCTACAATCGGTTTTTTTTACAGGATGAATTACGAACATGGATTGGATATTTTGGCACAATCGTTTGTAAAATTAAAAAATGAAAACATTATTCCCAACTTGAAACTGAAGATCGGCGGCGGTTATACCGGTAAAAATAAAAGTTTTGTAAATAGTATCCGAAAAATTTTAAAACCTTACATAAACGATGTTATTTGGTTGAATCATTATGCCTTAGACGAACACACAAATTTTTATAAGGATATTTCATTGATTTGCGTCCCCTTACGGTTCAACGAAGCGGTAGGACTGTATCTATGCGAAGCCTTTGCCGCCGGTAAACCCGCTGTAGCGCCCAACACAGGTTCTTTCGGTGAAATTATTGAAAACGCAGGTTTATTATTCTCGCCCAACGACAGTGAACAGTTGGCAAAAGCCTTAAGAAACATGCTGACAAATAATGTATTGTATGAAAAATGCAAAGAAAATGCCCTGCAATTATCTCGTGAAAAATATAACGACAAAATAACAGCAGAAAAACTATTAAAAATTTACTCGGCATCTCTCAAACAACCTTGCATCGTATGAAAACAAGGAAGTCTTATAAAATTGACTTTTTATTAATGAGCAAGTTATGCGATATTTTTGATAAAAATTATACCTATTTTTCAAAAGACCTTTTTGCTAATGTGAAAATCAAATAAAAAGCGTGTGTTTGAGTTGATTTATGGAAATATGTCGTGGAAGAGTGACGGTTTACCTTTTATTGTATAAACCATGATTTTATTAAGATTATCGGGATTACCTTGATTTTGAAAAATAATCCTGCCAATCTTTTAATCTTATGAAAATCCCGGTTCAGACATTTTACCTCACCACCACCTTCCCCGTCTG
>Ga0209628_10000126_pt1 | contig 40668 bp, 40 predicted proteins | sample TergutCu122P4_FD_187285 | JGI IMG/M metagenome (GOLD analysis project Ga0209628, IMG submission 187285) | Cubitermes ugandensis P4 segment gut microbial communities from Kakamega Forest, Kenya - Cu122 P4 (SPAdes) (version 2) | ecosystem: Host-associated > Arthropoda: Insects > Digestive system... | reverse complement strand
CAGTGTGATTACGTCATTCCGCGCGAAGTCGCGGAATCCATGCGGCGTCTGGATTCTGCGACTTCGCTTCGCTCCGCGCAGAATGACGATGGAGCGAGTGATACGTAAATACCTGAACGAAAAATGCCCTAGCGCGGAGATGGAGATGGGGAGATGGCGTCCCGAGCAGGAATTGAACCCGCAACCGGTGACTTAGAAGGTCACTGCTCTATCCAGTTGAGCTATCGGGACTTGGTCTGGCAGCCTGACCACAGCGCCCCCTGGATGCCAGCGATTGCAGTTGGGCGACGAGCGCGCGAGGTCATGGTCGGGGCGGTGGGATTCGAACTCACGACCCTCTGCTCCCAAAGCAGATGCGCTACCAGGCTGCGCTACGCCCCGACAAGGGCGCATTCTAGCACGGGCTGGAAACCAGCGCCAGATCAAGCGGTCGGGCGTGACGCCAGATCGGTCGCGGATTTGCCTCTGGCATGCGCAATGACATTGATCTATTTCAGGGCAAAATCAACCCGCGCCCCAGGTTCCGTCGCCTCTTTGGGCGGCACCAGGAACAGGCGCTCCGGCGCGACCTTGCCTTGCTGAATCAGCCACTCCTGGACGTTCTCGGCGCGGTTGCGGGCCAGTTGCCGGAGGTCGTCGTCGCTGATCGTGGTATTGGCGAGGATCAGTTTTTCCATGTCCTCGACCGGCAGGTCTTTCAAGAAACCGACCATGTTGCGCGGTTTGGGGAATTTACCCGCTTTGTATACCTGCGTCAGGTAGGTCGGGTAATCATCGGCGGACAGGGCGCCGCGCGTGTCGGCATCGGGTTTGTCCTGATGCCAGGCGGTGCGCACGGCGCGTTCCAGGGCGACTTGCTTCAAGCCTTCGCGGTCGGTTTCCGGGGCGACCGTGCCGCTGATTTCGAGCTTCAGCCCTTGCCGCTCATTGAGCGCCTTGGCCAGCGTTGCCAGCATTTTGGCCTCGCTCTCGCCGACGCGCGCCCGGCCCGGCGCGAAATCGAGTCTGGACAATTCTTCGCTGCTGCCGAACATCGAGCCGAGCAGCGCGAAGGGCGAGGTCACGGCCTTGACGAACAGATTGGCAATGACGCGCACGACCAGGCCGCCGACCGAGAATTGCGGGTCGTCGAGCGAGCCGGAAATGGGCAGATTGACGTCGATTTCGCCGCGATTGTTTTTCAACAGCGAAATGGCCAGGTTGACCGGCAACTGGGTGGCGTCGGGGCTTGCCACCGGTTCGCCGAAGGTGAATTGGTCGATGAAGATCTTGTTGTCGGCGGTCAGTTGCTGGTTCTCCAGCTTGTAGGCGAGATCCAGCGACATCAGGCCCTTTTCGATGGCGTAGCCGGCATATTTGCCGGAGTAGGGCGAAAATCCGGTCAGGTCGACGCCTTTGACGCTGGCTTTGAGATCGAGATAGGACCTGGCGGCCAGCGGGTTGAGCTTGCCCTCGATGTGCACCGGGGCCGATTTGGCGTAAGCGCCGCGCAGGTCGAGGTCGGCGACCGTGCCTTCCTGCGAGGACAGGCCGGTGACTCGCCCGGCGAGTTTGGTGACGTTGACCGTGTAGTTGGGTTTGATGAAATAGTCGGAGAAATTGACGGTGCCGTTCTGCAAGGTGATCTTGCCGATCTGCATCGGCGGCCTGGCCGGGGCGGCGGAAGTGACGGCGGCGGCGGCGACCGGGGCCGGCGTTTCGCTGGCGGCGGCTGGGGCCGGCGCGGCCTCCTGACGGACGATGATGTCTTGCAGGTTCAAATGTCCTTGATCGTTGAGAATGACGCGGGCGAAGAAATCGCTGAGGGCGATTTCGCCGACGTTGATGGTCAGCGGTTGGAGATTGAAATCGACAGCGCCGAAATAAAGCGATTTCCAGCGCAGGAAATCGCTCTGGTTGGCCTTGTCCACGGTTTGGAAATTGCCCAGCGTGGCCGAGCCGCGATAGCCCGCTCTGAGGCCGTCACTGCCGAAACTGATGCGGGTTTCGCCCTTGTTCGAGAACTGGCCGGCCTTCAGCTCGACATTGAGCAGCCCGGCAAAATAGGGCTGCAACGGCAGCAGCGGAATGGCCTGCGTTTCAACCGCCAGGGCCAGGTCGAGGGGTTGTGCTTGTACGCTACCGGCGACTTTCAGGCTGCCGCGCTTGTTGATCTGCCCTGCGAGACTGAGTTGCCCCTTGCTCCCCGGCTCGTTGCCCAGGTTTTCGCCGGCGAGGCGCAGCCCGGTCAGTTCCTGCACGGCCGCCGGGGTCGTCGCGCGATCCTCGAAGCGCAACGCCAGATCGTCGATGTTCAGACGTTCGACGCGGGCCAGCCACGGTTGTTCGTTGCCGGATGCCTGGGCCGCGGCCGCCGGGGCGGTGGTTTTCAGCGCCGGCGGGGCGATCCACTCGATCGCTCCGTTGCGGTTGCGCAGCAGGCGCGCCCGCGCGCCGGTGCTGGCGATTTCGGCGATGTCGACGCGCCGCGCCGGCAGGTCGACGCGCCCCCCCTTGAGGCTCATCTGCTCAATGCGCAAACGCTCGCTGAAGTCGATCTGATAAGCGATCTCGGGAATCTCGATGGGGTCGGCCAGCCGGCTGTCGAGGCGGCCGACCTTGATTTGCAACTGGCGCAGTTCGCCAGCCACCGGTTGCGCCGTCGATTCGTCTCGCCAGCGCACCAGGCCGTTGTTGAGCGCGAATTCCGCCAGCGACCAGGCGAGCGCCGGCGCATCGGCGCTGGCGGGCGGCGGGCTGGCCGGTTTGCCGCCGGTCAGGCCATCGAGCAGCCTGAGGACATTGAATTCGCCTTGGGCGTTGACCCGCAGGCCGACCTCCGGGCTGTCGAGCGTGACCCGGCGCACGGCGATCTGGCGATTGATGAGATCGGCCTGGTCGAGATCGATGGCCAGTTCCTTCCAGCCGAGCAGCGGTTCGCCGTCGGTGGCGTCGGTCGCCAGCGCGGAAATCCTGACGCCGCCCTGTACCGCCAGGGAAAAGACCTCTGCCGATACTTCCTTGAACACGATCCTGAGGCTGGAATCAAGCTGGCCGGCCTTGATCCGCAACGGTAGCGAGGCGGGCAGATAGGGCTGGAGGCTGGCCAGTTGAAAACCGTCGAGCTTCAAATCCAGATCGCTTTCCCGCTGCGCGTCGAAGGGCTTGCTGTGTCCCTGCAATTCGATCAGGGAGCCATCGACGCGGGCCGAGAAGCGCGGCTCGACCAGAATTTCCGCCTGATAGGGCAGGCTCGACAGGAAGGGCAGGGCCAGGTTGATGTCGCTGATTTCATGCTTGACGCCTTTCGGGCGATCGTCGAAAACGATGCGGCCGCCGGTCAGTTCGATGTTGTTCAGCGAAAAACGGGGCGTTTTCGTCGGTTCCTCGCTGGGTTTGCTCCATTCGTCGAGAAGATCGGAAATATCGTAACGCCCTTCGCCTTCGTGCACGACTTCGAGGCGCAGGCCATCCAGGCGGATGGCATCGGCGACCAGCGCCGCCTTGAACAGCGAGGCCGCTGACAAATTGACCTGGAGCGCGTCGAAAGCGGCCACTTCGCGGCCATCGGCGGCGCGTACCGCGAACCCGTTGATGCGCGCTGACAGCGCGTAGGGGTTGATGCTCACCGCATCGATGCTGACCTCGCGGTGCAAGTGTTGCGACAACTGCTTGACCAGCAGATATTTGACCAGCGGCGGCGCAGCAAAATAACCCAGCGCGCCAAACAGTACGAAAAGCGCCAACGCCCACGCGCCGATCCGTTTGACGCGCGACGATTGCACCAGCGATTTGCGGTGGGCAGCGCCATTTCCCGTGTTTGCCAAAGCTTCTGTCATGCTAATCTACCGGTCGAAAGGGTTGTCGTACAATTTAGCACACCGGCTCCGCCACCATCACGGCGGCAATTCCTGGCCACCGTCATCGCCATCGCCGGCTTGCTTTTTTTCTCGACCGCCTGCCGCTGAGCCTGGCCGAAAATGGCCGTTGATCGGGGCACGCTGCTCAAACCGGGCGCGGGATACTTCCCTGCGCAGCGGTTTTTCGCTAGCATCGAGAAGCCAATCCAACCGGCCGCCCGTTGCCGGTTTCATTCCCTGAATCCCTATCCAAGACAAGAGGCCAGCATGAGCGAACACATCCACTATGTCACCGACCACACATTCGAGACCGAGGTGTTGCAAGCGCAGCAGCCCGTGCTCGTCGATTACTGGGCCGAATGGTGCGGCCCGTGCAAGATGATCGCCCCGATCCTCGACGAAATCGCCGCCCAATATGCCGGCAAGCTCAAGGTGGCCAAGGTCAATATCGACGACAACCAGGCGACGCCGGCCAGGTTCGGCATCCGCGGCATCCCGACCCTGATGCTGTTCAAGAACGGCAACGTCGAGGCGACCCAGGTCGGCGCCCTCTCCAAGTCACAACTCGCCGCCTTTATTGACAGCAACCTGTAATCTCCGTAGTCTCGCGGCCTGACGGTGCGCCTCGCGCCGCCAGGCTGATGCGACCGGCCTTCTGCGCCGGTCATCATTTCCCCTACCTCCACAAACAGCAATAGCTCCCGCGTCCCGTTCACCCGGCCGTCGCCCGCGCTTCCTCATACGGCGCCCATACCCTCCATGCAACTTTCCGAACTGAAGACCCTGCACGTCAGCAAACTGCTCGACATGGCGACCGAACTCGCCATCGAAAACGCCAACCGCATGCGCAAGCAGGAATTGATTTACGCCATTCTCAAGGCCAAGGCCAGGAACGGCGACACCATCTACGGCGACGGCACGCTCGAAGTGCTGGCCGACGGCTACGGTTTCTTGCGCTCCGCCGACACCTCCTACCTCGCCAACCCGGATGACATCTACGTCTCGCCCTCGCAGGTGCGCCGCTTCAACCTGCGCACCGGCGACACCGTCGAAGGCGAGATTCGCATGCCCAAGGACGGCGAGCGCTACGTCGCGCTGACCAAGCTCGACACCATCAACGGTTTCCCGCCGGAAGCCAACAAAAGCAAGATCATGTTCGAGAACCTGACGCCGCTGCACCCGACGCGGCATCTCCAGCTCGAACGCGACATCAGGTCGGACGAGAACATCACCAGCCGGGTCATCGACATGATCGCCCCGATCGGCGCCGGCCAGCGCGGCCTCCTGGTCGCCCCGCCGAAAACCGGCAAGACGGTGATGTTGCAGCACATCGCCCACGCGCTCACGGCCAATCACCCGGAAGTCGCGCTGATCGTGCTGCTGATCGACGAGCGCCCGGAAGAAGTCACCGAAATGACCCGCACCGTCAAGGGCGAGGTCGTCGCCTCGACCTTCGACGAACCGGCCACCCGCCACGTCGCCGTCGCCGAGATGGTCATCGAGAAGGCCAAGCGCCTGGTCGAGCACAAAAAGGATGTCGTCATTTTGCTCGACTCCATCACCCGCCTGGCGCGCGCCTACAACACCGTGCAGCCGGCCTCCGGCAAGGTGCTGACCGGCGGCGTCGACGCCAACGCCCTGCAAAAGCCCAAGCGTTTCTTCGGCGCCGCCCGCAACATCGAGGAAGGCGGTTCGCTGACCATCATCGCCACCGCGCTGATCGACACCGGCAGCCGCATGGACGAGGTGATCTACGAAGAATTCAAGGGCACCGGCAATTCCGAAATCCACCTCGACCGGCGCATGGCCGAAAAGCGCATGTATCCGGCCATCAACGTCAACCGTTCCGGCACCCGCCGCGAGGAACTGCTGCTGAAGCCCGACGTGCTGCAAAAGATGTGGGTGCTCAGGAAACTCTGCTACCCGATGGACGATCTCGAAGCCATGGAATTCCTGCTCGACAAGGTCAAATCGACCAAGGGCAACGCCGAATTCTTCGACGCCATGCGCCGCGGCTGAACAGCGAAAAACCATTGCACTCAAGCCGTTATTCAACGATAATCCCGCGCTTCCCAGATCGGCCACATTCGCCGGTCGCTTGTTCAAAGGACACATGATGAAAGCCGACATCCACCCCGCCTACGCCGAAGTTCAGGTCACCTGCTCCTGCGGCAACACCTTCGCCACCCGCTCGACCATGAAGAAGCCGCTGCACATCGAAGTCTGCTCGCTCTGCCACCCGTTCTACACCGGCAAGCAGAAGATCGTCGACACCGCCGGCCGCGTCGAGAAGTTCAATCAGAAGTTCGGCGCCATGCGCGGCAAATCCGCCGCCTGAGCAAACGGAATTGCGTTATAAAAGGCAGCCAGGGGGCTGCCTTTTTTATTCCCGCCGTTATTCCCGCTGCCATGTCTGATCTGCTCGCCACGTTCCGCCGCGGCCTGCGTCTGCCGCCATCCGGCTGGGTGCTGGCGGCCATGCTCGCCTTCTACGTTCTGGCCGGCCTGTTCGGCCGCGATCCGTGGAAGGGCGAGGACGCCATCCACATCGGCATCGCCTGGCACATGCTGCATAGCGGCGACTGGCTGACGCCCGAACTGGCCGGCCGCGCCTTCGACGCGCCGCCGCTTTACTACTGGAGCGCGACGCTGACCGGCCATCTGTTCGGCTGGCTGCTGCCGGCCCACGAGGCGATGCGCCTGGCCAGCGGCTTCTGGGTCATGCTGGCCCTGGTCGGTCTGTACTACGCCGGCCGCGAACTTTATGGCAAGGACAGCGCCGCGGCCAGCCCGCTGCTGCTCGCCGGCTGCCTCGGCCTGATTCTGCATGCCCACGATGCCCAGCCGATGCTGGTCGCCGTCGCCGCCTACAGCGGCACGCTCGGCGCCCTCGCCGCAGTCGGCCGCCGACCGCGTCTGGCCGGACTGTTCTACGGCCTGGCCGTGGCCGGTTGCCTGCTCGGCGCCGGCATTGCGCCGACGCTGCCGCTGCTGGCCATTCTGCCGCTGGCCTGCTGGCTGGCGCCGGAACGGGGCAAGGCCCTCCAGACGCTGTTGATCGGCCTGGCCATCGCCGCCCTGCTCGCGACGCCCTGGCCGCTGCTGCTGTCATGGCAGCAACCGGCCCGTTTCCACGGCTGGCTGGCGATGGAATTGAGGCCGCTGCTGACGCCCTTCTCGCTGCCCGGCGCCGGCCGCTTCCTGGTCATGCTGCCGTGGTTCGCCTTCCCGGCGCTGCCGCTGGCGCTGTGGACGCTGTGGTCGCGTCGGCGGCAACTCACCGCGCCAGCGCAACTGCTGCCGCTGGTCTTTCTGTTGCTGACCCTGTTGCTGCTGGCGCTCGCCTACAAACCGCGCGAAGTCCCGGCGCTGCTGCTGCTGCCGCCGCTGGCCCTGCTCGCGACGCCGGGGGCGCTGATGCTGCGGCGCGGCGCGGCCAATGCCTTCGACTGGTTCGCCATGATGACCTTCAGTTTCTTTGCCGCCGTCGTCTGGCTGGGCTGGTCGGCGATGGCGCTCGGCTGGCCGGCGCGGCTGGCGCAACGGGTCGTCGACCTGCGCCCCGGCTTCGTCGGCGAATTCGATCTGCGTGATTTTCTCGTTGGCGTCGCCGCGACGCTATGGTGGATCTGGCTGATCGTCACCGCGCCGCGCTCCCCGTATCGCGGCCTGACGCACTGGACGCTCGGCTTCACCACGCTGTGGCTGTTGCTGACCACGCTGATCCTGCCCTGGTTCGACTACGGCCAAAGTTACCGCCCGGTGGCCGAGGCGGTCGCCGCCGCTCTGCCGGAAGGGCACGGCTGTCTGGCCGAGCGCGGCCTGAGCGGCGGCCAGCGCGCCTCGCTGGCCTATTTCTCGCGGATCGAACCGGCCGCTTATGACAGTCGGGCGGGCAAGGCTTGCGACTGGCTGCTGCTGGCCGGCAACACACCCGCCGAACAGACGCCGCCGGCCGGCAACTGGAAGCGGGTATGGGAAGGTTTCCGCCCCGGCGACCGCCACGAAAAATTCCTGCTCTTCCGCCGCTGAGGGCGATGCCGCCCCAAACGCCTTCTTGCCGTCAAGCAGGTAGAGCCAGAGTGGTTTCTGTTCAAATACGGTTTAGCAACTACTGCGCAAAGCGTGGTGAGCAGGATTTTTATGGGATGTGCTGAACTATTATTCACCCGGCCATTAAGTATTGTCTTAAGCGGCATATTTGATTTTTGGGTCGTCGAAGTATGAACGGACGCGCTCGGGGTGTTGAACGAGCATTTCCATATGCGCCTTGGTCGCTTCTTTGAGCTTGTCCTTGGTACGCCGTTGAATTCGTGATCCGAGCGCATAGTTGAGGTCGGCGTTGAGCCGCTCGTCGGGGTTCAGTTCGGGGCTGTAGCTGGGCAGGTAGAACACGTCGATTCTCTCTTTTTGCTCGGCCAGCCAAGCCTTGACCGGCTTGCTGTGATGTACCCGCAGGTTGTCCAGAATCAGGAAGACTTTCCTGTCGGCATCCTTGACGAGCGCCGTCAGGAATTCGATGAGTTTGTCGCTGTTGAAGGCATCCTCGACAACCATCCAGCGGGTCTTGCCCTGGTTGGTCACGGTGGAAATCATCGACAGTTTGTGCCGATGCCCACCGACGGCGTAGGCCACCGGCGTCTGCCCCTTGGGTTGATAACCCCGGCCTCGCACGTCGGTGTTAACCACCGCCATCTCATCGCCCCAGTGAATCTCGGCATCCTCAGCCTTGGCCCGCGCGGCAATGGCCGGGTACTGCTCTTTGAGCCAAGCCTTCACCGCCTCCGGGCGCTGCTCATAGGCGCGCTTGATCGGCTTTTGCGGCGTAAAACCCCAGCGCTTGAGATACCCGCCCAAGGTGCGGATCGGCAACTCAATGCCAAACTCCTGCTGCACCAGGAGCACCACCGCCGCCCGCGTCCACAGCGCAAACGTCAGCTTCAATTGCTCCGGCCGGTTCTTGCAGATCAGGCGCTGGATGTGCAACTCCTGCTCGGCCGACAGGCGCCGCTGCTCTCCCGGTGCGCGCCCTGTCGGCTTGGGCGCCAGGGCTTGAATGCCTCCCGTCTCAACCGCCTTTACCGCACTACGCACCGTACCCTGCGCTATGCCCAGCGCCGTCGCAATGTCCTTGATCGCCATGCCGCGCCGGTGCAACCGCACCGCCTGCTTGCGCCTCTCGTGCTGTGCTTCACGCGACAGCTTGCGTCCGTCTTCTTTGTCCATCCGCTTCATATGGGGACAGCCTTCAATAATTCAACCCTTAATGGCCGGGCGAATAAGTTGAGACTTAGGCTCAATGCTTGTTTTCGTTCCGATCCAGGGCCAGCAACAATACGGAACCGGCGTCACCCGCGTTGATATGGCCTAAAATCTGGCCTTAAAAACGCTGGCCGTCGGTGGATGTCACTGGCCGACAGTGGACTGAGTTAACAGAAAAATCCGTTCTACATCAGTCACTTGTTTCGTTCCATGGATTTCAGTGGAAGTCCATGGAAACCATGCATGGAGCGGGCGATGGGAACATCACCGCGCGGCTAACTCGTTGAAATTACACAAGAATTAGCAAGGCGACCACTCGCCTTAGTCCCCATTTTAGTCCCTCTCCGACGAATTGGTAAATGGCGGTGTCCACTGGCGTCCAGGAACAGCCATGGACAGCCATTCAAGCATCTTCCTCGCTATCGCGCATGGACTGTGACGCCCGCATCCTGTCACGGAATCATGCTGCTCAAAATGTCAGAAACAGCTATATTGTTTCTCACGTATCCGAGGTGCCATGAACACGCTGCCCGAAACCATCCTGCAACAAGCTCGATCCCTCTCCGAGGGAGGCGTTCTGTCGCCCAAGGAGTTCCTGCACCTAGGTAGCCGGTCGGCGGTAGATCAAGCGTTCTCGCGGCTGACCAAAGACGGCAAACTCCTGCGTGTGACGCGGGGAGCCTACGCTGCGCCGGTCTCTGGTCGTTTCGGGTCGCGCCCTCCTGCCCCCGAGAAGGTCGTCATGGCGTTGGCCGAGCAAAGCGGCGAAATCGTGGTGCCCCATGGTGCCAGCGCAGCCAACACTTTGGGGCTGACACAACAGATGCCCATCCAAGAGGTGTATCTGACCTCTGGCCGCACCCGCAAACTCAAGCTTGGGCAGTCAGAAGTGTTGGTCAAGCACGCACCACGCTGGATGCTGGCGTTGGGCGCGCGGCCTGCTGGCGCCGCCGTGCGCGCACTCGCTTGGATCGGTCCTGCTCACGCAGGCAAGTCGTTGGTTGCGCTACGCCGGGCGCTCCCAAAATCTGAATGGCAGGCGCTGGCCTTGGCACGCGCGACACTGCCTGGCTGGATGGCCCGAGCCATCGGTGAGGAAGCTGCGCGTGGTTAAATATTTCCTTATGAACCAAGCAGAATTACTCGCACGGCTGATCGGCATCGAATGGAACGATTTCGAGTGCAAGCGTGCGCAGCGCGGCGTACCGGAGGACGCCTATAAAACGGTTTCGGCCTTTTCCAATACGGCGGGCGGCTGGCTCGTTTTTGGCGTGAGCGAAACGCAAGGCCGATTGGAAATCACCGGCGTAGAGGAACCCGACAAAGTACAGAACGACTTTTTGACCGTATTGCGCAGTGGACAGAAGCTCAATCGGGTCATTACGGTGGATGCGCGGCACTTCGACATCGACGGCAAGCATGTGTTCGCGTTTTACGTGCCAGAGTCGCCGCGTATGGAGAAGCCGGTCTATCTCAAGGGCGATCCACGCCAGAGTTACATCCGACGCGGTGCGGGTGACGAACAATGCACTCCGCGCGAGTTGGGGCATCTGCTGCGCGATGCGTCGCAAGTTCGATACGACAGCGAAATACTGACCGATTTTTCTGCCGATAAATGCTTCGATGTTGACACGGTCAATTGGTATCAAGATCACTTCGCCCGTCGCAGCCCGGAACACGCAAAGATCGTCAATCCGAACGATTTTTTGCTGAACTGGAACTTCATCGTTGAACGCGATAGCCAGAGGTTCCCCACGCGGGCTGCCGTATTGTTATTCGGCGACGACCGCTATGTTCGCCAGATACTGCCAAAGCCTGTGCTGGACTATCAGCGTATTGATACCGCATTCGATCATTGGTCGTCCGTGCAACGCTGGCATGACCGCTATGTGTTTGAGGAAAACATCTTCAAGACCTGGCAGGGGCTGATTTCCCGCTACATGCGGATTGCTGAACGCCCGTTTTCAATCGACCCGAAAACCCTGCGCCGTAATGATGACCCGCCCGACTATGTCGCGTTTCGGGAAGCCGCCATCAATCTGCTGATCCACCAAGATTACGGCGATCACGGTCGCAAGGCATCCATTCGCCTGTTCGCCGATCGAACGGTCTTCTGGAACCCTGGTGATTCTTTGGCGACCGAGGCCGAGTTGCTCGATCCCACCGAGAAAGAGGTGCGAAACCCGTCCATCGTGAAAGCGTTTCGCCGGATCGGTCTGTCGGATCAAGCGGGCACGGGCATCCGGGCCATCTTTCGCAACTGGCATGATTTGGGGCGTGTGCCACCACGGCTGACCAGCGACAAAGGCGGGCAAGCCTTTGAGCTGGTGCTGCTCAACAAGCCATTGGTTACCGGGGCCATGCGCCACCTCAGCCAAACCTTGGGCACCCATCTGACGCCTGAGCAGACCGACACGCTGGCCCTGGCGCTGTCGCTACCGGTCGGCGAACCTTTGAGCCTGACGGCGATCCGCAGTCTGGGGTTCGCCACCACCCAGCAAGCCCGAGCCGTCGCCGACGACCTCGTGCGCGAGCAACTGCTTGAACCCTTGAGTGCAACGCAATTTCAAGCACCGGAAGCAGTTCGGCAGCGCTTCACGCAGGGGGAAACCAGCCCCACTGAACAAGTCACCGCAGAAGTCACCGCAGAAGTCACCGCAGAAGTCACCGCAGAAGTCCGCCGGTTGCTGGCTGTCATGTCAGGCGAGATGAAGCGTGCCGATATGCAGCAAGCGATTGGATTGAAGCACGAGAAGCATTTCCGTGATGCTTACCTGCTCCCAGCCTTGGCTGTCGGCGTGATCGAAATGACCCACCCCGACAAACCGCAGAGCAGCAAGCAACGCTACCGCCTGACCGCACAAGGCAAAGCGGCGCTCGATTGGCGATCCTGACAGGAAAGCGCGGCAACCTGCAACGCTGGATTTCGCGCTGTTTGCGGACGCTCAAGTTTGCCCCATGAGCGCCAGCGAACGATCTAAAGCTTGTGTCCAGCAAGAATAGGACAATTCGGCCACAGCGGATCAAGGATCAGAGTGTGAATTTTCGCGCGCGTGATGCCGACTCGAAGAACGCGGCGGCTTTTGGGAAATGGAGCAACGTCGCCTCGCCAGACAAAGGAAGACTCGACGCCAGAGCCAGTCCGTCGGGCTTCGCGGATGATGATGACACCATCGAATTGTTTGCCCTTGGCCTTGTGAAAGGTCATGACCTGCAAGCCACTTGGAGGTTCAATGCCGTCGAGTATTTGCTCTTGCGCTAAAGCTTGATCGAGGGCCACACGGGCATGGGTGTAAGTGCCGTCTCGCAACCACTCGGCGGCGAGCGAGGCAGAGATGCGATGGCCGCGACGAAACGCCACCAGGAATTCCAATTGCGCAGCGACATGTACGAGTTCGTCTTGATTGGTTGCTCGTAGCGCATGTTTGACGGCCAGCCAGTCCTCGGCAGGGTCGCCGCTGAAGTTGGAGAGGGCCAGCTTTGAAAGCAAACCGCGCAAAGCTGTAGCGATATTGATGTTGAGCGCCTTGCCGCTTCTGATCTTGCTGGCTTGCTCCAAGAGCTTGGCCACATCCTTGACGCCTTTCCCTGTCGCACGCTTGGCGGCAGCGATCATTTCCATGCTCGTCGCAACATCGGCCTCCAGTTGATCGTGGCTTTTGGGTTCGAGCAGAAAAGCGGCGAACCGTGCCGACAACAAGGCTTCGGCTTCATCGAACAGCAGTTTGTGCCTCACCGGCTTGCCGACATTAGTTCCCAGCGCGTTGAGGGCATTCGACATCTTCAACGCGCTGCGATTATTGGGAACCAGAATCGCGACCGTCTCAAGTTTTTCTTTGGTTTGTGCCCGGATGGCTTTGAACAGTTCGGATAGAGCTCGGCGCAACAGATGGTTCCAGTTTGGCGGTGGCCTTTCGGGGCGATAGCGCAGCACGGAGACTCCCTTGTAGGGAGCCCCTCGTACCTTGCCCGTCAGGATGTCGTTGCCGAACGCCAAAATCTCAGAGTCAGGGCTGCGGTGATTTTGCGTTCCGAGGTCGATCTCGTGTGGCTTCAATGCCTCGCGAATGGCGATCACGCGCTCCGGCCCGACGCCCGGAAGGTAGTCAAAAATTTGTTGCTCAAGGTCGGCCAGACATATCACCTGTGTATGCGGCGCAATCATTTGGATGCACTGCCATGCAAACTGTCCAGTGTCTTGAGCCTCATCGACGACGATGATTGGGTGCCGCTGGGCGATTGAAGACAACAAATATGAGCTGCGTGTGAGGAGCTCGGTTGCATTGGGCGCGAACAGGTCGAATGCGATCCGACCTTCTTCGCGAAACAGGCGCTCACGCTCAATGCCCCAGTCATCCCACCCTTCGTCGTCCTCCCCAAGACCACCTGACATGGCCTTCTCGTCCTGCGGAGGAAGGATCGAAAGCTTATGCGGAGCGCCGAGCAAGTAGGCGTGGGCTTTAAGAATGTCCCAGAAGAACGAGTGAAACGTCTGAATAGAAAGCTGTGCCTGTTCAACCTTGCTGGACTCAAGCTTGGAGGCGTCGAGGATACGAGCCACCGCTGCGCGCGAAAAGCTCAGGAAAAGGGCCGACTGGCCTGGAAGCATGCCGTCGCGGATTCGCTTGACCGCCTTGCGCAAAGCAAGCGTCGTCTTACCGCTGCCCGGCCCACCGATCACCAGTACATGGCTCTCGCAAGCCATGACGCTCTCGCGCAGAGCACAAGGCTCGTTCATGGGGTGACGGGTGTCGGTTCGGCCTCGGCAGGCCCGCCATCGTCGTCAATCGTTGGCAGTGGCGGAAACGATGCGAACACCGAAGCCAGAAATTTCGTCACCGTGGCTGGCAGTTCGTGGAATTCGCATTCTTCGAATAGGCGGGCAGACCAACCTGCACCTTTATTGCTACCGAATGCCTTCCTGGCGATGGCCCTGATTGCGTCCGCGTCTGGCCGCTGGTCAGGGATACCAACATTGCCGTGTTCGTCATTGACCTTGACCCCTGATAGAAACGACCAGAGCCTGTCCACCGGCACTTCTGCGGCGACGAGGTCTTCAAATCCTTTGTAGGCGTGTTCAACAATAATTTCGAAGTTATCCGTCAAAGCCTGCGCCTGTTCAGCTTTGAGCTTTTTCTTGTGATCGAGGTCGTAAAAGGCAAAGGTGCGCAGGCCCAGCGTCTTGAAGAACTTTCCGAACTTGGGCATGTTCGATACACCATCGGCGTCGAAGAAGGCGACACCTGCGATGTCTAGCGGCTGCAAGTTCGGATCGTTTTCCTCCATGCGCCGCGCGACGACGGGCATGGCGTGTAGCTCGGTGACTCCTTCGACGGCGATGGTGGCGCGTCCCAGCATACATTCGGATAACCCTGAGCGGGAAAAACGCTTGTAGTCGTTGTCTTTGAGGCCGGTAGCGTCAGAGACTTTGCGAGCCGTAACGACTCCAGCATTACGCGCCAATAGAAGCGTCTTTGACGGCTCGAACTTCTCGATCACGAAGGGCGAGTGTGAAGTCACGAATGCCTGAGTCGTCTTGGTCAGCAAGTATTGAGCGATCCGGCGTTGAGTGTGCGGCGGCACCGCGATTTCCGGCTCTTCCATGGCGAAGATCACCGTGTCGGGCTTGAGGTCGGCGATGAACGAGAGTAACGCGAGCACCAGCGTGTTGATGGTGCCGGTGCCGGCGTGGGGAAAGGGGACATGCCCTTGGTCTGCCGACAAGGCCAAGAAGAACGTCATCGTCTTGCGTAGATGCTCGCGCGTGAGTTCGGAAACATGTAGTCTGGTCGCGTTAGCAGGAGATTCCAGAGCAATATAGCGAGCAAGGCGTTTTTCTACGGAACGTAACACCGGGGCGATTTCAGACGCATCGCTTTCAATGTCCAGGCCGCGCAGCCGCTCGATGGTCTTCTCCCACAGACTGGTACGCACGCCCTTGGTACGCAAGATGATGTCCAGCAGCGATCCACGCTCCAAGCTCAAAGCTCTCGAACCGGTTCTGAGCGCCCGAAGATAGAGAAAGCCAAACAGCCGCTTGATCGGTTTGGGAACCGAAGTCAGTTCGCCGGGCGGCGCATCCGGGCTGTGCGAGAAGTAGGTTCGTGCCTCGAACTCATCTTCCTCAAGGTTGTATTTGCCAAGGGTTTCAATCCGCAGGCAACGGACGACATTGGGTGGATTGGCTGCGCCGGCTTCTCCCGGCCCCAGAAGCCGCTGCTCCGTCAGATGCCAAAACTCGATGTGGCCCCCGCACTTGGCGTCAATTTCGGCGCCAGGTTCGATAAGGACAACTTCGATCCGAAGTGGGATCGGCGTGCGCTCACCTCCTTCCTCTGTGGCGGGTGCTAAATACTCGGCGTTGTAGAAGTCGAACTCGTCAATGGGCGGAAAGCGGTTGAGACGATCGGGACCAAGGGCAAGATCGAGAGCCTCGCAAAGGGTGCTCTTACCAACATTGTTTGATCCAACCATGAGGGTGTGTCCGTCGAACAGCAACTCGGCAGACTTGATCCCCCGAAAGTTGGAGATGTTCAGTCGGACAACTTTCATATCTTTCCCTTTTGTTGCGTGATGGATGGGAAAGGCTGCGGAATTGTGCTCTTACCCCCTGACGATAGTATCGTGATTGCATTGCCTCAATGCTCAACAATCACGTAGCCGTTCGCTCCTTGCAGTGGGCGTTGCCAAAGTGCATAGAAACGTCCACTCGGGCCGTTTTCCCGCCATTTAAGCTCCTGTCGTTTTGTACGGGTTGCATGGTGTGCCGGCGGAATGCCCACCGGGATTTCGGGCTGCGCGCTTCGCTTGCCCGAAACCCTCATGTCTCGGTAGCAGCGGCCCTCAACCGCTTTTCCGTCTCCGTCATCAGCACCGCCGTACTGCACCCCAGCGCATCGGCGATCTTGAAGATGATCGCCAGCGTCGGCGCGTGTTCGCCGCGTTCGACCTTGCCCATGTGTGAGCGTTCGATGCCAGCCAGGTTCGCCAGCGATTCCTGTGCGACACCGCGCTCCGTGCGCAGCGCACGCACCGCCGCGCCGAAGGCTTGGGCTAGTTCGGCATCGAAGGTGGTGGCGCCGGTCGGGCGACCGCGCTGGACGGTGCGCTTCTGCATGGACAGAAGCGTCAATTGGCGGCACAATTAAAACCACGTTATATTTAACTCTTTCACTGCATTCCCCCGGTTTTTGTGTCTATCTCTACAGCTTTCCTCAAGCCGGAAGACTGAATCATGCTTTTCATGATCTGCGCCAAAGCGCCTTTCCGCTTCTGCGCTTTTAATGATCCGATGGAAAGCGCGTCCGCGTTTCTGCACGGAAACACAGAAACGAAGCGGTGGATTCAGACTTTTTCAGTCAGAGTCAAGACCGTTTCGGTCTGAATCGGCATTGTTGCGCCCGGCGGCACAAGCCTGATCCAAATAGACAGGATGCGCGGCGCGTTTTGCGTCAGGTAGTCGATGTCTCGCCAGCGTCCGAAGGGCGTAGCCGTCGCACCCGGACGAAATACACGCCCTTGGAGTCGATTGGCCTCAAGTCTCGGTGATCGAGCAGCGATTGAGCCTGAAACTTACTGCGATGGTGCGCGGTGGCCTCGGTGTCTAGCTCACTGTCAGCGCGGCACAACCACTATCCGGCTTCCTTCTCCAGCAGCGCACGCTTGCGCTCTACACCCCAGCGATAACCGGAGAGAGAACCATCCGTCCTGACTACCCGATGGCAAGGGATTGCCACCGCGATGGTGTTGGCCCCACAGGCTTGCGCGACCGCCCGCACCGCCTTTGGCTCTCCTATGCGCTTGGCAACGTCGGCATAGCTCACCGTCTGGCCGGCGGGAATTTCTCTCAATGCCTGCCAAACGCGCTGCTGAAATGCCGTGCCTCGTATGTCGAGTGGCAAGTTCAGCCCAACCCCAGGCGCTTCAACAAACCCAACGACTTGCGATACCCATTTCTCAAAATGGGGGTCATCGCCAACCAACTGCGCTTTCGGAAAGCGATCCTGAAGATCGCGGGTCAGGATGTCGGGATCATCGCCCAGTGCAATGGCGCAGATGCCCTTGGCACTGCAAGCCACGAGAATGGCGCCCAGCGAACACTCAGCGACGGCGAACCGGATTTCAACGCCATCGCCGCCATTTTTATAGACGCTCGGCGTCATGCCAAGGATCTGTGTCGCGGCGTCATAGAACCGGCTATTGGAACCATACCCCGCATCGTAGATAGCCTCAGTCACCGTGCCGCTCGTATTGGAAAGCGACCGGCGAACGGATGTTGCGCGGTGTGCTTTGGCGTATGCCTTGGGCGTCAGACCCGTGATGGATTTGAAGTGTCTGTGAAAATGGTAGGGGCTGATGCCGACGGCCTCAGCCAGTTCATTGAGCGTTGGCGAGGTTTCTGAAGTCTCGATCAACCGACAGGCGTGGCTGACCGCATCCGCATGTCTTTGGGCCAAAGAATCACCATCGGGTGTGCAGCGCCTGCAAGGCCGGAATCCCGCATTTCGCGCTTCTTCACCTGATGCAAAGAACGCCACGTTGCTTCGCTTCGGCAGTCGTGATGGACAACCGGGGCGGCAATAGACGCCTGTCGTGCGCACGGCATAGACGAAACGCCCGTCAGCCGTCGCGTCCCTCTTGGCAACGGCGTTCCAGTACAGGTCTTCATCGGCCAAGGCGAATGGGTTTCTCGCATTCATGCAGTTTTATAACAAGCAGCATCCAGGTTGAACATCCATATCTTGCTTTCAAATTTTGGGCAATCCGCTCTGCACATGAACGTTTTTTTGATCGCAAGAAACGGAGTGCCGGGCAAGACATCGGTCCGTATCGTGGCGCCTCGATCAACAGCACAAGGATGCTTGAAATATGACGCTACTCCACGAAAAGGTGGCCATCGTGACCGGAGCTTCTTCCGGTATTGGACGTGCCATTGCGCAGATGTTCGCAGCGCAAGGCGCAGCCATTGTCTTGACGGCGCGAAACCAGGCCGCACTCGAACAGGTTGCCGATGGCATCCGCAGCAAAGGTGGGCGGGTTTGCGTGGTTGCTGGCGACGTGAGCCAGGCCGACACCCATGCGCAATGCGTCGCGGCAGCGATACGTGAATTCGGTGGCCTCGACATTGCCATCAACAACGCCGGAACCGTAGGGCCGCTCAAGCCGCTTGCCGAGGTTTCGTTGGCGGACTGGCATGAGACGCTGGCGACCAATCTGACGGCGGCCTATCTGGGCGCTCGCGTTCAGATACCCGCGATGCTGGATCGTGGGGGCGGTTCGATCGTTTTCACATCCAGCTTTGTCGGCACCAGCGTCGGCCTTCCCGGCATGGCCGTCTACGGCACCTCGAAGGCCGGTCTGATGGGGCTGGTCAAAGGCATCACCGCTGACTATGCCGCGCAAGGAATCCGGGCCAATGCGCTGTTGCCGGGCGGTACAGAAACCGCAATGGCAGGCGATCAAAGCCAGAAGGAATGGGCGGCTGGACTTCATGCCATGAAGCGGATCGCTCAACCTGAAGAAATCGCCTCTGCCGCGCTCTTTCTTGCCAGTCCGATGTCGAGCTTCGTTGCCGGATCAGCGCTGTTCGCGGATGGCGGCAATGCTGCCGTGAAGTGACTGATGCGCCGCCCCGGCTCGACCAGTGGGCGTTACGCGATGCTCGACAACGGCATGGGCTTCTCGCTGGTGCCGTGCGGCCCGTGATCGAACAGAGGCTGGAGCAGCAGATCGCCGCGACGGTGCGGGATAGTGGAGTGGCATGGGAAGTTGGGCGGTAGCGGGGGGCTGTGGGCATCGGTTGACGAACTAGGACAACCATCCTATGATCCGCAATAGGACAATCGTCCTATGCAATTTGAGACCCCGTTTCCAAGGAATGTCATGCCTCGTTCTCTGTTCGATCCTTTTCAGTTGGGTAACACCCACCTTCGCAATCGCATTGTCATGGCTCCCATGACGAGAAATCGCGCCGATGAAAATGGAGTCCCGACTGCATTGATGACCGAACATTATCGCCAGCGTGCAAGTGCTGGTTTGATAATTACAGAATCGTCTCCCGTTTCCTCGCAAGGGGTTGGCTATCCATTTACACCGGGGATATACACAGAGCGTCAGGCACAAGGCTGGCGAGAAATTACCGATGCCGTTCACGCCAAGGGCGGCTCAATCTTCATTCAACTACAGCATTGTGGTCGAATTTCCCACCCGGATTTTCAGCCGAATGGTGCTTCACCCGTAGCTCCCTCGGCAATCCGCCCAAGCGGACAAACTTATACCTATTCCGGGCTGAAGGATTTTGTTACGCCGCGAGCACTGGAGTTGAGTGAAATTTCAGGCGTTGCCTCGCAATTCGAGAATGCCGCGAAACTTGCGCGCAAGGCTGGCTTCGATGGCGTAGAGGTTCATGGAGCCAACGGATACATCATTGACCAATTTTTGAGAGATGGCACGAACCTGCGACCAGATGCCTACGGTGGTGATGAGCAGGGGCGGATGCGCTTGCTCAATGAAGTACTCGACGCATTGATTCCAGTCTGGGGGGCCGAAAGCATCGGTGTTCGCTTGTCGCCGCAAAACAGCTTTAACTCCATGAACGACTCGAACCCACAGGCGCATTTCGGTTACTTCGCAAAACAACTGGGTAGCCGCAATCTGGCGTATCTCCACGTGTTGGAGGGGGACATGGGGGGCGGAACATCACCATTCAACTACAGCGAAATGCGCACCCAATTTTCTGGTGTTTACATCGCCAATAATGGCTACGATAAAACTCGGGCAGAGAAAGCTATCAAAAATGGAGCGGCTGACCTCATCGCCTTCGGTGTACCGTTCATAGCCAATCCTGATCTGGTGCATCGGCTTGAAAGCAACATTCCTCTTGCGCAACCAAAGTCCGAATATTTTTACATGGGTGGCGCAGAAGGATATATCGACTACGAGTTTGCGCAATGACGGATAAGCCCACGCGCGAACGCATCGTAGAGGAAGCCGATGACCTGTTCTATCGGCAAGGCTATGAGAAAACCTCGTTCTCCGACATTGCGGATGCTGTCGGGATCACGCGGGGGAATTTCTATTATCACTTCAAGACGAAGGACGAAATTCTCAATGCCGTGATTCAGGTGCGCTTGGGCAATACCGCGAAGATGCTTGAAAATTGGGAGGCCGATGGGGAGCTGCCAGAGGATCGTATCCGCAGTTTCATTCGCATCCTGATTACGAACCAAGCCAAGATTCTCGACTACGGTTGCCCTGTTGGAACACTGTGCTCCGAGCTTGCAAAACTGAATCATCCATCGCAAGACGAGGCCAGCAAGATATTTTCGCTTTTCCGGGTATGGCTAGGTCAGCAATTTCAGCTTCTAGGTCGCAAGAAGGATGCTGATGAACTGGCAATGCACTTGCTTGCCCGTAGTCAGGGGGTCGCAACGCTTGCCAATGCTTTTCACGATAAGGCGTTTGTCCGCAAGGAAGTTGATCTGATGTGCGATTGGTTGAATGAATATGTGAAGTAAATTTTGAAAGGAATCTCGATGTTTATAGTATTGCTGCGATTTTCAGGAAATAAGCCCAAAGCGCCACAATTCATGGACGCACATAAGGCATGGATCAAACGCGGTCTTGATGATGGCGTTTTTCTGTTGGTTGGCAGTCTCCAACCGAACCAGGGCGGCGGCATCGTTGCGCACAATACGTCGTTATCCGATCTGGAGCAACGAGTACGCACAGATCCATTCGTGGAAGAAGGGATTGTCACTTCCGAAATACTCGAAATCACGCCAACGCTCACGGATCAGCGGCTGGCGTTCCTCGCTGCATGATCGGCTTTGATGAATTACCAGTGAGGGTTCCATGAGCATGACGATAGTTGGCCCTGACGGCCAGGCGCGATGCCGCTGGTGCGCTGCGGCTCCCGATTTTCTCCATTACCACGACACCGAATGGGGTTTCCCGGTGGCTGACGATCATCGCCTTTTCGAGAAACTTTGTTTGGAGGGGTTTCAGTCTGGCTTGAGCTGGCGAACCATTCTCGCCAAGCGCGATAATTTTCGCGCGGCCTTCTGCAACTTCGACTTCAATCAGGTGGCGAAATTCGGCAAGCGCGATGTTGAACGATTGATGAAAGACGAGGGCATCGTTCGCCACCAGGGCAAGATCGAGGCGGCTATCAACAATGCGCAACGGGCGCTGGAACTGATTTCTGAAAAAGGCTCGCTGGCTGCCTTCATCTGGAGTTACGAGCCAGACCCGTCCAAGAATCCAGAACCGCAGACCGCTTCAACGTCTGTGGAATCCGTCCTGCTCTCGAAGGAACTGAAAAAGCGCGGCTGGAAATTCGTCGGCCCGACGACGGTATACGCCTTCATGCAGGCAATGGGGCTCATCAATGACCACGTTGCCGGTTGTGTCGTCAGAGCGAAGGTCGAGAAGTCGCGTATCACATTCCACCAGGCGGCGGCGAGTTATCCCGCAGAACAGCGTCCCATGGCGCACTACGCCACCGTTCCAGCAGGAAATCCATAAACACAGTCAGGCGGCGCGGCACAGGTTCGCGGCGTGCACGTACCAGGCTGATCGGCGAACGCTCGGCTTCCCACTCCGGCAGCAGCCGAATCAGACGGCCAGAGCGCAGTTCCTCGTGAATGGCCCACGTCTCGCGCAGTGAGATGCCCAAGCCCGCCAGACACCACGCACGCAGCACTTCAACGCTGTCGCTACACAGCGTGCCGTGGATGGCAATGTTTTTCTCCCGTCGGCCACGGCGTAACGGCCAGATGTTTTGCAACAGCCCCGGATAGGCAAATATCAGACAGCGATGCGTGACCAGATCATCAGGCTTGGCTGGCGCACCATGCTCAGCCAGATATTGCGGCGCGGCAACGAGGATGCGGCGGTTGTTGGTGATGCGCCGCGCAATCAGCCGTGAATCGGCCAGTTCACCTATACGGATTGCCAAGTCCAGATTGTCCGCATAGAGGTCTTGCACCTGGTCGGACAGCCGCAAGTCGAATCCCACCTGCGGATGCAGATGGAGAAAGTCTGCAATGGCGGATGTCACATATTCGCGGCCAAAGGGTGTGGGTGCCGTCAGTCGAATCGTGCCGCTCAATTCGTGCCTGCCACTGGCGGCCAATTCCTGCATGTCTTTCAGCATCGCCAAGGCGGAACGTGCCCGCTCAGCAAGCGTGCGGCCTTCATCGGTGATGCGCAAGTTGCGCGTATTGCGCTCGAACAGGGTGACACCCAGCGCCTGCTCCAGCCGGGCGATGCGGGTACTGACCAGCTTGGGCGTCAGATGCAGGTTGCGAGCGGCAGCAGAGAAGCTGCCACATTCCGTCACCTGCACAAAGGCCGTCAGATCGTCCAGATTGCGTAACGTCATTTTGTCTGTTTTGGGAAAAATGATTGTTCATTTTGGTTGCTTCACAGAATAAATCAAGGGCAACACAATCCAGCCTCTTTCATTCCAGAGGCCATTCATGAACACATCATTGACATCACAAACACGTCGTTTCGCGGGTCGTACCGTACTGATCACGGGTGGCGGCAGCGGCATGGGCAAGGCAGCCGCCTTGCGGCTCGGACGCGAAGGCGCGAACGTGGTGATAGCGGGTCGGCGCGCAGCAGAGCTGGAAGCGGTGGCCGATACGATCAAACAGCAAGGCGGCATGGCGTTGGGTATCCCCGCTGACGTTTCGGACGAGAAACAGGTTCAGGCTATGGTCAAGCAAACGACCAGCACGTTTGGCGCTTTGCATATGGCCTGGAACAACGCTGGAACGCTCGGTACCGTCGCGCCGATCCAGGACACGCGCCTCGACGACTTCGACAAGGTGATGGCGACCAATCTGCGCGGCGTGTTCTCCTGCCTCAAGTACGAACTTGCCGCCATGCTGGCCTTGGGTGTTCCAGGCGCCATCGTCAACACCTCATCATGGACGGCAACCGGGGTCATGCCAGGCACGTCCGCCTATGCAGCCAGCAAGGCGGCACTGGACGCGCTGACGCGAACGGTGGCGCTGGAGGTCGGTGCCCGGCAGATTCGGATCAACAACGTCAGCCCAGGCATCATTGCCACCCCGATGTCCAGTGGCGTACTCGCGAGCGAAACGATCACGCGGCCATTCATCAAGCAGACCGCGCTGGAACGCATAGGTCAGCCCGAAGAGGTTGCCGATGCGGTGATTTGGCTGCTGTCCGATGAGGCGCGTTTCGTCACCGGCCAGAGTCTGTTGGTGGATGGCGGTTACACCATCGGCGGCCTGCGGCCATGATCTGGCAACTTCGTGCCAACTCATGGTCTTTCAACATGCTCTGTATGGGGTTCTCGCTCGTGCCGTGGAAGCCAGTGATCGAACAGCGCCTCGGCTAGCAACTCGCTGCGACGGTGCACGGCGGCGGGTGTCATGGGAAATTGGCAGGGAGCGCGGACTGTCGGTCTGAATGCTCACGTTGGCATGGATGCAAGGAGGTTGACGGCAAAGAGCCGCGCCGCTAAGATACAATCTACACTTAACGTTAGGTTTCTATTTAATGCCCCCCTCATTGCTTCAGATCGGCGAGCTTGCCGAGCGCGCCGCCGTCAGCCACCGCACCATCCACTACTACGAGCGCATCGGCCTGCTGCGTCCGGCGGAGCGTGAAGGCATGGGTTATCGCTATTACGACGAACAGGCGGTTCAGCGTCTGAAGAAGATCGCCGTCTTGAAGGGCTTGGGCTTGAGCCTGGACGAGATTGCTCAGGTCATCGACCTGTATTTCGAGGATGCCAGCGGCATCAAGGGCAAGGAAAAAGTGCTGAAGATACTGGAAGCCCAGTTGCTGGCCACACGCAGCAAGCTGGCCGAATTGAACAGTTTTGAGCGTGAGCTGAAAGCCAATATCGCGCGCATGAAGATGCTGATCGAGGAGGCCCGCAGCAAACATCAGTAACACCGAGGTGGCGGCTCATCGCCTTTTTTCTTTCAATCTACACTTGCCGTAAGGTTTATATCATGAATGTACGACGACTTTTGCTGCTGCCGCTCCTGATGGCCGGCGCATCGCTGGTGGTAGGCCAGCTCTACGTGACGCTTCCCCTGGTTGCCGATTTGGCACAGCATTGGCAGGTGACTGCCGGACAGGCCAGTTGGGCGGGCAGCGCATTTGGTTTTGCCTACGCCGCCGGGTTTCTGCTGCTGGGCAGATTGTCCGACCGCTATGGCCGACGCCGCGTCTTGCTGGTCAGTTTGGTTGCAATGGCGCTGGCCAGTGTGGGCGTGGCTGTCTCCACCAGCTTCGCCATGCTACTGGGCGCGCGGGCGCTGCAAGGGTTGGTTGCAGCGGCCTTTCCGCCTGCCGCCCTGGCGCTGGTGGCGGATGTCTTGCCGCCCGCTCGACGGCCATTGGGTATTTCGTTATTGAGTTTCGCCTTTCTGGCTGCGGCTCCCCTGGCGCAATTTCTGGCTGCGCAGCCCGCGGGCTGGGGCTTGCCGGTCATCATGGCGACCGTCGCGGCGGCTGGCGTGCTACTGTCCGCCGGGCTGGCGATCGTGCTGCCGCCGGTCACGCCCATCTCTGTGAGTGCAGTCCTACCCGTACAGAATGCAGGCTCCGGGCCTGAGCGGCAATCTGAATTGGCCGGAGTCTGGCTGGCCGCCCTGTCGGTGCTGTTCGCCTTCGTCACTTTTCATGCGGGCGCGCAGGCGATGAAACTGGCTGCGGTGGATCTCCAGATATTGCGTCTGGCGGGCTTGCCTTCTTTGCTGCTCAGCCTTGCTGCGGCGCGTCTGGTTCGCCGCATCGGCACCGTCGCTACCGCGCGCGCAGGGTTCGCCGTTGCGGCAGCGGGTCTGTTGGCTGGTGTACCGGGGTATTTCGGCGGGCTGGTCGTGACCAGTGTCCTGCTGTCGGCAGGCACTGCGCTGGCTTTGCCTGGATTGATTGGCACGCTGGCATCATGCGCGGCACCCGCCAGCCGGGCGCGCGCCATGTCGATCTACAGCTTCACGCTGTTTATCGGCGCCAGCCTTGCGCCGCTGGCGGCGCAGGCGCTGGCCCCGCTGGGCTGGCTTGCTCTGATGCTGACGCCTGCTGCGGCGTTGTTGTGTGCCGTGACTATCGTGGGTGGTCTGCCGAGGTTGCTTTCAATTGGGCGGCAGAGCAGGCCAGCGATTTCCTGAACTTACACAAACCTACCTCGCCGCAGAAGGAGGGCATCCATACGCACGCGAAAACGCACGTGAGAAAGCCTCTTGGCTGCCGAAACCAACCTCTGCGGCAACCGCTTTGACGCTGCTTCCCGCCTTGAGGCGGTTGTACCCCAAGGACAACCGCCAAGAGGTGACATACGCCGCTGGAGACATGCCAACGATCTTGGAAAACTTCGTCGTGAATTGGCTTCGTGACATGCCCGCGATCCGAGCCAATTCCTCGACGCTCCACGCTTTTGCGGGTTCGTCATGAATGGCGATGAGACAAGGGCAGAGTTCGGCGTGCGCAAGACCGGCAAGCAGGCCCGCGTTGACCGTGCCGGCGGCAATCGCGCGCCGGACAGCCAGAACGACGATGACTTCGCAAAGCCGATTCCGAACCGTGGCGCCACCGCAGCGTGAAACCTCTCTTTCGGCGACGAACAACTCGGCCAGTGCCCGCATGTGAGGTTGCTCATCCAGCGCAAATTCAAGCTCGTCCGGTAGCGCGCCAATCAGCGGGTTCATGGAACCTCCGAAGTTGATGCGCGCGCTGGCAAGAATGGTCTTGGCATCCAAGCCTGACATTCCGCCCCGGCACCGGAAGACAACGCGGGCAGGTTGCCGCAGTTCGTCTCCGATGACGCACAGGTTGGCGGACGCATCCGCGCCATCGTTCGCACAGGTTTCCGCGTTCAAGCCGAAGGCTTGGAGGAACGCGGTCAACCGATCATGACTTCGCAGGGGTTTGGGTGTTTCGATCATGAAATTTTCTGAATTCATGATCCAATGTTAATTAAACTAAGTGACTCACGTCAATGAAAGCCACCGAAAAATTTCTGTGAGTCCCCATGAAAGACATCAGCACTGCCAAATTCGATCCGGCCAGAGCCGCAGAGTATGAAACGCAAAGCCGCATCGGCCTTGCCGGTTATGACGCCTGCCATGAACTGGCGGCTTGCATGCTTTCCGCTACATTGGGCGCGGAATCGAAGGCCAGAATCCTGGTAGCGGGTGCCGGGGGCACCGCCAATGAAATTCTTGTCGCTGGCAAGCTGGAACCCCATTGGAATTTTCTGGCTGTCGATCCATCACAGCCCATGCTTGATTTAGCGATGAGCCGTGTTGAGGCCGCCGGTTTGATGGGCCGGACAGAGCATATCCTCGGTCGTGTTGGCGATTTGCCCGCTGGCCGGGAATTCGATGCGGCAACCTTGATCGGCGTTTTGCATCATCTTCCGGGCAAAGAGGCCAAGCTGGACATTCTTCGTGATATTGCAACCAGACTGAAAGACAGCGCACCTCTGATTCTTGCTGGTAATTGCCTTGCCTACGCATCCGAGCCTTTATTCATGGCGGCATGGGGCGAGCGGTGGCGAATGAACGGCGCCAGTGCGGATGAAATAAAAGCCAAACACGGAAAAATCCTGCAAGGCGCTGATCCTCCCGTGTCCGAGGAAGAGGTCGACAGATTTCTTGACGAGGCAGGCTTTCAGAAACCGAAGCGTTTCTTCTCCAGCTTGTTCTGGGGTGCCTGGATTGCGCACTTGCGGTAAATGCTGGTTGCTTCTGTAGAAAGCGCTGCCAAATCAGCAATAAATCATGCCCCCGCTCGCGGATCAAGCGCCAGCCGTTCAGCCAGAAAATCCACGAATACCCTCAACTTCGGCAACAGATGACGACTGCTCGGCCAGAGGATCGAGAACGCTCCACCATTGGTCAGGTGCTCGTCCAGCACGGAGGTCAGCGTCCCAGCAACGAGTGCCTCGCGCACGGCGAAGTCCGGCAGATAGGCAATTCCCATGCCTCCCGCCGCTGCGGAAATGAGGGCTTCCACGTTATTGAAGGTCATTGTTCTCGGCAGTTGCAGCGGTGGGTCAGCCTCTTGTCCCCTGAATCTCCAATCTTGAAGCAGCCCTGTTGGAAATCTGTAGCGCAGGCACGCATGTTGTCGCAGGTCTTGCGGCTTACTCGGCATTCCACGCGAGGCGAAGTAACCGGGAGCGCCCACCAGCATTTGGCGAAACGATCCAAGTCTTCGGGCCTTGAGCAGAGAGTCGCCGAAGTCGCCGCTGCGGATGACGGCATCCACGCCCTCGGCGATCACGTCGATCACCCGGTCGTTGAAATCGAGATCGAGTTCGACATCTGGGTAGCGCCGCGTGAACTCCGGCAGGATCGGCATCAACAGGCGATAGCCCACGGCGGGCAGACTGACTCGCAACCGGCCTCTTGGCGCATCCGTCAACCGGAAAAGCTCCGCTTCGGCTTCCTCGATCTCCCCGACGATCCGCTGGCAACGCTCGAAGAACAGCGCCCCTTCGTCGGTCAGGCTGATGCGCCGCGTACTGCGGTTGAGCAGGCGGATACCGAGCTTTTCCTCCAACCGCGCCACGCTTTTGCCAACTGCCGACGCCGACAGCCCCAGGCGCTCGCCAGCCGTCACAAAACTGCGGGTTTCAGCCGCTCGAACGAAGGCCAGAAGGCCGCTCAAACTGTCCACTCTTCTCTCCAATTAAGGAAATTTTGTCCTTTAACAAAGGATAAAAAGCCTGTTTACTCTTTATTGAGGCTATTTTATCTTCCAACTCCTCATCAAGCTATCCGACATCAGGAGTTATTTCGTGTCTCTTCACCCGCAAGCCCAAGCCATGATTGATGGCGCGTTGAAAGCAGCCTTGGCTTGAAGCGAGGGAGATGGTTGTGTTGACACATTCCCCGGCCAGCGCTGCCCGCGACAGCGGCATTCCAATCCTCATCGCGGTTTGCCTCGCGGCACTGGTATTGCCGCTGAGTTTTTCGGGCGGCGCCATTGCCACGCCAGCGATTGCGGTTGACCTGGGCGGCAGTCCGCTGGCGCTGAACTGGATCACCAACGCTTTCATGCTCAGCTTCGGCAGTTCCCTGATGGCTGCGGGTGCGCTGGCGGATGCGTTTGGCCGAAAGCGGTTATTCACCATCGGCATCACTGCCTTTGCGCTGGTGTCTCTCGCTTGTTGGTGGGCGCCCAGCATCGTCTGGCTCGATGTACTGCGCGCCGTACAAGGGATCGCTGCCGCAGCCACGCTTTCCGGCGGATCAGCGGCATTGGCGCAATGTTTTGAGGGCAAGGCGCGCACCCGTGCATTCAGTTTTCTGGGCACCAGTTTTGGCGTGGGCCTTGCCATCGGCCCGATCCTCGCCGGGCTGCTGGTGGCTCGCTACGGCTGGCGCTCGGTGTTTCTTTCCGGGGCCATCATCGGCGTATTGGTGCTGCTGTTCGGCGTCCCGCGCATGAAGGAATCGCGTGATCCTCACGCTGGGAAACTTGACTGGCCGGGGACGCTGACCTTCACGGCCATGCTGACCGCATTGACCTGGGGCGTGCTCCAGGCGCCGGAAAGCGGGTGGTTGAGCGCGCCGGTCATTGCCTTGCTGGCCGGATCGGCGTCATTCCTGATCGCGTTCATCATCGTGGAACAACGCGCGCATCGGCCCATGCTCGATCTGTCGCTGTTTCGCTATCCCCGCTTCGTCGGCGTGCAGGTGCTACCCATGGCGACCTGCTATTGCTATGTCGTCTTGCTCGTGCTGCTGCCCCTGCGCTTCATTGGCATTGAAGGGCGCAGCGAAACCGACGCCGGGCTGGCGATGATCGCCTTGTCAGCGCCTATGCTGGTGATGCCCTCGCTCGCTGCTTCTTTGACGCGGTGGTTTTCTCCCGGCGCCATATCCGGCATCGGCCTGCTCATCGCTGCCGGGGGGCTTTTTCTCTTGAGTCAAACCCCGCACGGCGCCACCCTTGCGATGATCGTGATCGGCCTCGGCACCGGCCTGCCTTGGGGGCTGATGGATGGCTTGTCGGTCAGCGTCGTCCCGAAGGAAAGGGCTGGCATGGCAACCGGCATTTTCAGCACGACGCGCGTTGCCGGTGAAGGTATCGCACTCGCCATCGTCAGTACCTTGCTGGCGGTATTGACCCAGGCAAGACTATCCCGGCTTATGCCGGGGAGCGGGTCGCCTATCCCGGAGGCGGCTCGGCATCTGGCGATGGGCGACATGGGCCGCGCTTTGGCTTTGCTGCCGGAAGCCAATCCGCCGTTGCTGGCGGATGTCTATGCAGGCGCCTTTCAGGTGTTGATGTACCTCCTGATTGCAATCACTTTGGTTTCAGCGCTGATCGTTTTTGGCGTCCTGCGAGAGAAGGAGAAGGTCACGCCGAGTTCAAGCACACAGGGTTGTCTGGCGGGTAGCCAACTCTCACAGTCGCAGAGGAGTTCGTCGCATGTTTAACTCCTCCTGCGGCAATTCATCCCCCGTGGCGTTCGTCACAGGCGCGACCGGGCTGCTTGGCAACAATCTGGTGCGCGAACTACTCACCGATGGCTGGCGCGTGCGGGCGCTGGCACGATCGCCGGAAAAAGCGCAGCGCCAGTTGGCCGGACTGGTGGTGGAGATCGTCATGGGTGATATGCGTGACGTGCCTGCTTTTGCTGATGCGTTGCGCGGCGTGGATGTGGTTTTCCATACTGCCGCCCACTTCCGCGATGCGTACAAGGGCGGGCGGCATTGGCGCGACCTCAATGCCATTAACGTCGAAGGTACGCGCACTTTGCTGGAACACGCATACCGTGCCGGAGTGCGGCGTTTTGTCCATACCAGTTCCGTGGCGGTGTTGTATGGGAAACCGGGGCAGGTCATCGACGAAACCATGCTGCGCAGTGAAGAGGACGCGGACGATTACTACCGCAGCAAAATTCTGGCCGACCGCGTGGTGCTGGATTTTCTGAGCGAACACACCGACTTTTGGGCGGCAATGGTGCTGCCGGGTTACATGCACGGGCCGGGCGATTTCGGGCCAACGGCGGCGGCGCAGACCATGATCGACGTGGCGCAAGGCCGCCTGCCGGGCATACCACCGGGTTCCGTTTCGGTGGTTGATGCGCGCGACGTGGCGCGGGCCATGATTCTCGCCAACCAGCAAGGCAAGCGTGGCGAACGCTATCTGGCCGCTGGACGGCACATGACGATGGCTGAACTCTTGCCCTTGGTTGCCGATGCCATGCACACCCAGGCGCCCACACGCAAAATTCCCCTGTGGCTGCTGCATGTCCTGGCGCTTGGCAATGAAGGAGTAGCGCGGCTGATGGGCAAGCCCGTGCTGCTGAGTTGGGACATGGTGAGGAACATCGCCAATGAGAATGATCGTTCCCGCTACAACCCCGCCAAAAGCGAGAGGGAATTGGAGCTGCACTTCCGTCCCGTGCAAGAAACATTGCGCGATACGGCGGATTGGTTGCGGGCCAATGGCGGCAGCGCGGTCAAGGTGTCTGATCTCAACTCTTATCCGGGTATTTTTGACAAATAATTTTATCCGGGTGAAATTTAAACGAATTCACCTTACACACACTCTCATGACCGAACCCCGCCCCCACACGTACACCAGCTTTGACGGCCATCGTCGCATCGCTTCCGGCTCTCTCGTGGAGAACGCCTTGGCCGTCAAGCAGGCACTTGACCGCCCATCGGCTGAGCCTGTCCTGATCTTCGACGACGAGATGGGCCGTTCTATCGACATCGATAAGCGAGGCACTGAGGCGGACATCGCCGCGCGCTTTGCCGCCGTTCCCGCTGAAAGGGCTTCTGCCGGGCAGGACGACGCCCCCACGACTCAGCCCGGCGGGGCGTCGGTGGCGCTGAGAAAGCTGATCGAAGAGGCGCGGCGCGCGGGCAGTGAAAAAGACCGGCTGCGCCAAGCGCATGAACGCGCCTATCACTTCATGCAGGCCATCGCAGGCGATCCGCCCGGTTTCGAGGAAGCCACGCGGGCGCTCTTTGCCCATGAACCCGCGCCGTTGCGCGATCTCCTTGCCGCGTGGCCGAGTGATGTGCGCGACCATGCGATGCGGCTTGCGTTTGGCAAGGAAATTTCAGCATGACATCGCCCGCGCACCCCATCCGCTACCTCGAAGCGACGCAGCCATCTGGCCATGCATTCGTGACGAGAGGAATTCAAGGCGAAGTGTTCATGCTGAACCTGCTGCGCTTTCGTGAAACTGCCGATTACTCGGCACATCCAGAACTGGCACCGCAAAAACCGATCAGTGGCGCCGAAGCCTTTGACCGCTACATCCATCACACACTGCCGTTTCTGCATGAAAGCGGAGGCGACATTCATTTTCTTGGCGCGGGAGGGACATTCTTGATTGGCCCCGAAAGCGAACGCTGGGATCTGGTGGCGATCATTCGACAAAGCAGCGTCGATTCGTTTCTCGCCTTTGCCAACAACAAGGCGTATCTCGCTGGCATAGGTCACAGGACGGCTGCGCTTGAGGACTCGCGCCTGCTTCCTGTCACCCCAACTGCGGCACCCAATTAGAAAGATGAGCCAAATATGGCGCTCCTGAAAGTAAGAGAGACCAGCATTAACTACGATAGCTTTGGCGATGAAAACGCCGAGGCCATCTTGTTGATCGCTGGTCTTGGTGACCAGATGATCCGCTGGACGGTACCGTTCTGCGAAAGTTTGGTGGCAAGAGGTTTCCGTGTCATTCGATTTGACAACAGGGACGCTGGCAAATCGACGCATTTCACCGATGCGCCCGTGTTGAGTTTTTCCGACTTGGCAAATGCCATTGCATCCGGTCGCAAGCCAGAGGTGCCTTACACACTTGACGACTTGGTTGAAGACGCGATGGGGTTGCTCGATGCGCTCATGATCGGCCAGGCGCATGTCGTCGGAAGATCAATGGGCGGCATGGTTGCGCAGTTGATGGCGAGTAAGTATCCAGAGCGGGTTCTGTCGCTGACCTCCATCATGTCCAGCACGGGCAATCCGAATCTTCCCCCTGCGGCATCCGACGTGATGGGCATGTTGACAAAGCAGGCCCCGCATCCTTTCGAGGATGAAGCAGGATTCCTGGAGCACAACCTTGCTTTTGCGAGGCGCATTGCCAGTCCTGGCTTTCCATTCGACGAGAAGGCACATCGAACCTTCATGCTGGAGGCAGTAAGCAGAGCCTATAACCCTGCGGGATTTGGGAGGCAGATAGCGGCCATCGCCGCCACGGGCGATATCCGCCCACAGCTTGCCCGAATCGTTGCGCCAACATTGGTTGTGCATGGCGCTGATGATCCGCTGATACATCCCGCCTGCGGCAAAGACACCGCGGCATCCATTCCAGGAGCCGAATTCATGCTCATCTGCGGGATGGGGCATGACCTGCCTGCCGCGCTGTACCCAACGGTGATAGAGGCCATTGATGGAAATACACGTCGGCAGGTTTGCGAATGCCAATGACGGTTGTGGCGCTACAACTCTTCCGCGAAGGACGCACGGTTCGCGCGCCGAATGGTCTGCGGCGGCTGCCCAAACGCGCGCAGGAAAGCGCGCCGCATCCGATCCCGGTCAGCGAACCCGGTTTGCAGGGCAATGCTGTCAATGGTCTGGTCGGTGTCTTCCATCAGAGCGCGAGCGGCTTCCAGCCGCAGGTTTTCGATCGCCTTGGCGGGCGATTGCCCTGTTTCTCTGATGAAGACACGATTGAACTGCCGGGCGCCAAGTGCCGCCACGCCTGCCAGTTCCTCCACATCCAGGCGGTTCGACAGATGCCTGCGCGCATAAGTCAGCACCTTCTGCATCCGATCCGACTTGGGTTCGAGTTCGAGCAGCGTCGAAAACTGCGACTGCCCTCCGCTGCGGCGGTGATACATCACCAGCGTCCGGGAGACGGCGCGCGCCACGTCAGCGCCCAAGTCCCGCTCGATGAAGGCCAGCGCCAGATCGAGCCCTGCCGTCATGCCGGCGGAAGTCCAGATCGGGCCATCCTCAATGAAGATGCGGTCTTCCTCGATTTTGGCCTTGGGATAGCGGCGCTGGAGTTCGCGCGCCCGCGCCCAATGCGTCGTGGCGCGTCGCCCATCGAGCAGCCCGGCTTCGGCCAGCACAAAGGCCGCCGTGCAGGTGGCGGCGATCCGGCTCACCCGGCGAACGGCGTGCTGGAGGAAGGCAATGGTCGCGGGCGTGCCCGCTTCCACGCCGCCGCCAATGATGACGATATCCAGATGCCGACGGGACAAGGCTTCGGTTTCGACCGACAAGCCCATGCCGCTTTGAACCAGGCCGCCAGTGCCCGACAGCATGATGGGTTTGTAAGCCTGTCTGCCCAATTGACGGTTGGCCGTGTCGAAAGCCGCAAGCATGGCCAGCCCCATTGGCGAAAAACCGGGATGAAGGAGAAATCCGATACGCAGCATCTCATGTCCATGATGTCTCAAAACGACGCTATTTTGACATTTGAGACTTTCCCCTTCAAGGATAGGCTTGGTGCATCCACAAGCCAAGGAAGTCCTCTCATGGAAAGTGAACTGCGCAACCCAGTCGTTTCTGTTTCATCCAGCAGCGCCGCATCGCCTCAACGCGAGCATCCCCAAAGGCAACGACAAAGCCTGTTGCCGATCTATTGCATGTCGCTTGGTGCATTCGCCATCGGCACAGAGGGCTTCATGATTGCCCCGCTGTTGCCGCAGATTGCCGATGACCTCGCGCTGTCGTTGTCGAACGCGGCGATGCTGGTGACGGTTTTTACGCTGACGCTTGCGATCAGCTCGCCGATCCTGACCGTCATCACGGCGGCATTGAACCGGCGTAACCTTCTGCTTGGCGCGATGACGGCATTTGCCGTGGCGAACTTCGTTGCGTGGCGATCCACCGGGTTCGCGGGCATCATGGTCGCGCGTGTTCTGCTGGCCTTGTCTGCGGGCCTGTACCTTCCGAACGCAAACGCCCTGGTCGGGTTTCTCGTCGCGCCAGAAAAGCGCGGGCGGGCGCTGGCCATCGTCAACGGGGGCATGACCATCGCCATCGCGCTGGGGCTGCCGCTCGGCGCAGTGATCGGCCATGCCTTTGGCTGGCGCTGGACATTTTTCGGCGTGGGCCTTCTGGCTGTGGCCGCAACCGCTGGCTTGTACGGGGGAATCGCCCAAGGCACCGGAGAAGGCGCGCGCATCGCGGGGTTCCGCGAGCGTATTCAAGTGGCTGCCCAGCCGAACGTGCTCAAGGCGCTATCGCTCACCCTGTTCTGGGCGATGGGGGCGTTCATCGCTTACCCCTTCATCGCGCCATACCTCCACGCCACCGTTGGATTTGAAAGTGACGGCGTGTCCATCGCGGTCTTTCTGTGGGGCGTGTCGGCTGCCGTGGGAATGTTTCTTGGTGGGACGCTCAACGACCGTCGCGGATCATCTTTCGTGACTGGATCGGCGCTGGGGCTGCTGACGATGGCTTTTCTTGCCTTGTCGGCGATTGCCATCTTCTTGGCGCCCACTCAGGCGCTGATTCCCGTGCTGCTGGTGCTTGCGCTTTGGGGTGTCAGCGTGTGGGGCTTTCATCCGGCGCAGATGGCACACATGATCGCTGCCGGTGGTGCGGCGGCTGCGCCGGTCACGCTCTCCCTCAACACATCGGTCTTGTATATCGGCTTCGGCATTGGCAGCGCGCTCGGCGCGGCCATCGTCGAGCGCCAAGGCGTTGCCTACATCGGCCTCAGCGCCGCTGCACCTGAAGCGATCGCCTTGCTTCTCTTTGCCCTCTACCGGGCGATGCAAGGGCGTAGCGGATAAGTCAATGGAACTTCGACACCTCCGCTATTTCCTCGCCGTGGCTGAAGAACTCCACTTCGCCCGTGCCGCCGAGCGATTGCACATCGAGCAGTCGCCGCTGTCACGCGCCATCAAAGAGCTTGAGGAAAGCCTGGGCGTCCAGCTTTTTGTGCGCACGACGCGCAACACCCGGCTCACTCGCGCAGGCAAACTATTTCTGGAAAGCGTGCCGCGCGTCTTCACGGCCTTGCAGCAGGCGAGTGACAGCGTGAAAGCTGCTGCCCACGGCTTTCATGGTCAGTTGCGTGTTGCGTTGTCGGATGGCATCGCGCCGTCGCGGTTCTCCGCGTTTTTGGCGCTGTGCCGGCAGGAGGAACCCGAAACCGAGATACGTCTTTCCGAGGTTCCGCTGTCGCAACAGATCAAGGGCCTGCACGACGACCTGTACGACGTGGGCTTTGCGCAATCAGACGAGGTTGGCGATGGCATCGTTGCCGAGGCCGTGTGGGACGATCCTCTGATGGTTGCGGTGCCTGCGCGGCATCCCCTGCTGGCCCACAGGCATTTGCCGCTGGAAGAAGTGCTGCGCTACCCGCTGGTGCTTGGTGATCCGCATCTCTGCGAGGGCCATGTTCGCCAGATCGAACACGTACTGCGGCGGGCCGAACAAGAGCCATTGATCGCCGAGCGCGTGGCCTCCACCGACCTGATGATGGCCTTGGTGTCAGCCGGTTTCGCCTTGGGATTGGCCGGTGCATCACAGATCGTCGCCAGCCGTGAACCCGGCGTGATCGCACGACCGCTCGCCGGTCGAGCGCCGAGGCTGACCACCTATCTACTGCGTCCAGATAACGAGCCTTCCGAAACCGTGACTCGCTTTATCGAGCGGGTAGGCGCTATTGAGCCACTCGACGCCAGGAAGCCCATCACACCGCCACCTTCCGGCGATTCAGAGGAAATCGAGCTATGAAAAAGATCATGCTGTTGATGCTCGCCATCATGCTGACTGCCTGCGGCCAATCCGATCCAACGCCGACCGTTGAGGCGCTGGCATCGAATCCCGAGCGGCTGAAAGAACTGCGCCAGCAGTGCAAGACCGATCGCGCCAGGCTGGGCGATGAACTCTGCAACCGCGTGGCCGAGGCGACGAACAGGCGATTTTTCAACAATGGAAAACCGACGCCGTACACGCCGTCGAAGGAAGCGCCGAAGTTCTGATCGGATTGCCGCCCATTTTTTTTCAACTCCCGTAAAGGTATTCATGAAATTTCCAGGAATCTTGTCGCGTTGTTTCCGCCGCTTGTGCTGCGCGCTGCTGATGGCAAGCATGTGGCCACTCGCGGCTGCGGCCAGCGAAGCGGGCGGGCGGCAATACACCGTTCCGGCCTCATCTTCCAACCCCAGCGCGATTCCAGTGCTGCTGTATTACCCCACGCAGGCACAGCCACGCACGATCAACATGGGGCCGTGGCCGGTGCGGGTTGCGATGGAAGCGGCGCCCGACGCCAAAGTCAAAGGGCTGATCGTCATCAGCCACGGAATGCGCGGTGGCGAAATGGTTCACAGCAGTCTGGCCGAGGCACTGGCCCGCGCCGGCTATCTGGTGGCGGCGCTCCGGCATCCGGGAGACAACTGGCAAGATGCTTCATTGAAAACGCAGGAGCCGCCAAGCGCCTATTTCACCGAAAGGCCGAAACAAGTCTCGCGAGTGATTGATGCGCTGTTGAACGACGCCGAGTGGAAAGACCGGATCGCGGCAGACGCGCACGGCCCGCGCATCGGCGCAGTCGGGCATTCGGCGGGCGGCTACACCGTGCTCGCCTTGGCGGGCGGGCAGGTTGACCTGTCGCGCATGGATGCGCACTGCAAAACCCACCGCACGGACGATCAGGTTTTCTGCGGCATGGGCCGGGCCAACCAACCGTCTCCGGCTGCGCCCGTGCTGCTGCTGCCGTCGGCCATCGACCCGCGAGTACGCGCCGTGGTGGCGATGGCGCCATTGAGCTTGGTGTTCACGGCATCCTCCTTGGCTGACATCAAAATACCTGTTGCGGTTTATGCCGGAACGCTCGACCGTTTTCTCCAGCCGCAATTCCATGCCGAATGGGTTGCGAAAAATGTGCCGCACGCCGAATTGCACCTGATCCCCAACGCTGGACACTATGCGTTCATGGATCGTCCCAGTTTTTCAATCCAGATGCTCGATGGCGATGCCGCAGCGGATTCGCCTGATTTTGACCGGAAGACATTTCTGACCCAGTTGGGCACGGAATTGCCGGTTTTTTTCGACAAGGCATTTTTTCAATAGCGCATTTTCATGCTCACTCCAAAGGAAACATACTCACATGAACTCAATCGCCAAAGGCACATTTCAAGTCAAGCTTTTGCCGCTTGCTTTTGAAGGTCAAGCTACAGACTCCAAGCTCGGGCGTATGTCGATAGACAAACAAATCAGCGGTGATCTGGAGGCAGTCACGTCAGGTCAGATGTTGAGCGCAATGACCGACACCAAGGGTTCCGCTGGCTATGTCGCCATCGAGAAAGTGACGGGCACCCTCCACGGACGGAAAGGCGCATTCGTCCTGCAACATTCCGGCACCATGACTCGGGGCACTGACTCTGTATTGCTTGTCTCCGTCGTGCCAGACTCCGGCACTGGCGAGCTTGTTGGCTTGCAGGGCACATTCAATATCATCGTTGCAGATGGCAAACACAGCTATGAATTTAAGTATTCGCTGCCATCTCATTAACGTATAGCCCAACTTGGAATTAGATATTAAGGAGCCTCAACATGAAACTCATTGGAATGCTCGATTCCCCCTATGTTCGCCGCGTTGCCATCTCGCTGCAACTTCTCGGTCTTGAATTTGAGCATCAATCTCTCTCGGTTTTTGGTCAGTTCGCACAGTTTCAAGAAATAAACCCCGTGGTCAAAGCGCCTACCTTGCTTTGCGACGATGGCAGTGTCCTCATGGATTCCACTTTGATTCTGGAGTATGCGCAGACCATCGCACAACCTCGCACTCTTATGCCAACTGCATTGGCCGAATTTCGGCATGAGATAAAAATCATTGGCTTGGCGCTGGCGGCCTGCGAAAAGGCCATACAAATCGTCTACGAGCGTGGCTTACGCCCACCCGATAAATTGCATGAGCCGTGGGTGACTCGCGTCACGGGCCAGTTGCTTGCCGCTTTTGGCGCTCTTGAGAAAGACCTTAGCCGCAATTCGCTTGCGGCCACCAGCGCGTCAATCACCCAGGCCGGGGTCAGCACCGCAGTTGCCTGGTATTTCACACAGCAAATGCTTCCCGAAATCGTATCTGCGGCCAACCACCCCAACTTGGTCTCTTTCTCGGCTCGCGCAGAGGTTCTTCCAGAGTTCAGAGCCGCGCCCTACGGCGATGGCACCTACCAGCCGCAGCGATAGTCGGCCCTTCAAACTTTCACAGGAAACAACCATGCTGGAACTTCGTCCGACCTGCGAACACTGCAATACCGCACTCCCGCCGAACTCAACTGAGGCACGAATCTGTAGCTTCGAGTGTACGTTCTGCTCGACTTGCGTCACCTCGGTTCTTGGCAATGTTTGCCCAAATTGCGGCGGTGGCTTCGCTCCGAGGCCAATTCGTCCCTCCAGGAACTGGAAGGGCGATAACTATCTTGGAAAGTACCCGGCCAGTACCACGGTCAAGCATCGGCCAGTTGTCGCCGAAGCTCACCTGGAATTTTCTGCTCCCATAAAAAACTTGCCACCCGAGCAAAGATAATTCTCCTGCATTCCCTTCGGATTTTTATCAATGAAAAGATTTCTCAGTTATTTTGTTCTCATTGCCTGCTGCAACTCAGGTATTGCATTTGGCGCCTGCGAAAAAAACCAGCCCCTCAGCACTCCGTCGTCACGCTTTACGCTCAAGGAAGGAGAAGCGTTCGACAAGAAGACAAAGCTGACGTGGAGCCGGTGCAGTGTCGGGACTACGTGGAAAAACGGCAAATGCACCGGTACAGTGGAGTTAATGAGTCTGATTGACGCCAAAAAATACGCTCAAAAACTTGGCAATAGCTGGCGCGTTCCAACTGTTGATGAGCTATACAGCATTGCCGAGCGTGGGTGCAAAAAACCATTCATCAATTCCGAAGTTTTTCCAGGAGTCAAGGATTTCGGTGAAGGAGCACCTTACTGGAGTACGACAAAAATCAAGGAAATGCCATCGCTCGTTTATTACATTGATTTTTTCAATGGTGACTCAGATGGGCATACGGAAGGCTTTTCCCTGGCTGTCCGTCTTGTTCGTGGACCGAAATAGATGCGTTGTTCAAGGTGAGCGGCTTCGTCGTCGGTTAAATTAGGCTGTTATATCCATCCAAGGAGAAGTGTTGTGCCAAGTGTGTTGATTGAAGTCAGAAGACAATATACCCAAGAGCAAGAAGTTGCGTTAATGGAGGCCGTTCACATGGCGCTCCGCGAAGCCTTCAAAATTCTTCCTGGTGACAAAAATGTTCGGCTGGTTGTTCACGAGCCACATCGGTTTGCGTATCCACCGGCCAGAGAAAAACCAGATTTTTATACCCACATCAGCATTGACGCATTCGCTGGCCGCTCCCTGGATGCAAAGCGCAATCTTTACAAGGCCATTGTCAATAACCTTGAGCCGCTCGGCATTCCCAAAGATCACGTCAAAATTCTTCTCCGGGAAATTCAAAAAGAAAACTGGGGTATTCGCGGTGGTCAAGCAGGCTGCGATGTTGAGCTTGGTTTCAAGATCGAGGTATAAGCGATAGCCTAATGGGGCTCAAGGCGGACAGCCACACCGTCGCTTAGCTTTGGGCCTTAGACCAATCTGCGTCAAAATTTTCTAATGGATACATCGTGAATCTTTCCAACTACCTATTTTTCACCACTACCTGTCAGGAGGCACTTTGCTTCTATGAGCAGTGTGGTTTCGGGCGCATTGTCACCATTATGCGATATGGGGACAATGGAATGGTGGTGCGAAATGAATCAATGAGAGGAAAAATCATGCACTCGGAATTCGCAGGGCCTGGGGTGCATTTTTATGCCTCTGACAATGACGATGCCGAGCCAATGCGTGGTTCGGCCATGATATTTCAGCTAACTGACAAAAAACAGACCGATCAACTCTTTGCCAGCCTCTCGCGTGGGGGTGCTGTAACAACACCTCTCGGTATTCAACCTTGGGGTGATTATTATGGAAAATTAACCGATAGATTTGGTGTGCAGTGGATGTTCAACTGTAATGTCGCGGCTTAACATTCGTTCGATCCAGACGGTTTCGCCGCTGCTTGAGCTTCAAAAAATGCTGATCCGAGACTTCGAGCAAGGGGAAGAAGCGATGCTTCGACGAGTGTTCATGTCGTCCGTTCATGAACTCGCGTCTGGCTTCTACACCAAAGAACAACTCAATGCTTGGGCACCGCGTGCATACGATGAGCGGCAATGGGCAGAGAAAATTTCTGCTCTCCGTCCATTCGTTGCGATCATTGATGGCTGCATAGCGGGATATTCTGATCTTCAAGAATCTGGCTTTATTGGTCACTTCTTTGTATCGGGTGAATTTTCCAGACGTGGCGTTGGGTCTGCGTTGATGGAGCATATTCAAAAGACAGCGAGCCAACGCAAAATTTCGGAATTATCAGCAAACGTGAGTCGCGCCGCAGAATCATTATTTGTGAGGTTCTTGCAAAACTCTGATTGCTTTCATAAGCCGGCCTCATGGGTGATAGAACGACGCCGGCAAATGGAGGGGTACGTGGAATGGCAAACAATCCAGCCACGAGCCTTGCAGTAGCTTTGCTGG